>Ga0164243_10013745_pt1 | contig 11360 bp, 11 predicted proteins | sample OricompcompostOP_FD_108781 | JGI IMG/M metagenome (GOLD analysis project Ga0164243, IMG submission 108781) | Organic Plus compost microbial communities from Emeryville, California, USA - Original compost - Organic plus compost (OP) | ecosystem: Engineered > Solid waste > Mixed feedstock >... | reverse complement strand
GGCGGGGGCGAAGGCGCCGCGGGCGGTGGCGATCACCGTCTCGTTGTCCTGCTTCAGCTCGCCGATCATCTCCTCCCAGCTCTTCTCCGGGTCACCGTCCTTGATGCCCGTGAGGTTGGCCAGGGCCGTGTAGCCCTGCGGGGCCAGCTCGCCCACTGCACGGATGCGCTCGGCGATCACGTCGGTCGCCCGCCAGATCTCCTGGTACTGATCCTCCAGCAGGCCGTGCAGCGCGCCGAAGTTCGGTCCGCGGACGTTCCAGTGGTAGCCGTGGGTCTTATGGTACAGCGAATAGGTGTCGGCGAGCAGCTTCACCAGACCGGCGGCGATCGCGCCGCGGTCCTCGGCGCTGATGCCGGTGTCGATCTTCACGGGCATCGGAGGCTCCTCCTGCTGTGCGGTCCCGCAGGCCCGGACGCGGCCTCGGTCCACTGACAATCATCCCCCCGCCGGCCGGTTCCCCTTTGCATCACTCCTGTGACGGTCTATATAGGAAGCACACTTATGCTCATTTGAAGCATAAGCCGTGACGCTGGCGGGAGCGCCCTGCCGGCGTTTTTCAGGACCTCCTTAATGCTCACTTTGAGCATAAGTGGAGGTGGGAGGCCGCGATGTACGATGGCTTTGAACCCCAGGCGTTCACTCCCGAGCTGGAGGCCGCCCTGGCCCCGGTCTGGGAGAAGGTCCGCTCCAAGGTCACCCCCCTGGAATGGCGGCTGCAGGCGCCGCTGATCGACGCCATCAACCGGCTCAAGGCCGAGAAGAACGCCGTGGTCCTGGCGCACAACTACATGACGCCGGAGATCTTCCACGGCGTGGGCGACTACGTCGGCGATTCCCTGGGCCTGGCCCGCGAGGCCGCCAAGTCGGACGCCCGGATCATCGTCCAGGCGGGCGTGCACTTCATGGCCGAGACCTCCAAGGTCCTGTGCATGGACAAGAAGGTCCTGATCCCGGACCTGCGCGCGGGCTGCTCGCTGGCGTCCTCGATCACGGCCGAGGACGTGCGGCTGATCAAGCAGCGCTACCCGGGCCTGCCGGTCGTCACCTATGTGAACACCACCGCCGAGGTGAAGGCCGAGACCGACGTCTGCTGCACCTCCGCCAACGCCGTGCAGGTGGTCGAATGGGCCGCCCGCGAGTGGGGCGTGGACCGCGTCATCCTGCTGCCGGACGAGTTCCTGGCCCGCAACGTGGCGCGCCAGACCGAGGTGCGGATCATCGCCTGGCGCGGCCGCTGCGAGGTGCACGAGCGCTTCACCGCCCAGGACATCCTGGACCTGAAGGAGGCCTATCCGCAGGCCCAGGTGCTGGCCCACCCCGAATGCCCCGCCGAGGTGCTGGAGGTCTCCGACTTCGCCGGCTCGACCGCGGCCATGGCCGACTTCGTGGCGCGGCGGCGGCCCAGCCAGGTCGTGCTCATCACCGAATGCTCCATGGCCGACAACGTGGCCTGCGAGTCGCCCGGGACCGAGTTCGTGCGGCCCTGCAACCTGTGCCCGCACATGAAGCGCATCACCCTGGAGAACATCCACCGGGCGCTGCTGGACGAGACGTTCGAGGTGACGGTCGATCCGGCCACGGCCGAGCGCGCGCGCCTGGCGGTGCAGCGGATGATCGACATGCCGCCGCCGGCCGCCCCCGCGCGCTACGACCTGGTCAAGGCGCGCCATCACGTCGACGTGGAGCTGATCTAGGCTCCTGAGGTGACCGAGGAGACCGTTCCCGCTCCAGCTCCGGCGCCGCCCCCCGCGCCGGCCCGGCCGCCCTCGCCGGCCCGCGACATCGTCTGGGCGCTGATCTCGACGGCGCTGCTGGCGGGCTGGATCGGCCTGAACATGGGCTGGCTCGCGGCCGTGGCCCTGGTGTTCGGCGTGTTCGTGCACGAGTTCGGCCACGTCCTGGCCATCAACGCCCTGGGCTGCGGCCCGGGCCGGATGCAGATCGTGCCCTTCCTGGGCGGCGCGGCCTATCCGGCGCGGCTGCCGGACACCGAGTTCAAGGGCGTGCTGATCGCGCTGGCCGGGCCCGTGTTCGGCCTCGTCGCCCTGTCCCCCTTCCTGGTCGCCTTCGCAGCAACGGGCCAGGAACGCTGGCTCGGCGCGGCTTTCCTGATCGCGGTGATCAACCTGATCAACCTCGCCCCCGCGCCCCCGCTCGACGGCTCCAAGGCGTTCGGGCCCGCCCTGGCGCGCATCCATCCGGCGCTGGAGCGCGCCGCCCTGCTGGTCGTGGGCGGCCTGGCGGTGTTCTGGGCGGTGACCCGCGGCAGCTGGATCTTCGCCGTCTTCGTCGGACTGGGCGTCCTGGGCGCGCTGCAGCGCGGACGGCTGCGGCCGTGGACGCGCGAGCTGACCGGCGCCGAGTGGGCGGGCGCGGTCCTGCTCTACGCCGGGTCGGTGGCGCTCTGCCTGGCGGCGGTCGCCTTCACGGCCGACCCGGCCGTGCTCGGCGGCCTGCGCCGCCTGACGGGGCTGCGATGACCGACCGGATCCTCCACGACGGGGTGCTGGTCCTGGGCGCAGGGCTGGCGGGCCTGGCCGCCGCCCTCTCCGCGGCCCCCCGCAAGGTCCTGGTGCTCACGCCCGCCACCCTGGCCGGCGCGTCCGCCTCCGCCTGGGCCCAGGGCGGCGTGGCGGCGGCCCTGTCGGCCGGGGACGATCCGGAGCTGCACGCCGCCGACACCATCGCCGCCGGCGCGGGCCTGACCGATCCGGAGGTCGCGCGGCTGCTCGCCCGCGAGGGCCCGGACGCCGTGCGCTGGCTGGCCGGGCTCGGCGCGCCGTTCGACCGGGACGCCTCCGGGGGCTTCTCCCAGGGCCTGGAAGCGGCGCATTCGCGGCCGCGGATCGCGCGCGTCAAGGGCGACCAGGCCGGGCGCGCGGTGATGCTGGCCATGTCCGCCGCCGCCCTCAGCCACGAACACATCGTGGTGCGCGAAGGCGCGTCCGCCCGGGCGCTGCTGAAGGACTCCTCCGGCCGCGTGGTCGGCGCCCTGGTGGAGGCCGACGGGCGCCTCACCGAGATCGTCGCCGCCGCCGTGATCCTGGCCGCGGGGGGCCTGGGCGGCCTCTATGCCGTGACCACCAATCCGGCCTCCGCCGTGGGCGAGGGCCTGGCCCTGGCCGCCGCCGCCGGGGCCGTCATCGGCGATCCGGAGTTCGTGCAGTTCCACCCGACCGCCATCGACATCGGCCGCGATCCCGCGCCCCTGGCCACCGAGGCCCTGCGCGGCGAGGGCGCCCGGCTGGTGGACAGGGAGGGCCGTCCGTTCATGGCCGACTACGACCCGCGCGAGGAGCTGGCCCCCCGCGACATCGTCGCCCGCGCCATCCACAGCCAGCGCGCCTCCGGCAAGGGGGCGTTCCTCGACGCGCGCGCGGCCGTGGGCGCGGAGTTCCCCGAAGCCTTCCCGACCGTCTTCGCCGCCTGCATGGGCGCCGGCCTGGACCCGCGCGAGCGGCCGATCCCGGTCGCCCCGGCGGCCCACTACCACATGGGCGGCGCCGCCGCCGATGCGCTCGGCCGCACCTCCCTGCCCGGCCTCTACGCCGCCGGCGAGAGCGCCTGCACCGGCGTGCACGGGGCCAACCGCCTGGCGTCGAACTCCCTGCTGGAGGCCGCCGTCTTCGGCCGGCGGGCGGGCGCCGACGCACGCGACGCGCAGCTCCCGGCCGGGCCGCCCGAACCGGCCGCCCTGCCCCCGGCCCTTCCGCCGGACGCCCTGCAGCGGCTGCGGGAGGCGATGAGCCGCGATGCGGGCGTGGTGCGCGACCGCGCCGGCCTCGCCCGCGTCCTCGACCTCGTGCTGGAGCTCGAGCGCGCCCACGGTCCGGCCCTGCCGCTGCTCGCCTCCAGCCTGATCGCCGCCTGTGCGCTGGCGCGGGAGGAGAGCCGCGGCGCGCACTTCCGCTCCGACCACCCCGAGGCGGCCTCCCCGCCCCGCCGCACCTTCACCACCCTGGCGGAGCTCGACCGCCGCCTGCCCCAGAAGGCCGCTCAATGACGCCCCTTCCATCCCCGCTGCCCGACGCCCTGCTCGGGCCGGTGGTCCGGTCCGCCCTGCTCGAGGACTTCGGCCGCGCCGGCGACGTGACCGCGGCCGCCTGCGTCGAGGCCAAGGCGCGCCTCAAGGTGCTGTTCGTGGCGCGCAGGGCCGGCGTCGTGGCCGGCCTGGACTGCGCCCGGCTGGCCCTCGCGGCCATGGACCCGGACGTGCGCTTCGAGGCCGTCGCCGCCGACGGCGACCGGATCGGCGCCGGAACCGTGCTCGCCCGCGCCGAGGGGAACGCCCGCGCGATCCTGACCGCCGAGCGCACCGCGCTGAACCTGCTCGGCCGGCTTTCCGGCGTCGCCACCCTGACGGCCGAGTACGTCCGGGCGGTGGAGGGAACCGCCGCGCGCATCACCGACACCCGCAAGACCACGCCCGGGCTGCGGGCGCTGGAGAAGTACGCCGTCCGTTGCGGCGGCGGGATCAACCACCGCTTCGGCCTGGACGACGCCATCCTGATCAAGGACAACCACGTGGCGGCCTGCGGCGGCGTGGGCCCGGCGCTCGAACGCGCCAAGGCGGCCGCCGGCCACCTGATGAAGGTCGAGGTCGAGGTCGACAGCCTGGAGCAGCTGGACGAGGCCCTGCCCTACGCGCCGGACGTGATCATGCTCGACAACTTCAGCCTGGCCGACCTGCGCGAGGCCGTCGGCCGGGCCGGCGGCAAGGTCCGGCTCGAAGCCTCCGGCGGGGTCTCGCTCGAGACCGTCCGGGCCATCGCCGAGACCGGGGTGGACGTCATCTCGGTCGGCGCGCTCACCCACTCGGCTCCCGTCCTGGACATCGGGCTCGACGCCGTCTGACGCCCCTTGCGGGCAGGGGGCCGGCCGGAACCGGCGGCGCCGCGACGGGTTCCCCCCTGGCGAGAGTCAGGAGGCCGAGATGTCCAAGTCGCCGCCCATTCCCCCCGAACAGCGGAGCTTCCCCTCCGAGGAGGCGCGCGACCGGCTGCGCAGCGCCGAGCCGGGCCGCCGCGACGAGACCACCGGGCTGCAGTCCGAGCAGCCGGGGGACGACGACGTGAACCTGAAGCAGCAGGGCCGCCAGGGGAACATCTACGAGAACACCCACAACCAGGGCTATCAGCAGGACCGCTAGCATGCCCGAGAAGACCCCCGACACCCATCGCTGGGGCGGCCCCGGCGCCAGCCACGAGGACCGCACCAAGCCGGAGCCCGCCGGCGGCGACCCGCGGGCGCCGGGCTCGCCCACCAACGACCGCTTCAGCCACGTGTCCGGCGGCGGCGGCGAGCGCGACGCCCATCATGGCCACGACGCGAAGGACAAGCGCGACTTCGAGGACCGTCACCCTCGCGACGAGCGGCTGCAGCCGCGCGGGTGACCGTGGCCTGCGGCCCCTCAGCCGAAGCCGCTGAACTTCATGCTGGCCTGCCCCGGCTTCTGGCCGGGGCGGCAGGGCCCGGCGTAGCTGGCCTGGATGCGGGTCCGCACCTCGGCTGGCGCGCCCGGCAGCGGCGGGTCCATGCGCGTGACGGCGTCGATCGCATAGCTGCTGGTGAAGTCGCCGGTGGCGACCCCCTCGCTCACGATCGTGCGGCCCTTGACCGTGCAGGCCGTCTTGAACCGGACCCCGCCGGACGGATCGGGCGAGAAGCTCGTCTTGGAGCACTGCGCCTTGCCGGACCGCGAGGCGTTGAAGGCCTGGTCCTCGGTGTGCTCGTCCAGGCACAGCTCCCCGCTCATCCGCAGGCCCGGGCCCGCGTCCGTGGTCAGGGTCGTCTTCCAGAGCCCCGGCTTCGGGTGCGGGCGCACGAGGGCGGCCAGACCGCCGCCGCCCGCAGGCGGCGCGGCCGCCGGAGCGGCCTTGTGCTCCGGCTTGGAACAGCCGGCCAGCAGCGCCAGGCTGCAGACGAGGCGCAGGCCCGCCCAACGCATCCCCACAGGTGCTCTCCCACGCGACGGCCTTTGCCGGCCGCCAGGATGGGAGCCTATCATCGGTTGGCGACGGCTGGCGCCCCCTCGCGCCGCCACCGCGGCAGGAGGTCCTTCCATGAGCCAGGACGTGGTCGACAACCAGCGGCTGAGCCGATTCGAGCTGACCGAGCAGGGCTACGTCGCCTTCGCCGACTATGTGCTGCGCGACGGCAAGGTGGTGATCCCGCACGTGGAGGCGCCGGTCCCGCTCAGGGGCACGGGCGCGGCGGGGCGGCTAATGACGGGGGTCCTGGAACTGGTCCGCGAGCGCGGCCTGAAGGTCGTGCCGCTCTGCTCCTACGCCGCCGCCTTCATCCGCCGCCACCCCGAGCACCAGGACCTGCTCGCCTAGTCGAGGGGGCCGGGCAGACTCAGCCGTACTTGGCCCGCAGCCGCCGGGCCACGCCGTCCGGCACGAACGGCGTCACGTCCCCGCCCAGGCGGGCGATCTCCTTCACCAGGCGCGAGGCGATGGCCTGGTGGCGCGGGTCCGCCATGAGGAAGACGGTCTCGATGGTGCGGTCCAGCTGCTGGTTCATCGCCGTCATCTGGAACTCGTACTCGAAGTCCGCCACGGCCCTCAGGCCACGGATGATCACCGTGGCCCCCACCTCCTTGGCGAAGTGCATCAGGAGGCTCTCGAACGGCTTCACCTCGATGCGGGCGCCAGGGAAGGCCCGCACCGCCTCCTCGCCGATCATCTCCACCCGTTCGTCGAGCGAGAACACCGGCCCCTTGTCGCGGTTGATCGCGACCCCGATCACCAGCCGGTCCACCAGCTTCAGGGCCCGCTCGACGATGTCGACATGGCCGTTGGTGATGGGATCGAAGGTCCCCGCGTAGAGGCCCGTGCGCTCGGTCATTCGCCCGCCTCGGCCCCCGGCTCGGCGGCGTCCTCGCCCGCCTCCTCGTCGCCGTCCCCCTCGCCGGGAACGCCCTCGATGCGCTCGACGGCCACCACGTGCTCGCCCTCGCCGGTGCGGAAGATGATCACGCCGCGGGTGTTGCGCGAGGCGATGCGGATCTGGTCGACCGGGGCGCGGATCAGCTGGCCGGAGTCGGTGACCAGCAACACCTGGTCGTGATCCTCGATCGGCAGGGCCGCGACGACGCGGCCGCCGCGGGACAGGTCGTGGGCGATCAGGCCCTGGCCGCCCCGACCGGTGCGCCGGTAGTCGTAGGCCAGGGTGCGCTTGCCGTAGCCCTCGGAATCCACGGTCAGCACCGTCTGGGCGGCCGCATCCAGCTCGGCGATGCGCTCCACCGACAGGGCCGCCTCGCCCGAACCCTCGTCGTCCTCCTCGGCGGCGACGGATTCCACGTCCTCCTCGCCCGTGGCGCGGCGCATGGCCGCCGCGTGCTTGAGGTAGGCTCGGCGCTCCTCGGGCGTGATCTCCACTCCGCGCAGCACGGCCATGGAGATCACCCGGTCCCCCTCGGCCAGGCGGACGCCGCGCACGCCGGTGGAATCGCGGCCGGCGAACACCCGCACCTCGCCCACGGAGAAGCGGATGCAGCGGCCGAGCGCGGTGGTGAGCAGGATGTCCTGGTCCTCGGTGCAGATGTTGACGCCGACGATGTGGTCGCCGTCGTCCAGCTTCATCGCGATCTTGCCGTTGCGGTTGATGCGCTGGAAGTCCGACAGCTTGTTGCGCCGCACGTGGCCCGACTGCGTCGCGAACATGATGTCCATCCGCTCCCAGGCCGTCTCCTCCTCGGGCAGCGGCAGGATGGTGGTGATGGTCTCGCCCTGCTCCAGCGGCAGCAGGTTCACGAACGCCTTGCCGCGCGCGTTCGGCGGCCCCATCGGCAGGCGCCAGACCTTCAGGGTGTAGACCTTGCCCCCGGAGGAGAAGAACAGCACCGGCGCGTGGGTCGAGGCGGCGAACACCCGCACCACGGCGTCCTCTTCCTTGGTCGCCATGCCCGAGCGGCCCTTGCCGCCGCGCGCCTGGGTCCGGTAGGTCGCCAGCGGCGTGCGCTTGACGTAGCCGGAGTGGGTGACCGTGACGACCATGTCCTCGCGCGGGATCAGGTCCTCGTCCTCGAGCCCGGCCTCGCCCTCGACGATCTGGGTCCGGCGCGGGACGGCGAAGGCCTCGCGCACCGCCGTCAGCTCCTCGCGGATGATCTCCAGCACGCGCTCGCGGGAGGAGAGGATGTCGAGGTGGCCGCGGATGGCGGCGGCCAGCTTGGAGGCCTCGTCGAAGATCTCGTCACGGCCAAGGCCCGTCAGGCGCGACAGCGTCAGCGCCAGGATCGCCCTCGCCTGCTCGTCGGTCAGCCGCACCCGGCTGCCGGCCTCGACCAGCACCGTTCGGGGGTCCGCGATCAGTTCGATCAGCGGCAGCATGTCCCCGACCGGCCAGTCCCGGTCGACCAGCCGCTCGCGCGCCTCGGCGGGGTCGCGCGAGGACCGGATGATGTGGATCACCTCGTCGATGTTGGCGACGGCGATGGCCAGGCCGGCCAGCACGTGGCCGCGGTCCCGCGCCTGGGCCAGGTCGTGCTTGGTCCGGCGGACCACCACCTCTTCCCGGAACTCCAGGAAGGCGTCGATCAGCCCGCGCAGCCCCATCTGCTCGGGCCGGCCGCGGTTCAGGGCCAGCATGTTGACCCCGAACGAGGTCTGCAGCGGCGTGAAGCGGTAGAGCTGGTTCAGCACCACGTCCGGCGTGGCGTCGCGCTTCAGCTCGACGACCACGCGCATGCCCTGCCGGTCGGATTCGTCGCGCAGGTCCGCCACGCCCTCGACGCGCTTCTCGCGCACCAGCTCGGCGATCCGCTCCACCAGGGTGGCCTTGTTCACCTGGTAGGGGATGGCGGTGATGATGATGGCCTCGCGCTCCTTGCGGACCTCCTCGATGGTGGTCGAGCCGCGCATGATCACCGACCCGCGGCCGGTCATCAGCGCCTGGCGCGCGCCGGAGCGGCCGATGATCTCCCCGCCGGTCGGGAAGTCGGGGCCCGGCACGATGTCGAGCAGCTCGTCGATGCCGATCTCGGGGTTGTCGATGGTCGCCAGGCAGGCGTCGACCACCTCGCCGAGGTTGTGGGGCGGGATGTTGGTCGCCATGCCGACGGCGATGCCGCCCCCGCCGTTGACCAGAAGGTTGGGGACCCGCGCCGGCAGGACCGTCGGCTCCTCCTCGGAGCCGTCGTAGTTGTCCTGGAACTCGACGGTGTCCTTGTCGATGTCCTGCAGCAGGGCCTCGGCCGCGCGCGTCAGCCGGCACTCGGTGTAGCGCATGGCCGCCGGCGGATCGCCGTCGACCGAGCCGAAGTTGCCCTGGCCGTCGATCAGCGTCAGGCCCATGGAGAAGGGCTGCGCCATGCGCACCAGGGCGTCGTAGACCGCCTGGTCCCCGTGCGGGTGGTACTTGCCGATCACGTCGCCGACCACGCGGGCCGACTTCCGGTAGGGCCCGGACGCGCCGTAGCCCTGCTCGTTCATGGAGAACAGGATCCGCCGGTGCACGGGCTTGAGGCCGTCTCGCGCGTCCGGAAGGGCGCGCGAGACGATCACGCTCATGGCGTAATCCAGATAGGACCGCTTGAGCTCGTCCTCGATGGCGATCGGGGCGATGCCTCGCCGATCCTCCGGGCGGCCGCCCGGGGGCGGTGTCGTCGCGTCGTCGCTCACTGAATTCTTTGATTATTTCAACAGGAATCGGGCTCACGCACCCTTACCCTTTACCTAGCATTCTGAAGCCCTTGGGGCAAAGAATTGCACGCGGCACGCCGGTTCGCGGCGGCGCTTTCCCCAGGGCCCCCGCCCACTCTATGGTGCGGGTCGGGGGGCGGGGTTTCGGGAGGACACGAAATGCTGGTGAAGACCATGGCCTTCGCGGCCGGCGCGATCCTGATCTCGGCGCTCGCGGCGTCCGCCTCGGCCGCATCGGGCCAGGCGAGCGCCGCCATCTCCGGCCCCGCCGGGGCGGGCGGGACCGCCACCCTGCGCGAGGGGCCTTCGGGCGTGCTCCTGCGCCTGGAGGTCTCGGGCCTGACGCCGGGCTGGCACGCCGTCCACTTCCACGAGAAGGGCGACTGCTCGGACCCGAAGTTCGCCAGCGCGGGCGGCCACATCAACCACCCCGCGGCGAAGAAGGCGCACGGCCTGCTCAATGCGGACGGACCGGACATGGGCGATCTGCCCAACATCCACGTCGGCGCGGACGGAAAGGGCCAGGCGGAGGTCTTCTCCTCGCTGGTGTCCCTGAACGGCGCGGATGGACGGCCGGCCCTGCTGGACGCGGACGGCTCGGCGATTGTCATCCATGCCGGGCCGGACGACTACGTCACCCAGCCGATCGGGGGCGCAGGCGCGCGCGCGGCCTGCGGCGTGATACGAAGCTAGGGGGCGTTCCGCGAAAGCGGCGCCCGGCCTTGTGGTCAGAACGCGCTCGAGCTCCTGAATCCAGCGCACGGTCCGGCGATCAGACGATTCCGTCTGACCGCGTCGCGCTCTGGGCGTCGGCGGACCGCACGGCGCTCGAGAGCGGCGCGCTCAGCTCGTAGCGCAGGCCGGCCGGATCGAACGCAAGACGGGCCTTGCCGCCCATGCCCCGGGCCAGGGCGGTCTCCAGCAGCCGCACGCCGAAGCCCTTGCGCTGCGGCGGCGCCACGGGCGGGCCGTCCAGTTCGCGCCAGGACAGGACCAGGGCGGGAGCCTCGGACGCCCCGTCGATCCGCCAGGAGACCTGGACGCGCCCCGCCTCGCCCGCGAGGGCCCCGTGCCGCACCGCGTTGGTGGCCAGTTCGTGGAACGCCAGGTGGAAGTTCACGGCGGTCTGGGCGGTGAGCCGCAGCTCCGGCCCTTCCACGGAGATCCGCCCCTCGCGCCGCTCGGGAAGGGCCTCGCCGAGCACCTCCCGCAGGTCCGTCTCGCCGGTCTCGGCGCGGGTGATCAGGTCGTAGGCGCGCGAGAGCGCGTCCAGGCGGCCGACCAGGGCCTCGTTGAACGCCTCGGGCGTGCTGGCGCTGCGCAGGGTCTGCTGGGCGATCGAGCGCACCGCCGCGAGGTTGTTCTTCACCCGATGGTCCAGCTCGCGGATCAGGAAGTCGCGCCGGGCCAGCGTTTCCTCCAGCGAGGCGATCAGGCGCGCGTTCTCCAGCGCCGTGGCGGTGGCGCGGGCGATCATCTCCAGCTTGGCGACCTCCTCCGCGGTCGGCTGGCGCGTCCTCGCCCAGTAGGCGCCGATGGCCGCGATCGGGTCGGGGGCCCGCACCGGGGTCATCACCAGGCTCTTCACGAAGGTGGGGGCGTAGGCGTCGTGGGGGATGCGGTCGTCGGCGAAGACGTCCGGGATGACGGCGGTGCGGCCGTTCTGCATCGACCAGCCGGAGATGCACTGGCTCATGGGAAAGCGCC
>Ga0164243_10013744_pt1 | contig 11361 bp, 10 predicted proteins | sample OricompcompostOP_FD_108781 | JGI IMG/M metagenome (GOLD analysis project Ga0164243, IMG submission 108781) | Organic Plus compost microbial communities from Emeryville, California, USA - Original compost - Organic plus compost (OP) | ecosystem: Engineered > Solid waste > Mixed feedstock >... | reverse complement strand
CTAGCCGAGGACCGGGAGAACCTGTCCGCCGCGATCACCGAGCTCGGCAAGGCGCTCGCGCTGCTCGAGGACTTCGTCAAGGACAACCGCGGCGCCCTCAAGCGCAGCGTCGACGGCCTGCGCGGGCCGAGCCAGGTCCTGGTCAACCAGCGCCGATCGCTGGCCGAGGCGGTGCGGACGATCCCGCTGGCGCTGCAGAACTTCATCAACAGCTACGACGTCGGCACCAACACCCTCAGCGGGCGGGCCAACCTCAACGAGCTGACCGTGTGGAGCAGGGACGGCAAGTCCGCGCGCACCTCCGCGGACGCGCCGCCGCTGCTGCTGCCCGGCCTGGACGGAGGCCAGTGATGCGCACGAGCGCGACCATCCGGCGTACGACAAGGACCGCGCTGGCCGCGGCACTGGCCGGGATCGGCCTGACCGGCTGCGGCGTGCTGGGCGGCGGCGTCTACGACGCCCCACTGCCCGGGGGCGCGGACGTCGGCGACGACCCGATCACGGTGACCGCCGAGTTCGCCGACGTGCTGGACCTCGTCCCGCAGTCGAGCGTCAAGGTCGACAACGTGTCCGTCGGGCGGGTCACCGACGTCACCCTCGACGACGACGGCCGCACGGCGGTGGTCCGGATGGAGGTCCGCGGCGACGTCGACCTGCCGGCCGCGACCGTCGCCCGGCTGCAGCAGACCTCGCTGCTCGGGGAGAAGTACGTCGCCCTCGTGCGGCCCGAGGGCGGCGGCGAGAACATGCCGGCCCCGGGGCGGCTCGCCGACGGCGCGGTCCTCACCACCGCCGACACCGACGCGGCGGCGACGGCCGAGCAGGTGCTCGGCGCGCTGTCGCTGGTGCTCAACGGCGGCGGGATCGGGCAGTTCCAGGAGATCTCCCGCGAGCTGCAGAAGGCCGGCTCCGGCCAGACCGCCGAGGTGCGCGCCTATCTCGAGCAGCTCAACCGGTTCGTCGGCGTCCTCGACGAGCGCAAGAGCGCCATCACCGACGCCATCGACGGCCTGGCGCGGCTCTCCGAGACGCTCGACGGGGACCGCGAGCAGATCGCGCACGTCCTCGACGAGCTGTCGCCGGGCATGAAGGTGCTCGTCGAGCAGCGGCCCCAGCTGACCCGGATGCTCCGGGCGCTGGACCGGCTCTCGAAGATCACCGTGCGCACCCTCGACGCCTCCCAGCGCGACATGGTCCGCGACCTGCGGGCGCTCGACCCGATCCTCTCCGAGCTGGCCAAGGCGGGCGCGGACCTCCCGCACTCCCTGGAGATCCTGCTGACCTATCCGTTCCCCGACTCGGTGCTCGGCGCCATCCGCGGCGACTACCTCAACGTCTTCATGACGACCAACTTCCGCACCCTTCCTGCGGGATGCGCGGCAGTTGGCTGCCTGTGGCCCCAACCCTTCGGGCCCCTGGCAGGCGGGTCGGCGGCCGGCTCCCGGCGTACCTCTCCCTCCCCCCGCCAGGAGCCGCCGCCGACCATGCTGCCCTCGACCGACAGCGCGACGCCGGCGACCGGCACGCCGACCGTGCCCGGCCCGTCGATCCTCCCGAGCGCACCGACCGGATCACCGGGGTCCCCGGGCTCGTCGGGATCGTCCGGCCCGTCCGGCTCGCCGAGCCACAGCGACGCGCCGTCGCCGGGTGGATCCTCGAGCGGCGCCGCGTCGCCCAGCGGCTCCGCCACCAGCGAAGGAGGCCAGTGAGATGCAGCAGCTCACCCGTGGCGTGCACGTCAAGCTCGGCCTGTTCGTGCTCGTCGCCCTGCTCGGCACCAGCTACCTCGGCGCGTCGTACGTCGGGTTCACGCCGTTCACCGACGGCTACCGGGTCACCGTGACGCTGCCCGAGGCCGGTGGTCTCTTCGTCAACTCGGAGGTCACCTATCGCGGCGTCCAGGTCGGCGAGGTCACCGCCATGGAGCCCACCGACGACGGCGTCGAGGTCACCGCGGAGATCGAGCCGGGCGCGCCCGACATCCCCGCCGACTCGACGGTGCAGGTGCGCAACCGGTCCTCGATCGGCGAGCAGTACCTCGACATCCGGGGCACCGACACCACGAAGGTCCTGGCCGACGGCGACCACCTCTCCGCGGGCAGCGCCGGCCTGCCGCCGGACCTCTCCGAGGTGCTGCGGTCGGGGCGTGACCTGGTGGCATCGGTGCCGTCGGACTCCCTCGACACCGCCATCGACGAGGGCTATCTCGTCGCGCAGGGGCTCAGCGACGACTTCGGCCGGCTGCTGGAGACGTCGATGGACTTCCAGGAGGCCGCGGACGACAACTTCCTCGTCTCCGCCTCGCTGATCCGCAACGCCGACCGGGTGCTGCAGACGCAGGAGGAGTCGAGCACCGCCATCGGTGCCTACAGCCGGGACCTGTCGCTGTTCGCCTCGACGCTGGCCGACTCCGACGCCGACCTGCGCACGCTGATCGGCGCCACGCCCGGGGCCTCGCAGCAGGTGAGCCTGCTCATCCGTGACGTGGGGCGGCCGCTGTCGCTGCTGATGAACAACCTGGTGTCGACCGCGACCATCTTCGGCGTCAACTCCGCCGGGGTGCGCGACGCGCTCATCCGGCTGCCGGAGGCCGTCAGCATCGGCTGGGCGACCACCTCGGCCCGCGGCTTCAACCTCGGCATGGTGCCCACGTTCTTCAACCCCCTGCCCTGTGTCGACGGCTACGGCGGAACCGCGCTGCGGCCCGGCACGGACGCCTCCGACGGCGCGCCGCTCAACAAGCGGGCCGGCTGCACCGCGCCCCGGGGGCAGGGCAACGTCCGTGGGCCGCAGGCGGTCGCCAGCCGCGCGGACGGCGGCTCCGGTGGCCCGGGTGGGGCCGGCGCCGAGCGGAGCGGCCGGCCGGCCGCGGACGTCGCCCCGGTCGACGACCTGGGCGACCTCTTGGGGAGTGGGCGATGATCGGCCACGACATCGAGGAGGGCACCATCAGCGACGAGGACATGACCGTGACCGGAGCCGAGCAGAGCGCCACGGAGCGCACCGAGCGCACCGAGCGCACCGAGCGCACCGAGCGCACCGAGCGCACCGAGCGGTCCGGCGTGCGCACCATCGAGGTCGGGTTCGCGGTGCTCGCCGCGGTCGTCCTCGCGGTGGCGGCCGTCGGCTGGATCCGCGCCGGCGACCACGACGCGGCCGCCGTCGAGCGGGCAGAGCTGCGCGACAGCGTGCTCATCACCGCCCGCAGCCACATCGAGACGATGAACACCCTCGACCACCGCGACGTCGCCGGGGGGCTCGAGCGGTGGCAGGACGTCTCGACCGGCACGCTCAAGGACCAGATCGCCGCCACCGACGCCGAGACCCAGCAGCTCATGGCCGACCAGCGGATGATCTCCACCGGCAAGGTCGTCGACGCCGCCGTCGTCGACCTCACCGCCACCACCGCCACGGTGATCGCCTCGGTGGAGGTGACCGTCCGCAACGACGCGGACCCGGCCGCGGCGCCCTCGGTCAAGCGCAACCGGTTCGCCGCCGACCTGGTCAAGGTCGGCGACACCTGGCTGCTGGAGGCCCTCGACCAGGTGGCGGTGGAGATCGAGTGAGCGCCATGACGACCGCTTCCCACACCCTGCGTCGGCACTGGCCGCTGGTCCTGGCCGCGCTCCTGCTCGCCGCGGCGGCCGTGGCGTTCTGGCAGGCCGACCGGGTCCGCGCCACCGACCACGTCGGCAACCACGCCGTCGTCGACGCCGACGCCACGACCGACGTGCAGTCGGCCGTCTCCGCCGCGCTGGTGCGGGTGTTCAGCTACGACCACGCCGACCCGGCGCCGACCGAGCAGGCGGCCGACGAACTGCTCGACGGGCAGGCGCGCGAGCAGTACGACCTGCTCTTCGCGCAGCTGCAGGAGAAGGCCCCCGGCCAGCAGCTCGTGCTCACCGCGCAGGTGCAGGTCGCGGCGGTCAAGGAGCTCACCGACGACGCGGCGACGCTGCTGGTCTTCCTCGACCAGGCCTCCCAGCGGGCCAGCGACGAGGAGTCCTCGGTGTCGGCCGCGCAGCTCGCGGTGGAGGCCGAGCGGGTCGACGGCAGCTGGCGGATCACCGGCATCGAGCCGCTGTGACCTCCCACCGGGGGGTGCGGGCGGTCAGGTCGCGTCGACGAACCCGCCGCCGACACGCTCGGCGACGGCGCGGAGCCGGGCGCGCGTGACGGCGGAGACGGTGGCGTAGCCGGCCCGCTCGGCGTTGGAGCCGGGCCGGGTCGGCTCGGCGGAGTTGACCGACAGGCAGGTGCGCCGACCGCCGTCCGCGGCGTTGGCGAGCGCGACCGCGTGCCCCGTGGTGCCGCTGCCGGCGAAGTAGTCGAGGACCCGCGCGTGCGCGGGCATCGTCCCGAGGATGCGCAGCAGCAGTCCGGTCGGCTTGGGCGACTCGAAGACGTGGCCGACGAGGTCCTTGAGCTCGGCGACCGCGGTGTCGGTGGATCCGACCTCCTCGGCCAGCCAGATCGTGCGCAGCTTCTTGCGGCGCCCGCCGACCGGATGCCGCCAGTCGCGCTGGTAGACGTCGACGCGCTCGCCCCGCACGCCGCGCACCAGCCGGCACTCCAGGTCGTCGGGCCGCTCGTCGATCCGCGGCCGCGACCAGCGCCACACCGCCGGCGTCCCGTCGCCGAAGACCGGCTTGATCTCGACGGCCCCGGCGAACGGCTCGGTCGCCACCCGCCCCGAGTCCGGGTCGCCCCAGAGCGGGAAGTGCAGGGTGGGGGAGGAGAGCGGGTTGAACTTCTTGTTGGTGTTGCGCAGCGGCAGCCGCCGATAGCGGCGGCCGTCGGGCGCCACGAGTGGGAAGTCGGCGTCGAGCACCGTGGTGGTCGTGGAGGCGTCGAGGACGCAGCGGGCGGCGTCCTTGGCGTAGACGAGCAGGTACTCGTGCGAGGTCGCGAAGCCGCGACCCAGCTGCCGGCCCTTGGGGTTGAGGCTGACCACGACCTGGGCCAGGAAGTTCGCCTCGCCGTACACCTCGTCGAGCAGCAGCCTCAGGTGTGCGACCTCGTGGTCGTCGATGCTGACGAAGAGCGCGCCGGTGTCGGCGAGCACCCGGCGTCCCGCCTCGAGCCGCGGCCGCAGGTAGGCCAGCCACGCCGCGTGCCGTCCGGCGCGGCCGGCGCCGCGCGCGCCCTTGAAGTCGTCGTGATAGGCGAAGTCGTTGCCGGTGTTGTACGGCGGGTCGAGATAGATCAGGTCGTACGACCCGTCGGGCAGCGTGGCGAGGACGTCGAGGTTGTCGCCCTCGACGAAGGTGTTCCAGGCCGGCTCGGTCGCCACGGCCACATCGTGGCAGGCTCACCGTGTGTCTCGCAGCGCGTCCCGCCGTACCTTCACCCGAGCAGAGCTGGAGTCCTTCCGCGACGCCGAGGTGCCCGACCTGCTGCCGGATCGCCCGGGCCAGGAGCTGAGGCTGCTGTTCGTCGGCATCAACCCGGGCCTGTGGACAGCGGCGACCCAGACCCACTTCGCCCATCCGGGCAACCGGTTCTATCCCGCGCTCCTGCGTGGCGGCGTCATCACCGAGCCGATCGACCCCGCCAACGGGATGAGCGACGCCGAGCGGGACATGCTGCGCGAGCGCGGCATCGGCATCACCAACGTGGTGCACCGCGCCACCGCCAAGGCCTCCGAGCTCAGCGCCGAGGAGCTCCGCGCGGGCGGCGAGCGGCTCGTCGCGCTCGTCGCGCGGGAGCGGCCGCGGGTGGTGGCGATCGCGGGGATCACGGCGTACCGGACGGCGTTCGGGCTGCCCAAGGCCGCCCCGGGTCGCCAGCCGGAGACGCTCGACGGCCTGTGGTCGGGCGCCGAGCTGTGGGTGGTGCCCAACCCGAGCGGGCTCAACGCGCACGAGACGGTGGCCTCGCTGGCCGCGGCCTACCGCACGGTGGCACAGGCCGCCGGCGTCATCTGATCGCAGTCCCCACGACCATCGGGGTGACCGGCGCCGCCGGCCCGGGCATGCGCAGGTGCTCCACCGCGACCACCTCGAAGGGCGAGCGCTCCAGCAGGCCGAGGAAGTCGCGGTTGGGGTGGCACCCGTCGGCGAGCCGCGACTGCAGCGGCGTCGCGAGCTCGTGCAGCAGCCGCAGCAGCCCGGTGCCGCGCACGTGCTCGTGGAAGAGCAGCCGGCCGCCCGGCCGGACCACCCGGGCGAGCTCGGCGAGCGCCCGCGCGGGGTCGTCGAGGGAGCAGAAGACCAGGGATGCGGCGGCGGTGTCGAAGGAGGCGTCCGCGAACGGCAGCGCCGCCGCGTCGGCGTCGACGATCTGCCAGGCCCGCGCGCGGATGTCGGCCGTGCGTCGCTGCAGCTGTGCGCGCAGGACGGGGTTGGGCTCCACCATCACCAGCTCGGTCACCGCCGGGGGATAGTGGGGCACGGAGAACCCGTTGCCCGTGCCGAGGTCGAGGACCCGGCCCTGCGCGCCGGCGAGGTGGCGCGCCCGGATCTCCGCCTGGCCGGCGTCCTCGGCACGCTGCATCAGGTCGGGATACCAGCGCGCGAAGAAGCGCTGCCGACGCGTTCCACGGCCCTCGGTCATGGCTGCAGCCTAGGGGCAGTCAGGCGACGCCGGCCGCCTTCTCCAGGGCGGTCAGCTCCTCGTCGAGGAAGGTCAGCAGGCGCTGCAGGTGCGGCACCGTGCGGCGGCAGCCGGTGAGGCCGAAGCCCATGTTGCCGGCGTAGGAGGTGCAGGTGATGTTGAGCGCCATGCCGTTGATCGGGATCGACACCGGGTAGGTGCCGACCAGCTGCGCGCCGTTCCAGTAGTGGGGCACGCGGGGGCCGGGGACGTTGCTGATGATGAGGTTGTACGGCGGGCGCACGATGCCCTGCATCCGCAGCATCGGCACCACGATCGAGGGCGCCATGCCGATCGCGCTCATCGCCACGATCTGGGCGGGCGTCATCGACGACAGCGCCTGCTTGCCGTCCTTCATCGACGCGGCGATCGTGCGCAGCCGGTCCGCCGGGTCGGGCAGGTCGGTGGCCAGGCGCACCATGACCGAGCCGATCGCGTTGCCGCCCTCCGCGGAGGCCGAGCCGGCCTGCTTGGCCTTGAGGCCGACCGGGACCATCGAGACCATCGACTGCTCGGGCAGGGCGTCGAGCTCGCTGAGATAGGTGCGCATCGCGCCGCTGCACATGGCGAGCACGACGTCGTTGATGGTCGTGCCGGTGGCCTTGCCGACGCCTCGGATCCGCTCGACCGGCCAGTCTTGGGCGGCGAACCGGCGGGCACCGGTGATCGGCGCGTTGAAGATGGTGCGCGGCGCGGCCAGGGAGACCGCGGACGTCTCGTTGCGCAGGCCCTTGCGCAGCGTCCGCACGAGCGCGAGCGGCATGCCGGCCGCCTCGGCGCTGACGCTGAGCGCGGTGCGCACGGCGTCAGCGGGCAGGTCGGCAAGGGTGCGGGCCGCGGTGGTGGCCGCGTCGACGGCCGCCGCGGGCAGCGACTCCGGACCGTCGTCGGTGGTCCGGCGGCGGCCGGATGCGCCCTCGGCGAAGGGTGCGGGCATGTCGCGCCGGTCCGGGTCGGCGGACAGCACGCTCGCCATCAGCCGCATCGCCGAGATGCCGTCGACGAGGGCGTGGTGGAGCTTGGTGTACATCGCGACCCGCCCGTCGGCGAGGCCCTCGATGACATGGCTCTCCCACAGCGGCCGCTCCCAGGCGAGCCGGGTGGAGTGCAGCCGGCCGACCAGCTCGAGCAGCTCACGGACCCGGCCGGGCTGGGGGAGGGCGCTGTGCCGCACGTGGTGCTCGACGTCGAACTGGTCGTCCTCGCGCCACACCAGGGCCCCGCCGGTGCGCACCGACCGGTGGGGGTGCTTGAGGAAGAGCGGCGCGATGCGCTCGGTGTCGCGCATCGACTCGAACATCTCGCGCACGTAGTCGGGACCCGCGTCGGCCGGAGGCTCGAAGAGCTGCAGCCCGCCGACGTGCATGGGCTGGTTGCGGTTCTCCGCGAGGAGGAACGCCGCGGAGGTCGGGTCGATCAGGCGGTTGCCGGGAACGGACACCACGGAGCAGCCCCTTTCGTCGCAGGTGGCCCCGATCCTCGCGTGTCGTGACGAGCCTCACAAGCGTTCCGGGTCTCGCCCCCGCGGTCCGCGGGGTCCGGGGAGGCGTGGACCGGCCCGAGCGTGGGTAGGTACGCCGGCGCGGCACGCGACCGAGGGGAACCCACTTGACCGATCTCATCCCGCCCTCCGGGCAGCCGAGGACCCCTGCCCGCGCGCCGGTGTTCGCCCCCGCCGACGAGGCCACCCGGATCCGCCCCGGCCGGGTGCGGCCGGCCGTCGCGCCCCCGCCCGGACCGCCGGTGGGGCCACCGCTGGGACAACCGCTGGGAGCACCGGCCGGTGCACCGCTCGGCCCGCCGCCGGCGTACCGGCCCGGCTCGTCGCCGTCTCCGGTCCGGGGCCCGGCGCCGGTGCAGCCGCGTCGGCGCCGCAGGGTGCTGCGCCGGGTGGTCCTGGTCGGCGTCGTGCTCGTCCTGGCCGCCGCCGGCGCGACGCTGGCCGCGCTGCGCCCGTGGCAGAGCCCGGCGTCCGCCGATCCGCCGGCCAGTCGGGTCGGCCACGGTGAGCTGCACCTCGACTGGGACCGCGACGGCGTCGGCGAGGTCGTCGCGTGGCGCTTCGTCGACGACGTGGACCACCTCACGCTGTCCTCCGACGAGCCGGACTTCCCGGGCGAGCAGACGTTCCGGGTCGCCGCGTCGCTCGCCGACGGGCGGCTGCGGGTCGCCGTCGCCGATCACGACGGCGACGGTCGCGTCGACATCGTGGTCACGGTCCCCGGGGACGGCGCCGTCCGGGTGCTGCGCGGCGACGGGGCGGGCGGCTTCGCCGCGGTCACGCCCGGAGGCTGAGACCCGGGCAGGCCGGTGCCGGGCCGGTCGGTCAGAGACCGGCCTTCAGCTCCGACACGACGGAGTCGACGACCGCGACCAGGTCGTTGTCGGTGCGGGCGGCGACCGCCCGCTGGCGGACGTACGACGGCCCCCGGGTGGCGATGTCGAGCACCGAGGCGAGCTCGCTCTCGCACCCGAGCCGGGCGGCGACCGGCTCGAGGCGCGGCAGCAGGTCGGCGAGGTCGTCGGTGACCAGCCGCTCGGTGCAGTCGCCGTCGAGGATGACGATCGCGTCCACGCCGTACCGCGCGGCCCGCCACTTGTTCTCCTGCACCTGCCACGGCGGCATGGTCGCGACGGTCTCGCCCGCCGCGACGCGGTCGTCGAGCCACACCACCAGGCAGTGCATCAGCGCGACGAGCGCCTCCATGTCGACGAGGGTGGACACCCCGTCGCAGATCCGGTTCTCCAGCGTGCCGTGCTGGATGGCCGGGCGCAGGTCCCAGCGGATCTCGCTGAGCTCCTCGATGACGCCGGTGGTGAGCTGGTCGTGCGCGAACCGCTCGAACTCCTCCCACCGCTCGAACTGGAACGGCAGGCCCGCGGTGGGCAGCTGCTGGAACATCAGCGCCCGGTTGGAGGCGTAGCCGGTGTCGACGCCCATCCAGATCGGAGACGACGCCGAGAGCGCCTGCAGGTGGGGGTAGTAGGTGAGCAGGCCGGTGAGGACCTGCATCACCCGCTCCTTCTCGGGCAGCCCGACATGGACGTGCACGCCCCAGATGAGCATCTGCCGGCCCCACCACTGGGTGCGGTTGATGAGCTCGGCGTACCGGTGGCCCTCGGTCAGCTGCTGCCCGGTCCAGGACGCGAAGGGGTGGGTCCCGGCGCCGTAGAGGTCGAGGTCGAGGTCGTCGGCCGCCGCGGTGACGTACTGCAGCGTGTCGCGCAGGTCGGCCATCGCCTCACCGACGGTGTGGCACTTGCCGGTGACCACCTCGACGGTGTTCTTCAGCAGCTCCTTGTGGAGCTTGCCGGGGTCCGGCATCCGCGGCTTGGCGCGGGCGAAGAGGTGCGCGGCGTCGTTGCGCAGGTCGCGCGTGCGCCGGTCGACCAGCGCGAACTCCCACTCCACGCCGAGCGTCGGCTCGGGCGATCCGCGGAAGTCGATGCGCACGACATCAGCGTAGGGCGTGGGGGGTGCACCGGCGCCACCCGCGAACCTGCCAGCATGATCGCTGTGGACGACCTGCGGATCCTGCACCGCACGCTCGACCTGTGCCTGAAGGTGGGCGAGGTGCTGCTCTCCTCCGGCGCGGGCGCCGCCGACGTGGTCGCGACGATGCGCGCACTGGCCCGCGCGCTCGGCGTACGCCACACGCAGGTCGACGTCACCTTCACCTCGCTGGCGATGAGCGTCCAGCAGGGCCCCGACGAGCCGCCGGTCGTCCAGCTCCGGGCCGTGACCCAGCGCGAGATCGACTACGAGGACCTCACCCGCGTCGACCACCTGGTGCGCGAGGTCGTCGCGGGCCGGACCGACCTCGAGGGCGCCCGGACCGAGCTCGCGCAGATCGTGTCGTCGGGACACGCGCGGCCGCGGTGGGCGGCCACGCTGGGCTGGGGGCTGATGTGCGCCGGGGTCGGGCTCCAGCTCGGCGGCAGTCTCGTCGTCGTCCTCGTCGCCCTGCTGGCGGCGGTGTGCATCGACCGGCTCCAGCTGCTGATGACCCGACGCCGGCTGCCGACCTTCTACCAGCAGGTCGCCGGCGGCGTCGTCGCGACCGTGCTGGCCGCCCTCGGCACCCGCCTCGCCGAGCCGTGGGTGCACCTCAACGCCTCGCTCGTCGTGACCGCCAACATCATCATGCTGCTCGCCGGCATCGGGTTCATGGGCGCGATCCAGGACGCACTGTCGGGGTTCTTCGTCACCGGCGGCGCGCGGATCCTCGAGGCCGTGCTGGCCACGGCCGGCATCATCGCCGGCGTCAGCGGGGGACTGTCGCTGTGCGCCGCCGTCGGGATGGAGATCCCCCGCCTCACCCTGCCGCGCTTCGACCTCGTCGGGGTGACGACGGTCGCCGTCGGCGGCGCCGTCGCGGCGGCGGGCTTCGCGTTCGCGTCGTACGCCCCCATGCGCACGCTGCTGCCCGTGGGCGTCCTCGGCGGTGCCGCCCTCGCAGCCACCGAGACGATCGTCGAGGCCGGCTTCGGCCGCACCTGGGCCGTCGGCATGTCGGCCTTCGCGATCGGCCTCTTCGGCTACACCGTGGGTCGCTGGTTCCGGGTGCCGCCGCTGGTCGTGGTGGTCTCGGCCGTCGTCCCGCTGCTGCCCGGTCTGTCGATCTATCGCGGCCTCTTCCTCCTCGGCGAGGACGGCGGCCAGCAGGCGGCCGACGGCCTGCTCGCCATGGTCACCGCCGCCTCCATCGCCATCGCCCTCGCCTCCGGCGTGATCCTCGGCGAGTACGTCGCCCAGCCGGTCATGCG
>Ga0164243_10013743_pt1 | contig 11361 bp, 10 predicted proteins | sample OricompcompostOP_FD_108781 | JGI IMG/M metagenome (GOLD analysis project Ga0164243, IMG submission 108781) | Organic Plus compost microbial communities from Emeryville, California, USA - Original compost - Organic plus compost (OP) | ecosystem: Engineered > Solid waste > Mixed feedstock >... | reverse complement strand
GCTCAGGGTGTCGGGCTCGACGGTGACGGTCATCGTGTACTTTCCGTTCTAGTTAATTAGCTTATGGGTAAAGTAGACCTCCAGACGGCCGCGATGTCAAGACCCGTACCGCTGGGTTGCGCTGATCAGTGCGTACAGCCGCAGGATGCGACAGCCGCTGTCACCCGGTCGAGCCAGACCACGGCGCTGTAGTCGTTCTTCGCGCCATTGACCACGAACGCGAAGATCAGCAGTTCACCGTCGCGGGTGTAGCTGTAGCCGGCCAATGAATGGACACCGGAGAGGGTCCCGGTCTTGGCCCGCACCAAGCCGACGCCGACCTCAGCGCGGCTCTCGTCGAAGCGGTAGTGCAGGCTGCCCTCGACTCCTGCGACCGGCAATCCGGTGAACACCGGGGCGATGGCGGGCTGGTCACCGGCGATGCCCAGGCGCAGCACCTTGACCAGGGTTTCGGCCGGGATCCGTCCGCTCCGGGAGAGACCGCTGCCGTCGTAGATCTTGGTGCCCGGCGCCCAGGCGCCCAGCATGCTGAGCACCTTCTTGATCGCATTCATCGCATCGCTGATCGTCCCGGGTTTGCCGTCGGCGATGGCGACCTGGCGGGCGATCACCTCCGCCGCGTCGTTGTCACTGGCCATCAGCAGCTTCTCGACGATCGTGCTCAACGGCAGCGAGTCGATGCCGGCGACCTCCTCGGCCTTCGCCGGCGCCTTGGCCGGAGCGACCGAGGTGATCTTGATGCCACGTTTGCGCAACAGGGCGGCGAACTCGTCCGCCGCGGACTTCGCCGGGTCGGACTGGCGTGGGCCCTCCGAGCCATACAGCCTTCCCTCGTTCGCCCACAGCGCACTGGTCCGGGTGACCACGGTGGTGTAGTTCGACGGCCACGTCGGGTTCCAGGCCGGGCCGGGGAACAGGGATGCGTCGTAGCCGAGCCGGACCCGGGTGGTTTTGGCGGACTTCAGTTGCTTCGCGGTCGCTGCCGCCAACGCCTCCAGTGAGGCCTGTCCGGGGGCGGTCGCCTGCTCCCGGGTGACCGTCAGGTAGGGATCGCCACCGCCGACCAGATCGATCCGGTTGACCGTCTTGCCGTGGCTGGTGGTCGACGCGTCGACCACCGAGGTCCGGAACCGGTGCTGCGGGCCGAGCAGCTTCAAAGCGGCCGAGGTGGTCAGCAGTTTGGTCACCGAGGCCGGGATCAGTGCGGTGTTTGCGCCATGGTCGTAGAGCAGCTTGCCGGTCCGGGCCGACATCACCGCGGCTGAGATCCGGGCCCCCTTGACCTGACCGGCGGAGGCGACCTTGCCGGCGATCTCCGTGGGTCTGCTGGTTGCCGGCTGCCCCATCGCGTCGAGCACGGGGGCGAGCGAGGTCTCCGGTTCGGGCGTCGACGACGGCACGGGGGTCGACGCGGCCGGGGAGGCTGCTGTACGAACCGGTGTGCTGGGTGCGGCGCTACGGGCCCGGGAGGAGGAGACCGTGTCGAGATGGACGACACCGAATCCGGCCAGCGCCGCCACGACGACCGCCGCCCCCGCTGCCGCAGCAACCACCTTGACCCGCCGAGCGGCCACTCGTACCTCGCTTCTGCCCCTACCACGTGAGAGTGCTCACAGTAATCGTCCGGCCGGGAGCCGACGGCTCAAGGTTCAGGACCGTTTGACGATACCCTCAGCAGTACCGCAACACCACGCGCCACAAGCGCACCGTGGCGGCATCTGCGTAAGCGACAGAAAGGCCCGTGGATCCGTGACCGAAATCAATCCGGGAGCAGCACCTTCCGTTCCGACCAAGCCGTTCAGCGGTCTGACCTTCGATGTCACCGTGGAAATCCCCAAGGGTCAGAAGAACAAGTACGAAGTCGACCACGAAACCGGCCGGATCCGGCTGGACCGGACCTTGTTCACCTCAACGCAGTATCCGGCCGACTACGGTTTCATCGAGGGCACGCTCGGGCAGGACGGCGATCCGCTGGACGCTCTGGTGCTGGTGTCCGAACCCACCTTCCCCGGGTGCTTGATCAAGTGCCGGGCGATCGCAATGTTCCGGATGAAGGACGAGAAGGGCGCCGACGACAAGGTGCTCTGCGTTCCGGCGGGAGATCAGCGACGTGATCACCTGCGCGACGTCACCGATGTGCGGCAGTACCAGCTGCTGGAGATCGAGCACTTCTTCTCGGTCTACAAGGATCTTGAGCCGGGCAAGTCGGTCGAGGGTGCCAGCTGGACCGGGGTCGAGGACGCTGAGGCCGAGGTCCGCGCCAGTTTCGAGCGGCTGAAGGAATCGGACCACTGACACCCGGTCGCCGGCCCGTCGGGGACGGCTGCTGACCGGACGCGACGATGCCAGAGTATTTGATCTTGGTGACCCCGGCCGCCAACCGGGTGTTCGGCGGCCAGGCAGCTGGACTGACCGCGGCGGAACTGGAGATCTGTGCCGGTCCGGGTCGCGCCGCCGTATCCGGAGTCGTGTCGATGGCCGGGGTGGATTACATCGCATTCCAGGCCTCCGATTATGCGGCGATCGCCGAGACCGTTGCCGGATTGTCGTCGGCCCATGCGGTTTTCGAGCGGGTCGACGAGCTGTTGCGGCCGGTTGAATTGGTCAATACCGACCGGTTCGCCGACGACCTGGTGACAATTCCGAAATACCAGGGAAAGACCAACGAGCAGTTCACCCGTCTGCTGGTCAATGTGACTGCGGCGTCGATGTCACGGCGACCGCCCGGGCCGATCAGCCTGCTCGACCCGCTGGCCGGTCGGGGCACGACCTTGAGCGTCGGGCTCACCCTGGGCTACGACGTCGCCGGGGTGGAGTCCGATGTGAAGGCGGTCGAGGCCTACGCGGCGTTCCTCAAGACGTACCTGCGGAGGAAGCGGCTGAAGCACAAGGCCTCGATCGACCCGGTCCGCCGCGAGGGTCGCAGCCTGGGCCGCCGGCTTCAGGTCGAGGTGACGCCGGAAGCCGGCGGACGCCCGCAGCAGCTGACCGTGTTCACCGGCGACACCCGGCAGTCGGCGGCGTTGTTCGGCAAGCGCCGGTTCGATCTGGTGGTGGCCGATGCGCCGTACGGCGTGGTGCACGGCAGTTCGGCAGCCGGCCGGCGGGACCGCTCACCGGCGGCGCTGCTGACCGATGCCCTGCCGGTCTGGGCCGGTCAGCTGAAGCACGGCGGGGCGCTCGGGCTCAGCTGGAACACCTACGGACTGACCCGCGAGGAACTGACCGGGATCGCCACGGGCGCGGGGCTGGAACCGGTGGCCGACGGGCCGTATCTGCGTCTGGGGCACCGGGTCGATTCGGCGATCCACCGGGACGTCTTTGTCGCCCGTCGACCCTGAATGATGCTCTTCACGATCGCTTTCGGATCTTTCACCGGGCGACCTGCGCGTTCAAAGGGATCCACTTGCCCAGATCGACATCCACCTGGCTGAGCAATAGCTGTCGATCAGCATCGAGGATCTCGCGTATCCGATCGAGCACCGCGTCGGGGATTGGCTCACCACCACTGCCCGCTGGCTTGGTGACGAGGCGCTCCCGGATCGCTTCGGGAACGACCCAACGGCTCAGCGCCTCCAATCGCTGGTTGCGTTCCAACAGTTCACCTGTCCTGCTTTTCACAGGACGTCGGCTGCTGACGTGGTACTGGCGGTCGAGGTGGCGATAGTCGTGGGGTTCCAGACCGAGGAATCGCTCCGCCCGGCGCAGCACCCCGGTCGGGTCATCGCGCAGATCCTCGGTCAGCAGTACCAGCAGTTGATCGGCGGGGAAATACTCGCGCCACCGTTGGAGCTCGGCGCCGTAGAGGCTGGTGCGAACGAAGCCTGATCGGGGTGCAATTGCCTCGCTGACCGGTCTCTTTTCACGTCCGTGGAAAACGGCGTGGGTGTAGTGGCTTCGGATGCGCTCGAGGGGGTCACGAATCAGATAGATCAGTCGGACGTTGGGCGCATGCGTACGCACGAGCTCGGGAACGCCCGGAAACGTCGTGCCTTTGGAATAGTTGGTGGAAGCTTCGCCCAACAAAGCACCGTGCGGAGCATCGGTGAAAAGGGAGCGATACCAGTCAAAGCCCTTGCCGAAGTTGCGCGCTGCGATGTAGAAGTTTGGTTCCTTCACCGGCGACATGAAAACCATGGGATGCGACCCGAGATGTCGGTACAGGCTGGTCGTCCCACACTTCATCGCTCCGATGATGATGAAATCCGGTATAGCCGGGGGCATACCCGGACGCTAGCATCCCGTCTCCGAAACGGGCGACAGCTCAATCGGCGAAGATCTTGCTGAACCAGTCCAGACGCCGCTGGGTCTGGTAGTCCGCGCCGCCCTCGTGGTCGTTGTGGCTGTAGACGTTGATCGTCTTGTCCGGATCGTCGACCGCCGCGCCGTAGTGGTTGTAGGCGGCGTAGACAGTGGACGGCGGGCAGGTCTGATCCATCAGACCGACGGAGAACAAGGCCGGGGCGGTGGCCCGCTTGGCGAGATTGACGCCGTCGAAATAGGACAGCGTCCGATAGGCGGTCGGGACCAGATCGCGCCATCCGGCCAGATAGCGGGTGATCTCGTGATAGGGGTCGCGATCGGTGATCTGCAACGCCCGCTGGAAATGGCACAGGAAAGGTACGTCCGGTGCGCAGCCGACAAGATCAATTCCGGCGTACGGCGCCAGCCCGGCAGCGGCGATCGACAGACCACCGCCCTGACTCCCGCCGGTCACCGCGATCCGGGACGAGTCGGTCAGCGGGTTGCTGCGGACCGCCTCGAGGCAGCGGACGGTGTCGGTGTACAGCCGGCGGTAGTAGTAGGTCTTGGGGTCGGTGAGACCGGCGGTCATGAAGCCCGGTGTGTGGTGGTGTCCGGCCTCCGGTGCCAGGTCCGGCGTCGATTCGTAGCCGCCCGATGCCCAGCCCTGTCCCCGGGTGTCCATGATCACGTGGGCCCAGCCCGCGGCGGCGAACAGCTGCCGGGAGAACGGCAGCCCACGGCCGCCGGAATAGCCGAGGAACTCCACCACGGTCGGCAAGGGACCCTCGGCACCGGCCGGGGTGGTCATCCAGCCCTTCACCCGGGTTCCGCCGAAGCCGGAGAAGGTCACGTCGTAGGTGTCGAACACCGGCGTACTGGTGTCGATCTTGACGAATGACGGATCGAGGTCGAATTGTGCCGCCTCGGCCAACGTCGTGGTCCAGAACTCGTCGAAATCCTCCGGTTCGGCCACGGTGGGACGGTAATTCTGCAGTTGTTCGAGGTCCATGTCGAATTGCGCCACGGAGCAGATCTTAAGGTGCTCGCGCCACGTGCTGTGCCCCGATCGCCTGACGTCTCGTAGAGTGACTGGCATGGCTGAGCACCGACTGCTGCTGCTGCGACACGCTCAAGCAGTCGATGTCGTGCCGGGACTTCCAGACCACGAACGGCCGTTGACGGATTACGGCATCGAGCAGGCAACCGCGGTCGGGGCTGCCCTGCGAGCGCACGGGACCAAGATCGACAAGGTGTTGTGCTCGTCGGCCACGAGAACCCGTCAGACCTTGGCAGCCCTCGGGCTGGACACCCATGTCGACGACACCGACGAGCTGTACAACGCCAGCAGCCAAGCGATCCTCGCGCTGATCCGGCTGCTCGAAGACGAAGTCAGCACTGCCATGGTCATCGGCCATGCACCGGGCCTACCGAGCCTGGCTGTGCAGCTGGCGGGCCAGGGCTCGGACACGCGTGCATTGGAAGTGATCAACAACCGCTACCCCACAGCGACCATCACCGAGTACGAGATGGACGCACCGTGGGCAGAAGCCGAGGTGGGCCGTCTTCTCTGGCTGCGGGTTGGCTCATGAGCACCTGGGCGGCTAATTGCGTCTGTGGCTCGATTATTTTGTCGAAAGACTCACCATCGGACCCCGAACCGCGATAGCATCAGGGCAATCTCGGGGGAGAAAATCTACGCAGCGACATGCTTCCGTGCGTTCTGCGTAGTGCCATGTTCATGACCCCTCCCTCGTGATTGCACAACGCGCCGCCTGAGGCGCCACATCGGGGGATATCGGGGGATATCAGGCATGTCAGTAGCTGACAGTGCCGTCGCGCTCCTCGGCGAGACCAAACTGGCCGACGCCGAGGAGCGCTCCGACGGCGCACGTACGTCCACAGTCGAAACTACAGAGCACGCAAGCGAGGCGCTTGATCGTCAAGCGCATCGATTCGCCAGCAAGGCGACCGACTTCCGGCAGTGGGCTCATCGGTACGTCCGCCGCGTGGTCATCGCCGACGCGGTCGCAGGGCTCGTCGCGGTTATAGTCGCTTCGCTTCTGCCTACCGGACTACATCCGCACGCAATTCCACAATGGCTGGCACTCGCGGCAGCCGGGCTCATCGGATGGCCGGTGTGGGTCGCCGCCTCGCAGGGATACGCCAGGCATCAGATCGGCATCGGCGGAACAGAGATACAGGCCATCCTTCGTGCTCTCGGAGTTGTCGTGATCATCACGGCATTGCCGACGGCATGGTTTACTGCCGGGCCCCAGACACTCCTGGGCTCGGTCGCGGTCGCTGCACCCGCGGCAGCTCTGACGAGCGTGGGTACTCGTGTTGCATGGCGACACCATCTGCGCAAGTCACAACGCTCGGGCGGCAATCTTCGCAGCGTGATGATGGTCGGGAGCTCCGAAGCTGTGCGGGATTTGTGCGAGGCGGTTGAACGTGAACCCAGCATGGGAATGCGCGTTGCTGGCGTATGCGTGCCGACGAGGGATCTTCAACGCGCTCGCGACATGGGCCTGCCTGTTGCCGGCGACATCGATCATGCAGCTGAAATAGCGGCGACCTTGGACTGTCACGCAGTCGCGGTGACGGGCGCCGATGCAATGCGGACGACGTTTGTCCGTAACTTGGCCTGGTCGCTGGAAGGTGTTGACGCCGAACTCCTGGTGCATCCCGGCCTTGTCGACGTGGCCCGTCCACGGATGCACATCCGGGCATACAGCACCCCCATGCTGCACGTAGAGCAGCCCCATTTCGATGGATGGACTCGGCGCATCAAGCGGCTCATGGACCTCGTGATCACAGGTATCGGCCTGTTGGTGATCTCTCCACTCCTGGGTCTCATCGCGATCTTGATCAAGATTGATGACCGCGGACCGGTGATCTTCAAGCAGACCCGAATTGGCATCGACGGGAAGCCCTTCACCATGCTGAAGTTCAGGTCGATGTGTACAGACGCTGAAGAGAAGCTAGCCGCCCTCAAGGCACAGAACGAAGGCGCTGGCCCACTTTTCAAGATGGAGAACGACCCGCGGATCACGCGCGTGGGCCGCATTCTGCGCAAGTACTCACTCGATGAGCTCCCGCAGCTTTTCAACGTTCTGGCCGGGTCGATGTCGCTCGTTGGTCCTCGTCCGCCGCTCAAGTCTGAGGTTGACGAGTACGCCGATCCAGTAAGGCGTCGCCTGAAGGTGGTTCCAGGTCTCACCGGTTTGTGGCAGGTGAGCGGCCGCTCACTGCTCAGCTGGGAGGAAAGCGTCAGGCTCGACCTTCGGTACGTGGAGAACTGGTCCATCGGACTTGATCTGCTGATCCTGTTCAAGACGGCGTACGCCGTCCTCGCCAAGCGCGGTGCGTTCTGAAATTGGGCAGCAGACTCCCGATGAGCACTCGACGCGCCCGTCACGGAGACCGATGCTGATCACGGTCGACCGCTGATCTACGGAGATTCCCTTCTGGATGCCGGTACGGTTGGCAAGCATCAGTGGGGAGCCGCCGACCACACGACCCAGCATCCGGCGTCTCCGCAAGGCTGGCCTCAAGACCGGCCGCTGCCGAACTTCACCGGATGATCCAGTGGTTGATCCGTTCGATCGGTCGGTCCGACCAGATCTCGGCCCAGTTGACTCGTGGGAACGCTGTGAGTGGCGCTACGACGGCTTCGCGTCGTCCATCGGCGGCACCTGCAGAAACGTCGGAGAGTCGATCACGGGCCGTGTTCCTCGACGCCGCCGCGTCTGGGCATCGGTTAAATGGCGCCGGCTTCAAGCGTCGAGGCACAACGTCCACTTCGTGAGCAAGTTCGGAGCGATGCGTGGCGAATGGACTTGGCTGCGCTTGTTGCGCCGCGCCCCGAACTTCCGGCATCGGGCGCTTCGGCACCAGCGTTTCGATTCGGCGCAGGCTCGCGATTCCTCCGACGTCCACGCTGGCCGATGCCCAAGACCCGACAAGATCTCACGGGTCTAGATCGAGACCACAGGGCACCCAGCCGCTTTTCGATCGCTCGAATAAGTCTCTGATGCCTGATCGTCGGCCTGGACGACTTCTGATGACAGCGAAGCGATCACCCGGGCCGAGCCCTGCTGGCCGCAATCGAGGATCACTTGTCGCGATTCCTATGAGGTAGGTTTATTTCTCATATTGAGGTGAGTCCGAAATCCTGAGACTTTACCAAGCAGCCCATTCAGTCCTCCTGCGCTAGCACTAAGTGCAAGGATCTGCTCGGTAGTAGCCGAACCGTTATGTAGGCGAGACCATTTCGCTATAGTGTTTCGGAATCGCATCTAATGCACGGCGCGTAGTCGCGCGGGCGTCCTCTTTGCCCCGCGTCAGGCACCCCCCGAGCCTGAGGAGGACGACATGTCCATGAGCAAATACTGGTTCCGACGCCTACGGAACCTCGCCTTGATGGGCGGACTGGTCGTCGTATTGTTGGCGTCCGCTCTATCCAACCCATCCCGAGCCAGTGCCGCGCCGACGTGCGGCACGTCCGGAAGACTCGTTCCATCCTGTGGCGTCTTGACCGGAGCGTTGGTCTGGCCGAGGTCGGATGAGTCCGGGCAATCTGCCTTTCTGCGTTTTGAACGCCAGGTCGGCGAGAAACAGCAGCTAGTTCATTACTACCATTCAGGCACGGAGCTGTTCCCAACCGATTGGGAAATCGCCATGGCGAATAGTGGTCGCACACTTCTATTGAGCTGGAAACCCGAGGATGGGCATACCTGGGCACAGGTTGCCGCTGGCAAAGCCGATGATTACATAGACCGCGAAGCAGAATACTTGCGGAACCACTTTGCAGATCAGAAATTCTTCTTGGTAATCCACCACGAGCCGGAGGATGAGGTCCAAAGTAAGTCAGGGTCAGGTTACACTGCGGCTGACTACCGGAACATGTACCGGCATGTCGTAGATCGCCTCCGGTCACACGGCGTGGACAATGCAGTCTTCGTCATGTGTTACATGGGTGCGCAGGTGTACGCGACGAAGGCATGGTTCGACGACCTGTGGCCGGGAAGCGAATACGTCGACTGGATCGGTTACGACCCGTACGCAACCCCAAGCCTGAATGGTCAGACGGGTGGTTTCAGTTGGCTTATGAACGAGCACTGGGGTGATCAGTTTGGTGGGATGTACCACTGGATCACGAAGAATCACCCCAACAAGCCGATCATGTTGGCTGAGTGGGGAATCGGCGAGAAGCCAGGCGATCCTTCGTACAAGGCGGACGTTTTTCGAAGCATTCCATCCCACCTCACGGACTACCCTGCGCTGAAGGCGCTGGTCTACTTCGACAAGCCGCAGGCCGACGTCGCGGGTGATGTTCAAGTGGATACGTCTCCCACATCTTTGACTGCATACCGGTCGATGCTGGCCCAGCTCGACGACCCCACCGTCGCCGATGAACCGTCGAAGGCCGGCTCGTCGGCTGGGACAGCCACTAAGCCCGCCAAGAGTTCGTCCGGCGTCAAATTTGTGGGCGCCACCACGCTCAGCCGGAATTCGCACAAGTTCACGGCGAAGGTGCCGAACCGGACGAAGCGGGGCGACACTCTCCTCATGTTTGTGGCCCAGGGAATTCGTCAACCAATCCGCGGCCCGAAAGGATGGGCGCGGATCGGGAAGTTGAGCACTCACAAGCATCTCACCACGATTTGGCGCAAGAGTGCAACGTCGACGGACGCCGGTTCCAAGGTGACGGTTGATGGTCCCCGCAAATTCAGCAAGGCAGCAATCACGGTCGCCGCGTACCGCGGCGCGTTCCGCACCGCGCCGGTGACTGCGGTCGTCGGGAAGAAAGAGAAAAAGGACGCCGCCGCTCATAGCACGCCGGCAGTGAAGGTCGCCCATAAGAACGCATTGGCCGTGTCATTCTGGTCCGACAAAAATAACGCCACGACTCGGTGGTCGACGCCGTCCGGTGCTGTCCGCCGAGCCCTGGTAGTTGGCAGCGGCAACGGACGCGTCAGCTCGATGCTGGCCGACTCTGGGCATGGTGTGCGCGTCAAAACGTACAAATCGCTGACCGCGAGGGCCGACAAGAAGTCGGCGACGGCGACGATGTGGACAGTCATCCTGCGAAGCAAATAGCCCCGACCATTGCCGACGGCTGTATGGACTCGCCGCCCTTGCGCAAGGCGCTCGGGCGGCGAGTTCCGCTTTGGACCACCAGAGCCCGGTCGAGACCGACTATCGAACCGCCGCCGGGGCCGGCACGAGTCCCACCTCGCTGGCGATCCGTGAGGTCGCGTTGATATGTGCCGCTGATGACGCGCCGAAGACAACTGAGTGAATACGTGGCAATTGCGCGACCCAGCTGAGTGCTTCACGAGGCTCGATGGCCCCGGATGCATACACCGACATAGCAATCGGACGAAACTCTCGATCGCGAAGAGCGTCGATGTATGCGTCGATGCCGCCAGACATCCTGAACCCGATCTTATTTATATTACTGCAGACGATTGGATTGCGAACCCCTACAGCGTCCAATGCATCAAGCAAACGAGGGGTGTTCATGGTGATGAATCCGGGCTCGGCAGCGTACTTGTCGGTTACGTGCATGGCAAACGTCGCGTATGCCTCATGGAAGCCGAGTCCGAGCAGAAGATCCACGACTACGTTTTGGAGAAACACTACCGGAGTCGAAACTCCGCGGAACATGCTCATCTCGGCGTCAACGAGCATGCGGATTAGCGCGTCGACGTCCTTCTTCGCCACCGCCGATCCGCCGCGCAGCGCCGTGGTCACGAGACTGCTGTCCGGCACAAAATTCCGAACGGCACCAAGCATGCCGTACTCCGTGACAGCGTTTGCGTACTTGTGCGCGTACGGCATACATGGGTAGAACTGAAAGCCCTCGTACCGCTCAGGTTCCGCGCGGACCCGCCGGACAATTTCGGCAATTCGCTCGTGAGTGGTGCACATGAATACGCGGATGCCCGCAGCGTACGCGGAGTCGAGAACCTCCATGATCGCATCCATGTCCTGGAAGCGCATCGCTTGCTGCCGTGCACGTTCCTCGGACATGTGATTCACTCCGAAGAATTGATTGTCACCGAAAATCAGTCGATCCATTTGTTATCTCCGTGTCCAAACCCAACGACT
>Ga0164243_10013742_pt1 | contig 11363 bp, 15 predicted proteins | sample OricompcompostOP_FD_108781 | JGI IMG/M metagenome (GOLD analysis project Ga0164243, IMG submission 108781) | Organic Plus compost microbial communities from Emeryville, California, USA - Original compost - Organic plus compost (OP) | ecosystem: Engineered > Solid waste > Mixed feedstock >... | reverse complement strand
TGTTAGTATGTTGCATGGATACATTATCGACAAGGATGTTGGGTTTGAATTATGTCGGGACTTACACCGACAATGGCGATGTTCTTGAGGATAGCCATAGAGTCAAAGGTAGACGATAATGTCCGGAAGTGTGGATGGGAGTGGTCGAGGGGTGTTTGAAAGGATTCTACTTAATGCTAAAGGACATATCAAGAAAAGATAACCTCGACCTCTGAAGGCAGGCAAGTCCTTGAATTTATATCCGGTTCCGCCCTCGAAGCCATGGCCGGGACTTCGGAAAAGGAGACAGCGAAGTGGATTCGAAATTACCCATCTTCCCTTCACATTTCTCGTGGGGCTACAGAAGATGCAGGAATCCTTCCTTCACCTCACCTCAATCCAGAGAGCGCGCGTGTTGGCCTCGCCTGTTTCTCCCGGATTTTATCATCCAGACCCCACTGATGTTCCTAGCGTCACCTTCTCGGGGGTCCACAGACTCTTAAATCCGAGTCCTACCCTCCCTCGCCGGGACCGAAAATAGCAGCACAAAAGCTTAGTTGTTCGCGCTCGGATTTAAAAAAAAAAAAAGGCCCCTCTCAAGCTCAAACCATTTTAACTCGGGCTACAAACACGAGAATTTGTGGTCGGGATGCCGCGCGGCGTGGGTGGATCTGGTCGAATCCTACTCGGCGAATTGGCCCGACCCACTTACAAACTTCAATACGCCAACCACAACGGGGATAAGCTTCATCTGTCATAGGATAGTTCATGATGAGCCGCACGCAATTGGGCCCCGAGGATCCACAGATGCGGGAGGAACAAAATTGAACCCACTGCAGGGCTGTTGGCCCAAAGGGAGGGTATATACGTCATCGGCTTGCCGGGGCACGTTTGTAGTGCTGTGCTGCATTTGAGATGGATAATCAGAAGTCAGAACCCCGCCCGAGGGAACCGATGCGATTGGGTTAATTAGTTGAAGGCGGTGTGCTGGTGTTAGACGTGCCGCGATGGAGGACGGAGGAACCATGCCACATAGGACTGCGGCGGCGTCGTTCTGAGTCTTCGAGCCGGAAAGCTCCTTCGTCTTACATTGCCCCGTGACACCTTCTTTTCAGTCCCTTCGCCAGGACCTCTGTTGCGTCTTTCCAGGATTGTTTCCCATTGACCAACGGAATTGACGTCTTCTAGCATCTAGAGAAGGAACTGTTTCAAGACCATTGGCCACCCATTTGATCCCCTTTTTATGCGTGCTGCTGCAGCGAGAGCTATCCTGATCAAATTCAAGCGAATCAAGCTGTTTATTCGCCTTGAGTACGCACCTAGTCCCCTTCTTCTTCGGCTTCTTTCCGAGAGCTAAACGACAACGGGATGCTCCTGGCCCTCGACACCCTGTACGGAAATGTGGCCCGCCAGACAGGTCCCCACACCCGAGTCTTGTCATTTCCACTGCGGGATCTGGCCCGGACAGCAGCAATTCCCGTTTCCGCACACCCTGGCCTGCGTCCGCGGGCGTGGCCTGGCGTTCCCCACGAACCTTGGGAGTTTAAATCCACTCTCCAGATATGTGTGCCGATCTTGATCCTGCATCAGTTCATTTCCGCCCCGGGAACCCTACGAATGGTTACAATTCTGCACGTCATTGGTAGATTCAGCAATAAGGTTCTCAATTAGGAGCAGATAACTTAGAGGTCAAGGGGAGAAAACAATATGTTACTAGCTGGACTCTAGTAGGAGTTTCTAAGAGTATAAGAGCATCCTTGGTGAGGGTGGGTTCCTTTTTCGAAGGGCTCATCCCAGCCATTGTGAGCTGCATCGTACCATCAGGTCTCGAGATAGAAACGAACATCACATTCCTAAACTAGCGCAGCCCTGTCTCCCTGTGCCCGTCAAGGTTAAATTCTATTGGCACCGCATGGTGGAAATTCAGGTTCCATAAAATTGCAAGCCCAAGCGGCCCAGGCCGCGTTTTATTGCTCAGCTCGCTCTCAGCTGGCCTCCTTTTCACCCCATTTTTCCAATTTTCCACCTGCGCCGTCACCTTGCATTTCCATAGGGCCCTGCAGGGGCCGTTTCCTCGCTTGGTCTCGGCGAATAAGACGCGCGGATGGGGTTCTTCATCGGGCTTGGCGGTGACCAGGACTATAACCATAAATAACATGAAGAATACGCGAATTCGCTTTTCTTCGGGCCAACCCCATAAGGCTCTATGCCCCCCAGGGCCTGACTCATTCTTTCCTCCTACCTTATTCGTTCGTTATCTTTTGTCCATCATTGCTCTCGCCATGTGGCCCCGTGGACTCGTCGTCGCGGCGTTTTCGGCCCTCGCCCTCACAGGCAGTCATGCTCTCAACCTTCGTCGATGCGAAACACCATCATCTTCTGCCATCGAAGATCCGGTAACCACTACTTCGGCCGAGCCCACTCCTACAGCTCCCGTCTGCTCCAACCTGGTCGGCAATCCTAGCTTCGAAGATGGAAACAACGATTGGGAGTTTTACACCGCTACCGTCACGGCGAGTGATCCATCTGTTGCCGTTACCGCCCGGGATGGGGACCACTACGTGTCCGTCGTCGACCTTGCCATCTTTCCGTTAATTTATAGATCACTAATACGTATGGTCTCCCTACCAGGCTAATGAAGATTTTCCGGTGGGCTACATGGGGCTATGTCGCTCAAACCGTTTCCTCCATGGAAGTCGGCAAGTCCTACAAGATGAAATTCCACTACAGCCTGGGTCTCGTCCAGCAGGTCAACGTGGCCGGCTGCAAGCTCTCCGTCAAGCTGAACTGGGCCGTAGTCGGCTCCGAAATAACCCTCGCCTACCAAACGCCCGGCGAGTACCACGAGGTGGTGCGCACGCTTGTTCCGACGGTCGCGAACCCCTTGGTGCACATCTATCTTGCGTGCAACGCTGCGAGCCCGGCGGACGTCGACGTCCTCTTGGACAACATTTCCATCGTCGAGGATCCCTGTGTCGAGGAGCCTGCTCCCACCGAGACGCCGACTGCGCCTGCTGAGCCCGTTTGCACGAACCGCATCGCTAATCCCAGTTTCGAGAATGGGGCGGACGATTGGACTATTCCTTATGGCATTATCCAGGGTACTTCTGGCTCCATGACCGCTCAGGACCAAAGCAAATACTTGTACGTTTGAACCAGGGGTGGTTGTATCCTGGGTTATCTCTCGCCCCGATATTGTCCTACAACTTGGAAAACAGGTACTAACCACGTCTTTCTTCCATGTAGATACCTCACCCTGCCAAGCGGCTTTACCACGGCTTTTAGCCAAGGTCTGCCCGACGTAGAAGTTGGCCAAACATACACTCTAGGTCTTCATTATGCTCTCGGTTCTTTCCAGGCCTTCGTCGCCGAACAATGCTATTTCTCCGTCTCCCTCGACGGCGTGCAGCTGGGAGATACGGTTTATCCTACTCCGGGACCTGTTTCCCAGTGGGGGTTGGTGGAGAGAACCTTTACAGTCGCGAATTCTTCGCCCGTACTACGGGTCACGTCCTCGTGCAACCAAGGCCAGGCCGGGTTTATGATGGATGGATTCTCTCTCGTCGACTCCGCTTGTCTTTAACTGTATAATATAATTGGGCGGGTCTTCGCTTAGTCTGAAAGGGCCTGCATCGAAAGATCACCCCTGATGTCGAGACTCTGGATCAACCAGCAAATATTGTATTACATCGTTTAATATAATCCGGTATCCAGATTTGGAACTTTTTCCCAAGAACCTCCAGAGTGGAGAGTGGTAACTTGTGACTGTCGCTCCCTTCACACTTCGCCAGTGTCAACACATTACCAGTCTGTTACCCCCCGTAACTTAAAAACGCCCGAGTAGTCCTCCTAATCACACACATGCCACACCCAAAAGCCTACTCTCCCCCAAAATCAGAAATTGCTCGTCACGCCAAGCTGGATGGCCTCGAGTCTCTCCGTCAACTCCTTCCACACCCTGTCCTGAAGTTCCTTGCTCCCGGCGCCAGCCGCCCAACCCTCCGTAGCGTGGACCTTGCAGTGGGACAGGTATTTCCCGTGCGTATCAGCGCCTTGAGACCCGGCATGGACGAGGGTGCGGCTGCCCTGTTCGGTAGTTCGTGCGACGAGCTTCTTCAGGAGGTCCAAGGACCAGCTGTCAGACTCGCGAGCTAGCTCACTATTATTTTAACCCTTGGTGTTAGCCCTGGACACAGAAGGGTTACAAGAAAACAAGGGGTTGAAACTTGCGAGTGGCATAGACCGGGGTTTACGCAGTTAATCGTCACAGGGTATTTGTCGGCCGGACATAGCTCTCCGATGGCCTGCACGGCGAGGACCTCGAGCAGCTTCGAGACGAGATACCTATCTTCCTTCGCCTTGTCCCACTTCGACTCATCGTTGAGCGCGTCAAAGATCTTGCCGGCGGGGGCTTTCCTCTCAGGGAACTTGGCCCACGCATGAACTTCCGACGCGACAATGGTCAAAGTCGGCCGCACGCCAAACTTCTCCGCCGTCTCCTTGAGCTTCGGCAATACCAGCGCCGCGAGCAGAAAAGTCGAAAAGACGTTCACCGTAATCGTCGACTCGCCGCCATCGAATTTGGTATACTTCCCCGTCGCAATGCCGGCATTTTCGATCAGGATGTCCACGCGGGGGAGTTCATTCACGCGAGCCGCAAACGCCTTGACACTGTCATACTTGCCCAGATCCAGTTCCCATACCTGGATGACGTCGGGTCCGACCTTCGTGGAGGCTTCGATGTCCGCCTTGGCGGCGTTTCCCTTGTCGACGGAACGCACTGCGAGGATGAGGGTGGAGGCGCCGAGACGGGCGAAGTGGCGGGCGGCTTCTTTGCCGAGCCCAGTGTTGCTGCCGGTGATGATGACGGTTTTGCCGGCGTAGGAGGCCGAGGGGACGGGGAGAGTTATGGTGAGCTGTTGGTAGATGAATTTTGGGAAGGAGGGCATTTTAGATGATTTTTGGTGGTCTTTCGTCGCGTTTGGGTATCAAAAAGAGCAATATGGGGAACGAACTCGTCGATTTGCTAGTAGGCAGGAGCACCGGAAACGATTAGGGGGCCAACTTTATATACTTGTCTTTGCGATTAATGACCCTGCTTCACCTCTGAAAACCCCTCCCCCCTCCTTTCCGCCTCAAATATCCCACGGAGCCAAGCATTTTACCATTGTGTGTTGCCCTACCTCAGTAAAGTCCTTGACCCGGGAGCAACCTAGCGAGCATACACCGGACTTTAGCCCCAATCTCCGCCTCAGCCCCTCACTTTGGGTCAAAGAGGACTTGCTTCTCGGGGATAGCGCTAGCGAATCTGCCCGACGTTTCGCTGGCTGTCCTATCGCCGACATAAAGAAATGTCACGTCAGTTTGGGTCGCCGGGCGATGTGATGGAAATAAGAGTCTGACGGCGGAGGGAAAGCCGAGCACGTAATCTACTGCAGCGACATTTCTGCCTTGCGCGGATGCCCATTGATGTAAGACACTAGAGTCCGCGGGAGCTTTATCGGCCCGGAGCTCGTGGGAAATGTTTCCATCTTACGTATGTGCTGCACCGGTTGAGGTATATGGAGCAGGACAACGTACAAAAAGCGAGAAATATAAAAGGAAGAATGTAATGATGGTAACTAGTTCCATCCGCCTACCTTCCAATTTTAAAGTGTGGAAGCACACGCGTCCATCTAGTTCCTCGGAATGCTCGCTAAACTGGATCAAATAGCAGTAGATAATGTTAGCCTAGCTTGGCTCTCAATAGTCTGTCTTTAGTCGAAGTAGAGCGCTGCTCATCCACTAAAATTGCCCCGCAAGATTCGATCCTACCCGCCGACAAAAAGAAAGAGACTAGGTCCAACCAGGATTCGAACCTGGGCTTACGGAACTCTCAACATGAGCGTCAGAATCCGACGTCCTAACCAACTAGACCATTGGACCTTAAAGAAAATCGACAAGAGTGAGATTCGAACTCACGCCCCCGAAGGGATTGGCTCACTACTGGTAGCAGGCCAACGCGTTAACCACTCCGCCATCTTGCCTTTTTCTGTGATGGTTCGGATGCCCAGTTCCCAATAATAGCTAGCAGAGTTTCGGGGCTGCTGTGCATCGTGTCTCGGGGCCCCGCCTCCAAACGTTATCCCACAGCCACCGTTTCGCCTCTTGTGCGTCGCCTGGAAGACAAACTATTTCGCGAAGCAATGGTAGTCTCAAGCTTGAAAATGTGATCAATCACCTTGTTTGTTTTACCACAAGCCGCGAATGACAATGACAACCAGGTACAAGCCCGAAAAAAAGAGAGGAAGAAAATAAAATAAAATAAAATAAAATAAACTTAATTAATTCTGGGATATTCGTAGTCGAAATGGCCCAGCGAAGATAGAGTGGAATCATTCGTCAAACAACTTGAGGGGAGGCTCATTCTGCCGTCCTCTACCGATTAGATGATATCGTGGGTGGGATTCCGCTACAAATATTACACACCTGTAACAAGATCCCCAACGAGAAGGGTCTAATGTAAATTGTTGTTATATTCGGCGGAAATCTGGTATTAAAGAGATTGAAGACTCTTGGCTTCCATCATTGAGCGGATCCTGCGAGACAGTAGCTTTTGAAAGGTCTCTGCCACCGCCTGTTTGTAGGGAACGCTTAAGGCCGTAGGCTGCGGGGACGAGTAGATCCATTGCGATTCTGTGGTACGGGCGGTGGGGAGTGCCATTATTTTTAGGCATTTGCTCGGGTGGTTCGTTGGCATTGATGGCTTGTTGGTTCGAGTGCTCAAACCCCGCCCGTGATCCAGAACCACTTTCTCTCCTCCTCCTTTCCATTTCTCGAGGGCGATTTTTCCCTTTGCTGAACTCTAGTAACCAGAGACGTCTTTGTTTCCCCCCAAACCCTAATCATGGACACTTTGTCCCCCGAGAAAAAGGCGCAGCTCCACGAGGTTCGCGACCTCATGCTAGAAATCTACCAAACACTCGTCCGCATGCGCTATCTCAAGCCGGAATGGATTCACGAGGGCCCGCATAACCTTGACGCCCTCCAATCCCTCTATGAATCTCTGAATCTGGACCCCTCCGTCATCTACCTTTATAGTATCCTCCCTTACGTCGATAACGACGGTGTTGAGAGGGGCGCCTTTTTCCAGGGCAGCTATTTCGCGGACTTTCGCAAGGAAGATGACGTGCGATACGGTCGCGACCCTCTGCATTACGGCGACGAAGACGGGGAACCGCCCCTAAAACCCTGGATGACTCCCCTTTCTCGATTGGGAAATCATAAAAGCGTCATCATTTACAGCGCTGCATCCCACTATATCTGGATCTTTGATCAAGAGTCGATGGGCAGCACTGACCACAACCTTCATTCCGGCGCAATAATAATCCACGATGACGGGGATACGGGTCGGGGAGAAGGAAGCAGGGAAGGGACACCGACTGACTCCCGCGTCGAGGCGGACCCGGTAGCTGTGGAACATGACGAAGAAGGAAACTCTAGCCAGAGTGAAGGAGATCACAGCGACCGGAGCGATCAAGAAATGGAAGATACCGAAGTCGAGTCCGTTGGTGACGACGACAACGACGAGATGAATGACGACGAAGAAGACGAAGAGGATTGGGATGAGGAAGATGATGATGATTTCCAGGATGATGGGCCAAATTACGATGAGGGAGATGGCCGCCCCGCCCCCGAGGTCCTTCGCGACATTGTCAAGTGGTACAAGGAACTAAGAGAGACCCCCGCCGGCAGCGGAGTGACAGAGCCTGAGTGGGATCGGGATCTTGTCGTCCCGCTGTATCGAAAACACGGATGGCCCGGCGATGACTTCGACGGCGACGCCTTCGAAATCGACCGCATCCGGGGGATTTCCACGCGGGAGATCGAGAAACGCGCGAGACAACCGCTCGAACGGATAGAAAATCTCAAACTCCGCATTCCCTTGGAGGAAGAGAGAACCGAGGAGCTGCGCAGGTCGGTGGAGGCGGAGACGACTGTTGATGATGAGTGGGCCGTGCGCGGTGAACTTTGGAACCAAGAGAAGGCTTTGGAAGGCATGAAAGAGGAGCTGAAACGGACAGAGGACGATGTTGAAAGGCTAGGCCTCCGGGAGCAGCTTTTGCCACCGGATGAAGTCCCATTACTGGAGATGGTTACACTGCACGGTCACCGCCAATACTTGGAAGAACATTCCATCCCAAGACTTCAAGATGCACTGGCTGGGCGATCCAAGACGTACCGCAGCAAGGCATACCTCGAGGCCAAGATCCCATATCATCGAAATAGAATGGCCCTTTTGCAGAAAGCGTGGGACGCAGCTGCGGCCGACGCGGAACGTCTAGGTTCTGGAAAGGTTACGTCCGAGAACGGCCTTAGGGTCCTGGGCCAATGTGGCCCCGACAGCTTGCAGTTGGCAATCGAACACGATCTCAAGAAAGCGCAACGGAAATTAAGTGCTTTTAACGAGTGGTTGGCAGGCGTACCAGAGGAAGCGGCGGAGGCGAGGACGATAGTGGAGACGCGAATAAAGAACACCGAGGACCAGATCGATGACTACCAGCGCCGGTTAGGACTAATAGCCAAGTCAAAGGAGAGCCGGGAACAAGAGGAATAGGCTCGACTCTTAGATGTAGAGCTAGACATTGCTTATATGTAGTGAAAGAGAAGGATAGTCTACTCTAGAGTTGATATTTTGAAATTTCTGGCTTTCCCCGGATTCGGTTTTCCAACAACGGCCATCAAGTCAGGCGACTCTTCTAAGTCCTAGTTCATAATGGAAGCACTCGCACAAGTGACAATCGCAGAAAAGAAAATCGGCGAAATGAAACAGAAATACAAATGTCGGGAAAAAAAAATTGAAAATCGAGAAAAAAAAAATACTACCGGGATCTACGTTGAGCCAGCTTACGGTGAAAACCCCTGAATTAATTACATCCACGGTCCAACCCGGGGTCGAACAAGGAACACCTCTCGCGCTTTCACCAGCTGCCTGGAGAAGGCTTTAACCAGCCAGCTAAGCTCACAGACCCCTTGATGACGCCGCATTTTGTTCATTTCTATATAGTCTACTTGGTTGTGGTGTGTGGGCGAGGTGTAGGTGGTTCCTTCCTCCAGAGATCGGCCTTGCTCGCTCCTTCCCTAACTGCGTGGCGCTCTCATCACCGGAAAGGTTTGTCTCTGGTGCCGACTTCGCTCATTTTAGTTAAGTTAATGTGTGTCAGGACATAGAATAGCTCACGCTCGCATCAGGCCGAATAAATAGTCTCCTTAACGGCTACCCTCATCGTCAATGATAGTAACAGTTGCTGCCGTGTCGCTGGGTAGCAGGCTTGAAGGGCTTGAAGTTACAAATTCAAATGAGGAGTTCTGCTCGGTTGGAAGCATCTAGGATGGACCAGAGTTAAGAAACATGAGATGGATTTTCAGCCCTCGCCTGCTCCTGCATCCTTTATACGTCCAAGCCTTGTTTTCCCTCGTTTATTTCGTCAGGGGTGTCACACCTTGATCCTGATTTGATCCTGCCAACATTGCTTACGGCCCCGTCCAAGATTTTCCCATGCAGATGATTGCCCAAGATTACAAATGGAAAAAAAAGGACAGGGGGGGAGAGACGGCCCAAGTTACCCCGGGTTTAATAGGCAGTTTCCGTCACATCCCGCATAGACGCCGCCAGATCCACAAATTTCCTTTGATATCTCACGCGTGGGGAAAAAAAACGAAATTGGACGCGTGCCGCCAACAATGTCTCTGAACTCGTCGACCAGATATCCCGTGCGGATACGCTGGGGGGAAGAGGACCTGCTCTACCCTTGGACATTATTCGACCTGCCGCACCGGAGCCTGCCATTTCCCCCTTTGCAGCAGACGATATCGGAATGGGCCGCCCTCGTGAACAAATCGACGTCGGGACAACCCGTGAATTTGGAGTTTGGCCCCGGCGTTTGCGAGACGGGCAAGGGCCAGAGGAATTGCACCGAAGCATGCTCCAACCCGGCGTACTTCTTCAGACCGATGAATTTCCAGTCGTGTCTACTTTTAGCCGGTACGGCACGTCTCATCCAACAGGAAAATTACGCGCTGGACACGGAGGATAAAGCCACCGCGAAGACAATCGAGGCGTGGGGCGATTTTGACTTGTCCACTTTCAACGTCACCCAAGCGCTGTCCAACATCAGTGGGTGTGTCTCGGAAGAGTGCAATGAATCGGATCGGCAAGACTGTATTGGATTTGCGGGGGCGCTAAAGGCCATGAGCGACCCGGCGAACAGCAACAGTTTTTCCGAGATGTCGAGCTCCTTGAACCAGCAGATAGCCCAGTATTGCTCAATCACCAACATCCGTACGGATCCTGATATCGCGGGGCCTGGGGTACGTTGGTTTCCGAGACGGCCTGAACATGTTAATACTGACCCGCGTGTCGACAGGTCATCCTATCGTACACCTTCCAGACCGGTCTCGCCGTTCTATTCTGCCTCTTTCTGAAGTTATCTCTGACATGGGTGCGGAAAACGATACATCTCCTTAGCTGGTTCGGCTCACCCAACCTCCGTAAACGTGGAGCCTCGCTCCAGCAGCAACTAGCCGATTCCATATTCGCCGCCGCCGCCATATCCTCCATCGCCGAGTTCCACGAGATCCAGTGCTACTTCATCGTCTCGATCCAGATCGCCACCCTCCTCAATTTCAACGCCGAAGACCCCTCCGCGGGCGGGAACCAGAGTGGATCCTTCGCCGAAGCGATTTTTAATTCCGAAACCTCCATCGTGCTGAGCATCGCGAGCATCGCTCCCGTGATATTCACGCAGTTTGGACTCCATCGCGCGGGTATCCATTGGTGGTACACATTCGCCACCATGTCCATCACCGTCGTATTGGCCATAACCATTTATGCCCGGCAGGACCTCGTGATGGTGTCTCCGGACGGTCTGTGGGAGACTCTTGTCAGTGAGAGGGCGGTGACTTCGTGCGGGATGAACCCGGCGCCCATTGTCTACTGTGGCATCTCTGACGACCCCGGCTTCACTACCATGGACGCTTATCCGGTTTATATCGGTTCCTTGGTCGGTCTGGTGGGGTGGGTCGTCCTCCTTGTGGATCAAATTGCCTGCACGATTCGCACCTGCTCCCCCTCCGCCGCAGAGAAAAAGCGCGGAATCTTGGCCTGGACTGCCCGGTTGCTGCAGAGATATCAACGCAGCAGAGCTGCACGTCGGCTTGTGACTCTATTCGTTACTGTCGCTGAATTGATCTTATTCGGCAACGTCGCCATGTACGCCATCCTGCTCGCCTTGACCATCCGCGAAACGGATTTCATCAGCCTTTCTAGCTGGGGGTTCGGCCAGGTTATTGCTGTGATGGTGTGGACTCCTACAATGGCCAAGTATCTCTACTACATTATTTGT
>Ga0164243_10013741_pt1 | contig 11363 bp, 10 predicted proteins | sample OricompcompostOP_FD_108781 | JGI IMG/M metagenome (GOLD analysis project Ga0164243, IMG submission 108781) | Organic Plus compost microbial communities from Emeryville, California, USA - Original compost - Organic plus compost (OP) | ecosystem: Engineered > Solid waste > Mixed feedstock >... | reverse complement strand
CACGACCACGTCGAGACCGTCGCGGATGCGATGGCGACGTTCGGCGGCGCCTCCGGGTGGCGCTGGGACATCACCGCCGCCCGCAGCACCGCTCGCGCGCGCCCGCGCGAGCACGATCGCGTGTGGCTCGCGGCCTCGCGCGAGGGCGGTGCGCTCCTCGATCGGTTCGGGATCGCGCTCGCGATCCTGCCCGAGACGCTGATCGTCCCGCGCAAGCTGACCGTCCTGGGTCGCCGCGGCGCGTGGGCGCTCGTCGCGCTCCCCGTGGCCCCCCTGGCGTCGGTGCTGCGCGGGTGGAAGCGCGCCACGAGCCTCGACGATCAGCTCGATCTGCTGTTCGCGCCGGGCGGTGGCACCGGCGTCCCGCGAGGCACCGTGGTGCTCGAGGGTGCGGGTGATGCGCGCGGCGATCAAGGGCCGCCCGTGCCGTGCGCGATCGAGCACTGGCGGCCCGGCGACATCGCGGTGTCGTGCACGACCGCGCAGGACGGCTATGCCGCGATCTCGTCGACGGCCGCGCCGGGCTGGTCGGTCACCGTCGACGGGGAGCCGCGCCCGTGGCACGTCGCGGACGTCCTGCGCCGCGCGGTCCAGGTCGACGCTGGCACGCACCACATCCGCTGGACCTACGCGCCTCCCGGCCTCGTCGCGGGGCTCGTGCTCGCCGCGCTCGGCGCGCTCGCGCTCGTCGCGGCGTTGGTCCTCGCGCGAGCGAGATCGCACGTCGAGCCCTGAACGTCGCGACGGCGCGGCCTCGGCGCGTCCGCCGCCACGTCGTCGCGCTTTCGACCGCCTCGTACGAGCTCCCGGTCGCTAGGCGGTCGGCGCTGCGGGCGCCTCCGGCGCGCACAGCCGGTCGAGGGTCTCGCGCGAGGAGCGCTGGGTGCCGTTGGCGATCGCCCACACGGTCTCGACGACACGCGCGTTGAACGGCGTGGGGATGCCGTGCTTGGCCCCGCGCGTGACGATCTCGCCGTTGAGGAAGTCGATCGCGGGCAGGCGGCCGCGCTCGATCGCGGCGAGCATCGACGACCGCATGCGGCGGTAGCGCAAGCCGACCGCGAGCAGCAGCGCGTGCTTCGCGGTGAGGCTCATCGAAGCGCTCGCCGCGCGATCGGCCTCGGACAGCGCGATCCAGTCGAGGTCGAGCGTACCGGCGACCTTCTCGAGCGTGACCCGCTCGGCCTTCGCGACCGCGACGGCCTCGGTCATGATCTCGAGGGCGAGCCGGCGGTAGCGGCGCTGGCGGACGAGAGGGCCGAGGCGCTCGCCCGCGATCGTGCCGAGCGCCGAGACCGCGCAGTTGAGCGCGAGCTTGCTCCACCGCGCGCCGGCGAGGTTGCGAGTCAGCGTCACCGGGCCGATCGCTTCGAGCAGCTCTCCGACGCGGCGCAGGTCGTCGTCGATCTCGCCGGAGAGCCGGCCGAGCGAGAAGCCGCCGGCGGCGGTGCGCTCGTAGCGCCCGGGCTCGGGCATCGACGCCCCCCACGCGACGATGCCGCCGATCACGCGCGGCGCGCCGACGATCGCGGCGATGCGCTCCTCGCACAGCCCGTTCTGCAGGACGACGACCTGCGCGTCGTCCGCGAGGTGGGGCAGGGCGGTGCGCGTCGCCTCCTCGACGCTCGGCGGCTGCGTCGCGAGGATGCACAGGTCATACGTTCCCTCGGGCGCCGGCGCGATGCGGCCGCGGACGACGCGCTCCTCGCCGTCCTCGACCCGGCGGAAGCCGAGCTGGTCGACCGCGGCGCGGATCCGAGGGTTGGTCGAAACGGCGGTCACCGTGGCGCCGACCTCGAGGAGCGTGGAGGTGACGACGCCGCCGATCCCACCCGCGCCCATCACCAGGATCCGAGGCTGCGGTTTCATGTCTGCTTCCATAACCCAGGTGGGCGACCTCGCGCACACGCTCGCCGCGCGAACATCCGGCGAGAGGAGCGCGCGTGCGCGGGACGGGATACAATTTACGAACTGATGCAGATCACCTTCTGGGGAGTCCGGGGAAGTTACCCGGTGCCCGGCGCGGCCACGGTCCGCTACGGCGGACAGACGTCGTGCGTCGAGGCGCGCTCTTCCGGCGGAGACTGCGTCATCGTCGACGCGGGCACGGGGATGCGCGCGCTCGGGAACAAGCTGATGCGCGAGGCCCAGGGGCCGCAGCACTACGACGTGCTCCTCTCGCACGTGCACTGGGACCACATTCAGGGGCTGCCGTTCTTCTCGCCGGCGTACGTGCCGGGCACGAAGATCGGCGTCCACGCGCTGCTCACCGCCGCCGACGAGCTGCACCAGGTGATCGGCGGCATCACGCGCCACGAGTTCTTCCCGATGCCGCTCGAGGCGGTCCCGGCGCAGTTCGAGTTCCACGAGGTCGAGCCCGGCGTCGAGTTCGATCTCGGCGCGTTCCACATCACGCCGATCGCACTCAACCACCCGTTCGGCTCGGTGGGCTACCGCATCGACGGCGACGGCACCTCGTGGGCGTACGTCGCGGACACCGCGCCGTTCGACAAGGTGATCCACAAGCAGCACTTCCTCTCCGGCCCCGAGCCGCTGTCCGACGACGACCGGGCGTCCTTGCGCGCGATGCGCGACGCGCTGGTGCGCCGGCTCGTCGGGGTCGACACGGTCGTCTACGACACGCACTTCCTCCCCGAGGAGTACGAGCGGTTCCCGCACTACGGTCACTCGACGCCGGACCAGGCGCTCGAGATCTGTAGCGAGGCGAAGGTGCGGCGGCTCGTCCTGTATCACCACGCGCCGTCGCACACCGACGAGCAGATGGACCGGATCGCGGAGACGTACCTCGGACGAGGCGCCGAGCTCGGGATCGAGGTGGTGACCTCGTACGAGGGGCTGACCCTGCAGATCGGACCGGAGCCCGCGCGCGATCCCGAGCGGACCAACCCCGGGGTGGGCCCGGCGTGAAGATCCGGTTCTGGGGCGTGCGCGGCTCGTTCGCGATGGCCGGCCGCGAGTTCCTCCGCTACGGAGGCAACACCACGTCCGTCGAGCTGCTCACCGACGCGGGCCAGCGGCTGCTCATCGACCTCGGCACCGGCGCGACCGAGCTCGCGAAGCAGCTGATGACCAGCGAGTTCGGCCGAGGGCAGGGACGGCTGCCGATCCTCCTGTCCCACACGCACCTCGATCACATCCAGGGCCTGCCGTTCTTCACGCCGTTCTTCATCAAGGGCAACGAGATCCGGATCCTCGGTGCGAAGCCGACGTCGGGGATCTCGCTCGAGGCGACGCTGCAGAACCAGCTCGACCCGCACTACAGCCCGCTCAACGGCCTCGAGAACCTCGCCGCCGGCGTCTCGATCGACGAGATCGTGCCGGGCGGCACGATCGTCGTGCCCGGGTTCGAGGTCCACACGATCGCGGTCCCGCACGGCAGCATGTGGACGACCGCGTACCGGATCTCCGCTGACGGCAAGACGGTCACGTACCTGTCGGACGTCGAGTACCCCAACCTCGACGAGCCGCTGTCCGAGGCGATCGCGCTCGCCCGCGGCGCCGATCTCCTGATCCACGACGCGATGCACGCGGATCACGACTACGAGCTGCGCCGCGGCTGGGGCCACTCGCCCGCGCGGGCCGGCGTGATCGTCGCGGAGCGCGCCGGTGCGAAGAAGCTCGCGCTGTTCCATCACAGCCCCGACGCGACCGACGAGATGATCGACGAGGTCGTGCAGCGCACGTCGGCGAGCACGCAGGTGCCCGTGTTCGCCGCCGCCGAGGGCAGCTACCTCGAGATCTGACCGCTCAGCGCGTGGGGCTGGCGTCGGGGAACAGCGTGCGCTCGATGAAGGCGGTCAGCGCCTTCTTCGCGCGGTCCGCGCCGATGTGGCGGGGCGCGAGCTTGTCGGCGAGGCCGTGCGCGCAGTGCATCGCCGCGCCGTAGAGCACCCACGCCGTCGCTTCGGGATCCGGCACGACGTGGCTCGGGATCATGGCCGAGATCAGCTCGGTGAGGCGCGCGATCGTCATCTGCTGGAACGCGTGGTCGAGCGCCGCGACGTCGGGATCGCGGAGCGACATCTCCAGGAGGCTGCGCGACAGGTACGGGTGCTCGAGCACGTGCCCGAACAGGATCGTGACCGCGTGGCTGATCGTCTCGTGCCGCGCGAGCCCGACGAAGCGGGCCGGGGTGAGCCCGGCGAGCGTCGCCTCGTAGGCGGCGAGCATCGAGCGTCGGATGACCTCGAGGTACACCTCGTGCTTGTCCTCGAAGTACCGGTAGAACGTCCCGACCGAGACCCCCGCGCGCTCTGCGATCTCCGGAGTCCCGACGGCGTCGTAGGGCTGGCGGCTGAACAGCGCGGTCGCGGCGTCGATCAGCGCGAGGTAGCTGCGGCGCGATCGTTCCTGTCGGAAGTCTGGCTCCTTCGACGCTCGCAGCAGGGCGAGCGGATCGAGGGCTGACTTCGCGGGGGGGCGCGCTCGAGCCGCCATGTCCCAACGATGCCCTTGACGGCGGGGGGCGCGCCACTCAAAATGAAACTACTTTCAGTTTCAATTTTTCTGGAGGCGCCCATGGATGTCGCAGCCGCTGGTCCCGAGACGTTGGCCGGTCCGTCGATCGAGTCGCTCGAAGCCCTGCTCGACGTGACCTACACCTGGGGCTATCAGGACACGCGCGACAAGCTGCGCGACCTCTACAGCAAGGCCGTGCGCGCGCAGTGGATCTCCGACGAGGTCCTGCCGTGGCAGACCGACGTCGACCTCGACAAGCAGATGGGCCCCGCGCAGATGATGCCGCTGTTCGGCTCGGACATCTACAACCGGCTCACCGAGGCCGAGCGGCGCACGCTCGACCTCGAGACGTTCGCGTGGACGCTCTCGCAGTTCCTGCACGGCGAGCAGGGCGCGCTGCTGGCCACGGCGCAGCTCGTCGACTCCGTGAAGGATCTCGACAGCAAGCTCTACGCGGCGACGCAGGTCGTCGACGAGGCGCGCCACGTCGACGTCTACAACCGCTACGTCCACCAGAAGATCGGGTTCGGCTACCCGGTGAGCCCGCACCTCAAGACGTTGCTCGACATGATCCTCAAGGACAGCCGGTGGGACATGAAGTTCCTCGGCATGCAGATCATGGTCGAGGGCCTCGCGCTCGCCGCGTTCGGGATGATCCGCGCGAACACCGAGGAGCCGCTGCTGCGTGACCTTACCGCGTACGTCATGGGGGACGAGGCGCGCCACGTCGCGTTCGGCGTCCTGTCGCTGCGCGACTACTACCGCGATCAGCCGGAGAGCGTGAAGCGCGAGCGCGAGGACTTCGTGTACGAGGCCGCGCGGCTGATGCGCGATCGGTTCCTGTTCCAGGAGGTGTGGGAGAAGGCCGGGCTGCCGGTGAAGGAGTGCGTCGAGATCGCGCTGCACAACGAGGGGCAGGTGCTGTTCCGGCAGATGCTGTTCGCGAAGATCGTGCCCGCGATCAAGAAGATGGACCTGCTGTCGGAGCGCCAGCGGAAGCGGTTCGCGGACCTCGGGATCCTCCAGTTCGAGACGTGGGAGGATCCGTTCGCGGCGATGTCGCAGAGCCCGTCGGGCGCGACGTCCGCGCGGCTGTAGCGGCTCCACCCGAGCGAGCGCGCGGACCCACCGCATTGGCGCGGCGTGCGGGGCGCGCTATCGTGGCGCTCATGCTCCGCGCCTCGTCGCTCGTGCTCGTCTTCGTCGGTGCCACCGGCCTCGTCGCCTGCTCCAAGGACGACCAGGCGAAGGCACCGACCTCGTCGTCGGAGGCGGCCTCCGCTGCCGCGGTGGGCACGGTCGGTCCCGACGGCGTGCGGACGATCGCGATCGAGGCGGGCATGGAGGGCTACGTGCCCGACAAGATCGCGGGCAAGCCGGGCGAGAAGCTGAAGCTCGTGTTCACGCGCACCGTCGACGGCGAGTGCCTCGCGGAGCTCAAGACGCCCGACGGCAAGCTGATCGAGCTGCCCAAGGGGTCGCCGGTCGAGGTGGCCGTCACCGTCCCCGACAGCGGCGCGCTCACGTTCGCGTGCGGGATGGACATGTTCCGCGGCCAGATCGTCGCGGACACCAAGGGCGCGTAGCCGCGGCCCCGAGCGTCAGGCGCTCGATCACTTCGCGCGGAAGCTGACCGCGAAGCAGGCGGGCGTCGGCTGGCCGTTCTGCTTGTACGGCGTGTACCGCCACCGACGCAGCGTGCCGAGCACGTCGGAGGCGACGCGCGGATCGATCTTCGTGATCAGCGTCGCGTCGGTCACCTGGCCGACGTGGTTGATGCACAGCTTCGCGGCGAGGACCGACGGCACCTCGGCGTGGCGGTGCTGGAGGATCTCGGGCGGATCGCCGGAGACCTTCTTGACCGCGTTCGGCGGCACCGTGATCGGCCCCGTGCGCTTCGGCACCGCCGGAGCCGGTGTGCGCGCGACGGGGCCTGGCGTCGGCGTGGGCGGCGCGGGCGTGGTGATCGCGGGCGCCGTCGGGCGCGGGGCAGGCGGCACCTCGGGCTGCGGCCGCGTGGGGGTGGTCGGCGTGGTCGCGATCGCGGGGGCGGGCGGCGCGGGCTCCGCCGACGCGGGCGCCGGCGCGGGCGTGGGCGCCGCGGCCGCGGGCCTCGGCGTGGTGTCGACGGGCTCGGTGCGCGTCACCGCCCGCCGGCGCCGCTGCGCGCGCTCGCGCTGCTTGTCCGCCGACATCGACGGGTTGAACTCGTAGTCGGCGCTCGCGCGCGCGACGAGCTCGTGGCGCCAGACCTCGGTCCCCTCCTGGCGGAGCACGATGGTGTGCGGGCCGACGTCGAGCGGGATCTTGATCGGCGTCTTCGCGCCGAGCGCGACGCCGTCGATCACGACGTCGAGCCCGGGCGGATCGGAGCTCAGGCGCAGGCTCGCCGCCGCGAGCGCCGGCTCGGAGCCGAGCGGCTCGAGCACGACGCGCAAGGTCTGGGTCTCCGCCGCCGACAGCTCGAGCGACGTCAGCCACGCCTTGTAGCCGCTCCGCACGATCTGGACCTGGTGAACGCCGGCCTCGAGCTCGGTGGACCACGGGGAGCCGGAGTGGACGAGCTTGCTCTCGATCCAGATCTCGGCGTCGGGCGGCTCGAGCATGAACTTCACGGTGCCGACGGTCTTCTCGCGCACGCGCGGCTGCGTCGGTTCGGGCGTCGCCGTCACCGTCTTGCCGCGGGTCATGTACAGCGTCACCGCCGTGGCGATCGCTCCCGCAGCGAAGATCGCGGCCATGATGATCAGGGTCTTGCTCGGCCCCTTGCGCCGGCGATCGATGTACGCGCGGCCGATCGTCGCCCCGACCGACGACTCGATCGCGGGGTTCGACGCGCTCGCCGACGCCGTGGCGGGCGGCGGCACCGACGGCTCGCTGAACCGCACCGGCGCGCTGTCCTGGCCGGCGGGCATCGCGTGCTTGTCGGAGACGTCGGGGACGTCGTCGAGCAGCACCGGGCCGGCCTCGCCCGGCTCCTCGCCGCCGCCCCAGGCGATCTCGACGGCCTCCTCGTCCTCCCGGGCGGGGCGCGGCGTCGGGCGCGGGATCGGCACCGGCGCCGGGACCGGGGTCGCGTGATGGAGCATCGAGCTGTCCATCGAGACCACCGAGTTGTTCGATCCCTCGAGCGTGTGCCCGACGAACCCGCCGCTCGGCACCTCGAGCGAGAACGCCCAGTCGATCCAGGTCGCGATGTCGCGGTAGCTCGTCGCGAGCCCGCGCGCGCGCGCGACGGCGAGCAGCGAGTCGCGGAGCTCGAGCGCCGTCGCATACCGCTCGTCGGGATCCCGCGACAGCGCCTGCAGCACGATCGCGTCGAGCTCGGGCGGGCAGGCCTGGTTGAACGTCGACGGCGGCATGATGTCGCCGCGCTGCACCTTGAGCAGCGTCTGGTACTCGTTCTTGCTCGCGAACAGCGGGCGCGCCGTGAGCAGCTCGTGCGCGATCACGCCGACCGCGAACAGATCGCTGCGCGCGTCGAGGTCCTTGCCCGAGATCGCCTCGGGCGCCATGTACGCGAGCTTGCCCTTGATGCGCCCGGTCTGGGTGCGGAGCTGCGAGGACTGCGCCTTCGCGATGCCGAAGTCGATGACCTTGACGTGACCGGCGCTCGTCACGAGGACGTTCGAAGGGGACACGTCGCGGTGGACGAGCTGGAGCGGGTTGCCGTGCTCGTCGAGCTTGGTGTGCGCGTAGTCGAGGGCCTCGCAGAGCTGGAGCAGGAGCCCGATCGTGACGTGGATCGGCGGCGGCCCGGTGACCTTGCGCGCGTGGCGGAGGATCCGACGGATGTCGCGTCCGTTGATGTACTCCATCGAGATGAAGTACTCGGTGCCGACGCGGCCGAGCTCGTAGATCTGGACGATGTTGACGTGGTTGAGCACCGACGCCAGCTTCGCCTCGCGCACGAAGGACTTGATGAAGCTCGCGTCCTCGGCGAGGTGCGGCAGCAGCCGCTTCAGCGCGACGATACGCTCGAAGCCCTCGATGCCGCGCTCCAGCGCGCGATGCACCGTGGCCATTCCACCCACTCCGAGCCGTTCGTACACGAGGTACGGCCCGAACTGCTCCGTTGCGTCGAGCTCGGCTCCCATGGTCCGTCGGGCGCTGAGGATCGCACGCCCGCTCGCCCGGTGCACCTTCTATGCGAACATTACTGGCACGAGGTGGTCACCCGGCCGTGGCCTCGTCCGGGGTGGCCAGGTCCAGGGTCAGGGCGTGGATCGGCCCCTTCATCTCCTCGGCGAGCGCGGCCATGACGATGCGGTGGCGCTGGATCAAGGACTTGCCGGTGAACGCCGCCGACACGACCCGGGCCTGCCAGTGGTCCTCGGTCCCGGTGAGGTCCTTCATCTCGACGACCGCGTCGGGCAAGGCGACGCGGATCTTGGCGACGATGTCCTCCGCCTTCACGACATGTGCTCCCCGACGAGCCCGAGCTGCTTGCCGACGGTGGCGAACGCCTCGATCGCGCGGTCGACGTCCTCGGTCGAGTGCGCCGCCGACAGCTGGACGCGGATGCGCGCCTGGCCCTTGGGGACGACGGGGTACGCGAACCCGATGACGTAGATGCCGTGGTCGAGGAGGCGCTGCGCCATGTCGACCGCGAGCCGGGCGTCGCCGAGCATCACGGGGACGATCGGGTGCGTGCCCTCTCGGATCGTCAGGCCGGCGGCCTTCATCCCGGCGCGGAACCGCTCGGTGTTCGCCTCGAGCTTGTCGCGCAGGGCGGTGGACTCGCTGATGAGCGAGATCGCCTCGATCGAGCCCGCGACGATCGGAGGCGCGAGCGTGTTCGAGAACAGGTACGGCCGCGACCGGTTGCGGAGGAGGTCGATGATCTCCTTCTTGCCCGACGTGAACCCGCCCGAGGCGCCGCCGAGTGCCTTGCCGAGTGTCGACGTGAACACGTCGATGCGGTCCATCACCCCGCGCAGCTCCGCGCTGCCGCGCCCGGTCTTGCCGACGAAGCCGGTCGCGTGGCTGTCGTCGACCATGACGAGCGCGCCGTACTTCTCGGCGAGGTCGCAGATCGCGTCGAGCCGGGCGATGTCACCGTCCATGGAGAACACGCCGTCGGTCGCGATCATGCGCAGGCGCTTGCCCTGGGTCGCGACGAGCTTGGCCTCGAGGTCGTCGAGGTCGTCGTGCTCGTAGCGGTGGCGCTCCGCCTTGCACAGCCGGATGCCGTCGATGATCGACGCGTGGTTCAGCGCGTCGGAGATGATCGCGTCCTGCTCGCCGAGCAGGGTCTCGAACAGGCCGCCGTTGGCGTCGAAGCACGACGAGTAGAGGATCGTGTCCTCGGTGCCGAGGAACTTCGAGATCGCGGCCTCGAGCTCCTTGTGGCGGTCCTGCGTGCCGCAGATGAAGCGCACGCTCGACAGCCCGTAGCCGCGCTCGTCGAGCGCCCGCCGCGCTGCCTCGACGACGCGCGGGTGGCTCGACAGGCCGAGGTAGTTGTTCGCGCAGAAGTTCACCACCTCGCGGCCGTTGGACTGGATGTGGGCCGCCTGCGGCGAGGTGATGAGGCGCTCGTGCTTCCACAGCCCGGCGCTCTCGATCTCGGCGAGCGTCTGGGCGAACACGGACTTGGCTTGCGTGTACATGGTGGTTCTCGTTCGGGGAAACGGTGGTTGTCAGCGTACACGTGCTCGTGCCACGTGCACGTTCGTGGCCTGCTAGTGGCCTGCTAGTGGCTCGACAGGATCGCGCCCAGCTCGAGCATGCGCCGGATGCGCGGGATCAGATCCTCGGTCATCGCGTCGAGGTCGTACTTCGGGCTCCAGCCCCAGTCGCGGCGGGCCGCCGAGTCGTCGAGCGACTTCGGCCACGAGTCGAGGATGCCCTGGCGCACCGGATCCGGCGCGTAGGTGAACTTCGCCTCGGGCACGACGCGCCTCACCGAGGCGGCGATCTCGTCGGCGCGCGGCGAGAACGCGGCGATGTTGTAGATGCTGCGGGTCAGCCGCTCGCGATCGGCCATCGAGATCTCGAGGAGCGCGCGGACGCCGTCGGGCATGTACATGAGCGGGATGCGGGTGTCGGCGCGCGCGAACGCCTCGTAGCCGCCCTTGCGGACCGCGTCGACGTACATGAACAGCGCGTAGTCACTCGAGCCGCCGCCGGGCATCGCGGCCGAGATCAGGCCCGGGAAGCGGACGCCGCGGCAGTCCAGATCGAAGCGCTGGCGGTAGTAGCTACAGAGCAGCTCGCCCGAGACCTTGGTCACGCCGTACATCGTCGTCGGGTGGAGCGCGACGTCGTCCGGGGTCGGATCGGGCAGGGGACCACTCGGCAGCGGGCCGAACACCGCGATGCTCGACGTGAACACGAGCCGCTTCACCTTGGACTTGCGGCATGCCTCGAGGACGTTCCAGGTCCCGGTCTGGTTGACGTCGTACGCGAGCCGCGGATCCTGCTCGCCCCGCGCCGACAGGATCGCGGCGAGGTGGAACACGAGCTCGGGGCGGACCTCGTAGAACAGGTCGCGGACGGCGACGGCGTCGGTGACGTCGAGCCGGTGCCACTCGCCGCCCGCGTGAGCGTGGCTCGGCGGGCGCGGTGCGAGATCGGTCGAGGTGACGTCGTGACCGGCCGCGACGAGCGCGCCGATCAGGTCATGCCCGATCTGGCCGCCAGCGCCGGTGATGAGGATCTTCATGCGCCGCGGACTATGCCACGTCCGCTCCCGTGCGATCAGTGGTTCACGGTACCGGCGAAGAGCGCGCAGGGGTTCGAGTAGGTCATCGTGTTCCCGACCCGCTCGGGGTTGCCGGGGGCGACCTGCTCGTGGACGCCGCCGCCCCAGTTGTACTCGGAGTCCGAGAACGCGAGGAACACGCACATCTCCTGGTCGCCGACCCCCCAGCCCACGACCT
>Ga0164243_10013738_pt1 | contig 11364 bp, 7 predicted proteins | sample OricompcompostOP_FD_108781 | JGI IMG/M metagenome (GOLD analysis project Ga0164243, IMG submission 108781) | Organic Plus compost microbial communities from Emeryville, California, USA - Original compost - Organic plus compost (OP) | ecosystem: Engineered > Solid waste > Mixed feedstock >... | reverse complement strand
TAGCTGCTGCCCATCCGCTCATTGTAAAATTCCGGCGGTAATACCGTGTTGTTGACCAGCTTCGCCTGCTGCCCGTCAATGGCAAAGGTGAGCGTGCGGGATGTTTTCTTACTGACGCCGTTATCGAAAAAGGTTAGATAACCCCGCTGATCGAAATGGATCCCGTGCGCCTGGTCAAAATATGCGCTGTCCGGAAGCGGGAAGGTACCGTTCTTTCCCAGCGTCCATAAGCGTTTGCCGGTTTTGCTGTCTATTTTCCAGATCTGCCCGTTGTTGTAAAAAGATACCAGGTAATTCCCGTCTTTATCGATCGCAACACAATTGGCATGCATCCAGTCCGCCTTTTCTTGCAGGATATTTTTTTCCTGCAGGGGATTCAGCTCGTCAAACACGGTCCATTTCCAGACCTTGCGGCCTTTCCTGTCCAGCACGAGGATGCCGTCCCCTTTGATGGTATCCGCTTTTTTGCCGCCAATGCTGCTTAGGTCCATCACCCGCTCCTCCACGCAGAGGGTGAGGAGATGTCCTTTGTCTTCCAGGATTTCGTGGTGGATGGTTTGCTGAAAATCCCCCATCCCTTTTTTAAGGTACAGGAGCGTATCGCCCGTGAGCGATACTTCCAGGATCTGATCCCCGTAGCTGGTTTCATAGCCGGCGCCGCCCAGCAGGCCCAGCACCGTATTGTTATTTGTAAACCGCGCTACCTTATAGCCGGCATTGTGTACGGCGTGGTACCATACGATGTTGCCGCGCGCGTTGACCAGGCATACATACCCGGGGTCCTCCCGCTGGGTAAGCAGGACGTAGCCTTTCGCAAAATTAGCCGGCAGCGCGCTGCTATCGGGGCAGACTATACGAAAAATATCCTTCATCCAAACGGGCATATCGTTGGTGGTAAATTCATAAACCTTACCGGCCTTCAGGCGGCTGCCATGGCCGGTAAGGATCCTGTATTCATATTTCGTAGCTGCGTGCAGGTTAGTCAGCACCACCCGGTGCACCGTTTTGCCGGTGGAGAGTGGCGTGGTAGTCGATTCCGTGGGATGCCCCTGCGGCCAGTATTCCACCGCTGCGTCCCGCTCCGCGCGGCAGGTAATTTTGATAGCGGCCTTTAACGCGTTCGCATCTACGGGCAACACCATGATCTCCTGTACATCGGTGCTGTAGGTACTGCAGGACGGTAGTGCCAGCAACAACAGGGCTGCCGCTAAGATCAGCGGCAGCCTGTTGCATATGTGATTCCAATTTATCATCGGCAAAGTGGATGTTCCGGGAAAAATACTGTTTTTACTGGCGTCTGTCACCGTTGCTGAGTTTTTTATTGATATCCGTTTGCGCCTGCGGGTAAGAGAAGTACTTATCCCTCGGCATCTGGATGGTAGGCGTGAGCTTGGCCGCTTTCAGGTAAGTATTCACCACGGTTTCATATTTACCCATGCGGATCAGGTCCTGCCGGCGTTTGCACTCAAAGAAGAACTCCCAGCCGCGTTCCTGCAAAATAGCATCCCGCAGGGTTTCGCGGGTAAACGTGCCGGCCGCTCCCAGGAGAGGTGCTTTGGCGCGGGCTTTTACGCGGTTGATCAGGTCCACCGCTTCCTGGGTAGGCCCGGAGATTTCGTTGATGATTTCCGCGCGGCTCAGCAGGATGTCCGCATAACGCAGGATGGGAAACACGTGCCCGTCGTAATAGGTAGTGGACCCGTTCGGATCGGCGAACTTCTTGGTCGCCACATCCGGCATGTAATACTCTCCCGCAGGCGGGTTCGTAGCTCCCGGAGGCGCCTGTTTGTAATGCAGTCCGTCCGATCCCTGGTAGTCGTAATAAAACAGCTGCTTGCGTTCATCGGCCGAGTTGAAGGTATTCCAGAAGTACCAGGTCACGGCAAAATACTGCCAGCGGTCCGTTACCGTCGGGTGGTTCAGCGGGCCGAAGTGGTTGAGTATTTCCACGGCATCCGTCAGCGGGTCCGCCAGGGCGGAAAAGATGCTTTCCTGGTTCCACTTATTCTTTTCCGCAAAGAGGCCGGCATAGGAAGGATAGAGGTCATAGCCCAGGCCCATTACCTGCTGGGTCAGCGGCAGCGCTTTGTCCCACTGGTGTTCGCGCATATAGAGCTTCGTCAGCAGGGAGAGTGCGGCGCCTTTGGTAGCGCGGCCTATATCATTCGTGCTGTACACGGCGTTGCCCACGTAATTTACGGGCAGGTTGGCAGCCGCAAATTCCAGGTCTTTCACGATCAGCTGGTTCACCTGCTCCACCGGCGAAGGCGGCAGCTGGTCAAAGTAAGTGGGATTGTCCTGGTTTTGCGCCACGGTGGAATCAGTCACCAGGATCACGGGGCCAAAGGCATCCGTGAGGTCCACATAGCCCAGCGCGCGGAGGAAGCGCAGCTCTGCGAGGAACTGTGTCTTTTGCGCTTCCGTGAGGTTGGTCATCCGCGAAATGTTATAGATCGCGATGTTGGCATCCGTTACCAGCTTGTACTGGTGCTGCCAGGCAAAGGCCAGGTAGGTATTGGCCGGCGCCCACTGGCATTCGGACATCAGGCCCACATCTCCGCCGGAGCTGGCATGCCCGATGTCGGTCGTGAGGTCGGAAATAGTTACCTGGAAACCGGCGTAATACATCCAGGCATCGGAGCGGCCGCTCGGCTGCTTCAAGCGGGAGTACACCCCGTTCACGGCGGCTTTGGCATCGCTCAGGGTCAAAAAAGCATTGCTGCCTGTAAGAAAGCTGTAGACTTTCGGGTCCTGCAGTTTGCTGCAGGATGCGGCCCCCAGCATCAATGCAGCCAATGCGATATATCTGAATTTCATTTCTCTAAAGATTACAGGTTTAAAAATTCGCTTTCAGGCCAATCGTATAAGTACGGTAAGCAGGGAAGGCGGTATAGTCCAAACCAGAGCTGAGGTTGGCCGTAGCTCCGCTGCTGTTCATATTGCTGTTCACTTCCGGATCGCTGCCGGTGTAGCCGGTGATGGTGAAGAGGTTCTGTACGGAGCCATAGATCCGCAGGCCCTGCAGGGCTTTGAGGAAGGTTTTGGACACCGGCAGGTTGTAACCCAGGGTCACCATTTTTACCCGGAGGTAAGAGGCATTTTCTACAAAGCGGGAGTTCATCAGGCCGCCGTAGCCAATGGCATAACCATCCCGCGGGATGTCCGTTTGCTCGTTCGTGGTAGTCCAGCGGTTAAGCGCGGCAGTACCCGGGCCTGATTCCAGCACCAGCGCTGTAGCGTTGTAGAGGCTGTAGTCCAGCGCTCCCTGCAGGAAGATGTTCAGGTCGAAATTGCCGAAGCGGAAATCGTTGTTCAACCCATAGATGTAATGCGGGTTTGCATGGCCGAGGTAGGTGCGGTCGTTCGCATCGATCTTTCCATCCGGTTTACCATCCGGGCCGCTGATATCCCTGAATTTAGGATCACCCGGTTTGGAGTTCGGTTGTGCGGAATGATCTTCCCCGGTTTTGATAACGCCATCGTACACGTAGCCATAGAAGGTGCTGAGCTCCTGGCCCGGCGCGAGTTTGGTGAAGTCCATACCGCGGCCGCCATACAGGTTAGCCGTTTGCGTGATGATGTAAGGCTGTCCGCCCAGGTTGATGACTTTCTGTTTATTGTAGGCAATGTTGAAAGTCGTATTCCAGGTAAAGTTTTTCCGGTTGATGTTTTCTGTATTGATCGCCAGTTCCACGCCCTGGTTCTGCAATTCGCCGGTATTTACGGTGATGGTCTGGAAACCGTTCCAGTCGCCGATCGGCAGGTCGTAGATCAGGTCTTTGGTGGTCTTCTTATAGTAGTCGATCGTTACGTTCAGTTTATCCCTGAAGAAACCCATATCCAGCCCGAGGTCCACCTGCGCGAGGGATTCCCATTGCAGGTTGGGGTTCGGCAAACGGGTGGCCACCACGCCGCCGTAGCTGTCGCTGCCCTCCCCGAGGGATACGTTCGTAGGGCCAAAGGTGGACATGTAGATATAGCTGCCGATGCGGTCATTGCCCGTTTTACCATAGCCGCCGCGTACTTTCAGGTTGGAGAATACGTGCAGGTTTTTGATAAACTCCTCATCGGAAGCTCTCCATGCGAGGGAGAAGGAGGGAAAGTAACCAAAGCGGTTGTTGCTACCGAACGCCTGGGAACCATCGCGGCGGAAGGTGGCCGTCAGCAGGTATTTATCCATCAGCGTGTAGTTCAGACGGCCGTAGGCGGAGGCCAGTTTGTTCGGGATTTTCTGACTGGTGCTTTGGATTCTTTCCGTACCTGCTTCGAGGTTGTTGTACAGGTAGGCGTCCGTACTGAAGTTCTGTACCAGGCTGTAATGGCGCTGGCCCAGGTCCGACTGGTAGGAGGCGCCCAGCACCAGGTTTACTGCATGGATTTTGTTGAAAGTCCTGCGCCAGGTGAAGTAACCTTCTATCAGCTGCCGGGAGGTTTGCGCGTCCAGCAGGCTGGCCTTGCCTCTTACTTTCTCGCCGTCTACGAGGTCCCGCGGGAGGTAGGTGCCTTCTTTGGTGTTGAGCCTTTCCGTACCGCCGTTTACCCGGAAGTTGAGCCCGTCCATGATTTCGTAATCCAGGTAGGCGTTGAGGTTTACCTTGTCCTCGAAGCGGTCGTTGGTAGGCGCCATGAGCCATGCCAGCGGGTTGTCCTTACCACGGTAACGGGCATACGAACCATCCTCGTTGTACACCGGTATGGCTGGGGAGGCGGTGAGCACGCCGTACATCACGTTGCTGGGAACGATGTTGCCGTCGTAGGTTTTAAAATTCGTATAGGCGTGGGAGAGGTACACGTTGGCGCCGGCTTTAAACCGTTTGGAAACCTGCTTATCGTAGTTGACGCGGGCAGAGTAGCGGCTATAGCTGGTGTTTTTCAGCGCCCCGTCCTGCTGGAAGTAGTTGCCGGACATGGCGATGCGGTCCGTGGCGTTGCCGCTGGTGATGCTCAGGTTATGGCTTTGCACGAGGCCCGGGCGGGTGGCGAGCTTGAACCAGTCGTTATCGCGGCCGCTGGCCAGGTCGGCAGCGGTGTAATAATCCGGCTGGCCTTTTTCGTTGGCTTTCGCGTTGGTGACCTTCATATTATCCAGGCCGTTCATTTTATCATATTCCTTGATGATGCGCTGGGAACCCACGTAGCCGTCGTAGGTGACGGCGGTTCTGCCGTTCTTGCCGCGTTTGGTGGTGATCATAATGATCCCGTTTGCGCCGCGGGCGCCGTAGATGGCGGCGGAAGAGGCATCTTTGAGGATCTGTATGTCTTCGATATCGTTCGGGTTGATGTCCTTACCGGTTTCGGTGATAAACCCATCCACGACGTACAGCGGTTCGTTGGTGGATTTGATGGAGTTGCCGCCGCGCACGCGCACAGCGGTAGTGCCGCCGGGCGCGGAGTTGGTTTGGCTCACCTGCACGCCGGCAGCGCGGCCCTGGATGGCCTGTGCCGCGTTGCTCGTCACCCCGCCGATGTTCATCTGGTCGCTGTTGATGGAGCTGACAGCGCCGGTGAGGTCTTTCTTTTTAGCGGTACCGTAACCGATCACGATCACGTCCGAGAGGTGGGAGACATCGCTTTCCAGCACCACTTTCAGCCTGGTATTTTTCCCGTCGAACTTTATCACGGTCGCTTTGAACCCTACCATGGAAAATTCCAGGGTTTCGCCTTCGTTGGCGCGGATGGTGAAGGAGCCGTCCGGCTGGGAGATAGCGCCTGTTTTACTGCCTTTAACGGTAATGGTTACACCGGGCATAGGCTCTCCCTTGTCGTTGGTGACGATCCCATGCACTTCCACGGGCGGGGGCATGGTGGCCTCCGTTGTGGTGAGCGGTTTGTTTTTGACGATGATGGCCCCGTTCTCGATAGACCAGGTAAGTGGTTGATTGCGGAGTAACAGGTTGAGCGCCGTGGTAACAGGCACATTGTTCACTACCAGGGAGGCTTTACTGCTTTTTTCCAGGAGGTTTTCATCCGCGAGGATGTTGAGTCCTGTCTGTTTGCTGATCTCCCTGAATACATCTTTGGTGGAGGCGTCCCGGAAGGCCATGCTCACGACCTGGTCCTGTGTGCTGGCGCCTGCCTTCATCCCCGTAGCCAGGCAAAGCAGCGCCAGTAGCTGGCCGGCCTTCAGATTTTTGGTTGTACGCCGGTCTTTTGCGGGCCGGGTGCAGGCAATAGTACTTAATTGCATACTTCTGCGAATTTTGATTTAGATATGTGGTTAGGTTGCGATGCAGTTAGCTGTTTTGGCTGATATGACTATGTATGTTGCGTTCTCTCTCTATGTATGTTGCACGATCAGTTTGTTTCCTTCGAGCGTAAATGAGATATCGTTTGCATCCAGCATGCGCAGCACGCTCTTCAGGGAGCTGTTGCGGTTGATGATGCCAAAGAACCTGCGGTTGTTTATTTTGCCTTCGTAAATAACTTCTACATTGTACCACCGGGCAAATTGCTCCAGTACTTCCGTCAGCGGCGTATTTTCAAACTGGAAGAATCCGTCTTTCCAGGCGGTTATGCTGCTGAGGTGTACATGCGTTTGTTTGCGCTGCACGCCGTTGGCATCCGCCTGGGATTGCTCGCCGGCGGCCAGCAGCAGGGAGCCGGCGGCCGTGTTGACTTTCACCGCTCCGCTGACCAGCGTGGTGTTGGTCGTAGCGGCGGCAGGGTAGGCGTTTACGTTAAGGCTGGTGCCCAGCACGTCGATGGATATACGGCCGGTGCTGATCCGGAATGCCTGGTTGGCATTGGCGGCCACCTCGAAATAGGCTTCCCCGGTAAGTTCCACCAATCGCTCCCTGCCCGGGAACGCGCTGGGGAAGCGGATGGAGGAAGCGGCGTTGAGCCATACCCTGGTGCCATCGGCGAGGGTGAGCGCATAGGTTTCCCCTGCGGCGGTGGCGAGGGTATTGTACACCGGCGGCTGATCGCCCCGGTCCTGGTAGGTGAGTACGCCGTTCTGGTTGCGGATGGCGCTGCCGCCCTGGCTGGCCGGCAATTGGTTGCCGGCGCTGTCCAGTACGATTTTTTCACCATTTCCCAGGGTTAATACCGCTTTGTTTTTTCCGGGGGAAATATCATGTTCGTGGCGGGAGATGGTTCCGGCCAAAGGAGCGTTGCGTGCAGGGTGCAGCCATCGCGTTGCAGGTACCGCTATGGCAGCCAGTACGACGGCAGCCGCGAGGCAGCGTAGTTTCCGGTTTTTGTGCAGGGGCACAACGGTGGCAGGGGCTTGTATGTGAGTGAGCAGGGCCGCGCGGACCCTTTCCCCCGGCCCTGTTACGTCCCCTTCCGGGGAAGCCTGCTCAAAGGCCGCCTGTATTTCCGCCAGCAGCGGGCGGTCCGCCTCCGGCAAGCAGAGGTAGTCCAGCAGTTCTATCGCCTCATGCGGACTGCATTGGCGCTGTTGCCAGCGTTGCAGCAATAGTCGGTAATATTCATTGTTCTTTCCTGTCGGCATACTATTATACTATCCCGAAAATGCCCGGGAGGGTGGGTCCCTCCGGAAAAAAATCAGGATTTTTTTTGGTTGATCAGTACCTCTGTCCAAAAAAGCAGGACCAGGGCGCCATCCGCATGCTCGTAAAAAAATGATTGAATGCTCTTCAAAGCCAGTACCATATGCTCTTTGACGGTGTTTTTAGAAATGCCCAGCGTGGCGGCTACTTCCTCGTATGATTTGCTTTCTTCCCGGCAAAGCCTGAATACTTTTTGCCGTTGCGGAGGTAACAGGGCGATGGCCGTATGCAGCAGCCGCTCGTACTCTTTCCAGAGCAGGCGGGTATCCGCATCATCGGTTTGCCGGTGCAGCTCCTGCATCACCTGTGTGCGCAGGGCTTCGTCCGCCGCTATTTTCTTCATTAACTTGAATACATGATTTCTTGCGATCCGGTAAAGGTAGCCCCTGAAGGATTGGGCAGGATCTATCCGCTCCCTTACCTCCCAGATCTTTACAAATACTTCCTGTAAAGCATCTTCAGCAAGTTGGGGGACAGCGATAAAACGCAGGATATAATGGTACAGCGAAGGATAATGTTGATGGTAAACAGCTAGAAAAGCTTCCTGGTTCCCCCGCCTCAGTTCCTGTAATAGAATAGCCTCATCATTGCTCACTGGATCACGATTTAATACTAAAATAAACAATTGAAAGAATATCCGGGCAATTTTTAAATATTATATTTATTTATTTTCGCACCCATGAGAAAAACCAAATGGATCATTGGAGATACCGGCATCCAGGTATTTCCAAACAGGGCCTATCTGCTATCCGGCCTGCTTATATTGTTTGTTTTCGGCGCGCTATGGACGTTCATGGTCAAAAGCTCCCCCGCATTGCAAACCTCACTGGTACAAGGGTACCTGTTCGTATTGGTACTGGCGGGCTTATTTATAGCCAATGCTTTTACCGTATTTATCTTTGATGCCCAGGCAAAAAGAGTCATCAAAAAATGGGGAGGCGTACTAACCCTCCAATCCTTTGCCTTTGATGAAATCGCCGCTATTGATCCGGTAACGGGAACCACCGGCCTCACTTACGCGATCTTCAAAAAGAGCAACCGCCATGGTAAAGGCATCCGCATTTCCTCCTATTACAAAGGCTTTGAGGATAAAGCGGCCATTAGTTTTAAATCGGAATTATTACCGGCGCTGCATCATATCGTATTCGGTAATGCGCCCACTCCTGCCGCATCCCTGCATGTGCCTATCACCACGTTTGAATATTATAAGCCGGAAGGCGATATCTACCGGATGAAACAAAATAAAATTTTCCCGGCGGTCGCAATGGCGCTGTGCCTGGCCTGGTGGTACTGGGCTTTCACTACGCCGGATTATGCGCCCGGCAAATCGCCTGTACGGGAGTTCCTTGCAGTATGGTTTCCGCTGGGGCTGGCCGCGTTGTTTGCCTTCATCCTTACCGGCAGCTGGCGGTTTGATAAGCAACGCCGTGTGATCATCAGCACCTCCCTCGGTGGCCTTATCAAAAAGGAAATAAAGTTTGACGACTTCGTTCGTTACAACATCGTCCGCAAAAGCACTAACCTCATTTACACCGGTACGGAAGTGAAACTGATGTTCAGCACACCGGAAGGGAAGTACCGGGATTTCGCCCTGCGAACGTTTATGAACACCAATAAGATTCAACGCTTCCTCGACGAAACAGACGAAGTAATGGGAATCAGGCGCTGAGCACATTATTGACTACATACTTAAAAAAGGGCCCCAGTGGCCCTTTTTATTTGGTGATGCCGCTAAAGGTGTGTAACTTAATGGACAATGTGTTACCTTGTTCCTCCCCGGTAAAGAATTTCGTATATTGGTAGATGTGAATATAAAAGACTGATAATCAGTATGTAATCCGATAGATGTTGTCAGGTATAATTGTTGCTGCGCCTGCCATTGTAAATGTTATGTAATAAGTCCGAAGTGTGTTGATAAAACTGTTCATACATGGAAGCAGACAGATCTAAGCAGAAAATTGCTGTAATGTCCCCAATTGAGAATTTAGCGCAGCCATCTCTTGAGTTTTCAGAACCTGCAGCAGAGGCCTATGAGCAGGCAAAGCAGCTCGATGCGGCAGCAACTGAACGCCGCTATCAGAAAATGATTGACGAGGTGGAAGACTATGCCATACTAATGCTCAGTGTCAACGGTATCATACTCAACTGGAACAAAGGCGCCCAGAAGATTAAAGGCTATACGGAAGAAGAAATAGTAGGGAATCACTTCCGCATATTTTATCCAAAGGAAGATCAGCTCCGCCAACTCCCGGAAAAGCTGATCGGCGTGGCCGCTGAACAGGGGAAGGCCATCCACGAGGGATGGCGCGTCCGTAAGGACGGTACTACCTTCTGGGGAAGCGTAGTGATCACCGCCATGCACGATACGGATGGCAGTATCATCGGTTTTTCCAAAGTAACCCGCGACCTCACGGAGCGGAAGCTGGCGGAACAACAGATACTTAAATATACCCAGCAACTGGAATCGCAAAATATGGAACTGCAGAAGTTCGCCTTTGCTGCCGCGCATGATATGAAGGAACCGCTGCGCAAGATCCAGCTCTACAACAGCATGGTGCTCGAAGCGGAGGACCTGCAGCTCAGCGACCGTCAGAAGGATTACCTGCTCCGCTCTGCTGATGCCGCCAGGCGTATGCAGGGCCTGATAGACGATATGCTGGCATTTACAAAAATATCCGAACAAACGATCGTCTTCGAAAGCGTAAGCCTGCAGGAAGTAGTGGATGAACTCACGGTATTTTTTGCTGAAACCCTGGAACAGACAGGCGGCAAGATTATTGCCAATAACCTCCCTTCCATTAACGGGATTGCGTTTCAGCTGCGTCAGCTGTTTGAAAACCTCATCGGTAATTCCCTGAAATACCATCGTAAAGGAGTGCCCCCTGAAATTGTGATTACCGCCGGGGTGGAACCCATCCTCAACCAGTCAACCGGCCGGGAAGATAATGTGATGGTACTAACGGTAGCGGATAATGGAATTGGCTTCGATCAGCATTATGCCATGAAAATATTCGAGATGTTCGAACGCCTGCATACCCGGGACGAGTTCCCCGGAACTGGGATCGGACTGGCCATCTGCCGTAAGATCGTGGAAAATCACCGCGGCACCATCCAGGCTATCAGTAAGCCCGGAGAAGGCGCCGTATTCAGCATCTATCTGCCAGCTTAATCATTGCATAATTCCAGGATTTCGCCGGCGATTGCTTTCAGGCCGGAAGCAGTAATCGGTTTGACAAAATACCGCAGTGCGCCTGCATTCAGGCAGCGATTGATGTGGGTTTGTTCATCGGATGTACTCCAAACCACTTTAGGGATTTTACCATACAATCGTTGTCGCTGCATTTTTTCCAGCACTTCGCCCGCATTCATCATAGGCATTTTATAGTCAAGCAAAATCAGGTTTGGAAAGTTGTTTGGGCTACAATTCGCTAAATAATCAAATACTTCTTGTCCGTTCGGTACACAGTCAACTCTAACATCGTTATCCATAAACTCCAGCATCTCCCTGATAAACTCTCGGTCGTCCTGATCATCGTCGGCCAGGAGTATCTTTTTATTCCACATATTTCAGGTTACGTCAAGAATAATATCGCGCTAAGATAGTTGAAAAAGATTTGAAAAGTGGTATAGGTTTTTTAGAAATATCTCAAATCCTTTGGTATAAAGTGTTTTGGTTGATTGTACTGGTATCTGATATGGTATAAAATAACAAAACTGAATCTGTTTTATGTATGGTATTTTGCTGATTTTTGCATTACCAAAACACATATTATGGAAATATACAACAGTACCATGGCTGATCTCGACACGATCTTTGAATTGTATGACGCAGGCACGCACCTGCAAAAAC
>Ga0164243_10013737_pt1 | contig 11364 bp, 5 predicted proteins | sample OricompcompostOP_FD_108781 | JGI IMG/M metagenome (GOLD analysis project Ga0164243, IMG submission 108781) | Organic Plus compost microbial communities from Emeryville, California, USA - Original compost - Organic plus compost (OP) | ecosystem: Engineered > Solid waste > Mixed feedstock >... | reverse complement strand
GCTCGGCTCGGCCGGCGGGGCGCAGCCGGTGATCGTCTTCCGTCAGCGCACGCCGCTGCGCCCCGGCACCGTCGTCGCGGAGGCCGGCATCGTGCGGTCGGCGCAGGCCGGGGCGGCCGCCGCACCGGACCGCGCCGACCGCCGCGACCGCCTCCGCAGAGCCGGCGCGACCGTCGGCCGCGCGCCGGTCGTGCTGCGCGTCGGCTCGGAGCCGGCGTGGCTGTACTACGAGGACCGCGGCCCGTTCCAGCTGTTCGAGCACCCCGGCCGCGTCGCGCTCGTCGGCAGCCGCAGCGGGCGCGTCACGCTCAGCCGCACGCTCGACTGGCCGCCGCTCGCCGGCGGTCGCCTGCCGCTCTACCTGCGCTCGGCCGCCGGCTACCGCTCGGCCAGGCACCGCGTCTTCGCCCGCCTCCCGCGCGCGAGCGCGCGCGCGAGCGCGCGCGGGAGCGCGCGCGCCGAGCGCGCCGCCGCCGGCTCGGCCGCCGCCGGCAGCCGCGCCGCCGCCCGGTCCGCCGCCGGCAGCCGTCAGCGGGCCGTCGCGGCGGTCGCCGCCAGCGCCGCGGCGCGTCTCGCCGCCGAGGACACCTGCGCGATCACCGTCGCCGACATGCTCGACGACTCCTACGACTACGCGAGCGTCGACCGCACCCGCGCCGCGTTCGGCGGGCTGCTGGCCGACCTCGAGCGCCGCGACCGCCGCTTCGTCGCCGCCCGCTACTCGACCGCCGACGCGCTCTCGCCCACCGCCTTCGTCGACCGCCTCGTCAGACGCCACGGCTGCAGAAGCGTGCTGCTGTTCATCGCCGGCGGCGGCGTCCGCGGCGGGCGGACGACGATCAGCCTCGGCGTCTCCGGCCATCGCAGCGGCAGGCTCGAGCAGCAGGATCTGCGCGGCGCCGAGCTGCGCGCGCTGATCGCCGCGCATCCGGACGTCGACTGGCAGCTGCTGGTCGACGCACCGTACGCCGGCGGCCTCGTCGACGAGCTGAGAAGCGAGCCGAACCTGCGCGTGCTGCTGACCGCCTCCGCGGCCGACGAGCCGACCCACGCCTGCATCCCGGGCGTCGCGAGACTGTGCGCCGGCTCCAGCGCGCAGCTGGCCTTCACCAGCCGCATGATCGCCGGGATCGAGCAGCTGCTGTCCGACGCGGGCGCGCTGGAGCGCGCCGTCGCCGCCTCCTCTCCGAACGCGCCCTTCGCCGGCAGGCTGCTCGCCGACGGCTACGAGCTCGGCGCGCCCGCCGGCGCGCTGAGACGGCTCGGCCAGCACCCGCGCCAGTACGTCAACTTCGGCGCCCCGGGCGCCGCGCCCGAGCAGCAGAGCCTGAGACTGCCGCCGTTCGCGCACGACCAGACGGTCTCGACCGACGAGGACACCCCGATCAGAATCGACCTCGCCGCCGGCGACGAGCTGCAGGCGGCGCTCGGCAGCTACGCGATCCTCAGACAGCCGGCGAACGGCACCGTGACCGGCAGCGGTCGCTCCGTCACCTACACGCCGAACCCGAACTTCGACGGCACCGACTCGTTCCAGTTCCTGCTCAGATTCGCCGTCGTGCTGCCGAGCGTCGGCAGCGTGACCGTGAACGTCAGACCGGTCCTCGACGCCCCGGTCGTGACGACCAGCGCCGGCGACACGACCTACGAGGAGAGAGGCGCTGCCGTCGCGGTCGACCCGTCGCTGACGGTGACCGACGGCGACTCGCCGACCCTCACGGGCGCGACGGCGACGATCTCCGCCGGCTACGTCGACGGCCAGGACGAGCTCGCCTTCGCCGACACGCCGTCGATCACCGGCAGCTGGGACGCGGCCAGAGGCGAGCTGAGACTGACCGGCAGCGCACCGGTCGCCGACTACGAGAGCGCGCTGCGCTCGATCGCGTACGCGAACGCGAGCAGCGCCCCGGCCCTCGGCGCCCGCACCGTCTCCTTCACCGCCACCGACGGCGTCGACGTCAGCGCCGCCGCGGCGAAGGACGTCGCGGTCAGAGCGGTCAACGACAGACCGGTCGTGACGGTCGCCGCCGGCGCCGTCTCCTACACGGAGAACGACCCGGCGACGGCGATCGACGCGACGCTGACGGTCCGCGACGTCGACTCGCCGCAGCTGGCGAGCGCGACGGCGACGATCGCGGGAGGTCACGCCCCCGGCGAGGACCTGCTCGAGACGACCGGTCCGCTCCCGGCCGGCATCACCGCCTCCTACGACGCCGCCGGCGGAGTCCTGACCCTGTCCGGCGACGCGGCGGTCGCCGACTACGAGAGCGCGCTGCGCGCCGTCGGCTACCGCAACGCCGGCGAGGCGCCGTCGACCGCCCCGCGCACGGTCGAGCTGGTCGCGACCGACACCGGCGGCGCCAGCAGCGCGGTGGCCGCGCGCGAGGTGACGGTCACGCCGGTCAACGACGGGCCGGTCGCGGGCGACGACGCCTACGACACCGGCGCCGACGCGATCCTGACGGTTCCCGCACCGGGCGCGCTCGCCAACGACGACGACGCCGAGGGCGACCCGCTGACGATCTCCGCGCTCGACGGCAGCGCTGCGAGCGTCGGCACCGACGTCAGCACCCCGAGCGGCGCGACGGTGCGCGTCAACGCCGACGGCTCGCTCTCCTACGACCCGAACGGCCAGTTCTCCGCGCTGAGACCCGGCCAGGAGGAGAGCGAGACGTTCTCCTACGCGGTCGTCGACGGCAGAGGCGGCAGCGACACCGCGACGATCACGGTCACGGTCACCGGCGTCAACGACGGCCCCGACGCCGCCGACGACGGCTACGTCACCGACGAGGACACCGTCCTCACCGTCCCGGCGCCCGGCGTCCTCGCCAACGACGGCGACGACGACGGCGACGCGCTGACGGTCGACCAGGTCGACGGCAGCGCCGCCAGAGTCGGGTCGTCGTTCACGGCCGGCTCGGGCGCGACCGTCAGGATCGACGCCGACGGCTCGATCAGATACGACCCGGCCGGCCAGTTCGACGCGCTCAGACCCGGCGAGGAGGTGAGAGACACCGTCACCTACCGCGTGACCGACGGCGCGGCGCAGGACAGCGCCACGGTCAGCTTCACGATCGCAGGCGTCAACGACAGACCGGACGCCGTCGACGACGCCTACGGCACCGACGAGGACACGCCCCTGACGATCGCGGCGCCGGGCGCGCTCGGCAACGACAGCGATCCCGACAGCGGCGCGACGCTGACGGTCGACCAGGTCGACGGCAGCGCCGCCGGCGTCGGCACCGCCCACAGAACCGCCAGAGGCGCGACCGTCAGAGTCGGCGCCGACGGCTCGATCTCCTACGACCCGACCGGCGCCTTCGACGCGCTCAGGCCCGGCGAGGAGACCACCGACACGATCACCTACCGCGCGACCGACGGCGTCGCGAGCGACACGGCGACGATCGCGGTCACCGTGAGCGGGGTCAACGACGCCCCGAACGGGGTCGCCGACAGCTACGCCGGCGTCGGCAACACGACGCTCGTCGTCAGCGACCCGCAGCCGGGCGGCGAGGCCTCCAAGCAGCTGACCGGCTTCGTCTCCGACAACGACACCGATCCCGACCACGCCGCGGCCGAGCTGTCGGTGAGAGCGGAGAGCGTCGCGACGACCCTCGGTGGGCTCGCGACGATCGACGACGACGGCAGCTTCACCTACGTGCCGCCGACCGGCACGACCGGCGCCGACGACTCGTTCGAGTACGAGATCGGCGACGGCGACAGAAGCGACAGAGGGACCGTCACGATCAGACTGAGCGAGCGCGTCTGGTACGTCGACAACGACGAGGCCGCCGGCGGCACCGGCCGCTCCAGCGACGCGTTCGACACGCTCGCCGAGGCGGCGACCGCCTCGACGGCCGGCGACACGATCTTCGTCCACGCCGGCGACGGGACGACCAGAGGGATGAACGCCGGGGTGGCGCTCGACGCGGACGAGCGGCTGCTCGGCGAGGCGGCCGACCTCGTCGTCGGCGGCGATCTCCTCTACGACGGCGCTGCCGCGAGACGGCCGTCGATCGCCAACGCCGCCGGCGTCGGCGTCGCGCTCGCCTCCGGCAGCCACGTCGAGGGCCTCGCGGTCTCCGCCGCGGGCGGCGCGGCGATCTCCGGCGCCGCCGGCGTCACCGGCTCGACGCTGAGAGACCTGACCGTCTCCGGCAGCGCCGGCGGCGTCGCGCTCATCGGCACCGGCGGCACCACGACGATCGCCGACACGACGATCTCGACGACCGGCGGGACCGGCCTCGCGGCGACGGGCGCCGGGACGCTGGCGCTCACCAGCGCCGGCACGATCGGCGTCAGAAGCGTCGGCGGGCAGGCGGTCGCGATCAGCGGCACCGCGCTCTCCGGCGCGATCGACGCGATCAGCGCGACCGGCTCGGCGGGCGGCGTCTCGCTGCAGAGCACGACCGGCGCGATCGCGCTCGGCGACGTCGCGGTCGACGTGACCGGCGGGACCGGCTTCCTCGCCGACAGCGTCGCGGGCCTGTCGCTGCCCGCCGCCGGCGCCGTGAGCGTCAGAAACACGGGCGGGACGGCCGTCGCGATCCGCAACTCGACGGCGCCGAGCACGACCTTCGACGCCGTCACCGCCACGAGCGGCAGCGCGACCGGCGTCGACGTGAGCGGCAACGGCGGCGGCGGGACGACGACGTTCAGCGGCGCGGTCACCGTCTCCAGCGGCGGCGCGACCGGCGTGAGACTGGCCTCCAACGGCGGCCACGCGATCGCGTTCGCCGGCGGCGGCCTCGGCGTCACGTCGACCGGCGGCGACGGCTTCGCCGCGACCGACGGCGGCAGCGTGACGGTGACCGGCGCCGGCAACGTCGTCAGATCGGGCACCGGCACCGCGCTGCGGATCGTCAGAACGACGATCGGCGCGGCCGACGCGACCTTCCAGTCGCTCTCGGCCGACGGCGGCGCCAACGGCATCGTGCTCGACCAGACCGGCACCGTCGGCAACCTCGCCGTCACCGGCACCGGCACCGGCGCCGCCGGCAGCGGCGGCACGATCCGGAACGTCAGAGGCGCCGACGGCACCACCGCGGGCGTCGGCGTCTACCTCAACCAGACCAGCGGCGTGGCGCTGACCGCGCTGCGGCTGACCAACAGCGACGGCCACGCGATCCGCGGCACCGCGGTCGACGGCTTCGCGCTCGACAGATCGACGATCGACGGCGTGCACGGCACCGACGACGCCGTCGACGAGGGCGCTGTGCGGCTCAACGACCTGACCGGCAGAGCGAGCATCACCAGCACCGCCGTCTCCGGCGGCTTCGAGGACAACGCCGAGATCTCGTCGAGCAGAGGGACGCTCGCCCTCACGCTCGACGGCAACACGTTCGGCGCCAACAGCAGAGACCTCGGCGGCAACAGCGTGCACCTGCTCGCCGCGGGCACCGCCGACGTGACGGCGAGCGTGACCAGATCGACGTTCACCGCCTCCCGCGAGGACCTGTTCCAGCACAGCGTCACCGGCACCGCCAGCAGCGACTTCACCTTCACCGGCAACACGCTGTCGAACGATCACCCGGCGCCGCTCGGCGGCTCCGGGCTCCTCGTCGCGACCAGCGGCGACGCCGGCGGCGCCGACCTCAGCTACAGCATCACCGGCAACAGACTCACCGACATGACCGGCGGCGGCATCTTCGTCGTGAAGGGCACCGGCATAGCGGACGCCAGAGGCGAGATCTCCGGCAACACGATCGGCACCGCCGGCGACGTCGGCTCCGGCGCGCCGATCGGCTCCGGCATCACCGCCGAGTCGCGCGGCCAGGGCAGCCACGTCGTGCGGATCGCGAACAACACGATCCGCCAGTACAACCAGAACGGGATCAGAACCGTCAACGGCGAGCCCAGCGTCGCCGACAACGGCGTCGTCGACGTCGAGCTGACGGTCACCGGCAACACCGTGACCGAGCCGAGCGGGGCGCTCACGACCGCGGTCGGCTTCCGCAACGAGGCGGCCCACCCCGATGCGACCGTCGACGAGTGCCTCGACTTCAGAGGCAACACGATGGTCGGCTCCGCCGGACCGACGGGCCAGGAGGTGCGGATCCGGCACATCTTCACGCAGAACGTCGTGCGGCTGCCGGGCTACGCCGGCGGACCGGAGGACGACGTCGCCGTCACCGGCTACCTGACCGCGAACAACACGATCAGCGCGGGCAGAACAGGCGTGGTGACGCCTGGCGGCGGTGCCGGCTACGTCAACGGCGGCGCGGGCTGCACGCAGCCGACGCCGTAGCGGGGGCGGGGCGCGACGGATCGTCATCGCGGTCACGGGGCCGGGCGCGACGGATCGTCATCGCGGTCACGTCGACCTCGGCGGCGGAGATCTGCGCCGCGACTCCCGCGCCGGCGTCCCGCGCGCGGTCGGCCAGCGGCCCGCGTCGGGCTGCGCCGTCGAGCCCGGCGCGACGGTCTCATCGATCTCAGCCGCTGACCGACGCCGCCGCCTGCGTCACCTCGGGCGCGCCGTCGCCGTTCGGGTGAAGACACCGGCGGCCCGAAGCAGGCCGCCGAAGGGCGGCGATGTTACGCGCGTGTTGTGGCTCGCACCCAGCGCCTTGACATTCCCACGCGCGCGCTGAGATGCTAAATAAACTTCAATCTTTAATGAATTAGCAAACTGAAAGGGGGTTGGACGCGATGCGTCTACGACATGTAGGCGTTGAGTAACTCAACGCCTGCTCACCATCCGATTTCCAGGGGGAACGATGTATCACGCGCGAGACCGCGCGGGCCGACGCCCGTGGCGGTCGCTCCTGCTCGGCGCCGTATCGCTGACGGCGCTGCTTCTCTGTCTCGGCCCCGGCACCGCGACCGCCTGCATAAACGGCGGCGCCGGCTGCCTGCCCGGGACCGGCTACACCTTCGACGACATATGGAACTGCGGCACGATCACCGAGGGTGAGCAATGCTTCCACGACGGCACGCTGAGCTCGGGCTCGGCGTCGGTCCGCTTCTGGGGCTGGGGGTCAGCCTCCTACGGCGGCACCGGCGAGTACTGGATCTGCGTCCGGACGGCGAGATACTTCGGCGGCTGCGGCACGAACCTCGCCCGCGCCTGCGCGATCGTCGACTGCAACGCGCAGAGCTCCGTGAGCATGACGCTGTGGGTTGAGAACACCACCAGAACGTTCCACACGATCTCCGGGCACGGCAAATCATGAGCGCCGCCAGGACAACGCTTCGCTCAATTGGCATCGCCGTCGCGCTGGCGGTGACGGCCGCTCTGCTGGTGGCGCTCGCCACCGCCGGCGGCGACAGCCCGCACGCGGCCCAGTCGGCCGAGCCGGCCGCCGAGCGGTCGGCCGCCGCCGGGCGCGCGGCCGCGGCGGCGGAGGTCGCGCTGCTGCGACGGCCGCGCGCCGCCCGCGACGCGCTGCCGACCGACGTGCTCGCAGGTCCGCTGCTGGCCGACGGCGCGCTCGACCTCGCGACGGCGCGGCGGGCGCCGACGGGCCGGCGCGCCTACGTCGCCTCCTCGGCCGACGGCCAGGAGGTCTGCGCGGTGATCGACGGCGGCCTCGGCTGCACGGCGGTCTCGGCGCTGCTCGACGAGGGCACCTCCCCGTCGGTCATATGGCACGACCCCACGGAGTACGTCGTCTTCGGCGTCGCCGCCGACGGCGTCACCGACGTCGAGCTCGTCGACCTAGACGACAGAGCGCAGCCGGTCACCGTGACCGACGGCTTCTACGCCGTCGAGAGCGACACATGGCCGCAGAGACTGACGTGGACGGGGCCGAGCGGCAGCGCGTCGTTCGACTTCCCGGAGCTCAGCTGAGCGGACCGGACGGGATCCCGGCCGGCCGGGGGGCCGGCCGGCCGGGATCTACCCTGCCCGTCCTGGGTGCGGCAGCTTCAGTCGCCCGCGCATCTCGGGCTGACGCAGATCGTGCGCTGCTCCCTCGTCACGTGCCCGTCGCCGAACGTCAGCTCGAAGGTCGCCGCGACGCGCGCCTGCGGAGCGGGCGCCGACGTCGACGGCAGCGCGACGGCGAAGGCGCGCCGGGCGATCGTGTCGGGCAGCTCGTCGAGCTGGCGCCGCAGCTCCGCCGACGCCCCGCCGGCGGGGTCGAGCGCGACCGGCACCGTCACCGCCGTGTCGGCGACGGTCGCCTCGTGGCGCTCCCCGGCGATCGTGACGGCGACCGACGCGGTGGAGCCGGCGACCGTGCCGCCGACGACGACGTGGACGCGGCCGTCGCGCGCGACGACGTCGGTGCCGGCCCCGACCTGCGCCCCCCGCTGCTCGCCGATCGCGAGCAGCAGCCCGGCGCTGTAGCCGACGGCCGGCGCGCCGGCCGGCCGCGGGCGCTCCAGGATCACGGTGGCGAGGCTGTCGCCGCGCGAGCGGTACGCCTCGACGTCCCAGCCGACGCCCGCGTCGTCGCGCACCGTGACCGACGAGCGGACCGAGGCGCTCGGCAGCACGGCGTCGGGCGCGCCGCTGGGGAAGAGCGCGTCGAGCGGGTCGACGATCGTCGCCGTCACGGTCGCGCCGCCGAGCGTCAGCGCGGCGACGGCGGCCCCTGCGGCCGCCTTGATCCGGCGCCTTCGGGCGCCGGCGTTGTGGCGCCTCACGGCGCCGACGAGCTCGAGCTCGATCGCGTCGAGTATGTCCGTCATGGCTTGCCCTCCCGCATGCCACCGCTCAGCCGCGCGAGCCCTCGGCTCACGCGCTGGCGGACGAGCGCCTCGCTCACGTCCTGCTCGCGGGCGATGTCGTCGTACTCGCGCTCGTGCACGACCCGGGCCAGGACGGCCTCCCGCTGCTCCGCGGGCAGGTCGGCGACGAGCGCGTTCAAGGGGTCCCCTGCCATCAGCGCGCTGAGGCGCGACTCGGCCCGCTCGAGCTCCTCGTCCTGGAACTCGATCCGCGGGATCCCGAGCCGCTGCCGCGCGGCCAGCGCGCGACGCTGCTTGCGCCGGTTCATCGCCAGCAGGTTGTTGGCGATCCCGAACAGCCACGCGCGCGCCGGCTCCCGGCGCGGCTTGAAGCGGCGGCGCGCGGCGAAGGCGCCGGCGAAGACGTCGGCCGTCAGGTCGGCGGCGGTCTCGACGTCCCCGGTGCGCTGGCGCAGGTACGCGAGCACCGCCTCGGCGTGCCGGCGATAGAACACGGCGAAGGCCTCGGCGTCCTCGACCGAGGCCTTCAGCAGTTCGTCGTCGGTGCGCTGGTCGGCCGGCATCTACCCGATACCTTGCCGATGCACCCGGCCTGTGACAGCCGAGAACCGGAAAGCGGTGCGAGCGGCGCTACGGCGTGCCGCCGCCCCCTCCGCCGCCCCCTCCGCCGCTGCCGGCGACCGATGAGACGTAGGCGGCGACGTCGGCGATCTCCTGGTCGCTCAGCCGCCCGCCGAAGGCCGGCATCGCGCCTCTGCCCTCCGTCACGGTCGTTCTCACGAGCGCCTCGTCCGGTCTCAGCTCGTCGAGGTTGGGGCCGACCGTCCCGCCGGCGCCCGCGTCGGCGAGCGTGTGGCAGCCGGCGCAGTTGGTCGTGAAGACCGCTCTGCCGGCCGCGACGTCCGCGGCGCCTCCGCCGCCGGCGGCGCCACCGCCGCCCTGCTCGCCGCCTGCCGCGCCGCCGCCCTGCTCGCCGCCTGCCTCGGTCTCCGTCTCGCCCTCGGCGCCGCCGCCGGTCGTCTCTCTCTCCGGCGCCTGGGCCAGCTGCTCGCCGCCCTCCTCCGGTCTGCCGGTCGCGCCGATGCGGTAGGCGATGATCTGCGCTCTCTGCCCGCTCCCCTGCGGGTAGCTGGCGGCGGTCACGAGCGTGTCGCCGGCGATCGCGACCGTCGCGTTGGTGCCGGCGGGCAGTCTCTCTCTCCAGACGATCTCACCGGTGTCGACGTCGAGCGCGTAGAGCGTGCCGTCGAAGGTCGTCGTGAAGAGGAGGCTGTTGGTGACCGTCGCGGCGCCGTAGACCGGCGTCGGGAATCTCTGCGTCCACTCGACGTCGCCGTTGTCGACCGCGAGCGCGACCATCTGGCCTCTGCCGCCGGTGAAGTCGATTCTGTTTCTCTCCTGCGTCTCGAAGCGCGTCGGCAGGTCGACGATCGGGGCGTAGACGACGCCCTTCTGGACCGCCATCTGCGTCTCGACGCCGCCGAGCACGCCCGGGTAGATCGTCGCGGGCAGCTCGAGCATCTCGTATCTGCCGGCGAGCGCCAGCTCGTTGTCTCTGTCGTGGCCGTTGTGGATGCCGACCTGTCTGCGCCACAGCATGTCGCCGTTGTCGGCGTCGAAGGCGAAGACGTAGCCGAGCTTGCCGGAGGCGAGCACGATGTCGCGGCCGTCCTCCTCCGTCAGCACCGGCGGGAGGTGCAGGTCCCAGTCGTAGAGGTCGTGCGGCAGCACCTGCTGGTACCACTCGACCTCGCCGCTGGTCGCGTCGAGCTTCACGAGCGAGTTGGTGAAGAGGTTGGGGCCGGGACGGCTCTGGCCCCACGGGAATCTCTCGGTGCCCGGCCACGGCCCCGGGTTGGCGACGTCGACGTAGATGCTGCCCTCGTCGTCGAAGGCGGGCGGGTGCCAGAGGCCGCCGCCGGAGTTGATGTCGCGGTGCTCGGGGTTCCAGAGGTCGAGCGGGACGGTCTTGAAGCTCCAGATTCTTCTGCCCGTCGCGCCGTCGAGCGCATAGAGGATGCCGACGCCGTCGCCTCTGTAGAAGCCGCTCGTGTTGCCCGGCACCGTCGAGATGTAGACGATCCCGTCCTTGTAGCCGGGCGCCATGTCGACGCCCTCTCTCTCGTTGCGGGTCAGTCTGACGTTCCACAGCTCTCTGCCGGTCGCCTGGTCGAGCGCGAAGGCGCCGTCGGCGGTGCCGCCGTAGACGCGGCCGTCGCCGACCGCGACGCCGTTGGGGCCGACCGTCGGCGAGTCGAATCTCGCCTCCCACTTGATCTCGCCGCTCTCGAGGTCGATCGCCTGGACGTTGGAGTCGAGGTCCTGCGCGTAGACCGTTCTGTCGACGATGATCGGCGTCGAGGCGTAGCCGCCGAAGGTGCCGGCCGCCGTGATCGGGACCGTCCACGCGACCCCGAGTCTGGAGACGGTCGAGACGTCGATCTCGCCCGGGACGTTGCGGGTGTTGCCGAGGTCGCCGTTGGGATGGGCCCACTCGCCCTCCTCGCTGGTGCCCGTCGGCGCCGCGACGAAGACGGTGCGGCTCGCCGTCGAGTCGTCGTCGTCACCGCCGCAGCCGGCGGCGAGCAGCAGCGCGGCCACGACCGCTCCGGCGACGACGAGGCGGCGCGTGCCACCCTGAAGACGACCGCCCAATCCGTCCATGCGTTCCTCCTCGGAGTTCAACGACCCCACGATCCTTCCCGATCCCCGGCGCGTTGACCCCTC
>Ga0164243_10013736_pt1 | contig 11364 bp, 10 predicted proteins | sample OricompcompostOP_FD_108781 | JGI IMG/M metagenome (GOLD analysis project Ga0164243, IMG submission 108781) | Organic Plus compost microbial communities from Emeryville, California, USA - Original compost - Organic plus compost (OP) | ecosystem: Engineered > Solid waste > Mixed feedstock >... | reverse complement strand
TAGGACGGATAGGCGATAGTCGCCAGGATCGCGACGATCGCGACCACGATCATGATCTCGATCAGCGTGAATCCGCACGTCGCAGCCTCATTTTTTCGCAAGTGCATCGCGCAGCTCCTGCCAGTTGAGAATCTCGCGCCAACTGAAACGGCCGGCGCGCTGCGTCGTCTCGCCGTATCCGTCTTCTGCCGGGCTCAGCATGCCCTTTGCGCCGCCGGTGCCCACATTCACCACCTGCTGGCGGCGCTTGACGATGCGCTCGCCGATCGCGTTGCGCTGTCCGACGGTAACACCGAGGTCGAGCACGATCGGCGTACCCAGCAATCCCACCTGCGAGACATGACGGGTCACGGCTCCGCCCGGCGGAAATCCGGTCAACGCATCGATCTGATACGACGCACCGCCGCCGGCCGCGCACGGATCGCTGCCCGGAATCAGACTGTTGAAGTAGATCGTGCCATCGCGCAGCACCGCGTCCGTCGCCGCGCGCTCTCCGGTGGTAGCGGAATCAGGGAAGTCCAGGTACCAGCCTTTCTTGCCTGTGCTGCCATAGGTCAGCACGTCGCCCACGATGCTGTAGGTGCCGTTCGCTTCGGCTTCGGCTTCACGTTCGACCAGCGCGGAACGACCGGCGATCGTTCCGCCGGTGTCGTGGATCGCGTAGAAAGTCTGTGTCTGAAACGCGCCGGGCGCTGCGTCGGCCTGCTCCACGAACTTCCCGGTGCCGAACATGACCAGGTAACCGCCGCCCGGACCGAATGCGACGAGCGGGCGGGTCGTGATCGGCTGGCGCTTGCCACCGGTAGTGCGGGCGACAAACATCGGTTGTGCGCTTCCGGTCACCGACCACGGCTGACTGACGCCGAAATCGAGGCGCCACAGACCGCCCTGCAGATCGCCCAGGTAGGCGCGCCGGATCGCGCCGTCGAGGCCGGGCACCAGCGCCGGCTGCGCCAGCCCGTTCGACGAAAGCCCCTCGGCGGCCGGCAGGCGGATCTTGTGGTAGTTGACACCCTCCTTCCACGGTTCGCCGAGCGGCTTGTCCAGGGACAGGATGAACAGTACGCCGGCTGCGTCGTCGTTGTGGCGCCCTTCCCCGTCTTCGACATAGTTGTTCAGGCCGCTGGCCACCACGACGAAATCCCCGTATTGCGGCACGCCCGCATTGACGCCGGTGCGGAAGCGGGCGACCTGCGGGGCGCCGATGACATTGCCCATGTCGGCGTCGTCTGCATCCGTGAATTCCCACAGGATGCCGCCGCCGTCCGAGAACGCCCCTGGATCGGTGATATCGAGTGCAAACACGCCTTGCGCGCCGGCGCCGAGAGCGCCTGCCAGCACGGTCTTCCATTTCCCGCCCACCAGCGCATCCTCGGCCGCCAAGCCGCCATCGACATACGGACGATGCACATAGTCGGGACGCGTGAGCTGCGGCAGGAAAGGAATCAAGGCACGCGGCACGTAGGCAAACAGCTCGACGCCGGTGTCGGCATCGAACGCATGCAACATGCCGTCGTTCGCGCCGACATACACCGCGGGGGACCGGCTCTTGTTGGCATCGAGGAATGCCGCGTAGCCGTCGCCGCGGGCACGGGCGGCCGGCGCGCCCACATAGACCGGATTGCTGTTCACGATGTCGCCAAGCACGCGGTCGCGCAGCCGGAACATGCCGTTCTTCTGCCCGATTTCCCGCTCGCGCACGCCGCGCAACCACGCAAGCCGGGCCGGTCCCAGGCCATCCTCGAGGCCGTCGGATGGCGCGATATTCAGTGCATCCTGCGAACCGGCATCCAGCGCATCCCATTTGAACTCCGCCATTGCAGTGCCGGAAGGGCCCGCCTTCAGCGTATAGATATTGCGTTCGTCCGGTTGCGGGTTCGGCGTCTGGTCCGCATCGCCTGTGAGAATATCGCCCGCGTCCCATTGTGCGGTCTGCGCAATCGACAGGCCGGCCTCGTTGAAACCGATTGCGAGCTTGCGCAGGCTGCCGCTCCAGCGTGCGGGGTCGAAGCCGGGTTGGTACACGTACGCACCGCCGGCGCCAAGCTTGCTGCTGGACAGGCCAACGCCGCCAAGCGTGCCGCTGCTCGCGGTGATCGTACTGAACACGCGGCGAATGGCGGCGATCATTTGCGTCGGCTGCCCGGCCAGGAAATAATTCGCGGGAACACCTTCGCCGTTGTCCCATTCCCTGTTGTTGCCCACCAGTACCGTCTGGCCGTCCGCATCGTAAGTGACGAAGGGGTTGCCGTCGCCGTTGCGATCCTCGAAACCGCCGTATTTCGCGGCCAGATAGAGCTGGCTGTTGCGCGGCTTGAGTGCGCGCTGGTTGCCGTCGATCTTGCCGTCTCCGCCTTCGTCGACGTCGATCGCAAACGTTTTCACGCGCACCGGCTTGTCCAGTCGAATATCGTGAGTATTGGCCCAGTATGCGAGACCGGCCATGTAATAGGTACCGTGTCCGCCGGATCCGGTGTCCCGCTCATGCAGGTCGGCCAGCTCCGCATTCGGAGCCGGATTGCCGTAGGCGTTTCCGGCGTCGACTTCCATCTGCCCGACCTTTTCGGTCCAGACCTTCACATCCAGTCCCGGCGTCGCTCCGGGTACGATCGCATCTGCATTGCGCGCACTGTCATGGGCGTCTTCATTGTTGCCGAACTTGGTACGCGTGTTGCCGGGAATGTAGCGATCCCAGTGGGTGTTGACATCCGCAATCGTCAGAATGTAGTTGCGCTGGCAGGATGCGGTCACCGGGTCTTGCCACGCTTCGAGCACCGGGAAACCGTCTTTCATCCCGTCCGTCATGTCGGCGGTCGCCGCTGGCGTAGGCTGCCTGCCCTGCAGATAGCGCAAGCCCTCGTAGTAAAGCTCGCCGACCGGGTCAAGCATCTTGTAGCGCGCGGTGCGCCCGAACTTGTTCAGATAGTTGATGACGCCGCTGTTGGCCGTCGTGCTGTCCTTCTGCTCCGGCTGCTCCGGGTTGGAATGGAAGACGCCGGTCTGCTCGTCCCATTCCGGCCTGTCGTTGTCGGAGGCGGTGTAGCCGGGTGCGAGAAAACGCTTTGCGCCAAGGTACTTGAGCGGCGCGCGCAGCACGCCGCCGTATCGCTCGGCCGCGTCGTCGAGCAGGTAGCCCATCGCGCCGACGCGCACTCTCATCGCATTGCGCTGCAGCTCTCCGACCGGCTTGTAGTGCTCTCCGTACTTCTGGCACAGGTCGGTACGCTCCGGCCCCTCATCTTCATCGCACACCTGCACCCGCACCAGATACTCGCCGAGCTTCTTGTCGATCGCGCTCTGGGGCAGTTTGCCCTTGCCATCGTACTTGGAGATGCAATAGTCGGACGCCGCCGCACTGCCGCCGACCACGTTGCTTTTCTCGTCGCTGAACAGAATGCGATTGCGACAAGACACGACATAGAGCCTGTTGACCGCAAACGGCGTGACCTTGCCGGGAGCGCTGGCGTTACCCTCCTTCTTCAGCGTACGGCGCGGGAAATAAGTGCCGTCTGCATAGAAATTGCCGCCTGGGCCGTCGTACAGCACGGCGCGCTGCAGCACGGTAAGGTCCGGCTCATCGACCACCCGGTCCCCGCCGGTCAATGCGTAGCGCAGCATGTCGATCGCCGAGGCAGAGGCCCAGTTCATGAAGTTTCCGGAAAACGAAGCCCCGTCGCATTCCCGCGTCTCGGGATCCGCATCCGCATGGATCACGAAATAGGCGTCGTCGCCCAGATTGCGGTTGCCGCCCTTGTAGACATAACACTTGGATGGGTTGAAATAACCGATGTATTCCCGAGTACGGTTGTAAGTGCCGCCGTCGCCGCGATACGCGAGACCGACGGTCGGAAATTCCACCGACAGGCTCAGCAGCAGATTCGGATGCACGTTTGCTCGTCCGCTGTACAGCGGTTCCTGCGCGAGCGCCACACCGGGCGCCGCCGTCATCCCGGGAATTGCCGAAGCGAGAAGCAGCAACCCGAGGCTCGCAGCGAACATACGCTTCATGATGCGTATTTCCGATAGAAGGTTTGCAGCACTACCTGCGTCGATTCACGTGTGCCGAAGCCGATCGCCGTGATGCGGTAGAAGTAGGTTATGCCGTCATTTGTTGTGTCTTCGCCAGACATGTTGAACGGCATCAGCTCGATCACGTACCGTGGGGCGCGCGCCGGCATGCTGCCCTCGCCTGCCTGGAACGACCGGCCGGTGAAATGACCGTAAGGGACCGCACGCATATTCGCACCGTCAGCAAGGAAATCGACCGCGGCCCAAACTGGCATGTCATCCGGCGCACGCATGCAGAGACCAAGGAAGCGGTTGTCTTCTCCGGCTGCGCAACCTTCTGCAAAGCCTTCGGTACGGTCACGCGCGAACAGATTGCTGCGCGACCGGCCGGCGTCCGGCGATGACTCGATATCCGTTTCCGCATCGAGCAGCGCCGCTTCCGCCGCCTGCAGCGCGATCTGCCGGTCGCGTTCGTTGCGCGCGAGCTTCTCGCCCTGCAATGCCATCCGCGCCGACGACATGCCGAGCCAAAGCACGGCGATCAGCATGATCAGCGCAACGATCAGGGAAGCACCGCGCTCCCGATTTCCGAATACAGCGAATGTTCTCATCCACCCCCTCCTGCCCGATTACGCAACTGGAAGGTGGCGCCGAACACGGCGCGCAAGCGTTTGCGCTGCGCAGCGGGAAGATCGTTCTCGCTGATATGCACGCCGGGATCCAGCGCTGCGTGTGCATCCGAATAATCGGGGCCGAACAAGTCGTAGACCTGATGGGCGGCGTCCGCACGCGTGTCGGCGTGACCTCCCCGCATCAGCAGGCCGACCCGCACGACGACGACGTTGTCCCAGAAGCTCTTGTCAGCCAGATCGCCCGCGCGCATGTAGCGATCCGGACTGCCGTCATCATCCTGGTCCACGCCATACAGCACCTGGAAGGACTCGACGCCGAGCACTATCGGCTGCGCGCTCCAGCCCCGATACTTGCAGTACAAGGCCGGTTCGCCGGCAGTACTCTGCGCCACGTAGAAAATGCTCCAGCCGCGCTCGTCATCGGCCGCATCCTGGGAGGTCGGAGCAGGGACCGGAAGCCCGGCGCAGTCCAGCACAGTGCCGTCCCCGTCGGGCGCGGCGCCGGAGCCGAAGAAGCGCACCGCCAGCACGTCGCTGCCGCTGACGACTTCATCTGCGGCATTGCTCGCACCCACCAGTGCGGCAGTTCCGGCCTTCAGCCGATGCGCATCGAGTCCGAGCACGTTCGGCGACATCGAGGCCGTCCGCAGAATCGGCGCGCCCTCCGTATCCCAGTTTTCGTAGCCAGCCTGTCGGACCGCGCGTCCGATGACTTCCAGCGCATAGCGCGCACCATCGAGCAATTGCGCCTGGTCGTCCTGCGTCAGGTAACCTGTCCTGGTGGATAGCAGCAGTCCGGTCGCCGCCAGAACCACTAGCAGACCAAGTGCCAGCGACACCATCAGTTCGACCAGGGTCAGGCCGCGCAGGCGGACGATCGATAGCGGACGATGCAGTTTCATGGCACATAGGGCGCCACGAGCAGCGCGATCTGCGGCGCGGACGCGCCTTCCACCGTCTCCGTCAGTTCGCCGCCCGGATCCTTCGCAGCCCAGCCGATCTTGATGACCAGCGAGGCGGTCTCGCTTTCATCGCAATCCCAATCGAGGCGCTTGCCGGCATCGTCCCACGGCACGGAATCACGGCAGACGACGACATGCGCCCCGGGCAGACGGGAGCGCAACTGCTGCAACCATTCATACAGATCGAACTCGGCCAGTTCGTGACTATTGCAGGCATTGGCAAAGCAATCGGCGGACGGTGCCGCCGGTGCTCCGTCCGCCGCCTCGTAATTCAGTCCGAGAAAGACGTTTCCTTCGTCCGCCTGGCGCATCTGCTCGTCGTTGGAGCGCATCCGGTCGGCCAGCTCGGCCGCCAGCTCCAGCGCGCTGCTGTGCTGGCCGGAATACTGCGAGGTACGCAGCGCAGTCAGTTGCATGCCGGCCGCACCGATCACTCCGATGGCCAGCACCACGATCGAGACCAGCACCTCGACCAGCGAAAAGCCACGTGCATGTGATCGCTTCATCCTTGCCTCCCCGCATGGATTATTATCTCTTATGCAACTTTTCTACCAAAAAAAACGGGCTTGCGCCCGCTTGGCCTTTTCAGCCTTGCTTCGGCTTGCGCTCCCTTCGCACTTCGGCAATCACGTCCTGGAATTCAGCCACGTCCTCGAAGCTTTTGTAGACCGACGCGAAGCGCACGTACGCTATCTTGTCCAGCCGCTTGAGCTCATGCATGACCAATTCGCCCAGATGGCCCGATACCACTTCCCGCGCCCCGCTCGTCAGCAGCTTTTCCTCGATCGAGCGGATCGCCTGCTCCACCGCTTCGGCCGAAACCGGACGCTTGCGCAGCGCCAGCATCATGCTCGCGCGCAGCTTGGCCGGCTCGTAGTCCGTGCGGCTGCCGTCCTTCTTCACGATCACCGGCATCGAAAGCTCGACGCGTTCGTAGGTCGTGAAGCGCTTGTCGCAGTGCGGGCACTTGCGGCGGCGCCGGACCGAATCGCCCTCTTCCGAGGTGCGGGAATCGATGACCTGCGTGTCTTCGTGGTGGCAGAACGGGCACTTCATGATGGATGCCGTGAGTCGCGGCAGCAATCATTGCCATTCATGCAATTGTATTGCTGCCGATAAAAATGTTAATCCCATAAACATGGGAATCGACGGCGGCACAACCGCCGCCGCCGTTTCAAGCGTAGACCGGGAATGCGTCGGTCAGCTTCTTCACTTCCGCCTTCACGCGTTCGATCGTGGCCGCGTCGTGCGGATTGTCCAGCACGTCAGCGATCAGGTTGCCGACCTTGGTCGCTTCGGCTTCCTTGAAGCCGCGCGTGGTCATCGCCGGGCTGCCGAGACGAATGCCGGACGTGACGAACGGCTTTTCCGGATCGTTCGGAATCGCGTTCTTGTTGCAGGTGATGTGCGCCGAACCGAGGATGGCTTCCGCTTCCTTGCCGGTGATTTTCTTGGCGCGCAGATCGACCAGCATCACGTGCGACTCGGTGCGGCCGGAGACGATGCGCAGGCCGCGCGCGATCAGTGCGTTCGCAAGCGCCTCGGCGTTCTTGACGACCTGTTGCTGGTAGGCCTTGAACTCCGGCGACAACGCCTCCTTGAAGGCCACCGCCTTGGCCGCGATCACATGCATCAGCGGGCCGCCCTGGATCCCCGGGAAGATCGCCGAATTGATCGCCTTCTCGTGTTCGGCCTTCATCAGGATCACGCCGCCGCGCGGGCCGCGCAACGACTTGTGCGTGGTCGAGGTGACGAAGTCGGCGTACGGCACCGGGTTCGGGTAGAGACCGGCCGCGATCAGGCCCGCATAGTGCGCCATGTCGACCATGAAATACGCGCCGACATCCTTGGCCACCTTCGCCATGCGCTCGAAGTCGATGCGCAGCGAATAAGCGGATGCGCCGGCGATGATCAGCTTCGGCTTCTTCTCATGCGCCAGGCGTTCCATCGCCTCATAGTCGATCTCCTCCTTCTCGTTCAAGCCGTAGGACACGACGTTGAACCACTTGCCGGACATGTTCAGCGCCATGCCGTGGGTCAGGTGGCCGCCTTCGGCCAGCGACATGCCCATGATCGTGTCGCCGGGCTTCAGCATTGCGAAGAACACGCCCTGGTTGGCCTGGGAACCGGAGTTCGGCTGCACATTGGCGGCCTCGGCGCCGAACAATTTCTTCAGACGCTCGATTGCCAGCGACTCGGCGATGTCGACGAATTCGCAGCCGCCGTAATAGCGCTTGCCCGGATAACCCTCGGCGTACTTGTTGGTCAGTTGCGAACCCTGCGCCTCCATCACGGCCGGCGACGTGTAGTTTTCGGACGCGATCAGTTCGATATGGTCCTGCTGGCGCTGATTTTCCTGCTGGATGGCTGCCCACAGTTCGGGGTCCACTTTGGCGACGGTATGGTCTTTGGCAAACATGAAGTACTCCTGGCAAAGCGATATCAAAAATGCGCGGGATCGAGAAACGCGAAAGAGGATGCGAAACAGACAGACATGAGGCAGCCTCGATCGTGCATTCCATTTGGGCTGCCCAGGCGAACGGCGTAGGTAAGATGCCTCACGTTCCCCGGTGGGTGCCCACCTTTCACCGGTTCGCAAGCATGCACTGCCGCTCCGGTTTTATCGCCAGTCACGTGAGACGAAATGGTGACGAATTGTAACCTGAAACGGGCTTTGAAGCTCAAGCATGTCCGGCCTTTTGCACTGCAGGTTACAATTCCCGCCGTGTCTGTCCAACAAGGAAAATTCATGCTTGTACTGGTCACCGGAGCAAGTTCGGGCTTCGGCGCCGAGATCGCGCGCCGGTTCGCGCAGTCCGGCCACAGGGTGATCGCCGCCGCGCGCCGGATCGAGCGCCTGGAGCGGCTTGCGCAGGAACTCGGACCGGACGTACTGCCGGTTGCCATGGACGTCAGCGACAGGGCCTCGATTCATGCGGCCCTGAACGCGTTGCCGGCCGAATGGAAAGCGGTCGATGTCCTGATCAACAACGCCGGCCTCGCACTTGGCATCGAGCCCGCGCATCGCGCCTCGCTCGACGAGTGGGAGACCATGATCGACACCAACTGCAAGGGACTGGTGACGATTACCCGCGCGCTGCTGCCGGACATGGTCGCCCGCGGCAGCGGCACCATCATCAACCTCGGCTCGGTGGCCGGGGCCTACCCCTACCCCGGCGGCAACGTGTATGGCGCGACCAAGGCCTTCGTCGATCAGTTCACGCTGAACCTGCGCGCCGACCTCGCCGGCACCGGAGTGCGCGCCACCAACATCGCGCCCGGCCTGTGCGGCGGAACCGAGTTTTCGAACGTGCGCCTGAAGGACGATGCGGCCGCCGCCAAGGTATACGAAGGCACGGTGCCGCTGACCGCGGCAGACATTGCCGAAACGGCTTACTGGATCGCCACGCTGCCGCCGCATGTCAACATCAACTACATCGAGCTGATGCCGACCTGCCAGGGCTTCGCCCCGTTCAACATCAAGCGTGATCTGCCGGCACGATGACAACAGCCGACCAGGCTCCCCCCTTCCATTGGCATGTGCGCGTCTATTACGAAGACACCGATACAGGCGGAGTGGTCTTCTACGCGAATTACCTGAAGTTCTTCGAGCGTGCGCGCACCGAATGGTTGCGCGCGGCCGGAATCGGCCAGCAACAACTTGCAAAAGAGCACGGCGCGCTGTTTGTCGTCAAACACGCTGAAGTCGATTATCATGCCCCGGCGCAACTTGATGATGAACTGAAACTCTCGGTCATTGTCGAACGCCTGGGTCGTGCCCAAGTGCAATTCCTGCAACAGGCGTGGCGCATACAAGGAGAACAGGCGGCATTGCTCGCGACCGGTCGCATCAAGATCGGTTGCGTCGGTGCCGCCACCTTCAGGCCTCAACCGATACCGGAACCGGTGTTAGCCAGCATTACCAGAATGACAAGATGAATCCTGCGCACCCCGTTCTTCCGGCATCCGCCGCACGGACGCTGAGCAAGGATTCCGCAATCCGCCAAACCAGATGACCGTCACCCAAGATCTGTCCTTCATCACGCTGATCAGCGAAGCCTCGTTGATCGTCCAGTTGATCATGGCGCTGCTCGCCCTGCTGTCGCTGATGAGCTGGACCTACATCTTCACCAAGATGTTTGCGATCCGCAGCGCCGAACAGCAGACCGAGCAGTTCGAGCGCAGGTTCTGGTCGGGCGGAAACCTGCAGGCGCTCTACGAATCCGCGGTCGCCAACCGGCATCGGTCCGGCGGCGGCGCGCTGGAGCGTATCTTCGAATCCGGCATGAGCGAATACAACAAGGCCCAGATGAGCCTGGGCGCGCGCGGACAGGCGGATCCCGGCGTGCTGATCGACGGCGCCCGGCGTGCGATGCGCGCCGCCTACCAGCGCGAGATGGATGCAATAGAAGCGCATCTCGCCTTCCTCGCCTCGGTCGGTTCGGTCTCGCCGTATATCGGCCTGTTCGGAACCGTCTGGGGCATCATGAACGCCTTCCGCGGCTTGGCCAACGTGCAGCAAGCCACGCTCGCCTCGGTCGCGCCGGGCATCGCCGAGGCGCTGGTTGCCACCGCGATCGGCCTGTTCGCGGCGATCCCGGCGGTGGTTGCCTACAACCGCTACTCGCACGACATCGACCGCCTCGCGATCCGCTTCGAAAGCTTCATCGAAGAGTTTTCCAACATCCTGCAACGACAGGTGCGGTAATGCCCGGCATGCATTCGATGCGCGGCGGCCGCGGCCGCAAGCTCAAGGCCGAAATCAACGTCGTTCCCTACATTGACGTGATGCTGGTGCTGCTGGTGATCTTCATGGTCGCAGCGCCGATGTCGACACCGGGCGTGATCGATCTGCCGAGCGCCGCCAAGACCGCGCTGCCGCCGACCGAATATATCCAGATCACGCTGAAGTCGAATGAATCGACGACGATCGGCCTTGGCGGCCAGAAGGCCAATTTGCCCGCCCCGCAGACGGTGGCAAGCGACGAGGCCCTGACCGCGCGTCTGCGCGCCCTGCACGAGGCCAATCCGGACATGCCGGTGATGATCTCGGCGGAAAAGGACATCAAGTACGACAAAGTGATCCAGGCCATCAGCGAGGCGAAACGCCTGGGCATCGACCGCGTGGGACTGGCGACCAGGGAATGAACGACTCTTCTCCGTACACCGTCCCTCGGGAACGCGGCCGCTGGCGCGCGTTGCTGCTGGCCGCGATCGTCCATGTCGTCCTGCTCCTGATGCTGTGGATTGGAGTGAACTGGCAGAGCGAACCGCCGGGCACGATCGAAGCCGAAGTGTGGAGCATTCAGCCCGAAACTGCGGCTCCGCGTCCGACGCCGCAGCCGGAACCGCCGCCGAAACCGGTCGTCAAGGAACAGCCGAAGCCGGAACCGCCCCCGCCTCCTCCGCCGCCGAAGCCCGAGGCCAGGCCGGAGGTCAAGCCCGACATCGCGCTCGAACAGGAAAAGAAACGCAAGGCCGAGGAAGAACAGCGGCGCAAGGAAGAGGAAGCGCGCAGGCAGGCGGAGGAAGAGAAAAAGCGCAAGGCGCAAGAAGAGGCGCGCAGGAAAGAAGAAGCCCGAAAGAAAGAGGAGGCCCGCAAACGCGAAGAAGCGCGCCGGAAGGCCGAAGCCGAGAAAAAGCGCAAGGAAGAGGAAGCCCGCAGACGCGCCGAGGAAGAACGCAAGCGCAAGGAGGCGGCCGAACAGGCTGCGCGCGAGAAGGCACGCCAGGAAGAGCTCGAACGCCTGACGCAAACGGCG
>Ga0164243_10013733_pt1 | contig 11365 bp, 11 predicted proteins | sample OricompcompostOP_FD_108781 | JGI IMG/M metagenome (GOLD analysis project Ga0164243, IMG submission 108781) | Organic Plus compost microbial communities from Emeryville, California, USA - Original compost - Organic plus compost (OP) | ecosystem: Engineered > Solid waste > Mixed feedstock >... | reverse complement strand
GCAGCCGCGGCCGCTGCACACGCTGCTGCGCGACCAGCGCACGATCGCCGGCATCGGCCGCTCGTGGGTCGACGAGATCCTGTGGGAGGCGAGACTGTCGCCGTTCAAGCGCGGCAGAGACCTCAGCGAGGAGGAGGCGCGGCGGCTGCGCGAGGCGACCGTCGTGATCCTCGGCGGCGCCGTCGAGCACTACGAGCGGACGCTGAGCCTGCCGCTGAGAGACAGACTGCCGCTGCCGCTGCGGGTCCACCGCCACGAGGGCGAGCCATGTCCGCGCTGCGGCGAGCAGCTCAAGGCGGTCCACTACGAGGACTACGTGATCGCCTACTGCCCGAGAGAGCAGACCGGCGGCAGAGCGCTGAAGGACCGCCGCATGTCGCGGCTGCTGAAGTAGGCGCCGGCCCGACGCCGGCGCGCTGCGGCCGTCTCGTATCCTCCGCCGCGACCGATCCGCGAGACCGAGAAAGGCACCGATGATCGAGACCGGCGAGAAGGCCCCGCAGTTCACGCTTCCCGACCAGGACGGCAATGACGTCAGCCTGTCCGACTTCGCGGGCAAGACCGTGGTGCTGTACTTCTACCCCAAGGCCGACACCCCCGGGTGCACGACCCAGGCGTGCGGCGTCCGCGACCACCTGCCCAACTACGCCGAGGCCGGCGCCGTCGTCATCGGCGTCTCACCGGACTCGGTCGCGAGAGTGAAGAAGTTCGCCGACAAGTTCGCGCTCGACTTCACCCTGCTCGCCGACGCGGACCACGCCGTCAGCGAGGCCTTCGGCGTCTGGGCCGAGAAGACCATGTACGGCAAGAGATACTGGGGCGCCCTGCGCGCGACCTTCGTGATCGACGGCGAGGGCACCGTCGTCCACGTGATCCCGAGAGTCTCGCCGAGAACGCATGACGACGAGGTGCTCAAGGCCCTGGAGCAGCTCAGCGCGGCAGCGTAGCCGTTCGCTCCCTGCGCGCAGAAGCGCGTCGACCACCGGGACCCCGCGGAGGTGAGCGCGGCCCCGGCGTGCACCTCAGGGGGGAGCGGGTGGACGCCGGGGCCGTGCCGTACCCAGCCGCTGCCGTCGACGCACGCTGCGCCGGCGCCGAGTCAGGGGTGCTCGGGGCTCGGGCGCAGCGCGACGAACGCGCCGCCGGCGCTTGTGGCTGAGCGGGGACGTCGGGCGGGCCGACGACGGCGATTGTCCCGTGCCGGCGCCGGCTCCGGCAGTCCACGGCGCGAAGGTTCAACGTGTGAGTACCGGCGCCGCGGCGTCGCGTTCCCGGTTGCGTCTCCGTCTTCCGGTCAAATACGCTGCACGCGGGGGCGACGCTCGACTTGGGGGACCGTTCTGTGCGCACAGGGATGCAGGCCAGCGCGACCGCGCCGCTGCTGCTCCTCGACGGCGTCTCCAAGCGCCGTCGACGTGGCCGCGAGGAGGTCGTCGTCCTCGACCGCCTCACGCTGACGGTCGCGCCCGGCGAGCACGTCGGTGTGCGCGGGCCGCGGCGGTGCGGCAAGACGACGCTGCTGCGGATCGCCGCCGGGATCGAGCTGCCCGACGAGGGCCACGTGCGCTTCCACGGCGACGGCTCGGCCGTCGCGCCACCGCGACGGCGGCGGGCCCGGGCCGTGCGCGAGGTCGCCTTCGTCGGTCCCGCCCACGACTGGCGCGGCGCTCCCGGCAAGCCGATGCTCGACCACGTCGCGCTGCCGCTCGTCGTCGCCGGCGTCTCGGTCGGCGCGGCGTTCGCGGCGGCGCGCGACGCCGCGGAGGAGGTCGGCGCGGCCGACTGCGCCGACGCGGCGCCGCACGAGCTGCCGCCGGAGCTGCTCACGCGGCTGGCGCTCGCGCGGGCGCTGGTCCGCAGACCTCGGCTGCTGGTCGTCGACGACCTCGGCGGGGGCGAGGCCGAGCAGCCGCTCGACCCGCTCGTGCTCCGACTCGTGCGCGCCCGGCCGGGACTGGCGGTGCTGCGCGCGGCGCGCGCCGCGTCGGCGCTGCGCGGCGCCGACCGCACGCTGTCGCTCGAGCCCGGCGGACGGCTGCGGCCGGTCGAGCCGCCGCTCGCCGCCGTCGTGCGCTTCCCGCGCGGAGGGAGCGAGCGGTGACGACGCTCGAGCTCGACGCCGTCGTCAAGCGCTACGCCGTCGGCGGCGAGGTCGTCCGCGCCGTCGACGGCGTCTCGCTGACGGTCGCGCCGGGCGAGGTGGTCGCGCTGTACGGCCCCAGCGGCTCGGGCAAGACGACGCTGCTGGAGCTGGCGGCCGGGACGCAGTCGCCCGACGACGGCGCCGTCCGCTTCGGCGGTGTCGACCTCGCCACGCTCTCGCGCGCCGAGGCGACGCGCCATCGCCGGGCGCTCGGCTTCGTCTTCCAGCGCTTCTACCTCCACCCGGGCACCTCCGCGCTCGACAACGCCGCGATGAAGCTGCTGTTCAGCGGCAGCTCGCCGCGCGCCGCGCGCAGCGAGGCGGCGGTCTGGCTGAGACGGGTCGGGCTGGAGCGCCGCGCCGCCCATCCGCCCGCGAAGCTCTCGATGGGCGAGCAGCAGCGGGTCGTGATCGCGCGGGCGCTCGCCGGCGACCCGGCGCTGATCCTCGCCGACGAGCCGACCGCGAGCCTCGACAGCGAGCGTGGACGGGCGATCCTCGCGCTGCTGTCGGGGATCTGCCGCGAGCGCTCGGTCGGGATGCTGATCGCCACCCACGACCCCGACGCCGCCGCCTTCGCCGACCGCGTCTGCGAGCTGCGCGACGGGACGCTGCGCGAGCGCTCGAGCCCGGGGCGCACGGCCTCCGAGCGGGTCTCCGGGAGCCGGCCGACGTGACGCCCCGCTCGCTGCTCTACCTCTACGGCTGGCGGCTGCGCGCCCATCCCTTCCAGGAGCTGCTGGCGGCCGTCGGGATCGCGGCCGGCGTCGCGCTCCTGTTCGCCGTGCAGGTCGCCAACACCAGCGTCACCGGCTCGGTCGACCAGCTCTACCGCGGGATCGGCGGCGACGTCTCGCTGCAGCTGTCGGCGACCGACCAGCAGGGCTTCGACGCGACGCTGCTGCGGCAGGCTCGCCAACTGCCGGGCGTCGAGGTCGCGACGCCGGTCGTCGAGCGCCGCGCGCTGCTCGTCGGCCCCGCCGGCTCGCTGGCGATCGAGCTGGTCGGGATCGACCCGACGATCGCCGCGCTCGGCGGCGAGCTGACGCAGAACTTCGGCGAGAGAGGACTGCGGCTGCCGCCCACCGGGATCGTGCTGCCGACCGGCGTCGCCGGTCAGGTCGGCGTCAGACCGACCGGCGAGGCGACGCTGCTGGTCGCCGGACACCGCGAGCGCGTGACGGTCTCCGCGACGCTCGACTCCGAGCAGATCGGCGTCGCGGCGCAGAGCCCGCTGGCCGTCACGCCGCTGGCGAACGCGCAGCGGCTGGCCGGCCTCGGCAGACGGCTGACGTCGGTCTACGTGAGGACCGCGCCAGGCGCGGAGGCGGCCGTCGCGGGGCGCCTGCACGCGCTCGCCGACGGCCGCGTCGGCGTCGGCAGCGCCGACGCGCAGGTGGAGCGGATCCGCGGCGCGACCGAGGCCAACGACCAGTCGACGGCGCTGTTCTCGGTCATCAGCGCCGTCGTCGGCGGGCTGCTCGCCTTCAACGCGATGCTGCTGACCGTCCCCGACCGTCGTCGCTTCGTCGCGGAGCTGCGGACCCAGGGCGCCAGCGGCGCTCAGGTCGCGGCGGTGCTCGGCTTTCAGGCGCTCGCGCTCGGGACGGTCGCCTCGCTCGCCGGGCTGGCGCTCGGCGACCTGCTGTCGCGCACCGTCTTCCACACCGTCCCCGGGTACCTCGCCTTCACCTTCCCGATCGGAACCCAGCGGGTCGTGCCGTTCAGCGCGATCGCGATCGCGTTCGCCGCGGGGCTGGCGGCGGCGCTGCTGGCGACCGGCCGGCCGCTGCTGGACGCCTTCTCGCGCGGCGACCTCGAGGCGGTCTACGACGAGGAGGGCGAGCCGGGCGAGGCGATCTCGCCGCGGACGCGCGCGCTGCTGCTGGCCGCCGCGGTGGCGCTGGTCGCCGTCGTCGTCGTGACGGTCTCGCTGGCGCCCGGCACGGCGCTCGCCGGCGTGCTGGCGCTGATCGTCGCGACGCTGCTGGCGATGCCGGCCGTCTTCGCCGGCGCGATGGCGCTGCTCGACCGGCTCGCCGGCCTGCTCGGGCTGAAGCTGCTGACGATCGCGGTGATGAGCGCCCGCGCCACGACGACCCGCTCGGTCGCGGTGGCGGCGATCGCCGCGGTCGCCGTCTTCGGGAACGTCACGATCGGCGGCGCGCGCGAGGACCTGGTCCGCGGCCTCCACGCCGGCTACCGCGACCACCTCGGCACCGCCGACGTGTGGGTCACGACCGCCGGGCGGAGCCTGACGACCGACTCCTTCGCGCTCGCGCCGGGGACGCTGCGACGCCTCGGCGCCGTGCCCGGCGTGACGGCGGTGCGCGTCTACCAGGGCGGCATGTACGACGAGGGGAGCCGGCGGCTGTGGCTGATCGCCCGGCCCGCCGGCGACCGCGTGGTCGTCCCGCCGAGCCAGACGCTGACCGGCGACCCGGCGGCCGCGACCGAGCGGCTGCGCCGCGGCGGCGCCGCCGCCGTCTCCGCCGAGGTCGCGGCGAGCCGGGACCTCGACGTCGGTGACGAGCTGACGCTGCCGACGCCGAGCGGGCCGCTGCCGCTGCGCGTCGCGGCGATCGTGACGAACCTCAGCTGGGGGCCGGGGGCGGTGATCGTCAGCGCCGACGACTACCGGCGCGCATGGGGGACCGCCGACCCGTCGGCGCTCGAGGTCGACGTCGCGCCCGGGGTCGCTCCCGCTGCGGTCGTCCCACGGCTGCGCGCGGCGCTCGGCGACCAGGCGGCCGCGCTCGACGTGCAGACGACCGCGCAGCTCGAGGCCGAGTTCCGCGCGCTGCTGCGCGACGGCCTGACGCGCCTGTCGCAGATCTCGGCGCTGCTGCTGATCGCCTCGGCGCTGGCGCTCTCCGCGGCGATGAGCGCGACCGTCTGGGAGCGCCGCCGACTGCTGGCGGCCTACAAGCTGGAGGGCGTCGGCAGACGGCAGATCGGCGGCATGCTGCTGCTGGAGGGCGCGAGCGTGCTCGCCGTCGGGTGCCTGACGGGAGCCGCGGCCGGCATCTTCGGCCACCTGCTCGGCAGCCGCTGGCTGGAGCAGACGACCGGCTTCTCCGCGCCGTTCGCGGTCGCCAGCGGGCAGGTCGCCGGGCTGGTGGCGACGATGGTCGTGCTCGCGCTGGTCGTCGTCGCGGTGCCCGGGTACCTGGCGGCCCGCGTCGCGCCGCGGCTGCGCTTCCAGGAATAGCGGCCGGCACGCTCGCCGGCCGGCCGCCGGTGACCGAGGATGGCGACCATGACCATCCCACCTGTCACCGCCGCGGCGTCACGCCGGTCGATCGCGGCGCTGCCCTGGGCGATCGCGCTCTACTGGCTGTCCGTCTTCCCAACCGCCACACGGGCGCTGCGCGGCTGGCGGGCGCGCGCGGCGGCGATCCCCGACCCGGCGCTGCGCGCCCACGCCCTCGCGAAGCTGGCCGACGAGCGGGGCAGCGCGGAGGGGGCGGCCGCGTTCGCGATCCTCGCCGCGCCGGCGCGCCGCCGCGCGGTCGCGCGCGCCTGCGTCGCCTTCGAGGTGCTCTACGACTACCTCGACGCGCTGACGGAGGACCATCCGACGCTCGCGAACAACCGGCAGCTGCACCGGGCGGTCGTCGACGCGGTCGACCTGCAGGCGCCGATCGGCTGCGACTACTACCGCCATCACCCGCAGCGGGACGACGGCGGCTACCTGCGCGCGCTCGTGACCGCCTGCCGGGCGGAGCTCGCCCGGCTGCCGGGACGCGCCGCGGTCGCCGACCAGCTGGCGCGCGCGGCGAGCCGGGCCGCCGAGGCACAGAGCCTCAACCATGCCGGCATGCGCGGCGAGCACGGCGAGCTCGCCGCGTGGGCGCGCGTGAACGGCGCCGCCGCGCACGGCCTGCGCTGGTTTGAGTACGCCGCCGGCGCGGGCTCGCCGTTGGGGCTGCTGGCGCTGATCGCCGCCGGCTCACGGCCGCAGGTCACCGACGCGCAGGCGCGCGCCGTCGCCGCCGCCTACTTCCCGCCGGTCGGGACGTTGAACTGGCTGCTGGAGAGCGTCGTCGACCGCGCCGACGACGACGCCAGCGGCAACCACAGCTACGTCGCCCACTACGGCTCGACCGACGAGGCGGTCGCGCGGATGGTGGCGCTCACGCGGCGCAGCGCCGACGAGCTCGCCCGCCTGCCGCACGGCTCCCGCCACCTGCTGCTGCTCGCTGGCATGGTCGCGCTCTCCTTCCAGCATCGGGCGGCCGCGCACGAGCAGCGCGACGTCACCGCGGCGGCGGTCTTCGCCGCGGTCGGGCCGGCGATCGGGCCGTTCCGCGCGATGCTGAGCCTGCGCCACGGCGTCGCCCGTCTGCCGCGCGACGAGGAGGTCACGCGCCGCGTGCCCGCGGCAGCGGGATGACGGTCGCGCGCCCGGGAGCGACGTCGGAGCGCAGTCTGCCGCCGCTGAGCGTCAGCGCCCGGTCGACGCCGGCGAGCGCGATCGCCTCGCCGGCCGTCATCAGCACCGCGACGCCCTCGTCGGCGACCGAGCGCAGCAGCGCGAGCACGCCGTCGCGCTCGATCAGCGGCACGGCGGCGGTCGGCTCGTCGACGACCAGCAGCCGCGGCTCGGCCAGCAGCGCCTGCGCGATCCCGGCTCGCACCGACTCGGTCGCGTCGAGCTCGCCGAGATGGGCGTCGCGGCAGTCGCCGGCGCCGACCCGCTCGAGCGCCGCGCCGGCGCGCGAACGCGCCTCCCGCCGCCCGCTGCCGCCCGCGACGAGCGCGACCGCGAGCCGGTCGAGCAGCCGCTGGCGCCGCGGGCCGAGCAGCTGCGGCTGCGCGTAGGCGAGGCCGCGGCCGGTCGCCGCCTCCGCGCCGGCCGCGAGCTCACGCCCGTCGAAGACGACCCGGCCGCTGTCGGGCCGCACCAGCCCTGCGGCGACGCGCAGCAGCGTCGTCCGTCCCGAGCCGCGGCCGCCCCAGACGCAGACCAGCTCACCGCCGACCACGGTCAGCGAGACGGCGTCGAGCGCGACCGCGGTCCGCCGTCGGCCGGGGTAGCGCTTCGAGACGCGGTCGAGGACGAGCAGGCTCATCGCCCGCCGGCCGGCTCGCTCAGCCGCGCGGCGCGCTCGCGCAGCTCCTCGCGCGCGTAGTCGATCCAGCGCAGCTGCGCTTCGAGCACGAAGCGGCGCTCCTCGGTCACCAGGCGCCGCACGAAGTCGCGCTCGTGCTCGGTCGCGCCGTCGGAGCGGTCGGTGAGCGGCATCTTCTGGGAGGCGGCGACGCACTCCAGCTCGTAGCGGTCGAGCAGGTCGCCGAGCGCGTCGAGGTTGCGCGCGCCGGTCGAGACCAGCCGGCCGAGCAGCTCGACGCGCTCCTCGTCGTCGCGCAGCCGCTCGGCCAGCCACTGGCGGTAGACGACGGCGCCCTCGGCGGTCGCGCGGTAGGTGACCTTCGGCTGCCGCGCGGGCGCGCCCGGCTCGGCGGGCTCCTCGGAGACGCTCGGGTCGTGGTGGACGATCAGCTGCTCTCTCTGGAGCCGGTCGAGCGCGACGTAGACGTGGGAGGGGCTGCTGACCTCGAGCAGCTCGCCGTAGCGAGCGCGCAGTCGCTGCAGCAGTTCGTAGCCGTAGCTCGGCTTCTCGATCACGAGGCCCAGCACCGCGTAGTTGACCGGCGATCTCAAGCTCGACCTCATCGTCCCCCCGACCGTCCCGCGATTTTCTGCGGCCCGCTTCGATGCACCGCATTTCCCGTGGGTCATGACGCTAACGGCGGGCGTGTCGCAGCGCAAGCGGGTGCGGCGCTGTCGCCTGCGCGGGAGCGTCAGCGGCGCTTCTTGCGCTTGCGGCGGGCCGCGCCGGCGCTCGGCGCGCCGACGGCCTCGTCGCCGCCGGTGTCAGCGTCGCCGTCGGCGTCGTCGTCGGCGACCTGCTCGGGCGCCCGCTCGCCGCGGCGCGCCTCCGCCTCGCGGACCCGCTGCTCGCGCAGCTCGGCCGACGACGGCCACGGGACCGCCTCGCCGGAGGGCCACGCCGGCGGCTCTCTCGGCCCGCGGACGTTCCACAGCAGCAGGGCGACGGTCGCCAGCCAGTAGGCCTGGACGATCGGCAGCGGCAGCACGGCGAGCACGAACAGCACCGCGCTGATCACGCCGAGGTAGCCGAGGAAGCGGGTCAGCAGCCCGACTCTCATCGCGTTGAGGCTGGTCAGCACGAAGCCGAAGGCGAACGCGAGCTGGGCGACGATCCCGACGAACACGAGCGCGCCGTAGTTGGAGGCCTCCTTCAGCTCGTCCCAGGTCTGCGTGCCGTGGGTCGCCCAGTGCTCCAGGCGCGAGGAGGTGATCGCCTGCACGACGCCGGTGAACAGCGCCAGGCCGATGCCGCCGGCGAGCACGAGGATCCGCACGTACGGCTGGATCGACGTGTCACGGTTGCGCGCGGCGCGCAGCAGGAAGTCGAGCACGTAGGTGATCCCGAGCAGGCCGAGCAGCGACAGGATCGCGCTGGCGACGATCGCGCCGCGGTTGTCGGCCTGGACGAGCGCCCGCGTGAGCGCGTTGTCGGTCGGGTCGGTGCCGATGATCGCGCGCGCTATCAGCGGCGCCGCGAGCGTCAGGAGGGCCGCGAGGCCTGCGACGATGGCCACGCGCCGGCGGTCTCGCGTCTCCGCCTCGAGGAAGTCGTTCGTGGCCATGTGCCGCACATGCTAACCGTGCTCTGGCCTGCGCGCCGCGCGGCCGGCCGCGGGTAGACTCGCGCGATGGCGAACGGCGCGATCGCGGTCTACGGCGCGACCGGCTACACCGGTGCGCTCGTCGCCCGTGAGCTGCGCCGCCGCGGCCTCGACGTCGTCCTCTCCGGCCGCGACCCGGCCAAGCTCGCCCGGCTCGCCGACCAGCTTGGCGGCGACGTGCCGACGCGCGCCGTCGAGCTCGACGACCGCGACGGGCTGCGCCACCTGCTCGGCGACTGCGCGGTCGTGGTCGACTGCGCCGGACCGTTCGTCGAGCTCGGCGAGCCGGTCGTGCGAGCCGCCGTGGAGACCGGCACCCACTACCTCGACACGACCGGCGAGCAGTCGTACGTCCAGCTCGTCCACGCCCGCTTCGGCGACGCGGCGCGCGCCGCCGAGGTCGCGGTCGTGCCGGCGATGGGCTTCGACTACGTCCCCGGCGACCTGATCGCCCACCTCGCCGCCCGGGGCGTCGAGCCGCTGCGGAACCTGACGATCGCCTACGCGACCCGCGACGTCCGCCCGACGCGCGGCACGACGCGCACCGCGATCGGCCAGGCGGCCGACGGCGGGCAGGTGTGGGAGGAGGGCGGCTGGCGCCGCGCGCCGCTGAGGGTCCCGCGCGCGAGCTTCCCGTTCCCGGCGCCGTTCGGCCGCCAGCCGGTGATGCGCTACCCGTCCGGTGAGGTCGCGATCGTCCCGCGCCATGTGCGCACCCGCCGGCTGACGACGGTGATGACGGTCGAGACGCTCGTCGGCAGCCGCCGCGCCGCGCCGCTCGTCCCGCTGCTCGTCCCGGCCTTCGCGCTGGCGCTGCGGACCCCGCTGCGGCGGCTCGTCGACGCGGCCGTCGACCGGCTTGCGGAAGGCCCGCCGGAGGCGCTGCGGCAGGCGGCCCGCTTCGTCGTCGTCGCGGTCGCGGAGGGGGAGGACGGCCGGGTCCGCGCCGGCGCCGTCCACGGCAGCGACGTCTACGGGCTGACGGCGGTGACCGTCGCCGAGGGCGCGGCGCGGCTGCAGGCCGGCGCCCACGAGGCGGTCGGCGTGCTCGCGCCCGCGAGCGCCTTCCCGGCCGAGGAGCTCCTCGACGCGCTCGCGCCGGCGGGCGTCAGCTGGTCGCTGGACCCGCTGCCCGCCGCCGCGGCCGGCTGACTCAGGCGCCGAGCAGCTCGCGCAGCGCCGGCAGCGGGTCGGCCTGCTCGCCGCGCAGTCGACGCCCGTCGCCGAGCAGCTCGGCGAGCGTGTCGGCGGCGGTGAGCAGATGCGGCGGCGTCGCGCTGCCGGTGACGACGACGACCGGGACCGTCACGGCGCGCAGCTCGCGGCGGGTGACCGGCCAGCTCGCGAGGCCGCCGAAGTCGGCGAAGAAGGCGCGGTGGGCCGCTCTGACGGCCTCGTCGGCGCCGGGCCGCCACGCCTCGACGGCCGCCGCGGGGCCGCCGTCGCGCAGCGCCGCCTCCAGCAGCTCGCGCTGGGTCGAGAGGACGGCGGCCGCCTCCTCGGAGAGCTGGTTGAGCGGCGGCTGCACGAGCACGGCGCCGGCGAGCAGGCCGGGCAGACGGACGAGCAGGTCGAGCACGACGAGCGCGCCGAAGCCGTCGCCGAGCGCGAGCGCCTCGCCGCCGTCGGCGCCGAGCGCGCGCAGCAGCGCGAGCGCGTCCTGCGCCTGCTCCTGCACCGTCGTGGCCTCGTAGGGCTCGGGCGCGCCGCTGTCGCCGTAGCCGCGGCGGTCGTAGGCGATCGCGCGGGCGCCGAGCGCGTGCGCTGCGGCCGCGGCGGTCGCGAGCGCACGGCGGTCGGCGGCGAGGTCGTGGACCAGCAGCAGCGGCCGGCCCTCGCCGCGCACCTCGACGGCCAGCTCGACGCCGGCGCCCTCGATCCGCTCCGCTGCGCTCACCTCCGGGAGGGTATCCGCCCCCGCTGGCGGCGGGCCGTCCGGCCGCCCGGGGCGCGGGGAGTAGCATCTTGCAGATGGAAGGATTCGGAGGACTTTTCGGCGATCCGGACGAGCTTCAGCGCCGCATGGCGGAGTTCGCGGACCAGATGCAGGGCGCCCAGAGACTGGCGTGGGCCGACAACGCGATCAAGCTGGCCGTCGACCTCACGGTCGCGGCGATCAACCGCGTCAACATCCAAGGGACGACCGAGGAGCAGGCGCAGCAGATCCGCAGCGTGATGGCGGTCGTCTTCCCGGAGGCCGTCACGCTCGTGCGCGAGGCCCGCTCGGGCCTGCAGTAGCGCCGGCGGGGCGCGTCCCGGTCGCAGCCCGACAGCAACTCTACCCTTACGTAAGGGTAGAGTTGCAGTCGTGTCCTTCCGCTCCCTGCCCTCTCCCGCGCTGCTGCGCGTCGAGCTGCTCGCCGGCCTCGTCGTCGCGCTCGCGCTGATCCCCGAGGCGATCTCCTTCTCGCTGATCGCCGGCGTCGACCCGCGCGTCGGCCTCTACGCCTCCTTCACGATGGCGGTCGCGATCGCCTTCACCGGGGGCCGCCCGGCGATGAT
>Ga0164243_10013732_pt1 | contig 11365 bp, 10 predicted proteins | sample OricompcompostOP_FD_108781 | JGI IMG/M metagenome (GOLD analysis project Ga0164243, IMG submission 108781) | Organic Plus compost microbial communities from Emeryville, California, USA - Original compost - Organic plus compost (OP) | ecosystem: Engineered > Solid waste > Mixed feedstock >... | reverse complement strand
TGGCCGGGATCGGCTTCACCGCGCTGGCGATGGCGGCCATCGCACTGGTCACCCGTGTCGGCGCCGCGGGGTGGGCGATGATCCCGGCCATGGTCCTCGTCGCCGCCGGGATGGGCTTCGGGATCGTCGGACTCCAGTACATCGCGGTGACGGGAGTGACCGGTGACGACGCCGGTATCGCCTCCGGCGTCCAGCGGGCCGCCGACCAACTGGGCGGATCCACCGGCGTCACGCTCTACGTCGGCATCGGCTTCGCCCCCGCCGTCGGCACCGACCCGTTCCTGACCAGCAGCGTGCTGGCCGTCGCCGGACTGGCCGCGGCCTGCCTCGTCGCCTGGCGGATCTCCGCACCGCCCCTGGCGGTGCCCGAGGAAACACTGGGGTGAACCCGTGGCAGGAGGGCTGCGGCCGGCCGCAGCCCTCCCCTGCGACGGGCTCCCTCCTGGCCCGGCCGGGAGGGAGCCCGCCCACGCGAGGCGCGTCCGTCCCGCGCCCGTGACCTATCCTTTGCGGGCTGCACGGACACCGGCTGTCCGGTCAGGAACCGGTCAGGGAAGGGGACGGCGGCGGATGGGGAGCGACAGCGCACGGGGCGGGCGGCTGCGCTCCGTCGACCTGGCGCGGGCCGCCGGGATCTCCACCCAGCAGGTGCGCAACTACGAGGAGGCGGGCGTCCTTCCGCCGGCCGCCCGCACCGAGTCCGGCTACCGCACCTTCACGCCCCGCCACCGCGCCGCCCTGCTGCTCTACCGCTGTCTCGTCCCCGGGTTCGGACTGGTGGCGGCCCAGCGGATGATGCGGGCCCTGCACGAGGGCGATGTGACCCAGGTGCTCGCCCTGGTCGACGAGGGGCACGCCGCACAGCACCAGCAGCGGTGCTCCCTCCGGGCCGCGAGCGAGGCACTGACCGCCGTGGCCCGGCAGGCGCCCGAGGAGACGGCCCGGCCCCGCACCACCTTGCGGATCGGTGAACTCGCACACCAGTTGGGGGTGCGCCCCTCCGCGCTGCGGGTGTGGGAGGCCGCCGGGCTGCTGGTCCCGCGCCGGGAGCCGGACACCGGATACCGCCGGTTCGGGCCCGCCGAGATCCGCGACGCGCGACTGGTCGCGCTGCTGCGGCAGAGCCGCTACCCGCTGCCTCAGATCCGTCCGGTCCTCGACGGACTGAGGCGGACGGGCAGTACGGAGGCCCTGCGGGCGGCACTGGCCCGGCGCGAGGAGGAGCTGACGGCCACCACGAGGGCCATGCTGGAGGGCGCGGGCCAGTTGCACGCGTATCTGCGCGAGTACGGGCCCGGCACCGGCCCCGGGCCGGGCACCGGCGCCTGAGAGCATCGCACCCGTGCCCGAATCCGCAGCAGCATCCGCACCCTTGTCCACGCCGTCGTCGGGAACCGTCCCGGCGGCAGGCACCGGGCCGTCCTTCTCGGGCGAGTTCGAGATCCATCTGACCGTCGCCCCCGACTGTCCGGCCGTGCCCTCCGGCGCGCTCGCCGCCTACGCGGCGGAACGTTCCTGGAAGTACGCGCACATCGTGCTCGACCGGGGCCGCACCCCCGTGCAGCCGATGGTGACGCTCGCCGTGGAGGGCACGTCCGCGGCGGCGTGCGACGCGGCCGGGGCGGCGGCAGGCGAACTGGCCGCCCTGGGCTGCCCGGTGGTGCGGACGAAGGTGGAGGCGGCGCCATGGGCGCGGGGCGTGCCCCGCAGCGACCGCGAGGGCATGCTGCTCGGCCCCTCCCGCTACTTCGAGCACCACGTCAAACTGCTCCTGCCGCCCGGTGGCGTGCCCCGCGCACTGGCCCGGGCGGCGACGCGGCACGCCGCGCATCTGTCCCGCAATGCGCGCCGCGTCAGACGGGACGGGCAACAGGAACGGTTCGTCACCCAGCGCTGCCGCGAGGTGGGCGGCGCGACCGCGGGACACCGGCTGGCGGCGCTGCTGGCCGCGCTGTCCGAGCTGCCCCACGACATCCTCGCCGTGGAGCGGGAGTTCGTCGTGTACGACAGCGCCGAGGCGCTGGACGCCGGGTGGCTTCCCGGTGCGGTGGCGGGGGAGGGGGAGCGGCGGTGAGCGGCACGGCCGCCGAGGAGCCCGGCGGACAGCGCCCCGGGCCGGAGTGGCGCAGATTTTCCTTCGGCCCCTGGCCCGCCGACGAGACCGTCCCCCAGGAACAGCCCGACGAGGCCACCCGCAGGGGGCTGGAACTGCCGCCCACGCTGCGTCCGGTGGCGGGCGGGGAGGCGGTGGTGCAGCGGCCGGTGTTCGACCCGTCCGTGCAGCACCACACCAGGGCCATGCGGCTCGGTGAACCGGAGTTCGCCGACGCTCAGGCGGGCACCCGCTGGTACGCGGCCCGCCGCAGGGCGCTGGACCACGTGCTGGCCGCCGTCGCGGACTCGCCGTGGGCACCGCACCTGGTGCTGCGCGGCAGTGTGCTGCTGCGCGCCTGGTACGGGGACGCCGCGCGGGAGCCGGGGGACCTCGACTTCGTGGTGGAGCCGGTGACCTGGCAGCTTGCCGATCCGCGGACCGAACGGATGCTGGAGGAGCTGGCGCGCGCCGCCGAGGAGCACTCCGCCCGTGCCGGCGGGCCGGTCCTGCTGGACGCGCGGGGCGCGGCCCGCGACGAGATCTGGACCTACGACAGGGTGCCGGGCCGCCGCTTGGTCGTTCCGTGGAACGCGGAGGGGCTGCCCGGCGGCACGGTGCAGCTGGACTTCGTCTTCGGGGAGGCCCTGCCGGCGCCCGCCGCCCCCACCCGGGTGCCGCGTCCCGACGGTGTGCCCGGCGGACCGCTGACGCTGCGGGCCGCCACCCGTGAGCTGTCCCTGGCGTGGAAGGTGCTGTGGCTGGCCAACGACATGTACCCGGAGGGCAAGGACTTCTACGACGCGGTGCTGCTGGCCGAGGACCCGTCCTTCACCCTGTCGTTCGATCTGCTCCGCGCCGTCTTCCGTGACGTCGAGTACGGGTACTTCGACCGCAACCCGGTGCTGGCCGGGGTGATCCGCCATGCGGCGGCCCAGGCGGAGTGGCGGGAGTTCGCCAAGGACCATCCGCACATCACCGGCCCGGCGGCCACGGCCCCGGACGGGCCCCCGGCCGAGTGGCTGGAGAGGCTGGACGCCGGTCTGGCGCCCACGTTCGCGCCAAAGGACGACGGCAGCGGCGAGTCCGTCCGCTACCGGCTCAGCGCACGCTGGCTCGCCCCGCTGGTGGCGGAGTCACATGCCGCCTTCGCGGCCGGCGGCCTGCCCGCCGTGCTCCAGCGGCTGCACCGCTCCCACGTACCGCCGGGCTCCGCACTGGTCGTCGCCCGCCAGCTGCTGGGCCCCGCCGGACACACCCTGGAAGAGGTGTGCTCGGCACTGGCCGCCTTCCGGCCGGATCCGGACCCGGAGCGGCCCTGGCGCCGGGAGGGCTGGCCCGCCCCGGACCTGACGCGGGCCGCCGAGTGGCTGCGCGGGGACTGAACGCGGGGCCCGCCGCGGTGCGGAACTCCACCGAGGAACCCGCAGGCCACCGGGCGGCTTGCGGAAGATGACGCCGGGGCCGCGCGGACTCAGCCGGCCGGTCCCTGGCCGCCGTCCGGAGCCGGAGGAGGCCCCCACGGGGTCTCCAGCGCCGCCCGTAGCGCGGCGACCGCCTCGGCACCGATCCGCTCGGCGAGCCGCTCCTCCAACGCGGCCAGCACCTCTTCGGCCCGGGCGTGCACCCGCGTGCCCTCCGCGGTACGGCGGATCAGCCGCTGCCGCGCGGAGGCCGGATCGGGGGTCTGCTCCAGCAGCCCGGCCGCGACCAGCCCGTGCACCGCCTGGTGGGCGGTCTGCCGGGTGACGCCCATGCGGCGCGCCAGCTCGGCGACGGTGGTGCCCTCCTCGTCCAGCACGGAGAACAGCTGCGCCTGCGTCGGCGAGACCGGTACCGCACCGGCCGCCGCCAGCGCCGCGAGCAGCGCCTCCTCGAACCAGCGCCGCCCCTCGCCGAGGAGCTGGGGCAGATTGCGGCGGCTGTGGTCCATCGGTTCCTCGGTGCGTTCGGGCTCGGGCCCGGGCCGGTCGCGGGACGCCCGGGGGCTGCCCGCCAGGCTACCGGCCGGCCCCGCCGGACCCGGGCCCGCGCCGACACGGGCGGCCGGTCCCGGCAGCCTGTGCACGCGCCTGCGAGGTGGCACAGTGCCCACCGGGCGCACGGACGGCACGCCGACGCCGTCCCGCCGGGTGCCCCGCCGCTGTCCCCCGGGGCCGCACCCCGGAGATGTCACGGGCGCCGCCGCAGGCAGCGGGCGGCGCGGCCCGGCTCCTCGCCAGGCCCCGGGACCGCCGCGTGCGCCGCGGGGAACCGGTGCGCCCGGCTGCCTCGGGGCAGAGCCGCCGCCCGTAGGGCCGGTGGGCGCCGGCGTCAGTCCGTGGCCGCCCCGGCTCGGGCACCCCGTGCCGAGAAGGCGCCGGATGTCCCCCGCCCGTCGCGGTAGGGGGCCAGGAAGGCGGTCAGCGCCGCCGGCATCGCCTCCGGGGTCTCCTCGGCGGGGTGGTGGCCGCACCCGGCAAGGACGAGGCTCTCCACATGGCCGGCGGCCAGTTCCATCGTCGCGCCGACGACGTGCTCCTCTCCGTCTGCCGTCAGGACGGGGACGGACATCCGTCGGCTCTTGCGCTGCTGGTTCTGCGCGATGGTGCCTCGTGACGGTGCGCGCTCAGGCAGGGGCGCGGGCGGGGCGGTTCAGCGCGGCGGCCAAGGTGGTGGCCACGACGGCGACGGCGAGGATCAGGGTCGCGAGATCCTGGTCGAGGGCCTGGCTGAGAACCCCGAGGGCCAGCGTGGGCACGATGGTGCCGGTGTAGGCGGCCAGGAAGTACGTGGACAGCAGGTCCGCTCGGTGGTGCGGGTCCGCGAGCCGCTGGGTGACCTGGATGCCGCGGCGGAAGGCCAGGCCGATGCCCGCCCCCGCCAGCACCGTTCCGGCGGCGAACGCGGGCAGTGACCGCATCCACAGTCCGGCCTCGAACACCGCGACGCCCGCGATGAGGAAGCCCGGGGCCGGCCAGCGCCCGGAGGTCCACCGTTGCGGTGCGGCCACCTGGGCGATCAGGGCGACCACGAACAACAGTCCGACCTGCGCGCCGACAGCGGCGACGTTGTGGACGTGCAACTGTTCGCGGAGGAAGGAGGGCACCAGCGAGGAGAACAGTCCGCTGACCGCGAAGGCGGCGAGAACGGCCGTGGCCGCGCGCAGGAACTCGGCCCGTGCCGGCCGCCGGCCGGGAACGGTGGGGCGGCGCACGGACAGTGCGGGGCGCTGCCGGTGCTCGACGGTCTCCGGGGTGATGACGAGGGCCACGAGTGCCGGGACGAGGCCGGCGAGGTAGACCTGGAACACCAGGTGCGTGGGGTCCGTCCCGTACTGCGCGAACAGGCCCGCGGCGACGGTGCCCAGTCCCAGTCCGCCCATGTTCGCCACCGCGGCGACGGTCGACGCACGCCGGGTGTGTCCGGGGCCGGCCAGTTCCCCCAGGGCGGCGGTCGCCGTGGCGGTGAAGACGCCCGTGCTCAGACCGCAGAGGAACCGCGCTGCCAGCAGGGTTGTGACGTCGTGGGCGACGAGGAACAGCACCGTGCTCGCGGCTGCGGCCAGGAGTGCGGCGGCCAGGAGGGGGCGGCGGCCCGCGCGGTCGGACAGCGAGGCGAAGACCATCAGGGCGAGCACGGTCCCCAAGGCGTAGACGGCGAAGACCAGTGTGGTGGTGAAGGGGCCGAAGCCCATCTGCGGGGCCCAGAACGCGTAGAGCGGAACGGGGAGCGTCCCGCCCAGCATGACCAGCATGTACACCGCGGCTGTGAGCCAGAACCCGGCGCGTGGCCGGCGTCCCTCGGCGGGTGGGGCCGCTGGTGTGCGGGCGGCCGTCGCGACGTTGTCGATCACCTTGTGGCCTTTCGGGTGCGGGAACCACTGGTCGTCACGGTAAGCATCTTGAATCGTTCGGTACAAGATATCTTGGATCGAATGGTTCAGGATGTGGGCGGGCTCACACCGGCAAGCGGCCTCTCGTGTGCGTGCACGTCTCTTGACAGTGCTGCCGTCCCGCTGCGTAACTGGCCGCACCGAATGGTCGGTCGGCACGGACGGGGAGGTCACACGTGGGGAACGGACCCGTGGAGGCGATGCTGGAGGCCGACAGGGCCTCGGCCGGGCTGGGGATCGGACTGGTCGACGAGGGCGACGGATTCGCCGAAGTCCGGATGACGGTGACCGGCGAGATGGTCAACGGCCACGGCACCGCGCACGGCGGTTATGTGTTCCTCCTCGCGGACACCGCGTTCGCCTGCGCGTGCAACAGCCACGGTCCGGTGACGGTCGCGGCGGGTGCGGACATCACCTTCGTGGCGCCCGCCTGGGAGGGCGACGAGCTGCGGGCCGTCGCGCGAGAACGCGTCCGGCACGGGCGCAGCGGTCTCTACGACGTGACGGTGCTGCGCGGCGAGCAGGTGATCGCGGAGTTCCGGGGGCGCAGCCGCACGGCGACGCCCGTCAAGGGGACGGAGGCGACGGCATGAGGGGCGGACTCGCGGACGCGGGGGAGCGGCTGGACCGCGAGGAGCTGCGGGCGCTCCAACTGGAGCGGCTGCGCGCCACATTGCGGCACGCCTACGAGGACGTGGAGCTGTACCGCAGGAAGTTCGACACGGCCGGAGTGCGGCCCGAGGACTGCCGGACCCTCGCCGACCTGGCGCGCTTCCCGTTCACGACGAAGGCGGACCTGCGCGACACGTACCCGTACGGGATGTTCGGCGTCCCGATGGAGGACGTGCGGCGCATCCACGCGTCGAGCGGTTCGACGGGGCGCCCCACGGTGGTCGGCTACACCCAGCGGGATCTGGACACCTGGGCTCAGCTGGTGGCGCGCTGCATCCGCGCGGCGGGCGGCCGGCCCGGCGACAAGGTGCACATCTCCTACGGCTACGGCCTGTTCACGGGCGGGCTCGGGGCGCACTACGGGGCCGAGCGCGCGGGGTGCACCGTCATCCCGGCGTCCAGCGGGATGACCGCGCGGCAGGTGCAGCTCATCCAGGACTTCCGGCCGGACATCATCATGGTGACGCCGACGTACATGCTCACGCTGCTGGACGAGTTCGAGCGGCAGGGCATCGATCCGCGCGGCACCTCGCTGCGGGTGGGGATCTTCGGCGCGGAGCCGTGGACGGAGGCGATGCGGCGGGAGATCGAGGACCGCTTCGACCTGCACGCGGTGGACATCTACGGGCTGTCGGAGGTGATGGGCCCCGGGGTGGCACAGGAGTGCGTGGAGACCAAGGACGGGCTGCACGTGTGGGAGGACCACGTCTATCCGGAGATCGTGGACCCGCTGGGGGAGCGGCCCCTGGCCGAGCCGGGGGAGCGCGGCGAGCTGGTGCTGACGACGCTGACGAAGGAGGCGCTGCCCGTCGTGCGGTACCGCACCCGGGATCTGACGCGGCTGCTGCCGGGTACGGCGCGGCCCGCGTTCCGCCGCATCGAGAAGATCACCGGCCGCAGCGACGACATGATCATCCTGCGGGGCGTCAACGTCTTCCCCAGCCAGATAGAGGAGATCGTGCTGGCGCTGCCCGCCGTCGCCCCGCACTTCCAGCTCCAGCTCACCCGGCGGGGCCGCACCGACCATCTGTGCGTCCTCGTGGAGGCGCGGCCAGGTACCTCCCGTGCCCAGCGGGAGGCGGCCGAGGCGGCTCTGGCGCGCGGCGTCAAGGACGGCATAGGGGTGACGGTGGAGGCCAGGGTGGTCGATCCGGGGACCGTCGAGCGGTCGGCGGGCAAGTTCCGCCGCATCCGCGACCTGCGGACGGCACCGGAGACGGCCCCGGCCTGACCGCTTCCCCGGCGCGGTGTCCCCGTGCGGCAGTGGGCGGCCCCCGGTGGGAGCCGCCCGGCGGGCGGCTGCCGGGGATGTCGGTTTTACTGCCGGTATGACGCTGATCTCAGGGCGTAGCCGCCCTCGCCCCCGCGCCCCGTGGTCGCTCCCCCTGCCCACCCGTACCCGGGGCCACCGGTTCGGTGCCCGCTACTTCCACCACGTCGAGCACGAGCTGACCAAGGACTCGGACACGTTCGGCGTGCCCGGCGACAACGAGAACGGGGTCATCGGCTGGGGCACCTCCTGGCGGATGCAGGGCTATCTGCTGATGGCCGAGCGCACCGGGAACCCCGTCTACGCCGGCCGGCTGGCGGGCATCGTGGACCGGGTGCTGGCCGCGCGCGACGACGAGCGCGGCAGCCGCGACCACCGGGGCCGCAGCGCACCCGTGTGGTCCACGGCGGGCAAGTTCACCGCCGCGACCGCCGCCGTGCCCGACGAGAGCGGCGCCGTCGCCCTGGAGGTGACCGTCTGCCCGCCGCGTGCCGTGGACGCCGTGGTGACCGTCGCTCCCGAGGACGGCGGCGACCGGTTCACCCTCACCGTCACCGGCAAGGGGCGCCCCGCCTGCACGGTGGAGGGGCTCAGCCTCGACCCGGCCGACCCGCGGCGCGCCGACCGGGTGCTGTACGAGGCGTACGACCAGCGCACCGCCGTGACCGGGCGGCTGCTCGCGCGGGACGGTGCGCAGGGGCCGTCGCCCTTGCGGTCACCTGCGCCGCGCCGGGTCCGTGCGGGGGAGTACTCCGTGCAGCCCGCCCGCGTCGCACTCGCCGCCCAGACCGGGATGATCGCCTACCCGATCGCGGGGCTGGTGCGGCTCGCCCGCACCGGGCGGTCCCGCGCCGTGCCGCCCGCCGTACGGGCCCGCCTCGACGGCTATCTGGACGCGGTCCGACGGGCCGTAGCCGCGCACGACCACCAGTGGCAGCCCGTCGCGGACCGGCGCGGCTGCTACCGCTGGCTGCCGGACGAGCCCGTCTCCTTCGCCGGGGCGGAACTGCCCACCAATGAGTTCCTGGCCATGGGCCGCACCCTCGTCCACCTGGCCGCCCTCACCGGCGAGGAGGAGTACGCCGAGCGTGCCGCCGCCATGGCCCGCTCGCTCAAGGCCGACCTCGCCCGGCGGGACGGCGCCGCCGTATGGCCGTACTGGCCCGCCTTCGGCCGCGTCCACAACGGCTGGACGGCCACCGGCTCACCCGCCACCGACGGCTCCGGCGTGCGCCCCTCGTACGCGCCCGTCACCGCGCCCGAGGACGTCACGCACGCCCTCATCGACCTCGACTTCCTGCACCTGTACCACTGCCAGCCGCCCGGCACGGTGCCGCCGGTCTTCACCGACAGCGACCTGCGGGCGGTGGCCACGACCTTCACCCGGCACGTCGTCGCCGGTCAGGGCCCGCTCGGCGGAGACCCCGGGCAGCGGCCCCGCATGCGGCACGACGTGAGCGGCGACGGCCGGCCCGGCACCGACCGCGAACAGGCCCACGTGGCCGCCTGGCTGCCGCTGCGCGCCTGGTCGCCCGAGCTGGCCGCGCTCGTCCTCGCCGTCCAGCCGGCGGCCCCGCCGCCCCCGGTGATGGGCGTGGACACCTACTGCGGCGCCCTGCTGGCCCGGTGGGGGTGACGGGGCCCGGGCGCTCCCGGCCCGGCGGCTCAGGCCGCCGTCGGTTTGAGCACCGCCTTGACCATGCCGTCCTGCTTGCGCTGGAAGGTGCCGTACGCCTCCGGTCCCTTCTCCAGCGGCAGCGAGTGCGTCGCGAAATGATCGACGCCCAGCGGGTCCTCGTCGGTCAGCAGCGGCAGGATGTCGTCCACCCAGCGGTGCACGTTCGCCTGCCCCATGCGCAACTGGATCTGCTTGTCGAACAGCTTGAGCATCGGCAGCGGATCTGCCGAACCGCCGTAGACGCCCGACAGGGACACGGTGCCACCGCGCCGTACCACGTCGAACGCCGCGTTCAGCGCCGCCAGCCGGTCCACCCCGGCCCGCTGCATCAGCTTCTGGCCCAGCGTCTCCGGCAGCAGCCCCACCGCCTGGTGGGCGGCCTTGGCCACCGGCGCGCCGTGCGCCTCCATGCCGACCGCGTCGATCGCCGCGTCCGTGCCCCGTCCGTGCGTCAGCTCCCGTACCGCAGCGCCGATGTCCTGGTGCTCCCGCAGGTCGAGGGTGTGCACCCCGCGCGCGGCGGCCCGCTCCAGCCGCTCGGGGACCAGGTCCACGCCGATCACCTGGGAGGCGCCGCGGTGCAGCGCGATACGGCAGCACATGTCACCGATCGGCCCCAGACCGAGCACGGTCACCGTGCCGCCCTGCGGGATGTCCGCGTAGGCGACCGCCTGCCAGGCGGTGGGCAGCACGTCCGACAGGTACACGAACCGCTCGTCCGGCGGCCCGTCCGGGACCTTGATCGGCAAGTGGTTGCCGAACGGCACCCGCACGAACTCCGCCTGCCCGCCCGGCACCTGCCCGTACAGCTTGCTGTAGCCGAACAGCGCGGCGCCGCTGCCCCACTCCTCCACCTGCGTGGTCTCGCACTGCGAGTGGAGGCCCTGCCGGCACATCCAGCAGGTGCCGCAGCTCACGTTGAACGGCACCACCACCCGGTCGCCGGCGGAGACCGACTCCACCTCCGGGCCGACCTCCTCGACCACGCCCATCGCCTCGTGGCCCAGCACGTCCCCCTGGTCCAGGAACGGGCCCAGCACCTCGTACAGGTGCAGGTCGGAACCGCAGATCCCGCTCGTGGTCACGCGTACCACCACATCGTCCGGCTCGGAGATCTCCGGGTCGGGCACGGTCTCCACCGTCACATTGCGCTTGCCTTGGTAGGTCAGGGCCCTCATGAACCTCTCCTCGCGTCGTCCGTGCACGGCCGGCCGGCTCCCGGTGGGCGGGGGACGGCTCAGCCCGGCTGGCCGCTCGTCTGGTTGAGGCGGCGGGCCGCACGGTCGTTGAGCGCGCTGACCGCCGACTGCCACCGGGACCGGCCCTCGCGGCCGGACTGCTTGGGGTCCGGCATCAGCCGCGCCACCAGGTCGTTGGTGCGGGTCACCAGCGTCGGTGCCACGCCGTACGCCTTGGCGCCCAGCTGTGCCGCGGGGGTGAGCACCACCCGGGTGCGGCGCCGCTCCAGCGCGCGGATGATGCGCTCGGCCGCCCGCAGCGCGTCCATCGACAGGCCCGGCAGCCCGGCCAGCGTCGCGAACCAGGCGAACTCCCGGCCCTGGTCGCCGGACAGCTCCACCTGCCGGTGCGAGCCGGTCCGCATCAGTCCCGGATGCACCGCCGTGACGGTCACCCCGTGCTCGGCCTGCTCGGCGTGCAGCCCCTCGGCCAGCGCGGCGACCGCCGACTTCGCGCACGAGTACGGCACCAGATGGGGTACCGGCAGCAGCCCGCCGATCGAGCCGATCAGGCCCAGCCGGCCGCCCGCCGGGCTCTCCC
>Ga0164243_10013731_pt1 | contig 11366 bp, 10 predicted proteins | sample OricompcompostOP_FD_108781 | JGI IMG/M metagenome (GOLD analysis project Ga0164243, IMG submission 108781) | Organic Plus compost microbial communities from Emeryville, California, USA - Original compost - Organic plus compost (OP) | ecosystem: Engineered > Solid waste > Mixed feedstock >... | reverse complement strand
GCGCCCATGACCACCGCGAAGGTCGGGTTGATCAGGTTCACGATGCCATTGGCCGATTGATAGGCGGTCACGACCAGGTCGCGCCCGGTGCCGACAAAATCCGCCACCGGTGCCATGATCGGCATGCTGAGCACGGCAAGACCCGAGGACGAGGGCACGAAGAAGGACAGCAGCACCTCGATCCAGTAAATCACGTTGACGAACACCACGGCCGAGAGGCCAGCGGTCGAGATCTCCGCCCAGTGCAGGATCGTGTCGGTGATCTTGCCCGCGTCCATGATGACGACGATGCCGCGGGCGAGCCCGATGATGAGCGCCACTCCGAGGAGGTCGCGCGCGCCGTTGAGGAACGCATCGACGAAATTCTGCTCGCCCACACGCGCCATGATGCCGACGAGGAGCGCCGAGGCGAGGAACAGGCCGGTCATCTCGCCCATCCACCAGCCGCCGTAAAGAACGCCCCAGATCATCACCGCGAAGGTCAGGCCGAAGACCCCGAGCACAAGCTTGTGCAGTGCGGTGAATTCGAGCGTGTCGTCGTTTTCGTGCCCGGCGAGGAAATGCTTCTCGTTGTCGGCCTTGCGGTCGTAGACAAGCGATTTCGTCGGATCGAGCCGCACCCGCTCCGCATAGCGCATCACGTAGATGACGCAGGCGAGCCAGGAGAGGCCGAGGATGACGAAACGCAGCACCATACCTTGCGTGAAGGGAATGCCGGCGGCGTCCGAAGCGATAACGGTCGCAAAGGCGTTGACGGTGGAGCCCAGGACGCCCACGCCGGCACCCAAGAGGATGATCGCCACCGCCGTCACCGCGTCATAACGCGCAGCGATCATCACCGGGATGAGCAGCATGTAGAAGGCAAGTGTCTCCTCGGCCATGCCGTAGGTGGTGCCGCCGAAGGCGAAGAGCGCCATCAGCACCGGGATCATCCATTTCTCCCGGCCTTTCAGTCCTGTCATGGCGCCGCGGACGCCGGCGTTGATGGCTCCGGTGGAGCTCACCACGCCGATAAAGCCGCCGATGACGAGCACGAAGAGCGCGACGTCGATTGCGTTGGCCGCGCCTGTCGCGGGATCGTAGAGGCCGGAGATTGGCGCCATGATGACATCGAAAATGCCCTGCGGGCTCGGCTCCGTCGTCTGATACGTGCCGGCAAGCGGCACTTGCTTATCGAGCGCAGCATTGTACGCGCGCTCATATTGCCCGGCCGGAATGATCCAGGTGAGAGCGGCCACAAGGATGATGAGGCCGAAGAGAATGGTGAACGCGGAAGGGAAGCGAAACCTCCCCGGTTCGGCTGCTGCTCCTGTCGTTGCTATGCTCATGGCTGCGTCTCCTGTAAGAGAACTAAATCGGCCTCGAGTGGCCGCAGCCTTGGGTCCTATAGCGAGCCCACACGTTCTCCTTTGATCTAGCGCAAGCCCGGCGGAATTTGCCCCACCCTCGATTTGATTCAGGACAAAGAACGCACCAGTGACATCGGTAATCATGGATCCGGAAAGAGGGAAAAGAATCCCTCAACAACCGGAGCAACCTGATGTATTCCGATATTCTTCTCCCGATGGTCACCTATCCTGACGCAAGTTCGAAACGAGTCGCGACCAGCGCCACATCCCTTGCCAAAGGCTTAGGTGCGCAGCTTCACGCAGTTGCGCTCGAAGTGGATGTGCCTGACATCTCCAACGCGCTGTCGAATGCCCTCATTGACCTTCCCAAGCTCATCCGCGACGCCGAGGCGGCGAGCCATGCGCGGGGCGAGCGCCTGCTTCGCATCGTGGCTGATCGGGCAGCATCTTTGGGAATCGAGTTTCGCCTGGACAGCATTCGCGTGCGCGAGTCGATGTTCGCACCCTTCGCCGCAAGCGCGGCACGCTATCACGATCTGTCAGCCATCGGGTGGGAGCCCGGAAATCCCACTGCGCGGGTGGTCGCCGAAGCCCTCATCTTCGAATCCGGCCGACCCGTCGTTCTGCTACCGGATGCGGAGACGCCGGATCTCGGCCATGTCGCAATCGCCTGGGACGCAAGCCGCGTTGCGGCAAGGGCGGTGGCGGATGCGCTCCCGTTCCTCCGGAACGCAAACGCGATCTCGATACTCGTCGTCACAGACGAGAAGCCAATCAGGGAAAAAGGCGGAGCCGAACTGCTGTCCGATTTTCTGGCCAAGCGGGGATTGCGCTCTTCGACCCATCTGGTGCGCGCCGCAGGACGAGGCATTGGGGAGACGCTTCAGGCAGAGGCGCAAAAACGCGGGTCGGAACTTCTTGTAATGGGCGCCTATGGCCATTCCCGGTTGCGGCAATTCGTGTTGGGCGGGGCCACCAGCGGCATCCTCCAAGATCTGCGTATGCCAGTGCTGCTGTCCCACTGATGAACAGTTCTGAACTCCGGCTCCCGCTCGACCACACGGCTGCATATTCCGGCTGGTCTCTTTCCGCCGCGTTGAAGAGCGCATCGACGGAATCCATTCTCCGGCGAATTCTGCTCAGCCTCGCATTGCTCGCTCTTGCCTCAGGCCTCGTGCTGAGCTTCGGGTTCCCTTCCGCGGAATGGATGGGGATCAGTCCAGGCGAAATCTGGGCCGCCGGAGCGATACCGGTCGCCGCCATACTTTTTGTATCGATCGTGCGGGACTTCTGGATCGGCCGGTTCGGGGTAGATGCGATCGCGCTGGTTTCGATGTCTGCCGCGTTGCTTCTCGATCAGTCGCTGGCGGCGGTCGTGGTTGCAATAATGTATGCGGGCGGCACGGTCCTCGAGGACTTCGCCCGCGGCCGCGCGGAACGCAATTTAAAGGCCCTCACCGATCGTTCGCCGCGCTTTGCGCATCGCATAGTCGGAGCCCAGATCGAAACGATTTCCGTTGACGACATAAAAGTCGGCGACGAGCTGCTCGTTCGCGCGGGCGATGTCCTGCCGGCCGACGGCCTGCTGATTGACGCGGTGGCCCGCTTGGACGAATCGGCGGTCACCGGAGAACCGCTGCCGGAGGCCCGCCGCAGCGGCGATATCCTGCGCAGCGGCACGGTGAACGCGGGCGAAGCATTCCTCATGCGCGCCGCCGCGCGCGCAGACGATAGCACCTATGCTGGGATCGTACGGATGGTCGAGGCGGCGCAAACAGTGAAGGCGCCCTTCATTCGCATGGCCGACCGTTTCGCCCTTCTGCTCCTTCCGGCGACGCTGATCGTCGCGGGTGCAACCTGGTATTTTTCCCAAGATCCCATCCGTGCGCTCGCGGTGCTGGTGGTTGCGACCCCCTGCCCGCTTATTCTTGCTGCGCCAGTGGCCTTCATCGGTGGCGTCTCCCGGTCGGCTCGCGCCGGCGTCCTCGTCAAGGGCAGCCCAGCGCTCGAGGCTCTGGCGACTGTCCGCACCGCAGTGTTCGACAAGACGGGCACGCTGACGCGGGGTGGAGCGCATTTGGTCGAACACGAGATGGCGCCAGGTCGCGATCCCGACGAGGTTTTACGCCTGCTCGCCTCGCTCGAACAAGCCTCCCATCACGTCCTTGCTGCAGCCATTCTGCACACGGCGCACAGCCGCGGCCTCGTACTTTCATCACCGACGAATGTGCGCGAATATCGCGGCTCGGGTCTGGAGGGGAAAATCGAAGGAACGCATTTACGAGTCGGCGCGCGAGGGCTCGTGCTTGGCGCGGAACCACTCCCCTTCTGGGCCGAGAACAATGAACGGAAATTCGCGGGAGAGCCTGTTCTTCGCGTGTTTGTCGCGTGCGACGGGAGACTCGCGGGTATCTTCACCTTCGGAGACGCGATCAGAGCCGATGCCCCGGACGCACTAAGCATCCTCAGATCCGTAGGCATAGAGCGTACGGTGATGGTGACGGGCGACGACTGGCAGGCCGCCAGACGTATCGCAGCCCGGCTCGACATCGACGACATCGTTGCCGAGGCCAACCCTGCGGACAAGACGCGCGCACTCGCGGACGAAATGAAGCGCGCGCCGACCATGATGGTGGGCGACGGCATCAACGACGCGCCCGCCCTCGCATCGGCCATCGTCGGTGTGGCGATGGGTGCAAGGGGTGCCACGGCCTCTTCGCAGGCCGCCGACGTGATCGTGCTGACGGACCGGCTTCGGCCGATCGGCGAGGCACTGCAGATTGCTCACAGGACCCGGCGTATAGCGACGCATAGTGTCGTGGCGGGGCTAGCGCTCTCCGGAATGGCGATGGCTGCGGCGGCGTTTGGCCTTATCTCACCGGTTTCCGGCGCACTGCTTCAAGAAGGCATCGATGTCGCGGTGATCCTCAATGCACTCCGCGCTCTAGGTGGAGATGCCGGAAACAGGCGGCAGGGCGCTTCTTGATCGGCCTCGCTCCTCGATTGATTCCGATCAACGCTGCCCGGTATCGTCATCCATAGGAAATCTCATCAACGCCTCGTGCCGATCCGAAATGCTGGTTCGCTTGCTTTGGTCGCAGCTGAGGAGAAAACAATGCTCACACCGACCGCATTCAGAACATGCAATGCCACTTCAGAACGTCGCGGGAGCACCAGTTCCGCGGCTGTCATATGCACCGCGTGCGGCGGATCAACTCGTCCCAGTTCCGGCTTGTCACTCGGCAGCCGCTGCCGCATCTGCAGGACGCCGCTCTTCCGTGCGAGCCCGGAGGGGGTCGATCGGAAGCACCTCGAACGGCAAATCGCCTTCAGTGAAATCCCGGTGCTTGTCCTGTTCTGGGCTCCCTGTTGCAGACCCTGTCAAGCAACAATGCCGGCCTTCACAACTGCGGCCTGCCATCTCGAACCATTCGTCCGTCTCGTAACGTTCAATACTGATCGCGACGACCCGCCAGCCGGTTATCGTATCGATGGCGTCCCGACATTGATCCTGTTCCACGGCAGCAAGGAGCTGGCGCGCGGCTCCGGCGCGCGATCTACGGGACAGATCGTCGGCTGGGTGCGCATCCACTTGCCGGCCGGCAGTATTTGATTGCAATGCAACCTATTCAATGATCTAGCGGCCCAACCTCGTGAATGCACGAACTACGGACTGGGAAACCAGGCTATCGAAAAACAAAGGCGGACGTGCTTGAAAACTCGTCTATCTTTCGCCTGAAGCGGACCTAATCAGTTCGACATCAGCCGGTGCAGCGATCCGTCTTTGAGCGGCGACCGCGTGACGCCGCCAAACACCCATTCGCGCAGGCAACTGATCTACCGTTCCGCGCAGCAATGCCCTGGACTTGACCCACATCAATGTCCCGCATCCGCAGCTGTGCTTTGGTGCAATTCTGCCAGCCGCAGCTGTGGCTGGACAGCAAACGCAACAAGCCCCACGCGGGCGGCGCAATGCAAAAGCAGTTCCGCCGTCCGGCGTGCGCATGTTCCGGCACACTCCGGCTGCTCGCGGCCGGCGGACTTGCAGCATTCTTAGACGCAGGAGTATCGATCATGGCCGAAGCCACCAAGCTACCCGTCAAGACCGCAAACGCCGCGGCGCCCGCCGAAGGATGGGCGCCGTTCGACAGCCTCAGAAGGGAGATCGACCGTCTGTTCGACGATTTCCATTTGCCTGGCTGGCGGCTGCCTTCCCGTTCCGCGTTCGATATCGAGGTGCCAAGGTTCAGCCGCGCGGCGTGGCACGTGGCGCCGGCGATCGACCTTGTCGAGAAGGAGAAGGAGTTCGAGATCACCGCCGAGCTTCCCGGCATCGACGAGAAGAACGTCGAGATCAAGCTCTCCAACCATACCCTGACGATCAAGGGCGAGAAGAAGGAAGAACGAGAAGACAGGGAGAAGGACTTTTACCTCTCCGAGCGCCGCTATGGTTCCTTTCAGCGCTCCTTCCGAGTTCCGGAGGGTGTCGATCCCGACAAGATCGAGGCAAGCTTTGCCAATGGCGTCCTGACCGTGAAGCTGCCGAAGACGCCCCAGGCGCAAAAGGCAGAAAAGAAGATCCAGGTGAAGGACGCATGAGCGGGCCGAATCCTGTGCCTGAGCCCCAGCCGAAGAGCCGGCGGGGAACGGCTGAGCCTGAGCCGGATCTTTGCCAGGTCATGGATCTTGCTTCGTCCATCGCCGTCCTTCTCGATCTCGGCGTCTCGGAGACTGCGATCCGCAGATACCTTGGTCTGCGGACCGGCGGCGTCGATCTGGAGCACCTGGCAAAGGCTCGACTCGGGCATACCAAGCACAGCGGAAAGTGACGGCGCTGAAACGCATCGCGACACCGCAGTGTCTCCAAATCCGATGAGACGGAGAAAACCATGCGTACCACAAACTTCGTAATATTCTCGGCCGCGGTGGCCTTGTTGGCCGTTGGCACAACTCACCCCGCAATAGCTCAGGCGTCGCCGCCATCCGCCACCGGCCCGAGCGCGGCGGACCAGCAGCCCGGCATGGCGGAACGCGGCATGATGCCGGGTATGGGCCAGGGCATGATGCAGCCCGGGATGATGAGAGCCATGCCTATGAGTTCGAGGCACCCGGCAATGCTGAAGATCATGTTCGCGATCGCTGATGCCGATAGCGACGGCGGCCTCTCGTTCGAGGAAGTCTCGGCCATTCACAAGCGCGTCTTCGATGCGATCGACGGGAACAAGGATGGAAAGGTGATGCCGGACGAACTCCGCCAGTTCATGACGGAATAGCCGCTTCCCCAGCTATTTGATCCCGCGCAATGCGGAAGTGCCGCCTGCTGCGGAAAATCAGGCATCGCAAGGAGAATCGTCATGACCCATACGACCATATCAAGCTTCACCCAGGCCGCGCAGCAGGCACAGCAATGGGTGAACGAGCTCGCGGCTGACCTGAACTGGGAAGAAAGGCGCGCATATGCGCTGCTGCGCAGCGTGCTGCACACGCTGCGGGACTGGCTGTCGCCTGAGGAACTGGCGGATCTCTCCACGCAGTTGCCGGTGCTCATCAGGGGAATCCTGTTCGAAGGGTGGACACCTGATGGCGATCCGGACTGGGGCCGCAACAAGGGCGATTTCACGTTCCGCGTTGCCCGTGATTTCAAGGGCGAGACGCTCTATGACGCCGGTAGTGCCGTCAGCGCTGTCTTCCGCCTGCTCGACCGTCATGTCTCGGCCGGCGAAATCTCGCAGGTCCGCAATTCCATGCGGAAGTCGCTGCGGGATCTCTGGCCTGCCCATTGAGGGTATAACGCAGGAACGCGATCTCCCCGCTCGCCCCATACCTTCGACCGCTGCGCATCGCGCGGCGGTTTTTCTTTGCCAGAGCCGACAACCTAACCCTAGGCGCCGGCGACCTTGACGCAGGTCAACGCAGACAGGCGGCTATCGGCGGTAGGAACGGCAACACCAACGCTGGACCTCCCGCATGACCGACCACCCGATCTTCTCCGTCCGCGGTCTCACCAAAGCCTATCGCTCCGGCGAGGTGGAGGTGCTTGCGCTGCGCGGCGTGGATGTCGATCTCTTTGAAGGGGAGATGGCCGTGCTCCTCGGCCCGTCGGGCAGCGGCAAGTCAACCCTCCTCAACATCATGGGCGGCCTCGACCACGCCACCTCCGGCACCGTCTCCTTCCGGGACGAGGAACTCACCTCGTTCAGCGACCGGCAGCTCACCCTGTTCCGGCGCGAGCATGTCGGCTTCGTCTTCCAGTTCTACAATCTGATCCCGAGCCTCACCGCCTGGGAAAACGTCGCGCTCGTCACCGAGATCTCGAAGAACCCGATGGCGCCCGAGGAGGCGTTGGAACTGGTGGGCCTGAAGGAGCGCATGGCACATTTTCCCGCCCAGCTCTCGGGCGGCGAGCAGCAGCGCGTGGCGATCGCGCGCGCCATTGCCAAACGGCCGGAGGTGATGCTCTGCGACGAGCCCACCGGCGCGCTGGATTCCAGGACCGGCATACTCGTTCTCGAAGCCCTCTGCCGCATCAACGAGGAGCTGAAGACGACGATGGCGATCATCACCCACAATGCGGGCATCCGCGACATCGCCCACCGCGTCTTCACCTTCCGCGACGGCCGCATCGCCGAAGCCGTTGTCAATGAAAAGCGTGCCCGGCCCCCCGAAGTGAGCTGGTAAGGCAATGTCCGTCCTCGACAAAAAGCTCTTCCGCGATCTTGCCCGCCTCTGGGCGCAGGTGCTGGCGATCGCCCTCGTCATGGCCTGCGGGGTCGCAACGCTCATCCTCGCCATCGGCGCCTATCGCTCGCTCGAGGAGACACGGGCCGCCTTCTACGACCGCTATCGCTTCGCCACCGTCTTTTCGGGCGCGACGCGCGCTCCTCTTGCGCTCAAGAGCGCGATCGCCTCCATTTCGGGCGTCAGCGGGGTCGAGCTGCGCGTCGTCAAGCCCGTGCTTCTCGACATGCCAGGCATGGCAGCGCCCGCCACGGGCATCGCCGTCTCCATTCCCGATCACGGCGAGCCGGCGGTCAACCGGCTCTATCTGCGCTCCGGCCGTCTGCCGGAGCCCGGCCGCACCGGCGAGATCGCCGTAACGGAACCCTTCGCCGAAGCGCATCGTATGGCGCCGGGCAGCCAATTCGATGCGATCATGAACGGCCGCAAACGTACCCTGACGGTCACCGGCATCGTCCTGTCGCCGGAATACATCTATGCGATCGGCCCCGGCGACATGGTGCCGGACCAGCGGCGCTTCGGTGTCTTCTTCATGCCACGCGCGGCTCTGGCCGGCATCTTCGACATGGAAGGCGCTTTCAACGATCTCGCGCTGCGCACGCAGAGGAACGCCGACCTGATCGAGATCATGGACGCTCTCGACCGCCTCCTCGGCCCCTATGGAGGCACGGGGGCGCATGACAGGACGGACCAGATCTCCCACACCTTCCTCGACAACGAGCTGATCCAGCTGCGCGCCATGGCATCCGTCATCCCGCCGGTGTTCCTGTTCGTCTCCGCCTTTCTCGTGAACATGATCCTGACGAGGCTCATCGCGCTTGAGCGCGAGCAGGTCGGGCTGATGAAGGCGGTGGGCTACGGCTCGGCCGCGATCGCCTGGCACTACGCCAAGCTCACTCTCGTCGTAGCCCTGGTCGGGATCGCCATCGGCTCTCTTGCCGGCAATTGGCTCGGACGCGGCATGACCCGCCTCTATGGCGAGTTCTTCTCGTTTCCCTTCCTGATCTTCCGGCAGAGTCTCGATCTCTATGCGATTGCCGCTGTGGTCAGCGCCGGCGCAGCGCTCGCCGGCAGCACGCGGGCGATCTGGGGCGTGGTCAGCCTGCCGCCGGCCATCGCCATGCAGCCCCCTGCCCCCACGCGCTATCGCAGCCTGTTTTCGCAAGGCACGCATCACCTCCGGATCTTTTCGCAACTGACCATCATGGCGGCGAGGCATCTCGTCCGCTGGCCCGTCCGCACGCTGCTCACGGCTTTCGGCACCTCTCTGGCGGTGGCGCTTCTCGTCATGGCGCTGTTCTCCTTCGATTCGGTGGCCTTCATGGTGGACACGGTGTTCTTCCGCACCGATCGGCAGGACGCCACGCTCGCCTTCGGGACGGAACGGTCGCCGCGCGCCCTCCAGACGGTGGCCGCCATGCCCGGCGTGCTCAAGGCGGAAGGCTTCAGGGCGGCGCCCGTCATCCTGCGCCACGGCCATCGCGAGCGGCGGCTGACGATTTCCGGAGCGGCCGAGAAGCCGGAGCTCTCACGCATTCTCGACAAATCGCTCGCGCCAGTCGCGCCGCCTCCGGTCGGATTGATGATTTCTGATCGGGTGGCCAGGCTGCTCCACCTTCAGGTGGGCGACATGGCCGAGGTTGAGCTCCTCGAACGGGCGCACCGCAAGGTCCAGGTGCCGGTAAGCGCGATCGTGGAAAGCTATATCGGCCTTGCCGTCTATATGCGCGCCGACGCACTCGATGGTCTTGTGGGCGACGGGCCACGGCTCTCCGGCGTGCGTGTTTCCGTCGACCCGACACGGCTCGGCGAGCTCTACAGGGAAATCAAGCGGACGCCGGCTGTCGCCGCGATCGCGCTTCAGGGCTTGTCGCGCGAGCGCTTCCGCGAGACGATCGAGCAGAACATCACGATCATGACCACCGTCTATACAGCGCTGGCTGTGATCATCACCTTCGGCGTGGTCTACAATTCCGCGCGCATCCAGTTTTCCGAGCGGGCGCGCGAGCTCGCCAGCCTGCGCGTGCTCGGCTTCACCAAGGGCGAGGTCTCGGGCGTGCTCCTGATCGAGCTCGGCGCGATGGTGGCGCTCGCCCAGCCGCTCGGCTGGCTGCTGGGCTATCTCCTCTCCTGGTCGGTGGTGCGAGGCTTCGAGAGCGATCTCTTCCGCATCCCCTTCGTGGTCGAGCGCTCCACCTTTGCCATTGCAAGCCTCGTCGTGATCGTTGTCGCGGTCGCCTCGGCGCTGATCGTGCGCCGCCGCATCGACCATCTCGACCTCGTGCGCGTCCTCAAGACAAGGGAATAGTCCGATGAAATCCCCCTGGTTCAAACGCATCCTCTTGGGCCTTGCCGCCATTGCGGTCATGGCCGCGCTTGCCTGGTCGCTCCGCGAGCAGCCGATCCTCGTCGATGTGGCGGAGGTCAAGCGCGGGCCCATGCGCGTGACCATCCGCGAGGAAGGCGTCACGCGCGTGCGCGAGGTCTACACCGTCTCCGCCCCCATTGCCGGGCACCTCTCGCGCACCGTCCTCAAGGAAGGCGACCCCGTCGAGGCGCAAAAATCGGTTGTTGCCGCGATCCATCCGCTGGACCCGCCGCTGATCGACCGGCGCACCGAGGCGGAGCTGCTTGCCGCCCGTGACGCCGCGCGCTCGGGCGTTGGTATTGCCGAGAGCGAGCTGCAGCGCGCTGAAACGGCCTTGCGCCTCGCCGAAAGCGAGCTTGAGAGGGCGCTGAAGCTCTATGGACCTGGGGTGATTTCGGAAAGCGCCCTGCAGCGGACGACCAACGAAGTCGAACTGCAGAGGGCGGCCGTGGAAACGGCGAAGTCCACCGTCGGCTTTCGCCGCGCGGAATTGGCCAGTGCGGAGGCTCGTCTCCTGCATCCGGGTGAAGCCTCGGCCACGGAAGAAAGCTGTTGCGTGAACGTCTACGCGCCGATCGACGGCACCGTGCTGTCGATCGAGGCCAAGAGCGAGCAGCCCATCGCTGCGGGCGGCCGCATCGCCGAGATCGGCGACACGGGTGACCTTGAAGTGGTCGTGGACCTCCTTTCGGCCGATGCGGTCCGGATCGCCGGTGGCACGAAGGCTCTCATACGCGACTGGGGTGGCGAAAACAGCCTTGCGGCGGTCGTGCGGCGTGTCGATCCCGCCGCTTTCACCAAGATCTCCGCCCTGGGCATCGAGGAGCAGCGAGTCAACACCGTGCTCGATCTTGCCGAATGCGACCCCCGCCTCGGCCACGGCTATCGGGTCTTTGCCGAAATCACCCTTT
>Ga0164243_10013728_pt1 | contig 11369 bp, 17 predicted proteins | sample OricompcompostOP_FD_108781 | JGI IMG/M metagenome (GOLD analysis project Ga0164243, IMG submission 108781) | Organic Plus compost microbial communities from Emeryville, California, USA - Original compost - Organic plus compost (OP) | ecosystem: Engineered > Solid waste > Mixed feedstock >... | reverse complement strand
GGTCTGTTCAGGCTCAAGCTGGTGGGTTTCAACAACCGCAAGTACGACAACCACATCCTGTACGCCCGGTACATGGGCTACAACCTGGAGCAGCTGTACAAGCTGTCGCAGAAGATCATCAGCGGCAGCGTCGGATCGCTGTTCGGCGAGGCCTACAGCCTGTCGTACGCCGACATCTACGACTTCTGCTCCAAGAAGCAGGGCCTGAAGAAGTGGCAGATCGAGCTGGGCATCCCGCACAAGGAGATGGACATCCCGTGGGACCAGCCGGTTCCGGACAACCGCATCAAGGACGTCACGGAATACTGCTGCAACGATGTCATGTCGAACGAGGAAGTCTTCAAGGCGCGTAAGCAAGACTTCATCGCCCGGCAGATCCTGGCCGACCTGAGCGGTCTGACGGTTAACGACACCACACAGAAGCACACCGCACGGATCATCTTCGGGGAGGACCGCAACCCACAGAGAAGCTTCGTCTACACGAAACTCAGCCGCGACTTCCCGGGATACGTCTATGACCGAGGAAAGAGCACCTATCGAGGAGAACTCGTCGGGGAAGGAGGCTACGTATACTCTGAGCCAGGGATCTATGAGGACGTTGCACTTCTTGACGTGGCATCTATGCATCCTACGTCTATCGAGCAGCTCAATCTCTTCGGGGATGAGTATACTCCTCGATTCTCGGCTCTCAAGTCCGCGCGCCTGGCGATCAAGCACGGCGATTACGCTTCGGCGCGGGACATGCTCGGCGGGAGGCTCGCTCCATATCTCGATGACGAAGGAGCCGCTGAGGATCTTGCGTATGCACTGAAGATCGTGATCAACATCGTCTACGGTCTGACGTCAGCCAAGTTCGACAACCCGTTCCGGGACAACCGCAACGTCGACAACATCGTCGCCAAGCGCGGCGCCCTGTTCATGATCGACCTGAAGCACGCGGTCCAGGAGCAGGGGTTCACGGTCGCGCACATCAAGACGGACTCGATCAAGATCCCCAACGCGACACCGGACATCATCGAGTTCGTCAAGAAATTCGGCGAGAAGTACGGCTACGAGTTCGAGCACGAGGCCACGTACGACAAGTTCTGTCTCGTGAATGACGCCGTTTACATCGCCCGGTATCCCGCCATCGAGGGTGACAAGTGGGTCGCAGTGGGTGCGCAGTTCCAGCACCCCTACGTCTACAAGGTCCTTCTCGACCCGGGGCCGTTCTCGGAGGATCAAGGCGTCACATTCGACGACCTGTGCGAGACGAAGCAGGTCACCCAGGGCGCCATATATCTGGACTTCTCCACTGACCAGAACCCCGACGCCATGCACTTCGTCGGAAGGACTGGACGGTTCGTGCCCGTCACGGAGGAGTACGGTGGCGCCACCCTATGGCGGGTCAAGGACGAGAAGGCCTACGCCGTCGCGGGGACCAAGGGGTACAAGTGGGTCGAAGCGGATCACGCCAAGACTCTCCCTGGGGAAGCTATCGACATGAGCTATTTCGAGACGCTGGCCGATGAGGCACGCAAGACCATCGAGAAATTCGGCGACTTCGAGGCTCTCATATCTTAAGGAGCATGGCATGGATGGAAGAGTGGACTCGGGTGTGTTAGCGGGAGAAGTCGTCTCGAAAACCACCCGGGTCCCTCTCGTGATCGAAGGATTCGCTGTCGGGTGGGCTTACCTCCGACCCGACGGAACCTTCACCGCGGAAATCACAGGCGACTCCGTCGTCGCTCAAGAGGTCCGTCAGATGTTCTCGCGCGGACTGGCCGACTGCATATCCATCGACAAAGTTCTGGAGTAGGCACATGTCCAACCCCCTGGACATCAGGGCTCAGGCCAAGGCTCTCAACGACCTCGTGCGGGTCATGGCCGCGGTCAACACGAATCTCACCGAGATCGCCCGAATGATGAAGGCCGATCGGGAGAGCCCGAACAGGTGCCTCCCGGGCCAGTGCGAATACGAGACCACTCGTTCGTCGAAGGAAAGCGGCATCTACGGTTCCGGCGTCACCAACCGCTGCGTCGCGGAAGGCTGCTACGGAAAGGCCTGTGGCATCAAGAAGCCGTGTGACGAGAAACTGAACATCCCGTCCAACGTCGAGAACGGCTGATCAATGGAGGGGATACTCAAACGCGCCAGAGCTTATGAGGCTCGCATAAAAGAAAACGCCAAGAAACAGGCCGTAGAATTAGGCGTTAAGGCTTCTGTAGCCCGAGACCAAAACGACAAGAAAGCTCTAAAAGAGATCAAGACTTCTCTCAACGAACTGAGAAAGGGTTTCGACAACGCGTTTCAAGTCGAGGTCACCGACATCTTCTGGGAAACTTATCTAAAGTCTTGACTCTATCGAATCACAACGGCCACTATCTGCAAGGAGTATCAGAACATGGCAGTGAACGACGGAACCCTTCTCATCGAGGGTGCCAGGATCGTCAGGCGGAACTTCTCCGGCGAGGAGAGCAAGTTCAACGCCGCGGGCAAGAAGAACTTCCTCCTGGTGCTCGACGAGGAGACCGCCGAGCAGGTGGACGCCGACGGCTGGCCGGTCAAGCGCTTCAGGCCTCGGGAGGAGGACGAGAACCCGCAGGGCGACCCCTTCATCCAGGTCAAGGTGGAGTACAAGAACAAGCCGCCGATGATCTATATGCTCACGTCCCGCGGTCGTACGCTGCTCAGCGAGGACCTGGTCGCCATGCTCGACCACGTGGACATCAGGGAAGTCGACCTCATCGTCGCGCCGTACAACTGGTCCATGCCGAACGGAACCTCGGGCATCTCGGTCTACCTCCGGAAGATGTACGTCCGGATCGAGGAGGACGAGCTGGACCGCAAGTACGCGGACGTCCCCGATCTGGATTCGGCGCTGGAGTACGGGGAGGCGTGATGGCGAAGTTCAGGAAGAAGGAGGTCGAAGAGGTAGAAGCCATTCGGTTCACGGGTGGCCCGGAGAACGCATCAATCGTCATCGACTGGGTCAAGGAGCATGGCGGTGAGGCCTGGTGGCTTCCCGGCACGGTCTACAACAACGACGACGGTACCGCGCTCCCGACGCCTCGTTCAACCGAACAGATCGTCATCAAGACGACCGACGGCACAACGAACATCTTCGCGGGTGAGTGGGCCATCTGTGATTTCCTCGGTGGCTTCACCCCATGTACCCCCGGGTTCTTCGAGCAGACATGGGAAGAGGCAGCCTGATGGCCGTCACAACGCACGGTCACCACATTCCGGGAACTCCTCTGGACGAGGGCGAGAGCGCCCTCATGGGGAAGGCCCGATGCGGTGGTACCACACGGTGTCCGCAATGTTCGAGTGAGGCAAGTGCTCACCTCAAGCAGGCGTACATCCAGGGGCCGGGTCCGTACGTATCAGATGGGATGAATCAGTACGCGGACTTTCAGCTCCAGGCCAAGCGTGCGGTCGTCGCCTACTTCAGGTACTGCATGGAGCGAGGCGACACAACGACACGCATCCCGATCACGGAGAACGAGGTATACGTCGTCTGGTTCTGCAAGGTCCTGGAAAACTGGAAGGCCTTGCTGGGCACGATGAACCCAGACGGGATGTACTACGAGGTCACCTTCAACGGTGACAAGAACGAGATCTACTTCGACGCATACAAGAAGGTCGAGAATCTCGTACTGCACCCCCCAGGGAAAGTATAACCCTTATCCTCCTGGAAAAGAGTGTAAAAACATGAGCAACATCCAGACCACCCAGTTCGTTCGGAAGCCCTTCTACGTCGACGCGGTGCAGGTGACCTCCGAGAACATGGAAGAGGTGGCCAGGTGGTGCAACGCTGACATCCGAGAGGATGAAAAGGGCCGGTACATCAAGGTCCGCGTCTTCAAGCCCGCGAACGAGAAGCAGACGCGAGCGTACGTCGGTTACTGGGTCCTCTACGCGGGCACCGGCTACAAGGTGTACAACAACAATGCCTTCGAGATCTGCTTCGAGCCGGTGACGGACCAGAAGACAGAGCAGTCGGAGGATGGGGAAGCGGTGTCGGAGAAGGGGAAGGAGGTCATCCGAGCCCTGGTCTCCGAGCTTCTCGACGCGGTCGACGGCAAGCGACCGGCCTAACTCGTCAGGGCGAGTATAAATAGGCCTTAGGCCCTGAGCGGTTACGGGTCAGTCAATCCCCCAGGCTGGCCCGTAGCGTGGTGGAGGCAACCGTCTCCAGACCCCCCGCCAAGTATCTGAAAGCGAGTATCACGATGTCCGAGACCAAGCGAGAGAACTCCATGAAGGACCTGATGGCCTACTTCGCCTCGCCGAGCGAGACCGAGGGCGTCAAGGAGCTGTTCCCCAACTCCGAGCGGCCGGTCAAGCCCCAGGAGTTCCGCGAATTCTGGGGCGCGCTGAACGACGAGGAGAAGGTCTACTTCAAGACCGTGGACCTGGCGCCCAAGGACGACAGCGTGGTGCTGGCGGCCTAGTAACGCCCACAAGCTGAGGGGGTGGGGTCAGTCGCCCCGATCCCATCCCCTCTTATCGCTGCCGCGCCATTATCTGGAAGGAAGGCAATGCAGCAGGAATCCGAGACGAACGAGACACCGTCGGAGGAAGAACGAAACTACTTCGAAGTCGTTGGGGACGGCTACGAGTGGCAGCCCAGTGAGGACTACGGGACACCCGCTTGGGTCGACCGTGTAGAGCGGAAGTGGCGCGCGGAGAAGGGTACGCGCACCGACATCTGATGGCGTGGGGGTGAGGGCTTGAGGGGAGCTCTCACCCCTGCTCATCTTCTGAACTAGCATTATGTTTTTCGCATCCATCGAAAGGCAGAACAATGCCGCGTCCAGAACTGACCCCCGAGCAGCACGACGCCTTGGTGAAACTCCTCAACGACCCCGACAGCATGATCGTCACTGAAGACGGCCAGAGGCTGTACCTCTTCTACCGCGACCTGATGATGTGCATCCGAGCCAGAGAGGGCATGAACTTCCACAGGATGACCGACGACCAGCTCAACGAGTACGCCTTCTTGGAGCTGGGAAGATGGAAAACTCTCCGCATCAGCCGTCTCGCAAGTAAGCTGAACTAGTCCTCGCGTAGAATACACGGGTTATAATGAGACCCCTACTACGAAAGGACACACGATGTTCTGGACCCTGATCGCCATCATCGCGACCGCACTCATCACCTTCCTTTCCACCCAGCACTACTACGCGCGGAAGACCATCGCCCTCAAGAAGACCCACAAGTCGGAAGAGGACAAGGCCTTCCACGACGGATTCAAGGGCGGGTGGGACGAAGGCTTCGCGTACGGACAGCGGAAGGCGAACCTGGAAAGGATCGTCAACAAGAAGACTTCGTAGCGAAAGGAGACCCAAAGATGAGGCACCTATACACGGTGTCTCATTTTTTCGAGAGGAGGTGAGATAATGGAAGCAAAGGAATACCACGCCGACGACATCAAGCCCGCTGAGGACTACCCACAGCTCTTTGAGCACCAGCGTGACGCCCTTTCACGTATGCATAATGGGTGCATACTCTGGGGCGGTGTGGGGACCGGAAAATCGATTACAGCGGCTGCCTACTACATGGCGAACGAGACCCCTCGGGATATCTACGTCATCACCACCGCTAAGAAGCGGGACTCGCTGGACTGGGAGAAGGAGTTCATCAGATTCGGCATCAGCACAGACAAAGAACTGTCCATCGCGGGCAAGCTGACAGTCGACTCGTGGAACAACATCGGCAAGTACGACAACGTCTACGGAGCGTTCTTCATCTTCGACGAGCAGCGTCTCGTTGGTAGTGGGCACTGGGTGAAGGCGTTCCTCAAGATAGCCAAGAAGAACCGCTGGATCCTGCTGAGCGCCACCCCCGGGGATACCTGGATGGATTACATCCCCGTCTTCGTGGCGAACGGCTTCTACAAGAACAAGAGCGAGTTCATCCGCGAACACGTCATCTACAAGCCGTTCAGCAAGTTCCCGCAAGTCGACCGATACATCGGCATTGTGAGGCTGGTTAAGCAACGGAACCAGCTCCTCGTGGAGATGCCGTACGTGAAGCACACGGTCTGGAATTCCCAGGACGTTGAAGTCGACTACGACAAGGAGCTCTTCCACAAGGTCCTGAAGAAGAGATGGCATGTGTTCGAGGACCGACCTCTGAGAGACGTGTCGGAGCTCTTCTCTACTTTGAGAAAGGTGGTGAACTCGGATCCCTCTCGGTTGGATGCCGTGAAGGATCTCATGAAGAAACACCCACGCCTGATCGTGTTCTACAACTTCGACTACGAACTGGAGATACTGCGTAATTTGTCCCAGTTTGTGCCTGTTGCGGAGTGGAACGGCCATAAGCACCAAGATATACCAGAAAGTGACGAATGGGTGTATCTGGTACAGTATATGGCCGGAAGCGAAGGATGGAACTGCATCACTACGGATGCGATGGTTTTCTACAGCCTGACCTACTCGTACAAGCAGTACCATCAGGCGCACGGGCGCATCGATCGACTGACAAATCCTGCCAAGAATTTGCACTACTATACGCTCAAGAGTCAGAGCCCCCTCGATTTGGCCATCAGTAAGGCCCTCGGGGAGAAGAAAAACTTCAACGAGCGGCGTTACGCAGGCAGGTTCGCGGTCTGAGATATATGCCCGAATGTCCGGTTCCACAGATACCGGGCTCTCGGGAGTATGTGCCCTAATGTCCGTTTCCACAAAAAAATCAAGATCATCTGCCAAAAATTTGACAGTTGCCAACGTAGAATCTTGGCAAATTTGACAGACGTTTTCGCAGGTCACAGGCTTGCGACAAGATCATCCGTCAAATCCAAGAAATTTTTCCAAAACTTTTTTATTTTACGTACCCTGGGTATCTGCGTTACTGTCAAATCCTACTAGTTTTCTTATATCTACTTACGCGCGGGAGAAAAGTATAAAAACAGATATTGAACTCTGAAAAATAAAAAGTTTTTCGAAAAAAATCTTGGCAATGACATCTAGCCAAGACCGTGCCACCCCGCAGGATCGAGAATCACCCAAAATGGTCGACATGGAGCAATGGTGCTCAATCCCGACATTCAGTAACTATTCGGTCAGCAACTTCGGGCGCGTCCGCAACGAAGAGACTGGCCGGAACATGGCACTGTTGCGAAACCAACACGGTCTCGTCAACGTCGGCCTCACCAGAAACAGGGTGCAATACAAAAGATGTGTCGCGAGGCTGGTCGCTCAGGCCTTCCTCCCCGCTCCTCCCGAGGACTCGTTCGACACTCCTATCAACCTCGATGGCGATCGAACCAACAACCGCGCCGAGAACCTTCTCTGGCGACCGCGATGGTTCGCCGTCAAATACTTCGATCAGTTCGATGAGCCGATCCGAATGGGTTCGTTCGACACCCCCATCGAGGAAATCAACTCGGGCGAGATCTTCGCCAACTCATGGGATGCCGCTATCCGGTACGGCCTCCTGGAAAGCGAGATCTTTCTCGCCATGCTCAACCGGACCTACGTCTGGCCAACATACCAGCAATTCCGGGTCATACCGGACCAAACGGAAAACAGATATCAAGTAGCGTGAAAAACGCGTGGTATGATAGAAGGGGTGAGGGTTTGCTTTAAGTTTTTCTGTGGCTGAGGAGTCCCAAGTGCTAGAGCGTCACTATCAATCGAGTCTGATCCGTGCGCTCAAGCGCAGGTTCCCCGGGTGCATCGTTCTGAAGAACGACTCGGGATATCTACAGGGCTTCCCAGACCTCACTGTCCTCTACAAGGACAAGTGGGCCGTGCTTGAAGTGAAGGGGTCTGCGGACGCGCATCAACAACCGAACCAGGAGTATTACGTGGGCCTCCTGGACGAGATGTCGTTCGCAGCCTTCATCTGCCCCGAGAACGAAGAGGAAGTTCTCCGTGATCTTCAACAAGCATTCGAACCTCGTCGGCAAACACGCTTTTCTCAGCGCAAGTAAGTATCACTGGATCGGCTACGACGAGGATAAGCTGGATCGCGTATTCACAGCGTCCCAAGCGGCACAACGCGGTGTCGAACTACATGCCCTAGCGCATGACCTCATTCGTCTGGGAATCAACCTCCCCGACGACGGACAGACGCTGAGCCTCTACGTCAATGACGGTATCGAGTATCAAATGTCGCCCGAGCAAACCCTGTTCTACTCCGACAACGCATTCGGGACCGCCGACAGCATATCCTTCAGGCGCAACATGCTGAGGATCCACGACCTCAAAAATGGCATCACGCCTGGATCACCACACCAGCTCGAAGTCTACGCTGCGCTGTTCTGCCTCGAATATGATGTGCGACCGTTCGACATCGAGATGGAACTTCGCATCTATCAGAGCAACAACGTCGACGTGTTCGAGCCCGACCCAGACGCTATCTTCCACATCATGGACAAGATCGTCTACTTCGACAAGCGTCTGAATCTACTCAAAGAGGAGGGGCCGCAGTGATTATCGACGAAGACGACTATCTGGCTCACTATGGTACTCCTCGGCACTCTGGCCGCTATCCGTGGGGTTCAGGGGACAACCCTCAGCGGAGCCAGGACTTCCTGTCGTACGTCGACAATCTCAGAGACCAAGGACTCAGCGAGACCGAAATTGCGAGAGGCCTCGGTATCACGACGACCAAGCTTCGCGCAGAGCGGACGATCGCAAGAGCCGCCAAGAAGCAGGCCGATATCGCCATGGCCCAGCGGTTGCAAAGCAAGGGGTACTCGAACGTCGCCATCGGCAAGCGGATGGGTATCAACGAGTCCTCGGTCCGTTCTCTCCTTTCTGAAGGCCAGAAAGACAAGGCCAACGTTCTCGAAGCCACAAGCACCATGCTCAAGGAACAGGTCGACAAGAAGGGGTACATAGACGTAGGCGCTGGTGTGGAGCACCACATTGGCGTCAGCAAGCAGAAACTCGGTGCTGCGGTACAGAAACTCCAAGACGAGGGTTACACCCTGCATTACGTCAAGGTGCAGCAGCTCGGCACCGGGCAGTTCACCTCTGTCAAAGTTCTGGCAAAGCCTGGCACCCCGTACTCTGAGGTGTACAGGAACCGGGACAACATTCAGCAGGTGACGGATTACTCCAGCGATGGAGGTAGATCCTACACGGGAATCAAAACCCCGTTGTCCGTGAGTTCGAAGCGGGTCGGCGTCCGTTATGCAGAACAGGGTGGGGCTGATGCCGACGGTGTGATCTACGTTCGTCCCGGAGTCTCCGACCTGTCCCTTGGCGGTGCTCGTTATGCCCAGGTCCGCATCGCAGTGGATGGGACCCACTACCTCAAGGGCATGGCGATGTACAGGGATGATCTCCCTGACGGCGTGGACCTCGTGTTCAACACGAACAAGAAGAACACGGGGAACAAACTCGATGCCATGAAGGCGATGAAGGACGACCCCGAAAACCCATTCGGTGCTGTCGTTCGTCAGATCACAACGCCGGACGGCAAGAAGGTCAAGTCGGCGATGAACATCGTCAACGAAGAAGGCAACTGGGAAGGCTGGGCTAAGAACCTCTCCTCGCAGATGCTGTCCAAGCAGAGTCCCAAGCTAGCAAGAGAACAGCTGGCTCAGACCTTCGAACGCAAGAAGCAAGAGTTCGACGAGATCATGCGGCTGACCAATCCGGCCGTAAGAAGGAAGCTGCTCGAATCGTTCTCGGATGACGCCGACTCTTCATCGGTCCATCTCAAGGCCGCGGCTCTTCCTCGACAGGGATCGCATGTGATCCTCCCCGTAAACTCCATGCGGGAGACGGAGATCTACGCACCCAACTATCGAAACGGGGAGCGGGTCGTTCTGATTCGTTACCCCCATGGTGGAATCTTCGAGATCCCCGAGCTGACCGTTAACAACAGACACCCTGAAGGTAGGCGTCTTCTCGGTCAGGCAAGGGATGCAGTCGGCATCAACCACAAGGTAGCCGAGAGGCTGTCTGGTGCCGACTTCGATGGTGACACCGTTCTCGTAATACCGAACAATCAGGGCAAGGTCAAGACTGCGCCTGCCCTTGAGAAGTTGAAGGGCTTCGATCCTCAGGCCGCCTACCCTGCGTATGAAGGCATGCCGAAGATGAGCGCCCGCACAAAGCAGGTTGAGATGGGGAAGGTTTCCAACCTCATCACAGACATGACCATTCGGGGCGCTTCGATGGACGAGCTTGCGCGCGCAGTTCGTCACTCGATGGTGGTCATCGATGCAGAGAAACACAACCTGAACTACAAGCAGTCGGCCATCGACAATGGCATCGCTCAGCTGAAGGAGAAGTACCAGGGTAAGAAGGATGGTGGTGCAGCCACTCTGATCTCTAACGCTGGTGCCAGCTCCACAGTTCGAGTGCCGGAAAGGAAGCAGAGCTACACAATCGACAAGGCCACAGGCAAGAAGATCTACAAGGAGACTGGTGCTACCTACGTGGACAAGGACGGCAAGACCGTCAAACGTACCACTGAAGTACCCAGACTGGCCATCGTCGACGATGCACATAAGCTCTCGTCCGGTACGCTCATCGAGAAGGTGTATGCAGACCACTCCAACAGGCTGAAGGATCTGGCCAACCAGGCCAGAAAAGAGATGGTGAACACAAGGGCTATCCCCTACTCACCGTCTGCAAGAACCGCCTATGCCAAGGAAGTGCAGTCTCTAAACGCCAAGCTGAGCATCGCTCTCAGAAACGCCCCCCTAGAAAGACAAGCCCAGATCCTAGCCAACGCCGAGGTGCGGCAGAAGCAGCAAGCTAATCCTGACATGGATGCTGCTGATCTCAAGAAGATCAAAGCAATTGCACTGAACAAGGCTAGAGAAAGGACTGGTGCTAAGAAGACCCGCATTCTCATAACCGACGATGAGTGGGCCGCTATTCAGGCTGGTGCTATCAGTAACAACAAGCTCAACCAGATCCTGAACAATGCTGACCTCGATCAGGTCAAGCATCTGGCTACACCGAAGCAGAAGAGTACTATGACCTCGGCCAAACTACAAAGAGCACAGGCCATGCTTCGTGCTGGTCGTACTCAGGCTGAGGTTGCTGACGCTCTCGGTGTCTCTGTGTCCACTCTCAAGTCTAGTCTTGGTGGAGGTGAGTGACGTGGCTGAACACATGCTTACCACATCTGACAACCCGTACAATCCTTTCACCGAGTTCGATGAGTGGTACGCCGAAGACGTTCGTCTCGGTCACAACACAACAGCGTTCCTTGCAAGGATCGTTAAGTCTTCTGATGAGCTGTCAGAAACAGATCAAAGTCTGGCCATCGAGCAGGCTATCGATGAGATCGTGACTGAGAATGTCAACGGTCTCTATCTGAAAGTGCCAGTTCCAGAAGATTCATAACTGAATAGCAGAGATGTCGAAGTAGGGGGAGGGGTCTCGCAAATCAGACCCCCCTCCTGCAT
>Ga0164243_10013727_pt1 | contig 11369 bp, 9 predicted proteins | sample OricompcompostOP_FD_108781 | JGI IMG/M metagenome (GOLD analysis project Ga0164243, IMG submission 108781) | Organic Plus compost microbial communities from Emeryville, California, USA - Original compost - Organic plus compost (OP) | ecosystem: Engineered > Solid waste > Mixed feedstock >... | reverse complement strand
TGAATGTATGCAGCAGCTCCAGCAGCGCTCTCATCGGGTGGTGGAGTCTGAAACGGTCGACCGCTGCGCACGATGTTATCAGCAATAATCAGCGAGCCCGGGCGGCTCAGACGAAGTGCCCATTCCAGATAATGGCTATTATTTACCTTATCGGCATCAATAAAAATAAGGTCAAAAGGCGCCTCATCGGTAAGCGCAGGGAGCAGGTCGAGCGCGGGACCAACTCGCACTTCAGTTCGCTTATCAAGCCCCGCCGCGTGGAACGACTTACGGGCAAGCGCCGCATACTCGGGATTGACTTCCAGCGTGATCAGTTTGCCGTCTTCCGGCAATGCACGCGCCAGCCAGACGCCTGAATAGCCCGCCAGCGAGCCAATTTCCAGGATCTTGCGAGCGCCACAGGTCAGCGCCAGTACATGCAAAAGTTTTCCCTGAAGAGGTGAAACCTGATTTCCAGGCAGTCCAGCCGCCTCCGTGCTGGCAACAGACGCCCGTAGCGCCTCATCTTCTGGGGCAAAGCGAATCGCCAGTTCATGATTGATTCGAGCACGCGCTTCAGACTCAGATGGATACATTGCTTCTTCCTTTCACAAAAATATGGAGCACTATACAGTCTCCTCCCTGAGAATAGGGACACATATCTTCTTCTGTCCCACAGCATACGTAATTCTCTCTAACACCGAAAGAAGCATGTTTCACCATCAAAATGGAGTCCGCCTCATCATCAGGCCCTCTCTTTTTAGAGCATACCATGCCTTTGCGCTCTGAAGCAAACATAGCAGGGATTTTCAGCAATCGATGGGGCAGAGTATATCTGAAAAAGAGCAAGAGAAAAGGGACCGTGCCCGATTCAGAGTCGAGCGAAACGGCCCCTTTTTCGGCACACCCATTATACCAATGATGCATGTGCCGCGGTATCTACATAGATAGTCGCGTTCTCATGCAGTTGAAGAAAGGTTGCGGGAATATCGGAGCTTGCCGCTGAATGCAACACCTTCTGCATAATCGTCGCTTTCTTGCTCCCGGTGGCGATCAACACAATTCGACGGGCCTCAAGGATCGTGGCAACACCCATCGAAATCGCCTCGCGGGGCACTAAATCTTCACCACCAAAATCACCCGCAGCGTTGCGCCGCGTAGTGGCATCCAGCCTCACCAGGCGTGTGCGGCTGTCTCGTGCAGATCCCGGCTCGTTAAAACCGATATGCCCGTTCTCACCGATACCCAGGAGCTGGAAATCCAGACCGCCCGCCTGCTGAATCTTCTGCTCGTATGCAGCACAAAAATCAGCAATTGCATCTCTCGACAAAAAGCCATCGGGAATATGGATTTGAGAGGCAGGAACGTTGACATGATCAAAAAGATGATGGTGCATAAAATAGTGATAACTTTGCGAAGAATCAGGCTGCATCAGATAATATTCATCCAGATTGAACGTAATCACACGTGAAAAATCAAGGCCCTCTTCTCGATGCAAGCGCACCAGCTCGCGATAGAGCAGGATCGGCGTATTCCCGGTTGCCAATCCAAGCACGGTCGAACGGCCCTCAGCGTTCCGCTCGCGAATCAGGGCTGCAATTTCTGCCGCAACTGTCTGCGCAATCTCCTGAGCATTTTCTGCAACAACAAAAGGTATATGTGTCATAATTACGTATATCCTCTCCATTTTCAGTCGATGAGAGCTCTCACCTTTGCCACCGGTTCCTGATCCGGCCTATTGGTATAGACCACTGTATATCTAGTCCAATACAGAAACGTTTCACAGAAGCGGACAGTAACGGGCTTGCTGCACAAAAAGCCGAAGAAACCGTTCGACTTCAGACCAGACAAACAGGAGGAAAAGCGGCTCCAGAGGCTCCGGGAGAAAAGAGTATCCTATCCTCAGACACATTGTATCATCTTTTCCGCAGAACACAAAAGCGCTCCCGCCGGATTTGAAGCCACCGGACAGGGAACGCTTTCTCATAAGCGGAGTGCGCGCTAGAGGCTGGCGAGCACTTCTAACAGAGCCCGTGTTTCTTTTTCTGCATCGTGTATCGGCCTGACGGTTGCCATAATCTCGTCAGCCCCGGCCTCGCGCTTTGCATACATACGCCGCCTGATCTCGTCTTCATCACCATACACAAACACCGAGTCAATCAGCTCCTCGGGCAGCTTGCCATCAGACGGGAGGGGATAACCCGCCTCCTCAAAAAGCTTCCGATAGGTCGGGAAGCGCGAATAGACGGCGAAGGACTCCTGAGCCAGCCTGCGCACGACACCGAAATCTTTTGTCAGCAGCAAGGGAGCGCTTACCATGAGCGGTGGACGCGCTCGTCCCGCTTGCCGGGCTCCTTCTTCCAGCATGGGCAACGCCACCGACCGGATATAGGAAGGAGGCGACCAGATTAACATTGCCCCATCCGAGAGCTCGCCCGCCAGCCGCAGCATGTTCTTGCGCAACGCCGCCAGCCAGATCGGGAAACGAGGGAGCGGCGTTCCCTGCGGGTAGCGAGCATGTACGCGGTAATAGTCTCCTTCAAAATCAATAGCGCCCTCCCAGAGCAGCCCGCGCAGCACCGTGATGTACTCGCGCAGGTGTCCAAGTGGTTTCGCGAAATCCAGTCCGTACGTCCCCTCGATTTCCGGACGATGGCTCGCGCCCAGTCCCAGGCGGATCCGTTGCGGGGCAATCTCCGCCAGCACCAGCGCCTCATTCGCGAGCGTCAACGGGTGACGCGGGTACGTAATCGTGATCGAGGTTCCCAGGCCGATTCTGCTGGTTTGCGCTGCCGCCGCTGTCACAATCGCAAGTCCATCAGGACCAACCGGCCAGGACGGCACCCAGGCCATCGGAATACCTGCTTGCTCGGCTAGCTTGATCGTACTCAGGACACGTTGTGCAGGCGGGGGAAAGAGGACGAGACCAATCGGAAATGTAGTCATCCCTGCATAGTTTCCTTTCTTCTGAAATAATCGCTCGAAGATCTTGCTCACAAAGCGAGAAATCACGTGGGCTTCTGCCCCCAGAGCCGCTGGAAGTAGGCAGCACCACAGAAATCTGGCGCCTCCATGTCACCGATAGCACGGGCATAGAGCGTTTCAATTTCATCACGGGAACAGAGGACATTTTGCACAATAAAAGGTTGCAGTAGTTTCAGGAACGTTTTCATGTTTTCGTAGAAAGGCTTGTAAGCGGGCATGCCAGCGGAATAGTTCAGCACAAAGACCTCTTGCCTGATCTGCTCAAAGCCCGCTTGCTGGAACAGGCGCGGGAGCACAGCAGAAATACCATAGTGTTCGCCATAACTCGTAAAGCAGCATCCGGCTTTGCGCATTGCCTCGGTCAGCCTACAACTGTATCGGGCAAGAGAATCACTATTTGTTGAACCCATACTTTCGGGCTCTATATTTATCATGTAACCACCTGGTCGTAGCAGACGCATGCACTCCCCTAATAACCAGGGCCAGTCCTTCGTTACCAGAAAACTGAGAAGAAGGCTGGCATGGATAGCATCAAATGAAGAATCACAAAATTCGAGTTGCTGCCGCACGTCCATTACTCGAAAATGAGTATTGTGCAGTTGCATCGTTTCCGCTATATGCGTCGCGTAGTCGATCATCAATTGACTGATATCAATCCCTGTTACCTGGCAGGAAGGATGCCCCTGTGCTATACGACAAACCCACTCCCCCGGACCACATGCAAGATCGAGGATATGCCAGTTCTCCACCGCCTGAAGCGCCTCGGGAAGCGTATCAAACGCGGTACTGAGCAACCGGGCTTGCTTCATCAATCGAGCAATCTCCGCGGCATTCTCGACGTCAATAAAGTAGAAAGAATGGGCGTTGTCAGGTTGATCCAGCACTGCACCCTCTCCTCGTTTTGTTCTCTTTACTCTATTTTTATCATACTGTCATTTCTTCCCGATGACAATACGCTCATCACTTCTCTACTCTTATTTTACTCGAAAAGTCTATCTCTTCAATGCGCTAACTCTTCTGCATTATTACTTGAGCGAACTTCCCTGTAAAATCGAGGCCAGAATCAGCGCGATGTTCCACGCATCATCCGCACCACTATGATGCGTCCCTTCAAGCGGCACCTCCAGGATTTGGAGCGCCCGTGCCATTCCGACCTCTTTCTTCAGACCATGCTGCACTGCAAACAGAATCTTCGCGTTGATATGTTTCGGGCTGAACGGGTAAGCAATCTGGCGCTGTTGACACTGACGCTCAAAACGCAGCCGATCGGCGTCACCATAGCTGGCCCACACGCGTTGTGAAGAGGCATATTCATACCGGAGCAAAGAACATGCCTCTTCAAATGAAATACCGGTATCTACTAATTTCTGTGTTAGTCCGGTTAGCCGGGAACAAAACGGACTGACAGTCGAGCGTTCGGGCCGCACCAGAATCCTTCGTTTCCCATGTCGCTCACGAGTCGCCACGTCTAGCAGGCACAGTCCAATCTCGATAATCTCCGATTCCTGGCCCTCCGGTGTCGGTCCATCCCAGCACGTCGCCTCAACATCTATCACAAGTATTTGATCCAGTAAGCGCATTTGTCCCTCCTTATAGCGTCCTTACGCAATTCTACAACAGAATGGGTGGTTACATGCAAGGCATATACATGCAGTAGAGTGCTACTGTAATCGCATCGAATTCTATTTCAAGATAAACGAGAAAAGGGTAGATCTCCGACAGAAGATATGATCGAAAAGCGATCGTAGCCGCTGGTTTTAATGGCCTCCACAGCTTTGTCTCGCAAAATATTTCTATATCGTTTTTAAGTATAGTTACTGAATCTCCTCTTTCTACCGAGTTTTCTTGTGTATACTATAAGAGAGACAGCAGACAGTTCCCACTCACAAAGAAGTGAGCTCTCAAAAAGCAAGACGCTTTACACCTATAAAGCGGCAAAGAAGCAGTTTACCCGAGGAAGCCCCATCTAAAGGGGGAAATGCTTTTTGCCTATTACTTGCACTGGCATCGTATTCATTACGGAAGCGGCTGCTGTTTTCCGCTTCCAGAGGCTGAAAGAGGAGCCACCGCCAGCACATGTCTGGAATTGCAAAGCTCTTTTTCAGAAAGGGAGAATACTATGACATTGAGAGCACCCTGTGCTCTTGGAATTGAGCAAGAATTTCAACTGGTAGATCAACAAACCGGCGATTTATGCTCATGCAATCAAGCTATTGTCGCAAAAGGACAACAACTATTAGGCGAACACCTCAAACTGGAGGCGAAACAGGCATGTATTGAGCTCACAACCGGCGTCTGTCCCACGATCGAAGACGCTCGTCACGAGATCATGACATTACAAACAAAGCTCAGCCATCTTATCGCCAGTGAGGGGCTCTCCCTGATCCGTGCTGGAACCCATCCCGGTGCCCTCTGGCAGCAACAAAAAACAACAGTGGGTGAGCGCTACCAGCGGCTTGAAGAAGATTTTCAAGATGTTGATCGGGCGCTGGTTATCTTTGGTTTACACATTCATGCAGGTATTGAAAGCCGCGAGCTTGCCGTTGATCTGATGAACCAGCTCCGGGCCTGGCTCCCACACTTCCTTGCTCTCTCCAGCAACTCCCCTTTCTGGGAGGGACGCTATACCGGCCTGAAATCCTATCGTTCCATCATCTGGAATATGCTTCCACGTACCGGAACCCCCGACGTGCTCTCATCCTGGACGCAGTTTCAACAGACAGTCGATGAGCTTATACAGTTCGGTTGTATCGAAAATGGAAAAGAGCTGTGCTGGGACATCCGCCCACATCCCTTCTTCCCAACGCTGGAACTGCGCGTCTGTGATATGCCCACCACTACCGAGGAGACGCTAGCGCTGGCAGCACTCTTTCAGGCCCTGGTCATGAAACTGACCTGGTTGCAGACCCATAACCGCCCCTATCCGATTCTGCCACGCCATTTCATCGAAGAAAATAAATGGAAAGCCGTTCGTTACGGACTTGATGCATCTATTGTTGATTTTCTCACAGGGCGTCGCTTAACTATGCGCGATGCGCTTCATGAACTCCTCGATTTCGTTCAAGATGTTGTAGAAGATCTGGGCTGTCAGCCAGAATTTGACTTTCTGCGTCACCTGCTACAGGATCCGGCAGGCTCAGGAGCAGACCGCCAGATTGCTATCTACGAACGCACAGGCGACGTGCAACAGGTTATACAGTTTTTATTGAAACAGTCTCTTCTTTCATTTAGTGCTGGCGTAGCTTCCCAATAAACATGTGTCAGGAAAGGCTCTTTCTTCTTCCCTGTTCAGCGAGCCTTTCCTGTTCACCTTCTCTTGAAGATCATCGATCAAAGATGAAGAGGAGCAAGCTGCTTCAATAAAAAAGAGAGCGAAGAACACACACTGGTGCTCCTCGCCCCTCAACGCTTATCGCCACAGGCAATAAAATAACCGCAACAACGCTAAAGCAGTACTGTATGGAAGTGTCTCTTCAATAGGCAGGAATGTTCAATACCTCTTCTTCGTTGCGTTTTCATTGTATCAGAGCGGAACAAGAAGATCTCGTAGCAATCGGCCAGTTTCTACCTGTCCCTTTGGACAGGGAAGAAACCGTTCTTCAGGACAGCGCTCTTCCGGCGCAAAAAATGGTACCTTGAAAACAGAACTTCCCGTACCGATCGCCCCGCATATCACTGCCAGGAAGCTACTCAATACTCTTTCTCTCGATCATAGTGGAAGAGCTTATACTGCTTTCTTTTTGCACTTCATATTCAGGCATGTGAAAGGAGAACCATGTTTCCAGCCAAACCACCTCAAACGCTTCCAGAAGCCTTCTTTCTGGCAACAGCAGGCTCCGCTGCCTTTCCTCTTCTTCGCTATGATGCCGAGCGAACAAGCAAGTCAGCTCTTGCCAGCATGCGTACGCTGGCCCTCATCGGCACCGATGAAGCCTGGAACCTCCTTCACACGTACAAGCAAGACCCACGAGACGCGATACAACGCGAATATCGGCGCCTGCATCAGTTTGGGACGAAAACACTTTTTCGCCCTTCGCTTGTACCATCTCTTCAATTTCAGGACGACCGACAGACCATAGAGTGTAATCTTTATACGCTGGAAACGCTGGATTATCCAGTATTAGTACTTTCAAGCCAGGTGAATCCTACACATATACAGACAGTCAAACTCAACCATGGTTATTATCTTCTCGACATATCAGCGATTGCCGATCTACCAGAGGTAAGAAAGGTCACCCTCTCAGATTGCAGGGCACTCCATGATTTCTCACCTCTTGCCTACCTTCCCCATCTGACAACCGTGACCCTGCCAGCACGCTCAGAGCTGACACACTTGAAGCCACTCGTTGAACTTCCCGAGCTTGTCGACATCACACTGACACACTGTGACGAGCTCACCGACATCACACCGCTTGCCCGCTTCTCTCAATTGCGCATGCTTGCTCTCAATGATTGCGTCAACCTGCTTGATCTCGTGCCGCTGGCAGAGCTCTCACACCTGCACACGCTCTCGCTTTCCAACTGCTCTCAGGCGATTGATCTTTCAGTACTGGCGACACTGCCGCACTTCACCACCCTCATGCTTTCCAGTTGCAAGACGCTGCAAGGCTTGCCCGATCTCACACCACTCGCAAACCTGACCGCGTTCGGCTTCTCATCCTGTGGACAACTCACAGACCTTACTCCACTCACAGCGCTCAAGCGGCTTCAGCGGCTCAATCTCTCGTGGTGCTCTCAGCTTACAGACCTGTCCATTCTGGCATCACTGCCGCAGCTCTCAGCACTGAACCTTTCGTGGTGCTGGTCCCTGACGGACATCACACCGCTTACCGCGCTCGGGCAACTCACCGCGCTCGATCTTTCATGGTGCGGCCACCTGACTGATATCACACCGCTTTCCCGGCTGACCAGGCTGCAACATATCAACCTCTCGTGGTGCGACCATTTGACCGATATCTCTGTTCTGCTTTCGTTACCCGAACTCAAAACGGTGACGCTTCACGAGTCGTGGCAGGGAAGCAGCGTGGCAACTGCCCTTCGGAAGCGCGGCATTGCGCTGACCTTCACAGGAGACACGGACGGTCTGGCCTCTCCGGGCGCTTCCTTCGATAGTCCCGGCCAGACGCTCCCGGGCAAACGACCGCTTTGACAGTCTGGAAATAGTCGAGATATACTGAACCAGCTACAACTGTCTTTCTCATTCGCAAGATGAGCTCACAAGCAAGGAAAATGAGCGTATGATGTTATTTGCGAACACAGGACTTCGCACCACGTGTGATCGCTTCCTCTGTGGACATACTCCTCTGACGCAGCGCGACCAGCTCAAGCAACTGGCACTATCACCGCTTCTGGATATGCCCATTGATCGATATGGACAAGGGCCTGCGATTCAGCTTCTAGAGCAGGAAACCGCCGAGATATTAGGCAAGGAAGCCGCTGTTTTTGTGCATAAAGGGGTGGTTGCCCAACAGATGGCGCTCCGCACATGGGCAGAACGAACGCGCCGCTATACTGTCGCGCTTCATCCCAAAAGCCATATTGATGCTGACGAGCGAAATGCCTATGAACGCCTTCACCCACTGATTGGCTTGCGTGTCGGCTCGGAGCATAGCATGTTTACGCTCCAGGAGCTCAAGGCGCTTCACGAGCCTCCCGGCAGTATTACGATTGAGCTTCCATTGCGCAATGCAGGCTTTACGCTCTTGCCGTGGGACGAGCTGTATGCTATTTCCACCTGGGCCCGCGAGCAGCACATACCGCTCCACTTCGATGGGGCCCGGCTCTGGGAGTGCGGCCCCTATTATGGGCGCTCCTATGCAGAGATTGCCTCGCTTGCCGACTCGGTCTATGTCTCCTTCTATAAAGGGCTCGGCGGGCTTGCAGGCTGTGTTCTGGCTGGTCCAAAAGACTTTATTGAGGAAACACAAGCATGGCAAACACGGCTTGGAGGCAACATCTTCACAGTTTTCCCTTATGTGCTTTCCGCCTATGAGGGACTACAACACCACCTGCCTAAAATGGCTTCCTATGTGGCACGAGCCCGGGAAATAGCGGCTGCGCTCTCCCGGATCGAGGGAGTACAGCTTGTTCCCGATCCGCCGCATATCAACTCGTTTCAGCTCTACCTTCCAGCACCAGCAAAGGCACTTCAGAAGGGGATCGAGCACCTGGCAGAAACCGAACATATCTGGCTTTTCGGCACGCTCCACGAAACGCAATTCCCATCTCTGACAATGGTTGAAGTGGTGGTCGGCGAGGCAACCGAGCAATGGACCACTTCCGAGGTAGTGGAAGCGCTCCAAAAGCTCCTTCAGCTTGCCCGCGATGCATAGATTGCCACACAGCAGCAGTGACAGGCCACTCGATGCCTGCCCACTGCTGCCAGCCAGGGAACCACATCAGCAGGCATAATACATTCCGCCAGAAAACGTCTATCACACACCTCCCTGCTTTTTCTCTTCTCTTTTTGAATACCCCGGTTCGCTGTCAAAGCGGAAAAGGTCTAGCCATTTTGAAGGCGATTACGTAAAAAGGTCTCCCAGGTAATATGGCCAACCGCACGGTCAAGCACGATATTGACACCAGACCGAAAAGCGTCATACAGTGGGCTCTTGAGCGGCATCGGATGGATAACACATTCTCGCTGATAGACGCGCATATAGATATCGGCCATCTCTTCAATGGTCAGCACCTGCGGCCCACCCATCGCCGGCACATGCCCACAGGCCCCCCGTTCTACCAGATCAACCAGCCGATGAGCCACCTCCAGCTTATCAATCGACTGAAAGCGCATTCCCGCCGGGATGACAATTTTCTTCTCCTCCGGCTTCTCGCCCTGCTGGATCAGGTTCAGGACCAGATCGTGAAACTGGGTCGCGCGCAAAATGGTCCAGGGCAAGCCGGAATGCTCAATCATGTGCTCAACTTCCAGCTTCGCTTTATAGTACGGATATGGACTCTTATCAATGCCAACAATCGAGATATAGACGATATGCGGCAGATCATGTTGCAGGGCAGCTTGCAGCAAATGTTGAGTCCCACGAATATCGGTCGTGAAGCCCTCTTCCTGATAGTTACTGGCACAATGCACAATTGCATCAATATCCGCTGTTGCCTCCTTCAACCCGCTCCCCGTACGAATATCACCGCAACAGACCTCGATCTCTTCAGGCACGGGCGGATTCTCCTGATGCGTGTAGACACGCACATTATGATCATGGTCGATCAGAAACTGCACGACGAGCTGACCCACACCGCCTGTGCCCCCGGTTACAAGAATAGTAGACATATAGGTTTCTCTCCCCTTCTACACTGCAACTGGAATAATAGAGCAACGCCTTTTTCACGTGAAAGCTATCACCCTGGTTCCATCACAGAGCTCAACCGTCACCAACCTCCATCGCTCATCGTGTTCTACTCAGACATTCGATACGCTCAAAGCTGCATTAGTCTATCAGAAGGAAAACTATGGGAACGAAGCGCATTCTGGCCCTCCAGCATACACCTGAGGACCCACCCGGTCTTGTGCTTGACATGGCCCGGAAGCAGCATATCCAGATCGACATTTGCACCTCCTCTCATGAACCACTCCCGGACGTTCTTTATGATTATGATATGCTCATCATTTTTGGGGGGCAGGAACACGTGTATGACGAGAATCGCTACCCCTTTATTACGAAGGAAAAGGAGCTAACCCGCAAAGCCCTTGCCCGCGGGCTCCCCTTTCTGGGAATCTGTTTCGGCGGTCAATTGCTTGCTTCAGCACTGGGAGCACGGATCAGACGCCTGGCTGCTCCACAAATTGGCCTGCTCAATGTCCATATCACCGATGCCGGCCGCCGCGACCCGATCTATACCGGCATGCCAGCCCATCAGCTCGCCTTTCAATGGCACAATGATGTGTTCGATCTGCCTCAGGACGGCGTTCTCCTCGCCACCTCGCAAGGCAGAGAGCATCAGGCCTTCCGCTTTGGGCCGAACGCTTATGGCATTCAGTATCATATTGAGCTCACTCCCGGGATGTTCGAGGAGCAACTTTCAGACAAAACGACGCGACGCGCCTTCCAGCACAAGCCAGAGACGTATCAGCATATCAAGGAAGCATGGAGAACGGTATACCCCACCTACGAGGAACATTCTCGGATCTTCCTTGACAATCTGTTTCGTATTGGTCAGCTTATCCCTGCACGTTCGCCCATTCACGATAGTGGGAGATATCGCCGTACAGCTCAATAAGCGGCTTCTGCTCCTCGATCACGACTTTGCATAATCCGGTCGGATACGCGGCCGGCGGCTCCCAGAGCCGTTCCATTGGGCGCTCATCGAAGAAGGCCATTATGGTCTTCAGCGTCGCTGCATGCGTGACGAGAAGGAGCGTTTCCCCTTTCTGTTCCTCAAGCACGCTT
>Ga0164243_10013723_pt1 | contig 11372 bp, 10 predicted proteins | sample OricompcompostOP_FD_108781 | JGI IMG/M metagenome (GOLD analysis project Ga0164243, IMG submission 108781) | Organic Plus compost microbial communities from Emeryville, California, USA - Original compost - Organic plus compost (OP) | ecosystem: Engineered > Solid waste > Mixed feedstock >... | reverse complement strand
CTCGCCGACCTCCTGCGCCGCGTCCGCCACCAGCCGGCGCAGGATCAGCGCCGAGACCTCCTCGGCGGTGAACGACTGGCCGTGCATGGTCAGCGTCAGGTGCCGGCCCAGCTCCCGCTTGATCAGGTCGACCACCAGGTCCGGCTCGAGTACGGCGGTGTCCTTGGCCTTGGTGCCGACCACCACGCTGTCGGCCGCCGAGAAGTACACGGCCGAGGGGGTCGAGTCGTCGCCCTCCCGGCTGCGGAGCACGGTCGGGCGACCGGTCGCGTCGAGGTACGCGACGCTGGAATAGGTCGTGCCCAGGTCAATGCCGAAGACAGCCACGCTGTTCGCTTTCTCCTCCGGTTCGCTTGGCGCCTGATCCCCGCGTCAGCGCCCGGTCACTTGTGCCACCACGACGTCGGCACGGCGGGCAATCTGCTCACCGCGCACGAAACCGCTCGACACCGTCTCTACCACGAGCCCGTCCCAGGCGGGATCGTCGACCGGCACGGTGTCCACCGGTCGGTGCAGCGCCATGTCGTACCGCTCGCCCTTGGCCACGTCGAACGGCTCCACCCCGGTACGCCCGAGCACCTCGATGGTCTCCTCGGCGAACGCCGCGAACAGCGCGCCGACCTGCCCGGCGAACATCGCGTACAGCGAGGCGTCGGACTGCGGATCGTTCGGGTCCGGGTTCTCCTTGCCGGCCATCGCCCACCGGTCGGCCTCCCGCCGGGCGTAGTCGTACAGCCGGTACAGGCCGGCACGCACCGGCTCCAGCGTCGCCTCCAGCTCGCTGCGGCGCAGCTGCTGGTTCTCCGAGTGGAGCTTGTCGATGATCTCCTCGCGGAACGCGGCGCGTTCCTGCTCGCGGGCCACCGCCTGGTGCAGCTCGGCCAGCCGGTCGGGCAGGTGACTGAGCGCGGTGAGCTGCGCACGGATGACGACGAGCTCGGCACGCAGCGGCCCGAGCGCGCTCGCGGTCTCGTCGGCGTCCGGCACCGCACACTCCTTTCGGCGGCGTGGCCCGGGTCGGGCTGCCCGCCTCTCGTGGCCCCCGGCGCGGCGAACGTGTACCGCTGAGCCGGGGAGACGCTGTCTCGGGTTGGAAATCTATCCGCGGTTGGCCCGACGCGACACCTTTGGTGTGCGTCAGATCCATTTGTTTCCCAGCCACATCCTCGCGTACCACTGCGAGTAGGTGATCGTCTCCCCGACGTAGATCGGATAGAAGTACAGGAAACACAGCGCCACCAGCGCGACGAACCCGCCGGAGACCAGTACGCCGGCGAGCCTGCGCTCCGGCCGCGCGGTCCGCGGCCCGATGAGCATCCCCAGCGCCATCGTCACGCCGAGTACCAGGAACGGTTCGGACGGCAGCGCGTAGAAGTAGAACATCGTGCGGTGGTCGCTGAACTCGTAGTACACCCACGGCAGGATGCCGGCCGCCGCGGTCAGCAACAGGAACCAGCCGCGCCAGTCACGCTTCGCGATCGACCACCACGCCAGCGCCACCAGCGCCGGGATGAACGCCCACCACAGCACCGGCGTACCCAGCAGCAGCACCTCCGCCGAGCACTGCTGCGCCGAGCACAGCCCGTTCCCGTCGTAGTAGTACGCCACCGGCCGGGACAGCGTGAGCCACTGCATCGGCCACGACTGGTACTGGTGCTTCGTGGACAGGCCGGTGTGGAACGCCAGGATGTCCCGGTGGTACTGCAGCAGGTTGTACAGCGGGCCCACGATCGGTGGCTCCGCGTGGCCGTGGTCGCGCAGCCAGTGCCGGTCCCAGCTGTGGTCGTTCGCGAACCAGCCGGCCCAGCTCGCCACGTACACCACGGCGAAGATCGCCAGTACGGCCAGCAGCCAGCCGAACTCGTCCAGCAGCGCGTCCCGCCACGGGTGCCGGACCCCGGCGGTACGCCGGGTGTGCGCCTCCCAGACGTAGATCAGCACGACGAACAGCAGGATGTACCACAGGGCGCTCCACTTGACCGCCATGCCGCAGCCGAGCAGCGCCGCGCCGGCCAGCCGCCACCACGGGACGTGGCGGTGCGGCCGGTCGTGTTCGGGGTCGCCGCCGCCGTCCAGGAACGCGAGCCAGCGGCCCCGGCTCGCCTCCCGGTCGAGCACCGCGCACGCGAACCCGGCCAGTACGAACAGCATCAGGAAGATGTCCAGCAGCCCCACCCGGCTGGACACGAACGCCATCCCGTCCAGCGTCATCAGCAGCCCGGCCACCGCGCCGAGCAGGGTGGACCGGAACATCCGCCGGCCCAGCCGGATCACCAGCACCACCGCGACGACGCCGGCCACGACCGAGGCGATCCGCCAGCCGACCGCGTTGTACCCGAAGATCTCCTCGCCCAGGCCGATGATCCACTTGCCCAGCGGCGGGTGCGCGATGAACGACCCCGAGTTGGTCTTGTCGTCCCACTCGACGCCGTGCTGCATCAGGTGGTGGGCGTCGGTCGCGTAGTAGATCTCGTCGAAGATCTTCGTCTTCGGGAAGCCCAGCCCGACCAGCCGCAGCACCGCCGCGATCGCCGCGATCCCGGCCGTGACCAGCCAGGACACCAACCGGTCCGAGGGCATCGGCGGGGCGAGTCGGCGCCGCAGGTCGGCGCCGACGCCACGGGGGCCGGCGCCGGTCGCGGCCGGGTCGGGGCCGGACTCGACTGTCAACTCGGTCACGGGCACCCGACGATCGTAGGCTGAGGCGGCCACGGCCGTGGACACGCCCGCGTCCACGGTCCGCGAACGACGGCGAGAGGTGAGATGGTGCACACGCCTACCGGCCTGCTGATCCTGGCCGGTGCGCCGCTCGGCAACGTGGCGGACGCCAGCGACCGGCTGCGTACCGTGCTGGCCGAGGCCGATCTGGTCGCCGCCGAGGACACCCGGCGGCTGCGCCGGCTCGCCGCCGAGCTGGGGGTGGCGTTGCCGCGGGTCGTCTCGTACTTCGAGGGCAACGAGACGCGCCGGACCTCGGACCTGCTCGCCGAACTGACCTCCGGCGCCCGCGTCGTCGTGATCACCGACGCCGGCATGCCGAGCGTGTCCGACCCCGGGTACCGCCTGGTACGCGCGGCGATCGAGGCGGACGTGCCGGTCACCGCCGTACCGGGGCCGAGCGCGGTCACCACGGCGCTCGCGGTGTCCGGGCTGCCCTGCGACAGGTTCAGCTTCGAGGGGTTCCCGCCGCGCAAACCGGCCGAACGCCGCGCCCGGCTCGCCGAACTCGCCGCCGAGCGGCGCACGATGGTCTTCTTCGAATCGCCGCACCGCGTCGCCGGCACCCTCGCGGACCTGTCCGCCGCCCTCGGCACGGACCGGGCCGCGGCGCTGTGCCGGGAGCTGACCAAGACGTACGAGCAGGTACGCCGGGGCACGCTCGCCGAGCTGTCCGCCGGCGTCGAGGCAGACCCGCCGCGCGGCGAGATCACCCTGGTGGTGGCCGGCGCGCAGACCCGGCCGGTACGACGGGACCCGGCCGAGATCGCTGCACTCGTGGCCGAACGGCAACGTGCCGGCGCCAGCCGCCGGGACGCGGTGGACGCGGTCGCCGCCGAACTCGGCCTGCCCCGGCGCGAGGTCTACGCCGCCGCCCTCGGCACGTCCTAGTCGAACGGGTTGAGAATCGGCGCTCCGGTCCGTGCCATGTGCCGCGCGGTGCGCGTGACCAGGGTCCAGCCATGGGCCAAGGCGGTCGCGGCGAGCAGGCCGTCGACCTCCGGGATCGGGTCGGCCGCGCCGAGCTCACCCCACAACTCCGCGGTTTTCAGGGTCACCGGCACGATGCGGTCGTCGAACGTCTGAAGGAGTGCGTCGTGCCACTGCTCGTATCGCGCGGCTCGACGTGGATCGTGTCGCGCGAGCCGCGTGATGCCCTGTCGGATCTCCCCGATGGTCAGCACGCTCAGAAACAACTCAGCAGCCGGAACCGTGTCCCACCAGGACAACACGCTGGCCGCCGGGCGCGGCTTCTGGATCTCGGAGAGGACGCTGATGTCGAGCAGATAGCCCACGTCATTCTCCGAGATCGATGATCCGTGCCGGCTCCTGCGATCGACGAATGTCAAGCTCGTCGATCGGTGGGCCAGACCTCAGGAACTCCTTGAGGTCGGGGCGGGGCTCGTCGTGGTACCGGTGCCAGGAGTCGATGTCGACGATGACGGCGATCTCCTTCCCGTGCCGCGTCACGAACTGCGGGCCGTCCGCCTCGACGGCCCGCAGCACCTCGCTGAACCGTTGCTTCGCCTCCTGCACCTGCCAGTGCCGAGGTTCCGTTGCGCGTGCCATGTCTGGACAGTCTAGACAGAATCCGGGGCCTCGTCCAGTACCGCCCGGAGCAGCGCCGGCTCGGTCCCGGCCAGCCCGACCGAGCAGTACAGCCGGATCGCCGCCGGGTCGATCGGCGCCGGACCCAGCAGGGCGTCGCGAGGGCCACCGCCCACCGGGCCGGCCTCGCCGGCCAGTACCGCACCGAGCCCCACGACGCGGTCCCGCGCCGGCGTGCCGGCCAGGACGAACGGCGGATCGTAGGCGTCGATCTGGCGTACCGAGTCGGTCACGATCAGCGCCGCCGCCTCGGCCAGGGAGACGTCGAACTCGCTGCGCCCGCGCTGCTTCGGGCCGAGCGTGGTGACCGCGGTACCGGGGGACAGCCAGGCCGGATCGAGCACCGGTGTCGGGCTGTTGGTGGCGAGTACGACCAGGTCACGGTCGCGTACCGCGCGCTCCGGGTGGTCCGCGGCGACCGCGGGCAGGCCCAGCTCGTCCCGCAGTCGGCGGGTGAACCGGGCGCGCCGCTCCGGATCCCGGCCGTACACGGTGACCTCGGTCAGGTCGCGGACCGCGCGGATCGCCCACGCCTGTGCGTACGCCTGCGCACCGGTACCGAGCAGGCCCAGCGTGTGCGCGTCCGGCCGGGCGATCGCGTCGAGTGCGGCGCCGCCGAGCCCGCCCACCCGGTACTCGCCGAGCCGGTCACCGACCCCGAGGGCGCGCAACCGGCCGTCCTCGTACAGGACGACGACCTGCTCGGCGTCCAGCCCGGGCGTGTAGGTGCGGTACCCGAGCCACCGGTCGGTACGGCCCGCGGTGACCATCAGCCGCCCGCCGGCCAGGTCGAGCGCGGCACGTGGCGGTGCGACGAGATCGCCGCGGTGTTCGGCGAGCAGTGCGGCCCGCATGGCGGCGACGGCGGTACTGGGGGACAGCTGTTCGACCTCGCGGTCGGTGACGATGGTGACCATGGCACCAGCCTGCCCGACTTCTTGACCTGGAGTGCGCTCCAGGTGGCAGGCTCGGTGCCATGCAGACACGGACGTTGGGCCGCCTCGACCAGCGCAGCTCGGTGATCATCTACGGCGCGGCGATGCTGAGCGGGGTCGACCAGGACACCGCGGACGCCTCCATCACCGAGGCACTCGACGGCGGGATCAACCACTTCGACGTGGCCGCCTCGTACGGCGACGCCGAGCTGCGGCTCGGCCCGTGGATGCCGCGGATCCGGGACCGGATCTTCCTCGCCTCCAAGACCGGGGAGCCGGACGCGGACTCGGCGTACCGGCAGATCAACGACTCCCTGGTCCGGCTGCAGACCGACCACCTGGACCTGATCCAGCTGCACGCGGTGTGCGACCTGGACGACCTGAACCGGCGTACCGGTCCGGGCGGCGCGCTGCACGGCGCGGTCCGGGCGCTGGACGAGGGGCTGGTCGGCGCGATCGGTATCACCGGGCACGGGCACCAGGCGCCGGCGACGCACCGGGAGGCGCTGCGCCGGTACGACTTCGCCACCGTGCTCACGCCGCTCAACTTCTCGCTGACCCGCCAGCCCGGCTACTACGACGACTTCCGCGCGCTCGCCGCCGAGACCGCCGAACGCGGGGTCGGGCTGATGACCATCAAGAGCGGCGCCCGCCGCAACTGGCCGGACGGCGGCAGCTCCGGGCCGTACACCACCTGGTACGAGCCGCTCACCGAGCAGGACTACATCACCGCCTCGGTATCCTGGGTACTGTCGCATCCCGAGATCACCGGGATACCGACCGCCTCCGACGTACGGTTGCTGCGCCACTTCCTGGCCGCCGAACAGCACCTGACGTCCCGCGCCGACGCCGAGGCGGTGCTCGATCTGGTACCCGACTACTCGTCGCCGTTCCTCCACCACGTCATCTGACCCACCACCCGGCCGTCTCCGTCTTGTCACCGCTCGCTGTGTGTTGCGGTGGGAAAAGCCACCTCTGTTTCACCCGTTGACCCCACGTGGGGGGATGCGAGGAGAGGGCTTCGCCCCCTCCTCGCGCTCCGTCCCCGCAAAGGGGGCCGCCCCCTTTGCAATCCCCCATCGAGAGATCGGTGACCATCCCCCGAACGCCAGCCGCTTCGCTGTGAGGATCGGGGCTCGGTGACGGTCGCACGAACGCCGGCCGCTTCGTTTATAAGGTGCGCGCGCTACGGCATGGGGTGGTGGGCATGCCTGGCATGGCTGGGACGGCGACCAGCCGGCAAGGGTGAAGGGCGAAGCGGACCGCAAGAGCCAGCAACGCCGTGCTATGGCTGCGTGGTAAGGAACAGCGGCTATCGGCTGGCGGCAAGGATGCCGGCGGCGACCAGCAGGGGGCCGAGCAGGCTGAGGGAGACGGCGACGGTACGCCCCCGGCCGGGCAGCCGCCACGCCCCGGTGGCGACGGAGATCAGCAGCCCGCACAGCAGCACCAGTACCAGCGGTACCGCCCAGCGCAGGGTCAGCCCGGCGCTGTCGCCGACGTACGCCTGCCGGCCGGTACGGGAGACCATCCGCGCCGGGTGGCTGCGGCCCGCGGTGACGGGCCGGCCGGCCACGGTGACGTGCCGGACGGCGTACCGGTGGCCGGCGGTGAAGTCGCCGATGCAGTGCCGGGTCCAGCCGGTACCGGTGCAGCCGGTGACGTGGACCGTGCCGCGGTCGGCGTGCCCGAGCGCGAGCCACGCCGGCTCCGCACCGAGCCACCCGAACAGCGCCGCGAGCAGCGCGAACACCACCAGGAACGGGATGCCGACGGCGGGCCGGCGGGGCCGTACCGGCACGGGGGAGTGGGTGCGGGGAGCCGGGGTGCCGGTGTCGGTCGGCCACAGCGGGAAGTTGCTGGCGGGCGCGTCGTCGACGTCCCCGACCGCGACCGTGTCGGTCCCGGCGGGCTCGTCGGGCTGCCCCGGCACCGTGGGGTGGCTGTGCTCGGCGTCCTGGGTCACCGCACCATTCGACACCTGGTCCTGCGGTTCGGGCGAGCTGCCACACCGGCGCGACCGGGACAAATCCACGGACGGGGGAGCCGTACGCGGCGGGAAATGCGTTCGCCCACCCCGATACGCTTTGCCCATGAGCAACGTCTTGACGGCAGTCGCCTGGCCGTACGCGAACGGCCCGCGACACATCGGCCATGTGTCCGGTTTCGGGGTTCCCTCCGATGTCTTCAGCCGGTACATGCGGATGGCCGGGCACGACGTGCTGATGGTGTCGGGGACCGACGAACACGGCACCCCGATCCTGGTGCAGGCCGACCAGGAGGGCGTGTCGCCGCGGGAGCTGGCCGACCGGTACAACCGGGTCATCGTCGAGGACCTGCGCGCGCTGGGGTTGTCGTACGACCTGTTCACCCGGACCACGACGCGCAACCACGCGCTGGTGGCGCAGGAGATGTTCAAGACCGTCCACAAGAACGGCTACCTGATCGAGAAGCAGACGTCCGGGGCGATCTCGCCGTCGACCGGGCGTACCCTGCCGGACCGGTACATCGAGGGCACCTGCCCGATCTGCGGGTACGACGGGGCCCGCGGCGACCAGTGCGACAACTGCGGCAACCAGCTCGACCCGACCGACCTGATCAACCCGCGGTCGCGGATCAACGGGGAGAAGCCGAAGTTCATCTCGACCGAGCACTTCTTCCTCGACCTGCCGGCGCTGGCCGACGCGCTCGGCGACTGGCTGCGCAGCCGGCAGGGCTGGCGGCCGAACGTGCTCAAGTTCTCCCTGAACCTGCTGGACGACCTGCGGCCCCGGGCGATGACCCGGGACCTGGACTGGGGCATCCCGGTGCCGCTCGACGGCTGGTCGGACAACCCGAACAAGCGGCTGTACGTGTGGTTCGACGCGGTGATCGGCTACCTGTCGGCGGCGATCGAGTGGGCGCGGCGCGGCGACGACCCCGAGGCGTGGCGCAAGTGGTGGAGCGACCCGGCCGCGCTGCAGTACTACTTCATGGGCAAGGACAACATCACCTTCCACTCCCAGATCTGGCCGGCGGAGCTGCTGGCGTACGACGGGAAGGGCGCGAAGGGCGGCTCGCCCGGGAAGTACGGCGAGCTGAACCTGCCGACCGAGGTGGTGTCCAGCGAGTTCCTGACCATGGAGGGGCGCAAGTTCTCCTCGTCCCGGCAGGTCGTCATCTACGTCCGCGACTTCCTCGCCCGGTACCAGCCGGACGCGTTGCGCTACTTCATCGCGGTCGCCGGCCCGGAAACCCACGACACCGACTTCACCTGGTCGGAGTTCCTCCGCCGGACCAACGACGAACTGGTCGCCGGCTGGGGCAACCTGGTCAACCGGTCGATCTCGATGGCGGCGAAGAACTTCGGCGGGGTGCCGACCCCGGGCGAGCTCACCGAGACCGACCGGGCGCTGCTGGCGCGCTCGGCGGCGGCGTTCGAGCCGGTCGGCCAGCTGATCGGTACGCACCGGCAGAAGGCGGCGATCACCGAGGCGATGCGGGTCGTCGCCGAGGCCAACAAGTACCTCTCGGAGTCGGCGCCGTGGAAGCTCGGCGAGGACCGGGACCGGCAGGGCACCATCCTGCACACCGCGCTGCAGGTGGTGAGCGACTGCAACACGATGCTGTCGCCGTTCCTGCCGCACTCGGCGCAGCGGGTGCACGAGCTGCTCGGCGGTACCGGCACGGTCGCGCCGCAGCCCGAGGTGCGCGAGGTGGACGACCTGGACGGCGGGCCGGGCTATCCGGTGCTCACCGGCGAGTACTCGGAGGTGCCGGCGTGGGCGTCGACGCCGCTGCCGGCCGGCCGCGCGCTGGCGAAGCCGAAGCCGGTGTTCACCAAGCTGGACCCGTCGATCGTGGATGAGGAGCTCGCCCGGCTCGGCGCCTGAACCGATGGTTTGTCCTGGTACCGGCGGATTCCGGTGCCAGGACAGGCTAAGTTGATCTTGTTAGTCTTGCGGCATGCAGCCCTGCAGTAGCCGGCCGGGTCCGGCCCGGCATCCCGACTTTCCCGCCCGCTCATGGTGACCGCGCTCGGCGTGCTGCTGCTGGTGCTGGTCACGGCGGGTACCGGCTACTTCGTCGCGCAGGAGTTCGCCTACCTCGGCGCCGACCGCGGTCGGCTCACCCGGCTCGCCGCCACCGGCGACCCGGCCGCCGCCCGTGCGGTCGAGCTCACCGGCCGCCTGTCGTACGTGCTGTCCGGCGCGCAGCTGGGCATCACCGTCACCGCGCTGCTCGCCGGGTACCTGGCCGAGCCGCTCGTCGGCGGCGGCATCGCCGACGGCCTCGCCGCGCTCGGCCTGCCCACCGCGCTGGCCGCGCCCACCGCCGCGCTGCTCGCGCTGATCCTCGCCACCGCCGTGCAGATGGTGCTGGGCGAGCTGGCGCCGAAGAACCTCGGCATCGCCCGGCCGGAACGGCTCGCGCTGGCGTTGAGCCGCAGTACCCGGATCTACCTGCGCGCCGTCGGCCCGCTGGTACGGCTGCTGGACGGCGCGTCGAACCGGCTGCTGCGCCGGATCGGGATCGAGCCCGCGGACGACCTGCCCGCCGGCGTCACCGCCGATGACCTGGACGGCATCGTCACCGACTCCGCCGCGCAGGGGCGGCTGGCGCCGGACCTGGCCGCGGCGTTGGGGCGGGCGTTGGCGTTCCCGTCCCGTACCGCCGGGCAGGCCATGGTCGCCCGCGTCGACGTGCACACGCTGCCCGCCGACGCGCCCGCCACCGCCGTCGTCGACGCGCTCGCCACCGGCAACGCCCGGTTCCCGGTACTGCGGGACGGCGCCGACGACGTGGTCGGCGTGATCGGCCTGGCCGAGGTGCTGGCCGTACCGTCCCAGCGCCGGGACACCGTCCCGGTCGCCGCGATCGCCGCGCCGCCGCTGGTGGTACCGGCCAGCCTGCCGCTGCCGCAGGTGCTGGAGCGGCTGCGGGCACAACGCCGGCAGCTCGCCTGCGTGATCGACGAGTACGGCGGGTTCGCCGGCATCGTGACGCTCGAGGACGTGGTGGAGGAGCTGGTCGGCGACATCCGGGACGAGGACGACGCGGAGGCGCCGCCGCCGAGCCGTACCGCCACCGGCTGGCTGGTGCCGGCCCGGCTGCGGCCGGACGAGCTGCACGCCGCGACCGGGATCGCGCTGCCGCCGGACAGCCGGTACGAGACGGTCGGCGGCGGCGTGCTCGCCGTGCTGGGCCGGCTGCCGCGGGTCGGTGACCGGGTACGGCTGGACACCGCGGACGGCGGCACCGTCGAGGCGACCGTCACCCGGCTGGCCCGGCGGGTACCGGCCGAGCTGAGCGTCACCGTGCTCACCGGCCGGCGCCCCGCCGACACCGACCGCGCCGACGCGCCGGGTGCTGCCATCGGTTCCGGCGCCCGGGAGCTGCCCGGCGCGGCGGATCCGAGGCGGGTGTCGGCATGACCGCGCTGCTGGTGTCGGTACTGCTGCTGGCCGGCAACGCGTTCTTCGTGGCGGCCGAGTTCGCGCTGACCGCGAGCCGGGCGCACCGGCTGCACCGGGACGCGGAGCGGGGCAGCCGGGCGGCCCGGGCGGCACTCGCCGGTACCCGGGAGCTGACCCTGATGCTGGCCGGCGCCCAGCTCGGCATCACGCTGTGCTCGCTGGGGTTGGGTGCGCTGGCCGAGCCGGCGATCGCGCACGCCCTCGAACCGGTCCTGCACGCGCTGCAGCTGCCGGCCGCGGTGTCCTGGGTGGTCGCGTTCGTGGTGGCGCTGGCGGTGGTCACGGTCGTACACATCGTGGTCGGCGAGATGGCGCCGAAGTCGTGGGCGATCAGCCGGCCGGAGACCGCGGCGCGGGTGCTGGCGTTGCCGTTCCGCGGCTTCGTACGGTTGCTGCGGCCGGTCCTGGTCGCCCTCAACGCCGCGGCGAACGGCGCGGTACGGCTGGTCGGCGTCACCCCGGTCACGCACCGGGACACCGCCCGCGGCCCGGCCGAACTGCGCGCGCTGCTGCGCGACTCGACCGACGCCGGGCTGATCCCGGCCGACCAGCACCGGGTACTCGACGGGCTGCTCGCGCTGCGCACCGGCACGCTCGCGCCGGTGCTGGTACGCGCGATGGACACGGTACCGGCGGACACCGACGCCGACGGCGT
>Ga0164243_10013720_pt1 | contig 11373 bp, 8 predicted proteins | sample OricompcompostOP_FD_108781 | JGI IMG/M metagenome (GOLD analysis project Ga0164243, IMG submission 108781) | Organic Plus compost microbial communities from Emeryville, California, USA - Original compost - Organic plus compost (OP) | ecosystem: Engineered > Solid waste > Mixed feedstock >... | reverse complement strand
TCAGCGGCACGCCCGAGTACATGGCGCCCGAGGTGATCAGCGGCGCGCCGCCGAGCTTCGCGTCGGACATCTACGCCGTCGGCATCATCCTGTACGAGCTGCTGGCGTACAAGACGCCGTTCTTCGCGGGCTCGACGACGGAGATCCTCGCGAACCACCTCAAGGCGATGATCCCGTCGCTGTCGTCGCGTCGCGAGCAGGTGCCGAGGGAGCTCGAAGAGATCGTCGCCACGGCGCTCGCGAAGCATCCGGCGGATCGGTTCGGGTCGGCGGCCGAGATGCGCGAGGCGCTGGCCACGCTCCAGCTGCGGCTCCGCGCCAAGACGCCGGCGACCGACAAGTGCGCGCACTGCGGCACGTCGTGTCCGCCGAGCTTCAAGTTCTGCCCCGAGTGCGGCAGCCCGCGCCAGCGGGTGTCGAAGGCGTTCGACGTGCCCGCGGCGTCGCTGTCGAGTGACCTCCTCCCGCTGCCGTTCACGGGGCGCGTCGAGGAGATCGAGATCCTGCTCACGCACATGCAGTCGACGCCGGTCCCCACCGAGGGCGAGGGCGTCGGCCTCCTCGTCACCGGGCAGGAGGGCGCCGGCCGCAGCGCGCTGATCCAGCAGGCGTACGAGCGCCTGGTCAACGACGGCCGCGTGATCTACCAGATCGGCCCGGACCCGAGCGGGCTCGCCGCGCCGTTCTATCCGATCCGCTCGCTGCTCGCGGCGGTTCTGCAGCTGCCCGCCGTGTCCAGCGAGGGCGAGCTGCGCGACGCGGTGCTCGCGAGCGGGCTCAACGAGCGCGACGTCCCCGGCATCGCCCAGCTGTTCGGACACCCCACGACGCTGCTCGAGCTCGAGCCGCCGGTGCGCCGCCGCGAGATGGTGTGGTCGGCGCTGCGCGCGCTCGAGCGGGCGGCGATCGCGGGGCCGGTCACGATCGTGTGCGAGGACATCGATCGGTTCGATCACCCGAGCCTCGAGATCCTGCGCCGCGCGACGGAGGTCCACGACATGACGCTGCCGCCGATCGTGATGACCTCGTCGGCGGCGTTCGGCGCGCAGTGGCCGGCGAACGTCGCGCGGCTCGAGATCGGCGCTCTCGAGACCGAGGATCTCGAGGAGATCGTCGCGTACTGCGAGGACAAGGGCGTGCGCGGCCTGCCGCCGGCGCAGACCCTGTTCGAGACGACGCGCGCGTACCCAGGCCACCTCGAGCACGTGGTGCGTTACCTGCTCGAGGGCGGCAAGGCCGAGGACACGAACACGTCGCTGGCCGACCTCATCTCGGCGCGGCTGTCGATGCTCAAGCAGTCGACGCGCGACATGCTCCAGGCCGCGGCCGTGCTCGGCGTCGAGCCGCAGCTCGATCTCCTGCGCACGATGCTGCCGGCCGACACGCTCGAGGCCGCGATCGTCGACGCCGAGCGCAGCGGCCTGCTCGGCTACGACCCGTCGGGCGAGCTGACGTTCACGAGCCGGCTCGTGCGCGACATCGTGTACGACGCGACGCCCGCCGACGTGCGCCGTTCGCTGCACGCGCTCGCCGCGACCGCGGTGGAGACGCTCGCGCCGGACATCGCGCTGCTCGGCCATCACCACGATCTCGCCGGCCACGCCAAGCAGGCCATCCCGCTGCTGCGCGCGGCCGGGGATCACGCGGCCGAGCAGCTCGACGACGTCGGCGCCGGTCAGTTCTTCCACCGCGCGCTCGTCGCGGTGCGCCAGGCGGTGCTCGTCGGCGACGACGACGGGACCGCCGAGTCGCAGTTCGTCGTGCTCTCGGTCAAGCTCGCGGACGTGCTGCGCACGCGCGGGGAGTCGGCGCTCGCGCGCGGCGTGCTCGCCGAGGCCCGGGACTGGTCCGGCAGCCCGATGCTCGTCGCGATGATCGACAAGGCCAGCGCCGCGATCGCGCTCTCCGAGGGGGACATCGACGGCGCGATCGCGGCGCTGCGCCGGGGGGTCGGCCGGGCGATCGCGACCGGCGACATGAACCTCGTCTGCGAGCTGTACCTCGATCTCTCGCAGGCGCTGCTGCGCGCGGGCGACCAGGAGACGGCGCTGCGCGAGCTCGTCGAGTGCATCGATCTCGCGACGCTCGGCGAGGGCTTCACCGCGATCGACGGGCCCGAGCCGTTCTGGCGGATCCTGCGCGCGCAGGCGCAGATGATCGACAACCAGGGCGACTCGTACCGGGCGCTGCGGCTCGCCGAGGCGGCGCTGTTCCACGCGCAGCGGGTGCGCTCGCGGCTCGGCGCGGCGCGCGTCCAGCAGCTCCTCGCGACGCTGTGTGACAAGGCGGGGCTCGCCGGCAAGGCCGAGCGCTACCGCGCGGCGGCGATCCAGGAGATGCGGACCCTCGGCGATCGCCGCGCCACCGCGGAGCTGTTGCTCAACGACACGCCGATGAAGTCGGCGGTCGTCCTGCCCGGACGCCTCCAGGACGCGGTGCAGCTGACCAAGGAGATCGGCTGGGCCGAGGGCCACGAGCGCGCGAAGCGCAAGTCGAGCCCGCCGTCGGACGTCAAGTCGTAGCGACTGCGAAACTCTTTCCGACACGTCGAACGGCCGCGACGGGATCGTCACACGCGATCCGGGTTACCCTGCCTCGGTGGGCAGTATCCTCCTCGTCGAAGCAGATCCCGTGACGTGTGACGAGTGGTCGGCGGCGGTGAGTGCAGCCGGCCACGCCGTCCTGGCGGCGACGACGATGCGTGACGCCCTCCCGCTGGTCAAGGACGGCGGCATCGACGCGATCGTGCTCGACGCCTACGAACCGCACGTCGGCGTCGTCGAGCTCGCGCGCAACATCGAGGCGCTGCCCGACGCGCCGCCGATCATCCTCGTCTCGAGCTCGCCGGCCGCGCCCGAGATCTCGGCCCGGATCGGCGCCGCCGCGTTCGTGCCCAAGCCGTGCGAGCCCGACGAGATCGTGGTGCTCGTGAACCGGCTCGTCGGCGCGCTCCGCCCGGTCCTCGTCGTCGAGGACGAGCCCACCGGGCCGACCCCGATCCGCTCGCTGTAGGGGACCCGGGCGTGGCGGTCTGGCGCTACCTCGTCCTCGCGGGCGGCCTCCTCGCGGTCGCCGGGTTCTTCGCGCCGCTGCTCGAGTACGTCGCCCCCGACGGCACGCTGACCGGCGCCTCCGCCTACGAGATCGCGACCGGGAACGTCGACGTCTCGGGCCTCATGGCGCAGGCCGAGCGGCTCGGCCTCGTCACGCGCGCGGAGGCCGAGCGCGCCACGCGCCTGCTCGAGCAAGGCGTCTACGCGTACCGCGGCGCGATCGTCGCGTGCTTCGCGCCCGGCGCCCTCCTCGCGCTCGTCGGCCTCGGCGCGCTCGCCGCTCGCCGTCTCGGCCGCCTCGCCGGGCTCGTCTCGATCCTCCTCGGCCTCGCCGCCGTCGGCGTCTGGATCTTCTTCTATCGCGTGCCGGACCCCACCCAGCAGACCGCGGCCCAGCTCGGCCTCGGGCTCTACTGCCTCGCGGTCGGTGGCCTGCTCGGCGCCCTCGGCGGCCTCGGCGCCCTGCTGCTGGGGACGCATTCAAGGTAGGCACGTTGCGTCCTGTAACCTCGCTGGGACGCTTTCAAGTTGCGGGCGCATGCCCCCGGGATCGCGTGCGCGCCGCGGGCGCTAACTTGAAAGCGTCCCACGAGGCCCTGTGATCTCGCGCAGTTGGCGACTGTAACTTGCCTAACTTGAAAGCGTCCCTACCCGCACGCCGAGCGGCGGCAGGGGGATCGCGAGGCGCCCTCCGCTGACGCGCAGGGTCTCGTCCGTGAAGGGATCGCGGAAGGCGGTGATCGCGGGATCGGCGAGCAGGGTCGCGGTGACCGCGCGCGGGGCGTCGTTGACGACGAACAGGAGGCGGGCGGTGCCGCTGGCGTCGGCGTAGGCGAACGAGCGGACGCCCTCGGGGCGCTCGACCTGCCAGGCCTCGGGGAGGTCGCCGGCGAGCGCCGCGAGATCGGCGGCGAGGCCGGGCAGATCGTCGAGCGAGCCGGCGCGGATCCGGCCGACGCGGCGCGGTGGCGGATCGGCGAGCGGCTGGCCGAGCTCGTCGACGGTCGGCGTGTCGGGGCCGACGACGACGATCACGCGCCGCGCCTCCGCGTGGGCGGCGGCGTCCGCAGGGCTCGCGGTGCCGCGCGGGTGCTCGGCGAGCGCGCGCAGGCGCGTCCACAGGCCGCGGTCGACCCGGCTGGTCGTCGGCGCGATCACGGCGCGGTAGCGGGCGAGCTCCGCCTCGGGCGTGGCGTCGTCGACGAGGACGTACGGGACCTGGGCGAGCTCGAGCGCCGACGCGATCGCGGTCAGCCAGCGCCGCGCGGTGATCGCGGCCGGATCGGTGCCGAGCTCGGCGGCGCCGCCGGGCCCGAGGCCGAGGCGCTCGGCGAGCACGGGCGTGACCGGCTCGACGACGCTGGTCGCGTGCGCGAAGCGCGCGTCGGCGTCCGAGGCCACGAGCGCGATCGGAGCGGGGCGGCGCAGCGAGGGCCAGTCGACCTCGTCGAGCGCGCGCACGAGCGGTGCGATCCACCGGGCGTGTGGCTCGAGGGCGCCCTGCTTCGTGATCGCGGCGCCGTAGTGACGGTCGCGCTCGACGGCCATCATCAGGTTGAAGCCGCGGATGCCGGCGGCGAGCAGCGTGAGCAGGTGATCGCGCTCGCGATCGGCGTCTCGCTCGTCGGTGTCGAGCGGCGGCAAGAACGCCGAGTAGCCGACGCCGACCTCGAACGCGATCGGCAGCGGATCGGCGGTGCCGGCGAGCGCGTGGGCGCGGCGACGCAGCTCGCGGAACCCGGCGCGCGGCGTGTACGCGTCGAGGCCGGCCGGCCCACCGATCGCGCGCTGGATCGCGCGGACGTCGTAGTAGCCGTGGTGGCTCGACGGCAGGTTGTGGAACCGCGCGATGCCCGCGAGCCCGACGTCGTCGAGCGCCTTCGCGAACACCCCGAGCGCGCGCGCGAGGTACTGGTCCTTGAACCGCACCCACGCGATGCAGCGCGCCGCGTCCTCGGGATCCCACGCGCGCGGCGGTGGACCGTCGTGACCGCTCGCCTCGCGCCACCACGTCACGGCGTCGTCGTGGTAGTCGAGATCGTAGGCGCCGAGGCGGAAGAACATCTGCGCCTCGCCGTCGACGCCGATCGCGACCACCGGCCCGTCGGGCGCGAGGTGCGGCGCCACGACGCGCGCGACCTCCGCGTACCAGGCCTGCACGCGCGCGTGGAACGCCGAGCTCGCGTACGACGGCACGGGCCACGCGCGGGGCGGTGACGGCATCCACGCTGGGGTGCCGCGCGACGTCCGCGCGAGGCACGCGGGCTCGGCGAGCACGTGATCGGGCAGCCCGAAGCTCGTGTGCTCCGCGCTGGTGCGCGGCCCCGGACGCAGCACGACCGCGAGCCCCGCCTCCCGCGCGGCCGCGAGGAACGCGCCCAGATCCTTGGCGCCGCGCCAGTCGTACGCCCCCGCGGTCGGCTCGTGGACGCGCCACGGCACGAACGTGTCGACGATCGTCAGGCCCTGCGCGCGCAACGTGCGCAGGCACGCGGCCCAGTCCTTCGGCGCGACGCGCCAGTAGTGCATCGCGCCGGCGTAGAACGGCAGGTGCTGCGCGCTCGCCGCGCCGGCCGCCGCGACCTTCAGCCCGCGGTCGTCGAACCAGGTGCGGCGACGTGCTTCCACGTGCGGTCCTCCAGGTAGAACCGGCTCGGGCCGCGCGCCCACGCCGGCTGGTAGGTGAGCGGCGCGCTGTCGCCCGTGCCGGCCTCCGTGTACTCGGGATCCCACGGCAGCAGCAAGCACACGGGCGCGCCCGGAGCCCCCGGGCGCAGGCGAGGCAGGATCGGGTGCGGCTCGGCGCTGCGTGCCCGCGCCGCCGCGAGCACGCTGTCGATCGTCGCGTGCTCGGCGAGCTCCCAGAGCGTACGCAGCTGCGGTGGGGGCAGCATGAGCTCGCCCGCGCGTGCGATCCCGTCGTGCGGCGTCACCCACACCTGATCGACGGTCTCGATATCGTCGAAGCTCGGCTCCTGCCCGGCCGGCAGCTCGCACACGAAGAACCGCGCCGAGAACCGCCGCGGCTCGACGGACGGCGTGATCCAGTGCGCCCACGGCACGAGCACGTCAGCCCACCAGGCGAGCCCCGATCTCGCGAGCACCTCGCTCGCCGAGGTGCCGGCCAGCACCTGCTTGCGCAGCCCCGCGATCGACGAGGGCACGCCTTGCTGGAGCGTCACCGCGCCTTCCACGGCGTCGCGCGCGAGCAGCACGCCGGCCTCCTCGAACAGCTCGCGCGCCGCGCACGTCCGCGCGTCCTCACCGGGCTCCGCGCCCCCGCCGGGGAACACGAACGCCGAGGCCATGAACGAAGCGCCCTTGCGGCGCCGGACCAGGAACACCTCGAACCCCGACGACGCCCGCCGGAGCAGGATCACCGAGGCTGCCTCGCGGAGCTGCGCGCTCACGCGATGTTCGTATCACGCCGTCACGCCATGCGGATCTCGCCACGCACCGGTTCGTCGTCGAGCCCGAGCCAGTCTTCGATCTGGCGCTCGATGAACCGCGCGACCCGGCTCTCCGGCAGCTCGACCACGAGCCGGTCCGCCAGCCCCTTGCGCCGCGCGAACACGCCGAACCAGGTGAGGAACCCCGCGCGCGGCTGGCGCTCGACGACGAACAGCGCGTCGATCGCGCCCGCACCGAGGACGAACCCGAGCGTGCTCCGCCCGTGGTGGTCGGTCTCGCGCACCTCGATCGCGACATCGTCGACGTCGACCACGACCTCCGACGAGCCGCCGTGGACCGACGCGAGGTTCACCTTGATCCGCAGGGTCGGCTTGCCGGTCTCGATCCCGCGATACGGGGTGCGCAGCCGCAGCTCCGTCGCGATCGTCTCGCACGAGACGCTGCACGACGTGCGGGGGCGGAGCAGGGCCACGCTCTCATTGTAGCCCCGCCCCGCGGCGCCCGCCGAGAGCGGAGTTTTGCGTGCGCCGGACCACGCCGAGGTGCGCAGCCCCCGTCGACGCAGCGCGGCGAGAGGCGCGTCGGAACGCTAGGAACGACGCTGAGTGCGCGGAGCTACGGGACGACGACGAACTCGCGCTTCATCAGGCTGATGATGTTCTGCGCGGCGTCGAGGTCGGTGCCCGGGTAGTTGTCGAGCACGCGCTGCAGCTGGCCGTGATCGAGCACGAGCTGGAACGTGTCGAGCTCGGCGGGTGTCAGCTCGCGGAGCTTGCCGGCCAGCGGCGTCGGCACGGCGAGCGGCGACCCGAGCGGCGGCAGCTGCTTCTGCAGGTTGCGGAACTCGTCGAGCTGGCGCACGCCCTCCATGAGCAGACCCTCGGTCGACTCCTGGATCTCCTCCATGACCTGCATCTCGCCGCCCGGCTCGAGCTCGAACGTGCCGCTCACCCACGTGAGCATCCGGTAGATCGACTTCTGCGGGCTGACCGCGAAGTCGTCGTTGATCGTGGCGAAGTAGATCGAGCCCTTGCGCAGGAAGATCTTGCCGATGCTGACGCCGTTGTTGATCGTCAGCACGCCGCTCTTGCGGCTCGTCGAGAGCAGCTGCAGGAGGTCGGGCAGCGGGATCTCCTCGATCACGCCCGACATCGGTCGGCCCTGCGTGGCCTGGCGCTGCTGCGCGCCGGCCTCGAGCTTGCGGCGCGCCTCGGCCTCCGACGTCGTCGCCGACGCGCTGTCGACCGCGACCACCTTGATGATCGACGTTCCGACGAGGATGCGGTCGCCCTCGTGGAGCAACGCGCGCCCGGCGATCTTCTCGCCGTTGACGAACGTGCCGTTCGTCGACCCCATGTCCTGGATGTAGACCTCGGAGTCCGTCGAGCTGATCTTGGCGTGACGGCGCGAGACCATGTCCTCGACCAGGACCATGTCGAGGTCACTGGACCGGCCGATGATGATCTCCCGGTTCATACGCAAGGGGAACTCTCCCCCCTGGTACTTGCCCGAGATGAAACGCAGCGCGAAGCGAGGACGATCGTTCATTGGCAACGCAAAGGACAAAAAAAATTCTAGTCGCTACCCATGCATATGCGCAAGCCAACGCCCGGCTTTCACCGCCCGGATCACGACACGTGCGTTCAGTCGGTCGCCGGCGTGTCTTCGTGACCGTGCTCTAGCTGCTCGTGCGGGGGGCGGAGCGTGTTCACCACCCGGCGATAAACTTCCTCGGAGACGACGAGGCTCGAGTGGCCGAGCGGCACGGTCATCGCGTTGGCGCCCTGGAGGCGCGTGCTCGCGAGGGGCACCACCCAGTCACGCACCGCCGCGATCGTGTGGACCTCGACCCCCGGCGGCACCGGGCCCTGCGCGAGCTCGTCGAGGAACCGGCTGCGCGGCAGGAGCTGCCACGACGACGTCGACCACAGCCCGAGCGTCATGATCCCGGCGAGCGCGGCCCACGTCCCGCGGACGGGCGTGCCCATCATGATCAGCTTGCGGACCCGCGCGTGGCCGCCGAGCTTCTTGACGTAGTACAGGCCGATCAGCCCGCCCATCGAATGGCCGATGATGTCGATCTGCTGCGACGGGGTCTGCGCGAGGATGCGCTCGATCTTGCGGTGGATCAGGAACGCGGAGCGGCGGATGTCGCGGACGTTCAGGGTGCCGAGGTTGAACGACACGCACACGAAGCCGTCCTGCACGAGCCGGCGCTCGAGCATGTACATCGAGCCGCGCGTTCCGAGGAAGCCGTGGATGATGAGCACCGGCGGCGAGTCGGGCGTGACCTCCTCGAAGGCCGCGCCGCGACGGATCCGGTTGCCGCGCGCGAGGTGGCGCAAGTACGACAGCCCGTCCGCTCCGCCCGCCACGTCCTGCCCGATCGTGCTGCGCTTGCCCAGCCAGCGCCGCGGAGCCTCGAGGGCCCAGCGTACGAGCCAGGGCGGGCGTTTCGGTTCGATCACTTCAATCACGATAGTCCACGAAGCCTTCGCCGACGAACCGGCTGACCTCTCTCGCGAACGCATTTCCGGCGAGCGCGGAGGTAGGGTATTCGACCACTCGCCACTGCCCTCGCCTACCGACGGTACCCGACCGGCAGATCACGGCGCCGTGCACGCGATACACGAGCGCGAACTCGTCCCCCCGCCGGAGCGAGCGCGAGTCCCCGCTCGGCACGCGACCGGGCGGCGGCGCGACGTCGGCGGGGTCACCGTCGGGAATCTCCCGTGGCGCGGGCATGTGCGCCGGATCCTCGACCGAGACCGCGCGTGGAGCAACCGCCGCGGCGGGCTTCTCGCGCGGCGGCGTGCCGTCGAGCACCGCGCGCAGCGGCGCCGGCGGCGAGGTCTCGCTCGCGACGTTCGCCGCACGCGCCGGCGCGGGCTCGGGCGCGCTGGGCTCGGGCTCGGCGCTCGCTTTCTGCCTTCGCGCGTACGCGAGAGGACGCGCGCGAGAGATCGACGACTTCTCCGGTGTCGGCTTGCGGCTCTTCCCCATCCTTCGGTCGTGCCAGCGTTCGGCAGCGTGGGCAAGTTCAGTGCCGTCGCGCGCCGATACGCGATCGGATCGCATTCGATGCACGCCAGCGGGTCGAGCCACCGACGATTCGGGTAGAGTCTGTCCTCGGTGTCGACCTCCACCGAGCGCGTGGGGCGCTACCAACTCCTCGAACCGATCGGGACCGGTCCCTGCGGAGCGGTCTGGCGGGCGAAGGTGTTCGGTGTCGCCGGCTTCGAACGGCAATTCGCCGTCAAGCGCTTCCATCCGGAGCTGACCACGACGACCGCGATGGCGCAGAGCCTGTCCGCCGCCGCGCGCGCGTACGGCAGCCTCGAGCACCCGCGGATCGCGCGGATGAGCGAGTTCGGGGTCGCGCAAGGCCAGACGTTCACCGCGGTCGAGTACGTCGGCGGGCTCGACGCCGGGCGCCTCATCGCCGAGACGCGGCTCGCGGGCGTGACGCTCGCCGCGGGCGGCGCGCTCGCGCTGGTCTCGCAGGCCGCGCGCGCGATCGGATACGCACACGGGCGCGGGCTCTCGCACCTCGGCCTCGCGCCGTCGAACGTGCTCATCACCCCCGAGGGCGACGTCAAGATCACCGACTTCGGCATCCTCGCCGCGGGCATGCCCCAGCGCCCCGTCGACGTCTCGCGCCTCGCCCACCGCGTCCCGTACCTCGCGCCCGAGCAGATCGCGAACGAGGCGACCTCGGCCGCGACCGACGTGTTCGCGCTCGGCGTGATCGCCTACGAGCTCGTCACCGGTACGCGCACGTTCCCGGGCGAGACGCCGCAGCAGATCGCGCAGTCGATCCTGCAGGGCCAGGCGCCCGACGCGCCGCTGCCGCGCCCGATCGTGCGCGTGCTCCAGCGCTGCCTCGCGCGCTCCCCGTTCGAGCGCTTCCCCGACGCTCGCGCGTTCGCCGACGCGCTCGACGCCGCGCTGCGCGTCGCGCCGGTGCCGGGCACGCGCAAGGACATCGGCGCGCACGTCAAGGCGATCGTCGAGCGGCTCGCGGCGCTGCACGAGGGAGAGATGTCGGGCATGGTCGCGCTGCACGTCGGGACGGGGCCGGCCGCGAGCATCGCCGCGACGGCCGAGCGCCCGACGCCCGCGCTCGCGCGGCCCACGGGACCGGTCGCGGGCCCGCCGCCGCTCGTGGGGCCGGGCGCGACGCTGCCCGATCTGCCGAAGCCGGCGATGACGCTCACCGGCCTGCCGCCTCCACCGATCCCGGTGCCACCCAGCGCGCCCTCGACGCCCGCGGCCGTGCCGCCCGTGCCGCCGCGGCCGTCGACCGCACCGGGGACGTTGCTCGGCATCTCGAAGACGAAGATCCCGCCGGCGGTTCCCCCCGCGATCCCGTCGGTGATCCCGAAGGTCAAGCCGCCGTCCCCGCGCGCGTCCGCGCCGGAGCTCGCGCCCGCCGCACCGCCCGCGCCGCCGGCGCCGCCCGTCGCGAGCGATCCACCGACGCGCGAGTCCGTGCTCGAGATCGAGCTCTCCGAGAGCGACGATCTCGCGATCCGTCAGGATGCCGCCGCACCCGACGACGAGCCCACGCGGCCCGTTCCGGTCGAGGACGCGGTCCCGACGCCCTCGCCGATGCACCCGAGCCAGCGCTACATCCCGACGAGCGAGATCTCGCCGCTGCTCGCCGACCGGCTCGGCGACGCCTCGGTGCGCGGCACCGCGGAGGTCGCGCCGCTGATCCGCGAGGCGCTGCTCGAGGAGGCGCTGAACGAGTTCCCGCCCGAGCAGCACGTCACGGCGCCGGGGCAGCACGCGCTCGGGCACGCGCACGGCGAGCACGCGCCCGAGCACGCACACGCCGAGATCGCGCACGGCGAGCACGCGCCCGAGCACGCACACGCCGAGATCGCGCACGGCGAGCACGCGCCCG
>Ga0164243_10013718_pt1 | contig 11374 bp, 10 predicted proteins | sample OricompcompostOP_FD_108781 | JGI IMG/M metagenome (GOLD analysis project Ga0164243, IMG submission 108781) | Organic Plus compost microbial communities from Emeryville, California, USA - Original compost - Organic plus compost (OP) | ecosystem: Engineered > Solid waste > Mixed feedstock >... | reverse complement strand
CGACGCCACCGGCACGGCGACGTCGGCAGCGCGCCACGGCAGGGCACGGCGACGTCGGCGGCACGCCACGGCAGAGCACGGCGACGCCGGCAGCACGCCACGGCAGGGCACGGCGACGCCGGCAGCACGCCACGGCAGGGCACGGCGACGCCGGCGGCACGCCACGGCAGGGCACGGCGACGCCGGCGGCACGCCACGGCAGGGCACGGCGACGCGCCGCGCCGCCGGGAACGGGCGGGACCGGGTTCAGGCGGGGCGGGCGTCGGCGTACGGGAGACGGGTACCCATCAGCGTGGCGTCCGGCAGTTCGGCCAGTGGCTGCCAGCCGCGACGCAGGTAGAGCCGGCGGGCGGGAGTGTCGTACTGCCAGGTCGACAGCAGCGCGGCCGGATGCGGCAGGCCGGTGAGCAGCGCGTCGTGCAGCGCCCCGCCGAGGCCGCGTCCCTGCGCCTCGGGCAGTACGGCCAGCTCGACGACCTCGAAGTGACCGCCGAGCCAGTGCCGGACCACGGCGGGTGGGGCGAGGTCGGCGACCCGGTCGGTCCAGTACTGGCCGCGGGCGCCGGTGTAGCCGTACCCGAAGCCGAGCAGCGCGCCGGCGGAGATCGCGGCCACGCACCGGAAGTCGTCCCGGGAGGCATGGGTGGGTAGCGAGCGCCGCCGGAACGCGGTGATGTCGTCGTCGCTCTCCCCGTACGGGGAGAAGGCGGCGCGGTAGACCGCCGCCAGCGTGTCCGCGTGCCGCAGCACGTCCTCGCCGGTCCAGGTCACGATCTCGCGGCTCACCGCACCACCCCCAAGACAGCTGCGACCGCGTGCCCCAAGGGGTGGACAGGGCACGCGGTCGGTACGTCAGCCATCCTGACTCAGCCGGCGAGCCGCGTCCAGCCGTCTGCGGAAATCCGTGCCGCGTCGGCGGACCGCCGGGAGTCGAACAGTACGCCCGACGGGCCGCGCAGCGTGATCGCGTCCAGGTACACGCCGCGCCCCTGCGAGTTGCTGTCCGTGGCGTAGCTCCAGCGCACGGTGGTGCTGCCGGCGGGTATCCGGGCGGTACCGGTGAGCCAGCGCCGGCCGCCGTACCCGGTGACCGATCCGTCCGCGGCGGTCCACGACCACGGCCCGCCGGCGAGGTCGCAGGGCAGCCCGGTGTACGTGGAGCCGTCCGGCGAGGCCGCGAGCGCCACGGTGTCGGCGAGCGGCTCGGTGTCGTACCAGAACGCGTACCGCAGCGTCGTCGCCCCGTCCGGCACCGGGACGGTCAGCGTGCTGGTGGCGTCGTCGGTACGGGTGTACCAGGCGGTCCCGGCGGCCCGTACCGGCAGGGCGAGCCCGACGTCGTCGGCGGCGACCCGGCGGGAGATGTTGTTGGAACCCCAGTCCCGGCTCGGGTGCACCCGGTTGGTGAGCAGGATGACGTACGAGTGGGACAGCGGGTCGACGACGATCGAGGTCCCGGTGTACCCGGTGTGCCCGAACGTGACCGGCGAGCCGAGCGCGCCCATGTACCAGTTGAGGCCGAGTTCCCAGCCGAGCCCGTGCGTGTCGGACGGGAACGTGGCGCCGTTGTAGTCGTGCAGCATCAGCCGCACGGTGTCGGCGGACAGGATGCGGGCGGAGCCGTACCGGCCGCCGTTGAGGTACGTCTGGGCGAAGATGGCGAGGTCGTGGCTGGTGGAGAAGACACCGGCGTGGCCGGCGACGCCGCCGAGCGCCCAGGCGTTCTCGTCGTGTACCTGGCCCCAGACGAGGCCCCGGTCGGCCCACGGCTCGTACTCCTGCGCCGCGATCCGGTGCCTCAGCGCCGCCGGCGGGTTGTACATGGTGTCGTGCATGCCGAGCGGCGCGGTGATGTGCTCCCGGACGTAGTCGTCCAGCGGCTGCCCGCTGACCGTCTCGACGATCAGCCCGAGGGTGAGGAAATTGAGGTCGGAGTAGACGTACGTGGTGTTCGGCGGGTCGGACGGGGTGGTGTCCAGGATCGCGGCCCGGCGTTCCGGGATCGTGTCGTACCCCTGCCACAGCGACGGTTTCGGGTCGGGGATCAGGCCGCTGGTGTGGGTGAGCAGGTTGAGCACGGTGATGTCGGACTTGCCGTGCGAGGCGAACGCCGGCAGGTACGTCACCACCGGCGCGTGCAGGTCGACCGCGCCCCGTTCGATCAGCTGCGCCACCGCGGTGGCGGTGAACAGCTTCGACATCGAGGCGAGGTCCCAGATCGTGTCGGTGCTCGCGGCGATGCGCTGGTCTGCCGGCAGCTCCACCACGGTGGTCCCGTCGAGGGTGTACCGCACCGCGTCGCCGACCGCGGCGTGCTGCACGATCACGCCGTCCTTGGCGGCGATGACGCATGCCCCGGCGTACATGGGGTGGTCCGGGTTCTCCGGTGTCGTGGTCAGGTAGCGGGCCAGGTGGTCGGGCAGCTGCTGGACGGTGTCGCCGGTCAGCCCGACCTGCCCGGGCCGGCCGGTACGCAGCCGCAGCCCCGGCGTGAACCGGACGTCGGCCTCGGTCGCGGTCGGCGGTCCGGTACGGCCGGGTGCGGCGCTCGCCCCGGTGGTACCGCCGAGCGCCGCCACCGCGACACCACCGGCGCCGGCAAGCAGGAACGACCGTCGGGAAAGCTCGGACATGAGTGCCCTCCATCCGCCCAGTTGTCGGAGGAATCCTGCACCCGTCGTACGTCCCGGGTAAACCCTTTCCGAACCTTTCCGTGCCGGGTTCCGGACTCTGCCGGACGAACCGGTACGAGCCGCGGGTCACGTCGGCCGCGGCGGGCAACGGCCGTTCCGCCTCGTAGCATGGGGAGCATGTCCGCCCCTGCCATCGCCGAGCTCGAGCCGAAGATCCGTACCGCGCTGTCGAAGGTGCAGGATCCGGAGATCCGCCGTCCCATCACCGAGCTGGACATGGTCCGCTCGGTCGACATCGACCCGGACGGCGCGGTCACCGTCGGCCTGCTGCTCACCGTCGCCGGCTGCCCGCTGCGCGACACCCTGCAGTCCGACATCGCCCGTGAGGTCGGCGCCGTGCCCGGCGTGTCGTCGGTACGGGTCGACTTCGGCGTGATGACCGACCAGCAGCGCCGCGACCTGCAGAGCAAGCTGCGCGGCGGGGCCGGCGGTGAGCCGGTGATCCCGTTCGCCCAGCCCGGCTCGCGTACCCGGGTGTACGCGGTGGCGTCCGGCAAGGGCGGCGTCGGCAAGTCCAGCGTGACGGTCAACCTGGCCGCCGCGCTCGCCGCCCGCGGCCTGTCGGTCGGCCTGGTCGATGCGGACATCTACGGGCATTCCGTGCCCCGCATGCTCGGCGTCACCGACCGGCCCACCCGGGTCGAGGACATGATCATGCCGCCGCAGGCGCACGGCCTGAAGGTGATCTCGATCGGCATGTTCACCCAGGGCAACGCGGCGGTCGTCTGGCGCGGGCCGATGCTGCACCGGGCGCTCACCCAGTTCCTCGCCGACGTGTACTGGGGTGACCTGGACGTGCTGCTGCTCGACCTGCCGCCCGGTACCGGCGATGTCGCCATCTCGATCGCCCAGCTGCTGCCCACCGCCGAGCTGCTGGTCGTGACGACCCCGCAGCAGGCCGCGGCCGAGGTGGCCGAGCGCGCCGGCGCGATCGCGCTGCAGACCCACCAGCGCCTGGTCGGCGTGGTGGAGAACATGTCCTGGCTGGAGCTGCCGGACGGGCAGCGGATGGAGGTGTTCGGCGCCGGTGGCGGCGCGCAGGTCGCCGAGACGCTGTCCACCACGGTCGGCGCGGACGTGCCGCTGCTCGGCCAGATCCCGCTGGACACCCGGGTACGGGAGGCCGGCGACGCCGGTTCCCCGGTGGTGCTGACCGAGCCGGAATCACCGGCCGCCGCCGCCCTCCGCGGCGTCGCCGACAAGCTCGCGGTACGGCGGGAGAGCCTCGCCGGCCGTTCCCTCGGCCTGTCCCCCGCCTGACCGGGCCGTTCCCCGCTCGGGGGACGAGGAGTGTCACAGCCCGGTCGTAGACTCGGCGCCCTGACCGGGCCGTACGACGGGGGGTGGGCGCCGTGAGCACCGAGGCGGCGGTGGCGGAGCGGTTCGAGCCGCATCGGACCGAGCTGACCGGATACTGCTACCGCATGCTCGGTTCGGCGTTCGAGGCCGAGGACGCGGTGCAGGAGACCCTGGTGCGGGCGTGGCGGGGGTTCGGCTCGTTCGAGGGGCGCTCCTCGGTGCGCACCTGGCTGTACCGCATCGCCACCAACGTCTGCCTCGACATGGTGAAGGGCACCCAGCGCCGGGCCCGGCCGATGGACCTGACCGCCAGCTGGAGTCCCGGCGCGGCGATCCCCGATTCGCTCGGCGAGCACGTCTGGGTCGGTCCGGCGCCGGACGACCGGGTGCTGCCCGACTCGGGCGACCCGGCGGAGGTGGCGGCGCACCGCGACTCGGTCCGGCTGGCGTTCGTCGCGGTGCTGCAGTCGCTGCCGCCGCGGCAGCGGGCGGTGCTGATCCTGCGCGAGGTGCTGGCGTTTCCGGCGTCCGAGGTCGCCGAGCTGCTGGACACCACGGTGGCGAGCGTCAACAGCGCGCTGCAGCGGGCCCGCGCCACGATGTCCACGCGGGACGAGGAGGCGCCGCCGCGGCCACTCGACGCCGACCAGCGGGAGCTGCTGGGGCGCTACCTCGCCGCGTTCGAGGCGTACGACCTGGCGGCGCTGACCGAGCTGCTGCGCGCCGACGCGATCATGTCGATGCCGCCGCTGCCGCTGTGGCTGTCCGGTCGCGACCTGATCCTGCACTGGCTGCGCGGTCCCGGTTCGGAGTGCCAGGGGTCGCGCCTCGTCCCGGCCCGGGCGAACGGCGAGGCCGCGTTCGGCCAGTACCGGCGGAGCCCGGCCGGCGGTCATACCCCGTGGGCGTTGCAGGTCATCGAGACCGACGGTGCGGGCATCACCGCCTGGCACAGCTTCCTCGACACCGAGCGGCTGTTCCCGATCTTCGGGCTGCCGGCGCGGCTGGACTGACCGCGTTCGCCTCGGCCCGGGGGCGCAGTCAGGTGGCGTCGACGTCGAAGCGGGGGCGGCGGCGCGACGTCCGGTCGGCCGGCGCGTCGTCCTGCAGTGCCGGGTTCAGGTCGAGCGACTGCGCCGTCTCGCTGGCGTCGGAGTAGACCTCGCGGAACGGCCGGATGATCGCGTCCTGGTCGTCCTCGGAGAGGATGTGCTTGCGCACGAACGTCTTCGGGTGCAGGTCCTCGATCGTGATGTCGGTACCCAGCTCACGGGACAGGTCGCCGGTGGCGTTGGTGGCCATCCGGCGCAGCTGGCGGAGCATGTTGACGCCGTCGGAGATCAGCTTCGGCAGCTTGTCCGGGCCGAAGATGAACAGGCCGATGAGCACGAGCACGATGATCTCCGGCCAGCCGAGACTGTCGAACATCCACGCTCCTCACCTGCGGGCCCGGCAGCGCGCCCCGGGCAACGCTCCCACCTTACGCACCGGTCGGGCGCGAGCGGGAGTCCACGTACCGCCGGGATCCGGCACCGTGCGACGAACCGGTCGTATCGACCGGGGTCAGTTCTGCCCGTCGGAGCCGAGCGTGACGTTCGCGCTGTGTTTGGCGCCGTCCCGCTCGTACTCGACCGGGATGACCGTGCCGGGTGCGTCCTTGCGCACGAACGCGATCAGGTCGGTACCGGAGCCGACCAGCTGGTTGTCGTACCGCACGATCACGTCGCCGGTCTGCAGCCCCGCCTTGTCGGCCGGCCCGCCGGCGACCACCTTGGTCAGCCGGGCACCCCCGGTCGAGTCGTACGAGCTGTCCACGCTGGCGCCGATCACGGTGCGGCGCGCCTTGCCGGTCTGGATGATGTCGTCGGCGACCCGCTTGGCCTGGTTGATCGGGATGGAGAAGCCGAGGCCGATGCTGCCGCCGCCGCTCTCGTCCGAGCCGGACTCGTCGGCGGTACGGATCGCGGTGTTGACCCCGATGACCCGGCCGGCGCCGTCCAGCAGCGGCCCGCCGGAGTTGCCGTGGTTGATGGCGGCGTCGGTCTGGATCGCCGCCATGTACGCCTCGCTGCCGGCGTCCTTGCCGGTGATCACCGGCCGGTTCAGGTCGCTGACGATGCCGGTGGTGACGGTGTTGGACAGCCCGTACGGCGCGCCGATCGCGATCACCGGGTCGCCGACCGCGACCCGGTCCGAGTCACCGAACTTGATCGGGGTCAGCCCGCTCTTGGCCACCTTCAGTACGGCCAGGTCCGACTCCGGGTCGGTGCCCTTGACGGTGGCGTCCGCGGTCGACCCGTCCGAGAACGCGACCTTCAACGAACCGCCGGCCGCGGCCTCGGCGACGTGGTTGTTGGTCAGGATGTACCCGGACGAGGAGATCACGAAGCCGGACCCGTTGCCCTCCACCTGGTCGGTCCGGATCAGGATCGTGACCACGCTCGGCAGCGCCTTCTTCACCACCGCGGACACCGACTGCGGCGCCCGGTCGGCGGCCTTCGGCTTGTCCGTCGCGGACGGCCCGAGCACGCTGTGCCCGCCGCCGCCGGAGGCGCCCAGGAACCCGAGCGCCCCGCCCAGCGCGCCGGCCAGCAGCGCCACCACGATCGTCACCGCCAACCCGACCGTACGGCGAGGTGCCGCGCCGGCGGGCTGCGGGTCGGGGACCGGGTCGAGCGGTGGGCCGGGCTGGCCGTCCGGCTGGTGCATCAGTACGGCCGGGGTCTGCGGATCGCGCCACGGGTCCCGGCCGCCGCGCTCGGACCACCAGGCGGACGGTGGCCCGCCGGTCGACGGTGTCTGCGGTCCGGCACCCGGCCACTGCGGGTCTGGGGAACCGCTCGTCCTGCCGTCGGTCACCCTTGGTCCACCTCTCCCCAGCGTCCCGGCATCCCGGTCGTCACGCACCGCCACCGCCCCGCCGCGGGCCGGCGAACGGTCGGCGCCGGCGCGCCCGCGGACGGCCGGCGCCGCGTCCGCGCCGTATTCCAGGATTACACGTCATGGCATCCCCGAGTCGGACGGATCATTCCTTAGGCTCTACCTCATGGCCACCCTGGGACCGCAGAGCCACGTTTTCGCCGAGTCGTACGTTGCCGAAGACCACGTACTGGCGTCCGCACGTGCCCGTTCCGCCGAGATCGGCATCGATCCGGTCGATACCGGTACGGGCGCGACACTGCGGCTGCTGTCCGCGGTGGCGGGAGCGCGCGCGGTGGTGGAGGTCGGCACCGGCGTCGGGGTCAGTGCGGTGTGGCTGCTGCGCGGGATGCGCCCGGACGGGGTGCTGACCACGATCGACCTGGAGCCGGAGCACCAGCGGCAGGCACGGGCCGCGTTCCGGGACGGCGGCTTCTCCCCGTCCCGTACCCGGTTGATCGCCGGCCGCGCCCTGGACGTGCTGCCCCGGCTCGCGGACGGGGCGTACGACCTGGTCTTCGTGGACGCGGACCGGGCGGAGTCGCCGCAGTACGTGGCGGAGGCGTACCGGTTGCTGCGGCCGGGCGGGGTGGTCGCGGTGGCGGGTGCGCTCGGTGACGGTCGGGTGCCGGATCCGGCGCACCGCGATCCACAGAGCGTCGCGCTACGCGAGATGGTCAAGTCGGTACGCGACAGCGAGGAGTGGCTGCCCGCCCTGCTCCCGGTGGCCGACGGGCTGCTCACAGCGGTACGCAACGGCAGCTGAGTACGGTCGCCGACGGTGACCGTGCGTCGAGTCCGAAGTGTCAACATCTGGCGAACGTGATCTTGCGAATAGATCCGGGTTGTGGGCTTTCGGCAGACTTGCCACGTGCTCGACTCAACACCTTCTTCGCGCGCACGGACCGCGGTCCCCTGCGAGTACCACGGCTGCCGGCAGGCGGCGGCCATGGTGGAGCTGCTGCCCGGTCCGGGTGAGCACGCCACGTTACTGGTGTCCGGGTTCGGCTCGACCGACGTGGCGGAACCGCTGTCCGACGAGCGGCTGGCCGGCCGGGTGCGGTCCGCGGACAGCGAGCTGCCCGGCGTGCTGTACGACCGGGATCCGGCCTGGGCGCCGTACTTCTGCCCGGTGTGCGAGCGGTCCTACTGCGTCGACCACTGGCGCGGCGCCCGCTGCCCGTACGGCCACTGACATCCCGCCGTCAGCGCGCTGTGCCCGGCGTGCCAGCGCGGCCCGGCACGCTCGCCACCATGACGAACGAGGACACGGATGTCGTGGTGGTCGGCGGCGGGCCGGTCGGGTTGATGCTCGCCGGCGAGCTGCTGGTACGGGGTGTTGCGGTGACCGTGCTCGACCGGCTCACCGCGCCGAGCGAGACGATCAAGGCGGGGTCGATCAACGGCCGTACGGCCGAGCTGCTGGCCCGGGCGGGGCTGGGTGGCGAGCTGGCGGCGGTCCAGGAGCGGATCATGGCGTCGTTCCCGGCGCCGATCCGGTCCGGTGCCGGCGCTCCCGCGTACCGGGGGCACTTCGCCGGCATCTTCACGCTCGGCTTCACCGACGCCGAGTTGCCGGCCGCGCTGGAGCTGCTGCGTACCCGGCCACGCGGGCTGCTGGAGGCCGGTGACGCCGGCGTCGCCGCGATCGGGCGGCCGGCGATGGTGCTGCCGCAACGGGAGCTGGAACGCATCCTGGCCGACCGCCTCACCGCCCTCGGCGGTACGGTCCGGCGCGGCGCGACCGTCGTCGACGTGGCGCAGGACGCGGACGGCGCGCGCGTCACGCTGGACGGCGGCGACGTGCTGCGGGCCCGGTACGTGGTGGGGTGCGACGGCGGCCGGAGCACGGTGCGGCGCCGGACCGGGTTCGACTTCCCCGGCACCCCGCCGACCGTCACCGGCCACCAGGCGGTACTGGAGCTGACCGGTGCGGAGGGCCTGGCGAGGGGCTGGCAGCGCACCGACACCGGCGTCATGGTGTACGGGCCGTTTCCCGGCCGGGTGCTGACCGTCGAGTTCGACGGCCCGCCCGCCGACCGGGACGCGCCGATCACGGCGGCCGAGCTGCAGGCGAGCATCCGCCGGGTCAGCGGCGTCGACGTCACGGTCACGGCGGTGCGCTCCGCGACCCGGTTCACCGACAACGCCCGGCTGGCGAGCACGTACCGGCAGGGGCGGGTGCTGCTCGCCGGGGACGCCGCGCACGTGCACTCCCCGTTCGGTGGGCAGGGCCTCAACCTGGGCATCGGCGACGCGGCGAACCTCGGCTGGAAGCTCGCCGCGGTACTGGCCGGCGACGGCGGCGACGAGCTGCTGGACAGCTACACCGCGGAGCGGCATCCGGTCGCCGCCCGGGTACTGGACAACACCCGGGCGCAGCTCGCCCTGCTGCGGCCGGATTCGCAGTCGGCCGCGCTGCACGCGCTGTTCGCCGAGCTGATGGAGCTGGAGCAGGTCAACTGGTATCTGCTGTCGATGCTCGCCGGCCTGGACATCCGGTACGCCACCGACGGGCACCCGCTGCTCGGCCGGTTCTGCCCGGACCCCGGACTGGTCACCGCGGACGGGCCGGTACCGCTGGCGGACCTGGCCGTCGACGGCCGGGGCGTACTGCTGGATCTGGCCGACGATCCGCGCGTGGTCGAGGCCGCGGCCGGGCACACCGACCGGGTACGGGTCGTCTCCGGGCGCGGCAACGATGTCGGCACCGTCACCGGTCTGCTGGTCCGGCCGGACGGCCACGTCGCCTGGGTCGCCGACGGTACGGCCGATCTCGACGCGCTGCGCGCCGCGCTGACCCGCTGGTTCGGCCCACCGCGTTGACCCGACGCGCGGAGCCCGAGCGTCCTCAGCGGTGCTGGTGGACCGGCTCGTTCTTGCCGAGGACGACGATGCCGGAGTCGGTGACGGTGTGGAACTCGCGGTCGCGGCCCAGGTCCGTACCGAGGTGGGCGCCGGGCGGCACGACCACGTTCTTGTCCAGGATGGCGCGCTGGACCACCGCACCGCGGCCGACCCGTACCCCCGCGGACAGCACCGAGTCCTCCACCCAGGCGCCGTCCTCGACGATCACGTCCGGGGACAACACCGACCGGGCGACGGTACCGGTGACGATGCAGCCGGCGGACACCAGCGACTCGTACGCCCGGCCGCCGAGCACGAACTTCGCCGGCGGCAGCGGCGGCACGTGCCCGCGGATCGGCCAGTCGCTGTTGTACAGGTTGAACACCGGGTGCAGCGAGACCAGGTCGAGGTGCGCGGCGTAGTACGCGTCGATCGTGCCGACGTCCCGCCAGTACCCGCGGTCCCGCTCGGTGGCGCCGGGCACGTCGTTCGCGGCGAAGTCGTACACGGCGGCGTCGCCCTTGTCGACCAGCATCGGCACGATGTTGCCGCCCATGTCGTGCGCGGACGCCGGGTCCTCGGCGTCGGAACGCAGCGCGTCGATCAGTGCCTCCGCGGTGAACACGTAGTTGCCCATCGACGCGTACGCGTGCGCCTCGTCGCCCGGGATGCCCGGCGGCTGCGCCGGCTTCTCCAGGAACCGGGTGATGGTCGTGCCGTCGTCGCTGGTCTCGATCACCCCGAACGCCCGCGCGTCGTCCCGCGGTACCCGGATGCCGGCGACCGTCGCCGCCGCCCCGGACTCGATGTGCGCCTCGACCAGTTGGCGCGGATCCATCCGGTACACGTGGTCGGCGCCGAACACGATGATGTAGTCGGGGCCCTCGTCGTACACCAGGTTCAGGGACTGGAAGATCGCGTCGGCCGACCCGGTGTACCAGCGGGGCCCGAGCCGCTGCTGCGCCGGCACCGGCGTGATGTACTGCCCGAGCATCGCGCTCATCCGCCACGCCTGCGAGATGTGCCGGTCCAGCGAGTGCGACTTGTACTGAGTGAGCACGCACAGCTTCAGGTAGCCGGCGTTGACCAGGTTCGACAACACGAAGTCGATCAGCCTGTACTGTCCGCCGAACGGCACCGCGGGCTTGGCCCGATCGGCGGTCAGCGGCATCAGCCGTTTGCCCTCACCGCCAGCGAGGACGATGCCCAACACCCGCGCCCCGCGTGCCATGCCGGGAACAATAGTCGCCAGTACGCTTCGCGGCATCTTCAGACACAGTCTGTTTACGCGTTACTGACTTCGCGGACGCCGGGCGCGTCAGCCGGCCGGGACCAGTTCACCCTCGCCGTCCCAGTCGATGACCTCGCGCCCGTACCGGGTGTCGGCCGCGCCGTCGCCGTCCCGCACCCCCATGCCCACCTCGTACCGGCCGAAGCCGTACCCGCCGGCCGCGAGCGTGGCGAGCGCCCACCCGCGCATGCCCTGCTTGACCGGCTCGACCGTAGATTCCTCGGCGACCACCTGGACGCGGCCGATCACGCACTCGTCCAGGTCGACCGGGTCGTCGCCGACCAGTCGGGTCAGCGTGAAGACGTACGCCTCCCGGTCCGTGTCG
>Ga0164243_10013717_pt1 | contig 11374 bp, 14 predicted proteins | sample OricompcompostOP_FD_108781 | JGI IMG/M metagenome (GOLD analysis project Ga0164243, IMG submission 108781) | Organic Plus compost microbial communities from Emeryville, California, USA - Original compost - Organic plus compost (OP) | ecosystem: Engineered > Solid waste > Mixed feedstock >... | reverse complement strand
TTCACGGCCTCCAGCAGCAGCTCGGTATCGCGGACCGGGCGCAACGGCGGGTTCACCTTCGTGTTCGGATCGCCGGGACGTCCTGGCTCACCAGTCGGCTCGTTCGTGTTGTGGAGCGTCCGCACACCTTCCACCCATTCGTCGCTCATCACGAGGTGATGCGGCATCACCTCGGCGGTCACGCGCACACCACGGCGCTTCGCCTCGGCGATCAGCTCGATGCCGCGCCCGGTGGAGACGTGGCAGACGTGGAGCCAGCCGCCGGTCAACTCAGCGATCATCAGGTCGCGCGCGATGATGATCTCCTCCGCCGCAGCCGGGATACCCGCGATGCCCAGGCGGCGCGAGACCGCGCCCTCGTTCATTGCGCCACTGGCAAGCGCCTTGTCCTCGCAATGGACCATGACCGGACGATCGAGCCGCGCAGATGCCTCCAGGGCCTGCCGCATGATCTGGCTGTTCGCCGTCGTGTCGCCGTCGTCCGAGAAGCCGATCGCGCCAGCGTCCTCCAGCGCGTCGAAATCGACCGCCTCGCCGCCAATCCGTCCCTGGGTGATCGTGGCGATCGGGAACACACGGCAGACGCCCTCCTCGACCACCTTGTCCGCCAGCCAGTCCAGGACCTCGACGCTGTCCAGCGCCGGCTTCGTGTTCGGCATGCAGGCGATGGCGGAGAATCCGCCCGCGACCGCCGCCGCGGTGCCGGTGCGCACCGTTTCCTTCGCGTCGAACCCCGGCTGGCGCAGATGAACGTGGATGTCGATCCAGCCGGGAGAGACGATCTTGCCGGTCGCATCGACCTCCTGCACGCCATGAACCTGGTCGGGCGTGCCAACCGCCGCGATCATGCCGTCGCGTACCACGACGTCCATCACGCCGTCGATCCCGTTGGCCGGGTCGACGACATGCCCCCCACGAATCCACCAATTCCGGCCGACCGGTTGCTTCTGTTCCGGGCTACTCATTGACGTGGCGATCCCATCCGGTAAACGCTGGCCCATCAGGCATGATGAGCCGGATAAAAAACCGCCCCCGAGGTCCGGAAAGGACCCGAGGGCACGAGAGATTCAGGTTGCGCGAAGGCCATCAATTGCACTGAGGGGTCCGTTGCTCCGTGGCGCCCGGAGGCGCATCGCAAAATCGCCCTAGTGTACCCGAACGGACACCATTCCGCCAAGGTCGGCCACCGCGAACTGCCCCATGGCCGGAGGCCCTGATCACGATCCAGCCCTTCTCCGCCTACAATCCTGGCATCGGATGCCCGCGCATCGAAGGAGTCCCACCGCCGTGCCCGATCAACGCGCGCTCGCGCTACGCTTCGCCTCCATTACCGATGACCTCGACGCGGCATACGGTCCGTTCATGCTCCGCCCGAACGGCGAGCCGCTGGATCAGGTGATCGCGACCATTCTCTCCCAGCACACCTCAGACACCAACACGGCCAGATCGTGGCGCTCACTGCGCGAGCGTTTCGCCACATGGGACGATGTGATCGCCGCGCCGACCGGGGACGTCGCCGACGCCATCCGCATGGGAGGTCTGGCGAACCAGAAGGCCCCTCGCATCCAAGGGGTGCTGGAGGAGGTCCGGGAGCGAACCGGCGGATTCGACCTCGGCTTTCTGGCCGGCTTGCCCATCGCTGAAGCACTAGCGTGGCTCACGTCGCTGCACGGTGTCGGCCCGAAGACCGCTGCCTGCGTCCTGCTCTTCGCCCTCGGCCGCCCGGCCCAACCGGTCGATACCCACGTCCATCGCGTAACCCTGCGCATCGGGCTCGTACCCCCAGGAACCTCACCTGAACGATCCGAACACATCCTGGAAGACCTTCTGGGTGATAATCCCCAGACGACCTACGCCGCCCACAAGGGCCTCATCGCCCACGGGCGCGCGATCTGCACGGCTCGCAATCCGCGCTGCCCCATTTGCATCCTGAAGGACCGCTGTGACTACTACGCCGATCTCCAAGTCACCGATCGACCCACGGATCTCCGATGAATCCGTTGCCCCGCGCGTCTTCGACCTCATCCGCCACCCCAAGGAGGGCGTGACCAATCTCTACCTCGTGCGCCACGGTCAGACGGAAGGAAACGCCCGGCACCTGTTCATCGGCTCGACTGATCTTCCGCTCGATCCGCTCGGCGAGCGGCAGGCCGTCGAAGTCGGCAATCGTTTCGCCAGTATTGCCATCGACGAGCTGATTTCCAGCCCCATGCTCCGGGCCCGCCAGACTGCAGCCCAGATCGCCCGCACGACCGGCAAGGCGCCGGTCATCGTCGCAGGCCTCTCCGAGATCGACTTCGGGATTGTCGAAGGGCTCACCATCGCGCAGGTTCTGGAGCAATTCCCCGAGATGCGCGCGAAGATGGACGACATTGCCAACGTCGATCTCCAGTGGCCCGAGGGGGAATCGCGGGTTACCTTCAACGACCGGGTCCTGACGGCGTTTCTCGGCATTCTGGAGCGCTATGTCAACCAGACCGTCGCCGTCGTCTGCCATGGTGGGGTGATCGGCTCGTTCGTGGCCCAGGTGGAGGGCGGTTCCCCCAGTGACTTTGTCCGCTACTCCGTGCAGAATTGCAGCATCACCCACCTTGAAGTGAGGCCGGACCAGACCCTCATCCGCGTTCACAACGACTACTCACACCTTGCCGCGGTCCAGACCGAGCCACTTCGGCTCTCCCCGGCACTCATGGAGCCGCTGAAGGGCTGACGGGCGCCCATAGCGCCCCAAGGAGCATGCGATGACGCCCCCTACCTCCCCAACGACCCGCCTGACGACGCTCGGAGGAAGCGCCGCCGGCGTGGGCACGGGCTACGGCTGTGCCGGAAGCCTCGTCGAGCATGACGGCACACGCATCGTGCTCGATCTCGGCCCGGACACCCTGCTCGAGCTTCGGAAGCACGCCGACATGCGGGCACTGGATGGCATCGTCATCTCGCACCTGCATCTGGATCACGTCCTCGATTTGTTCGCCATGCGGTTCGCCCTCGCCTATGCTCCGCCGCGCCTCGAGCGGAAGGTGCCGCTCTGGGTTCCGCCGGGCGGCAGCGCATTCCTCGATGGCGCGGGCGCCGCATTCGTGCTCGGCGGAGAGGATGCGAGTTTCTTCGGCAAGGTCTTCGAGGTCCGGGAGTACGATCCGCTTGCCACCCTCGCGATCGGCACGCTGACGATCGACTTCCAGCGTTCCGACCACCCGATCCCATGCTGGTCGATGCGGATCAACGTCCCCGGCGGCCGCAACCTCGTCTACACCGCCGATACGGCCGACATCGAGCGGCTCGTCCCATTCGCCGCCGGCGCGCATGTCCTGCTCTCCGAGGCGACGCTTCCCGAAACGCCTCCCCAGGGCACACCTCGCCCACATATCTCCGCGGCCGAGGCGGGAACCCTGGCCCGCGAGATCGGGGCAAGCGTGCTGGTGCTCACGCACATGTGGGAGGAAAACGATCCCGCCGAGGCGGTCGCCCAGGCGCAAGGGGTCTTCGGCGGCGACGTCATCCGCGCCCAGCCTGGCGTTTCGGTCCAATGGTAGGGGCAACCGTCACCATCCGCCCGGTGCCGCAGGATGTTGAGGGCGTGCAGGTCGGTCACTACACCGATCCGGACGCCCTCACCGGCACGACCGTGGTGCTCTTCGAGAAGCTCACCCTGACGGCCTCGGAGGTACGGGGCGCTGCGCCGGGCAGCCTGAACACGGCCATGCTGGAGCCGGGCATGGCCGCCCAGCACGTCGATGCCCTGGTCCTCACCGGCGGGAGCGCCTTCGGCCTGCGCGCCGCCGATGGCGTGATGGAAGCCCTGAAGGAGCGCGGGCGTGGGCTCGTGTTCGGGGGCACAGTCGTCCCGCTGGTTGCCGGCGCCGTGATCTTCGATCTGATGGCCGGCGAGCCGGTCGCACCGGATGCCGCTTCTGGACGCGCCGCGCTGGAAGCGGCTGTCCCGCTCTCGCACCTGGCCTCGGGCCATGTTGGCGTCGGCACCGGCGCCCGGCTGGGCGGCATCGCCGGTCCGGACGGGTTCCGCCGGGGCGGATTCGGCGTCGCGCAGGTGGATCTCGGCTTCGGCTCGGTCACAGCCCTCGTGGCCCTCAACGCGCTCGGCACGACCGCCGCCGAGACGATCGAGCGGGGTGAGCAGGACCCCCGTCACCGGTTCATCGAACACGTCGCCGCCATGAGCGTGCCGGAAGGCCAGCACACGACCCTGATGGCCTTGGTCACGGACATTCCCTGCCCGCACGACACACTGCTCCGATGCTGCGTGGCCGCCCACGATGCGCTGGCCCGCGTCATCGTGCCTGCCCACACGATCGCCGACGGCGATATCGCCTTCGCAAGCACCACCCGGGAAGGGACGATCGGCCGCGAGCAGAGCATGGCGCTGACGTTCGCAAGCGAGCTGGCGACGGAAGCGGCCCTGCGCAACGCCGCCGCCCTGACGATGCCCGCGACGTAACCGATGGACCGGGGGTATGCCGGACGTATCGAATCCGGCATGCGTCCACGACCGGCGCCGAGCCGCAGAACGGGTGCTACACTGAAAGCACGGTGACTCACGGGGATCATCCCCGGCCAGCCACGTCCAGCCCCCAGCCAGACGAGAGGCGGCGCAGTTCCATGACGCTCCACGATATTTCCGCTACACCCCTTCCCGCGCCCGGACGGCCGACCGTCGTGCTCGGCGGCACGGCATCGGCGCTCGGCTCTGCCACCAATGCGCTCTCCGTCAGCCAGCTCGGGCCGTTCTATGCGCTCGATCTCGACCTTCGGGACGCCTGGCTGCCGCCGACATGGCAGCACGTCGCCGCGTTCCATCGTGAATCGACTGTCCGTCTGCGCAGCATGTGGTTGCCGGGCACGATCAGCGGATTCAACGTGGCGCGCCGGCACGAACGCCTGAGCGCGCTGCTCGCGCATGGACGAGACGACTTCGGCACGCGCGACCTCATCATCCCGCGGCTGTCGGTGGAATCGCCCGGCGTGAACGTGGCTGCCGAAGCGCGGGACTTCGCGAAGGCATCGCAAGGGGTGGTGCGGTTCTCGGTCGGGGTGCGTGCCGCCTCGATCATGCGGCATGCGGACCACCTCGATCGGATCGCCGCCATCCGCAGGACGATCGAAGAATGGGATCTGGGCATCGCCCTGGATCTCACGGGCGACATTGCGGCGGGCTGGGAGGCGGAAGCGGCCATCGCCAGGCTCGTCCGGCGCCTCACGCTCGTCCGGTTGGAGCCCTGGCTGTTGCCAACCGGCCAGCCGAGCCTCTCGCTGGCCGGGCAACTGGCGGCCCGCAGCCTCGTCATGCTCGCCGACCAGGGATACACGGGCATCATCAGCATCCATACCATCGGCGGCGGCTGGCTCGACCGCGTCCGGATCAATCGGGCGGCGGCGCATAGCCATCTTCTCTACGAGGACGCGCTTCGCCGGTTCACACCCACCGCCGTCGACGATGCCGCGCGGGCGCCACGCTGGGAAACCCAGCAACGCCATGTCTTCCCCGAATACCCCTAGTCACATCGGCGTCGTTGGCACTCGCCCGAAAGGATCAATCCCTCTGCTCTTCCTCAGGGCACTGTCGCCGTTGTGCAGAATTGCTGGACGGGCTCTTGTATGCGACTGATTCTCGTGCGCCATGGCGCTGCGTCCTATGCCGAACAGCAGATTTTCGGCGGAGCAACGGGGTGCAGCGGGCTGACCGAACAGGGACGCGTTCAAGCCCAGAAGCTCTGCGACCGCCTTCAACACTGGGAAGAATTGCCAGAAACCGCGCTGCTGCTCAGCAGCCCGCTCGCTCGCGCGATGGAGACCGCGCACCTGCTGGCACCGGCGTTCTCAGCAACCACCATCCAGCCGGAACCAGATCTTGAAGAAATGGGCGTCGGGATCGCTGATGGCATGACATGGGCCGAATTCGCGTCGCGGTTCGGCTATTTCGATGAGAAGGCAGCGCCGGATCGCCTATGGGCACCCGAGGGCGAAAGCTGGAACATGTTCAGCCGGAGGGTTCGCGGATTTCTCGATCGAATCTGCGCCGATTACCCGGACGAGACCATCGTCGCGGTCACGCATGGCGGCGTGATCGATGTCACCATGCGGGAGTTGCTTGGCATCCCGAACAACCATGCATCGAAGCCGTTGAATTCCAATACCACCGGCCTCACCGAATGGTCGTGGTCGGCCGATGAGTCGTGGAACCTCGTACGGTACAACGACACGTCGCACCTGGCACGTTGATCGCATCGCCCAACCCGGCACACCATCAGTCTGCTCATCCAGCCCGAGCGGCCTGCCATTCTTCCCGCGTGATGCCATATTCGACTTCGCCAAGTTCGGTTCCTGGCAGCGGATCGTCGAAGTGCGGGTGGAACGTCCACAGGTAACACATCCCGCTCTTCTCCATGACCCGGCGGGACGCTGCATTCACGAACATCGTTTGGGCACGGATGCGCTCGATACCTGGCATCGTAAACCCATAGGCGATGAGCGCCTGCGTCCCTTCAGTCGCGAGTCCAAGGTTCCAGAACTCGGGAAGCAACCGATACCCGACGCTCAGTTCGGACTCCCGGCCGGATGAGTACAGGGAGAATCTGCCGACAAACGCACCGTCCGCTCGCAAGAAGGCCGCCAGCCGGCCCGGCACAGGATCGTCTCCATAGCGGGCGACAACCTCCCGCACCTGGTTCTCGACCTCGCTGGAGGTCGGAACCGTGTTGTCGAGATATCGCAGAACCAACGGATCGGTGTTGAGACGAACCATCAGCGAGAGGTCGTCCATCGTCAGGCGGCGGAGCAAAAGGCGATCGGTCAGGATCGGGCGCCACTCGTCTGTGCCAAGCATTGCGTGCCTCCTCGCCCCAGCACGACGACGCGCCGCGGAAGTAGTTCCGCGGCGCGTCGTCGTGCTGGCTCGGTTGGTCCGAAACGAAAGGGGGGAACCCTTAGCGCTTCGTGTACTGCGGCGCCTTGCGGGCCCGCTTGAGACCGACCTTCTTCCGCTCCTTCTCGCGCGCATCGCGCGTGAGCAGCTTGGCCGGCTTCAGCACGCCGCGTAGCTCCTCGTCGTAGCGGGTGAGCGCGCGCGAGATGCCGTGACGCACCGCACCGGCCTGCCCCGACACGCCACCACCGACCACGGTGACGTAGATATCGAAGCGCTGGTTCGTGTTCGTCAGCACCAGCGGCTCGTGAATCACGGTCTGATGCACGCCACGACCGCCAAAGTACTCGGTGGCCGGCTTGTCGTTGACGATGATCTTGCCATCGCCCGGGTAGAGGCGGACGCGGGCAACGGCGGTCTTGCGACGGCCGACACCGTAGTGGAAACGCCCGGATGGGTATCGCGAACTGGTCGTCGTGGAATCGCTCATGGGGACGGGTGCTCCTTGAATCCCGAATCAGTCTGGACCGCTCGGTCTGGCCCTAGCGGGCGGCCGTATCGTCGAGCAGCAGGGGCGCAGGATTCTGCGCGGCATGCGGATGCTCCGCCCCGACGTAGACCTTCATCTTCTTGAACTGCGCGCGGCCCAGGGTGTTGCGCGGCAGCATGCCCTGCACCGCCGCCTCGATGATCCGCTCCGGATGCTTTGCGCGGAGGTCCTTCAGCGCAGCGCTCTTGAGGCCGCCGGGATAGCCGGAGTGGCGGTAGTACATCTTGTCCGCCTCCTTGCTTCCGGTGACCTTCACCTTCTCCGCATTCACCACGATGACATAGTCACCGGTATCGATGTGCGGGGTATAGGTCGGCTTGTGCTTGCCACGGAGGGTGTGCGCGATAGCCGAGGCAAGGCGACCGAGCGTCTTGCCCTCGGCGTCCACCACGTACCAGGTGCGCTTCACCTCGGACGGCTTGGCCGAGTATGTCTTCTGTCCAATCATGTCGTTCCTCAATCCACTGGCGCCAGCTGCGCCATGTCAGCGAGGGGTGATCTCGTCGGGGTCCGGATCGGGCAGCTCATCCCCGTATCCGACCCGCCAGAGAATCAGCCCATGCGGGGGTGCCGTTGCCGGCCCCTTCCGCCGATCGCGCTCCAGCAGGAGCTGCGTGATCCAGTCCGGCGTTCGGTCTCCGGCGCCAATCTCGACCAGGGCACCAACCATCGTGCGGACCATGCGGGGCAGAAATCCATCCGCCACCACCCGGATCTCGATGGCCTCTCCCGGCTCCGCCGCCAGCCCCCACCAGGGAGCCACCGGCCTCACCGAGCAGTGCGAAATCGTTCGCACGGTGCCACGCGGCCGATCGTGCCGCTCCGACCAGGGAACACCCTCACCACCCCCAGCGAAGGAGGCGACATCGTGCGTTCCCAGGAACTGCCTCGCACCCGACTCCATCGCGTGAATGTCGAGCGCTGCGCGTCGTTCCCACACCGATTCTCGTGCCAGTGGCTGCCGGGGCCCAAGCCAGATGCGATAGCGGTATTCGCGCCACCTCGCATCGTATCGTGCGTGGAACCCGGCAGCCACCCGCCTGGCAGCCACAACCGCGAGATCGTCCGCCAGATGCGCGTTCAGCGCGCGGACAATGGTCTCGGCCGGCATGGCCGGGATCAGGTCGTCGCAGCATGCGACCTGCCCAACCGCATGAACCCCACGATCGGTTCGCCCGGCAAGGGTGGCTGCCACCGCCCTGCCGCCCAGGATGCCGAGCGCTCGCTCGAGCTCCTCCTGCACCGATCGCTTTCCCGGCTGCCGCTGCGATCCGTAGAAGCCGCCGCCGTCATAGGCGAGGGTCAGCTTCCATCGTGTCGCCCCGGCGCTGGACGTGGCTGCCGTCTCGTCCATCCAGGCGATAGAACGAGGCCGTCCCGTCGGGGTCATCCCCGGCCGTCCAGCCTCATTCCTCCAACACTAGGCCACGAACTCGATCAGCACGACCGGGGCAGCATCGCCACGGCGCAGGCCGAGCTTCGAGATTCGGGTGTAGCCGCCGGGCGTCTCCTCGAAGCGAGGAGCGACGACATCGAAGAGGCGCTTGGTTGCGCCCTCGTGGTCGATCTTGGACATCACCAGCCGGCGGTGATGTTCGGTGTCTTCCCGCGCGATCGTGACGAGCTTCTCCACAACACTGCGGAGCTCCTTCGCCTTCGCCTCGGTGGTCGTGATCCGCTCGTTCATGATGAGCGAGATCGCCTGCTGCCGGAACAGGGCCTTGCGCTGGCTTGGGTTGCGCCCAAACTTGCGTCCTGCCTTCTGGTGTCTCATTCTTCGTCACCCTTGTCGGATTCCGTCTCCTCGACGCTTCCCAGTGAAGCGATCGCCTCGACGGCCAATCGATCGTCGTCATCCTCACCGGTTTCGGCGCCTTCGCCGGCCTCGGCCAGCTGCGCCAGATCGGCCTCCGGCAGATACCCGAACTCGGCGAGCCGTTCGCGCAGCTCGGTCAGCGAGCGCGGCCCGAAATTGCGGATGGAAAGCAGCTGGTCCGGGTCCATCGTCAGAACCTGGCCCACCTTGTCGATCTGCTTGCTGCGCAGGGCATTCAGCACGCGCGGCGACAGGCCGAGCTCGGCGAGCGGCCGGTTCTGCACCTCTTCCGAGATGAAGGAATTGGCGGCGGCTTCCGGCTCCGGATGCGTGAACTCCGCAAAGATCCGCGCGTGGTCCATGAGGATCTTCGCGGACTGCGAGAGCGCCTCATCCGGCTCGATCGTCCCGTCGGTCAGGATCTCCAGCACCAGGCGATCATAGTCCCCGGTGCCGCCCACCCGCGTCGGCTCGATCACGAAATTCACGCGCTGGATCGGCGTGTAGATCGCATCGATCGGAATCTCGCCGAGCGAGTACGCTTCCTGCGTCTCCGCCGGTCGATACCCTCGATCGCGGCTGATCCAGAGGTCCATGTCCAGCACGGCCTCCGGGCCTTCGAGCGTCGCGATCGGATGCTCCGGGTTGACGATCTCGACCTCAGCCGGCCATTCGACGTCGCCCGCCGTCACGACATGCTCGCCATCCCCCTTGCTGGTGGCATAGAGGTGGGCGCGCAGGTCGCCGTGGAGCTCGGTCACCTGGCGGAGGCGGATGCCCTTCAGGTTGAGCACGATCTCGGTCACGTCCTCGCGGACGTTCGGCACGGAGGCAAACTCGTGCCACACATTGTCGATCCGGATCCGGGAGACCGCGCAGCCTTCCAGCGAGCGCAGCAGAATGCGCCGCAGGGCATTGCCAAGCGTCGTCCCATATCCAGGCTGAAGCGGCTCAACCTCGTAGCGCCCGTAGTTGAGCCCCGTCTCGACGGTCTTGATAGTGAAGGGTTGCTGCAACAAGCGGACTCGCCTCCTTGCGACACGCATCTCATTCGAAGCATCAGCCCCGAACCCCTGGGAGATATCGTGTTCTGTTGGGTCTCGGCCAACTGGCCCGAAACTCGGCCTGGACGCCTGCGCGTCTCCTGCTGCCACCGGCCACGAACGCATGGCCGGGAGCGGGACTAGACGCGCCGGCGCTTCGGCGGGCGGCAGCCGTTGTGCGGGATCGGGGTCGTGTCGGTGATGGAGATCACCTGCACGCCGCTGGCCTGCAGCGAGCGGATCGCCATCTCACGCCCGGAACCCGGCCCCTTCACGAAGACGTCCACCTGGCGGAGGCCATGCTCCTGGGCGCGGCGCGCAGCCGCCTCCGAGGTGACCTGCGCAGCGAACGGGGTGCTCTTGCGGGAACCCTTGAATCCGTTGGCGCCGGCGCTCGACCAGGCGATGACGTTCCCGTTCGGATCGGTCAGCGTCACGATCGTGTTGTTGAATGTCGCCTGGATATAGGCGCGTCCGCGAGGAATATTCTTCCTGTCGCGCTTCCGGATACGAGTCTTGCCCTGATTTCCACCACGCCGTCGATCAGACATCGCGCGTCCCTACCTCATGTGTCGATTCTCCGGGCAGCCACCCTGGCGGCGCCGGGCCAAATCCCAATCAAGAGCGGAGCAACTACTTCCGCTTGCCGGCCACCGACCGCTTCGGGCCCTTGCGTGTCCGCGCATTGGTGCGGGTACGCTGACCGCGCACCGGCAGACCGCGTCGATGGCGCAGGCCACGATACGATCCAATATCCATCAGCCGCTTGATGTTCATCGAGACTTCGCGACGAAGATCACCCTCGACCCGAAGCTCACGATCGATGATATCGCGCAAGCGATTCACTTCATCATCGGTCAGATCGCGCACGCGCGTGTCCGGGTTGATTCCCGTCCGCTGGAGCAGCGTCTGGCTCGTGGTCAGTCCGATTCCGTAGATGTAGGTCAGTCCGATCTCGACCCGCTTCTCGCGGGGGAGATCAACACCCGAGATACGTGCCATGCGTTGTCCTCTGCTGCACTGAACGCCTCACCACCACGTCGCATATGCGGAGCTGCAGTTGGAGGGCGCCGATATCTAAC
>Ga0164243_10013716_pt1 | contig 11375 bp, 9 predicted proteins | sample OricompcompostOP_FD_108781 | JGI IMG/M metagenome (GOLD analysis project Ga0164243, IMG submission 108781) | Organic Plus compost microbial communities from Emeryville, California, USA - Original compost - Organic plus compost (OP) | ecosystem: Engineered > Solid waste > Mixed feedstock >... | reverse complement strand
GTGCGGCGCAAATAGCGCAGCAAACTCGTTGTCGTCGATACATTCAGGACAATTAAACCCGTCGCCCGCTGGAAACGCAATGGCAGATATTTTGAGTAATTGCCGTCCATGACCCACCGCTCGCCGGATATGGCCGCCGCATGCAAAGCGGCAAAGTCTGCCTCAAGCCGAGGTACCCAGTCGGTATGGGGCTCATGAAAGAGCTGATCCAGATGAACCGGCGGTATGTGGAGCTTGCGCGAAATGGCAGCGGCCAACGTGGATTTGCCACTGTTGGAGGGACCAAGAATACATATTCTGGGCCCCAAGTCGGAAAGAGACAAGTATTGCTTGATCATGATTCATAAATACCGGAGACGCCCGTGGATCAACACAGAAAAATAGGCAAATAATAATCGACACACATAACTTTACCCGCTAAATTAATAAACAGTAAATACTGGACGTACCAGCCAAGGTGTATCTATACTGTTCTTCATTAACACATTTGACATTTCCGCGCAGCAGGGAGCCTGATATGAATACTGACTCATTTTCTGAAGAAAACCTGGTCGTCGCCGATTCGGATGCGCAAAGCAAACGCAGGCAGTTCCTGCGCCACGGCGCAGCCGCGGTGACAGGTGCACTGGCTGCCAGCGCTGGCTTACGTTCCGCTATTGCAGCAACGCCGCCCGCAGCAGCCGGAGATGCAGCGCCCGCTGCGCAAGGCACACTGTCCATCCCCCCATGGTCAACCCAGCCAGGCGCGCAAGTCGGCAGCCATCCTTACGGTACCCCTTCCCATTTCGAAAGTGGTGTCATCCGGCATCTGCGCAAGACAGACAAACAATACTTCTCTTCGTCGACCCGCTCGCCCCTGCAGGAACTGGACGGCATCATAACACCCAACGGGCTGTTCTATGAACGGCATCATAACGGTATTCCGGATATTGATCCGGCCGGACACCGGCTCGTGCTGCATGGTCTGGTTGAACAATCGCTGGAATTTACCGTGAATGATATCCGGCGTTTTCCGTCACATTCACAAATCTATTTCCTTGAGTGCTCCGGCAACCCGGGCTATACCGTCCACGCCAAGACAGCAGCCGAGGCCAACGGTCTGGTTAGCTGTGCGGAGTGGACGGGTGTGCTTCTGAAAACAGTACTGAAGGAAGCCGGCCTCAAACCCGAAGCGAAATGGATTATTGCCGAAGGCGCTGATGGCGCCGGCATGACGCGCAGTATCCCGCTGGAAAAATGCCTGGATGACGCCATGCTTGTGTATAGCCAGAATGGCGAACGTCTGCGACCGGAGCAAGGGTATCCTTTGCGACTGCTGCTGCCGGGCTATGAAGGGAACATGAATATTAAATGGCTGCGGCGCCTGCAAGTGGCAGACCGGCCCGTACATTCACGTGAGGAAACATCTAAATACACCGACAGTCTGCCGGACGGCAAGGCCCGGGAGTTCACGTTTGTGATGGAAGCCAAATCGATCATCACCAGCCCTTCGGGCAACCAGCAAGTAGAAGGCCATGGCTTTCACGAAATCAAGGGTATCGCCTGGTCGGGCAAGGGACGTATTACCAAAGTCGAGGTGTCGGTGGATGACGGCAAAACCTGGCAAGCCGCCGTATTGCAGGAACCGGTGCTCAGCAAGGCACTTACCCGGTTTGTCTTTCCCTGGCAGTGGAACGGCGAATCCGTAGTCATACAAAGCCGGGCCACGGACGAAACCGGTTATACCCAGCCCACGCTGGACGCACTGGTCGAAGTGCGAGGCGTCAACGGTACTTATCACAATAATGCGATCACGCCCTGGCGCGTCGCTGCAGACGGAAAGGTGACTCATGCGCTTGCATAACAACCCTCATGTAACGACCCGGCGTTGCCGCCCCATGCTTGCCGCTTTAGGCTGTGCAGCCATGCTGCTGACTGCCGCGCAAGGGGCTTATGCAGAGCAGAAATTCGGTTTCGGCCACCCCATCTCGCAACAACAGTTGGCCGCCTGGGACATCAATGTGTTTGCCGACGGCGGCAATCTGCCTGCCGGCAGCGGCACCGTCGCCCAGGGGCGCGATCTGTACGCTCAACAATGCGCCTCCTGTCACGGCGCAAAAGGAGAAGGCGGTTTGGGCGACAAGCTGGTTGGTGGCAAAAATACGCTTGCCAGCGACAAGCCGGTAAAAACCGTAGGCAGTTTCTGGCCCTACGCACCCACGCTATTTGACTACATCCGGCGAGCGATGCCATTGACGGCGCCACAAACGTTGAGTAACGATCAGGTCTATGCGGTGACGGCATATGTACTGCAACTTAATGGACTGATTCCGGAAGATGCGAAACTGGATGCCAAGTCGCTTGCCGCGATCCGCATGCCCAATCGCGACGGATTCGTACCGGATCCGCGTCCGGATGTACCACAAGCGGGTGGCGACGCAAACACATCTGCGCAGCACAAAGCAATCGAACAAGCGCACTGACTGCGTAACACAGGTTATAGAACCGCTCAGGCGAAGTGCGAAACACGATGCTTCGCTTGAAAGCGCACCTCATAACAATATAAGTACAATGTACTTCGTATGCGCTCTGGCTTCATTTAGACTCAAAACGTGTCTGATCAATCCGATCGGACCACACCGCAGAGTCATTGAACAGGAGCCGGCATATGAATTCATTAAATCACATTCGTAATACAACCAAATTCTGCGCAACAATCTGCGCCGCGATTGCGATTGTGATGGCATGCGCAACACCGGCGTCAGCACAAACTGATGCAGCCATTGCAGACACGGTTCCTGCGGGCACCACCTTGACAATCGGCGACCCCAAGACTCAGCGCGCGCTCGAACTGTCAGGAGAAATAAAGAATCTGCCGTTCACTCCGAAATGGGTCAACATCAGCGGCGGTCCGCGAACCACCGAGGCGTTCCGCGCCAATGCACTGGACATTGGTGCGGTCGCGGACATTCCACCGATTCATGCCACCTGGACCGGATTACCGGTACGGATCATCGCGGCAGCCTTTCGCAAGGACCCGCTTGAGCATCCAATATACAAACTTGGCATTGCGCCTGGGTCGGATATCGAATCCATCACGGATCTGAAAGGACACAAGATCGCGTTCAGTCCCGGACAGGCCCAGGGCGCCCTGGTGCTGCGCATTCTGCAAAAAGCCGGACTCACCAAGGAGGACGTCACTCTGGTGGAAATGCCCAGTACCGGTGATGTGTATGTCAGCGCCCTGGCCAGCGGCCTGGTCGATGCAGCACCGATAGCCGAAGCGAACCAGCCTCGCTATCTGGCCAACTATGGTGGTAAAAACGGTGCCAGGGTGATTTCGCATGGCTTGCGGGACGATGCCTGGCATCTTTATACATTACAGTCCGTTCTGGACAATCCGGCCAAAGCTGCTGCGGCCCGCGCGTATGTGAAAGCCTGGGCAAAGGCCACACGCTGGATCTATGAGCACCCCAGGGAATGGGTCGAAGGTTATTACGTTAAGGACCAGGGCCTGAAAACCGCCGACGGTGACTATCTGGCTGAATCTGCGGGCGAACCCGAGATACCGGCTGACTGGACAGAGGTGATCAAACGCCAGCAGGCGACCATTGATTTACTGGCGCGCGAAACAGGCAATCCGCCACTGGAGGCCGCCGCGCTCTTTGATCGCCGCTTTGAGAAAGTCGCCACTCAGGAGTTAAGCCAGCGATGAACTCATCAACTCAAACACTCACCCCCGTCCCATCAAAAGCCCGTGTCATACCACATGCCGCGAACGCGGGCGTCGCGACGACTGCCGTACGGCGCTCGCGTCTGGGACCAGGCCGGGAAATCCGTTATGGTGGCGCAATCGGTCCAGTATTGCTACTGGCCATCTGGACGCTTGGGTCCTGGACGGGGTTCATCGACCATCGCACGCTCTCGCCACCATGGGTGGTGGTGCAAACTGCCGCGGAGCTCATCGAGTCCGGTCGTCTCTGGAGCAATTTTGAAACGTCGTTGTTCAGGGCATTGCAGGGTCTGTTCTGGGGCGTCCTGTTTGGCGTGATCATGGGCGTCATCGCTGGCTTGAGCCGCATCGGCGAATACATCATCGATGGTCCGGTCCAGATCAAACGCGCCATTCCCAGCCTGGCGCTGATTCCTTTACTGATGCTCTGGCTGGGTATCGGCGAGTCAATGAAAATTACGGCTATCGCGATGATTGTCGTTGTTCCCATCTATATTCAGACCCACGATTGTCTGCGCAGTATAGACAGTCGCTATCTTGAGCTGTCTGAAACGCTGGGCGTGACCCGTGGCCAATTCATTCGTCATGTTGTCCTGCCTGGCGCACTCCCCGGCTTTTTGCTTGGCCTGCGCTTCGCTGTGACCTCTTCCTGGCTCGCCCTTGTGGTGGTCGAACAGGTCAACTCAACCAGTGGCATCGGCTACATGATTGAACTGGCACGCACTTATGGCCAGACCGAAATCATTGTCGTGGGTCTGGCGCTTTATGCATTGCTTGGCCTGACATCGGACAGTCTCGTCCGCTTACTGCAGAAAAAGGTACTCAAATGGCGCAAAACGCTGAACGATTAAATACGGCAAACGCCGAGAACACGCCGGCAGTGTCGGTGCGCCGCCTGGTGCGCCGGTTCGGCATACGTACGGTTCTGAATGGTATTGATCTGGAGATTCGCAAGGGCGAGTTTGTTGCGCTGCTGGGCCGCAGCGGGTCGGGAAAAAGCACGTTCCTGAGGGCGCTGGCGGGACTTGACCACGATGTGGTGGGTGAGGGTCAGTTGCACGTCCCCTCGTCATTGTCCGTCGTCTTTCAGGATGCCCGTCTGTTACCCTGGAAGCGCCTGATCGACAACGTCACCTTCGGACTGACCGGCCTCGATGCCAAAGGACGTGCAGCCACGGCATTGCGCGAGGTGGGGCTGGCCAACCGGGAGCTTTCATGGCCAGGGGAATTATCCGGAGGCGAACAGCAGCGCGTTGCCCTGGCACGCGCGCTGGTTCGCAATCCTGCATTGTTGCTGGCAGATGAACCCTTTGGCGCGCTCGATGCACTGACGCGCCTGCGTATGCACGCGTTGCTGCGCAGGTTGTGCCAGCATCACCAACCCGCCGTACTACTGGTGACGCACGATGTAGATGAAGCGATTCATCTGGCGCAACGCATTCTGATTCTGGATGAGGGGAAGCTGGTCCGGGATCTTCCGGTGGATTTGCCTGAACACAGTCAGGAACGGGAACATGAAATTGCGCGGATACGTCGCCATCTGTTGCAACACCTGGGAGTCAATGCAGACCCGATTGAGGCGCAAACTCTGGCCGATCCGGTATCCGGGCAAATAAGTACAGAAAAAAATGACGCGACAGGTGAACCGCCACGTCATCGGGCTGCCGCCTGAAACCCTGCCGCGCTACTGAACGCGCGGCAGCACATTTTCACCGACACGCCAGGCTTCTTCCAGGTTTGCATAGCCCGAGAAAATAAACGTGTCGACACCCAGATCATGATATTGGCGGATCGCGTCTGCGACCTGCTGGTAACTGCCGACCAGCGCGGTGCCGGCTCCGCCGCGAACAAGACCGATTCCAGACCACAGACCAGGCGCAATTTCCAGGTCCCTGACGGAATTGCCACGCGTACCATCGTTCAAGTCCTGCATACGGGCCTGCCCAACAGACTGGCTCGATCGCAAGGCACGTTGCGCATTGGCGATCGTTTCCGGCGACAGCGCCCGCCATAACCGGTCGGCTTCGTCCCATGCCTGACTTTCTGTCTCGCGGGCAATTACGTGAATCCTCAGACCGAAGCGCAATGTGCGATTCTGCTGCTGTGCCTGGGAACGAACACGCTGCAACCGTTCGTTCACCATATCGGGCGTCTCGCCCCAAAGCAGATACACATCTGCCGCCCCTCCAGTAGCAACTTTCTCTGCAGCAGGCGAGGCGCCGCCGAAATAGATCTCAGGCGGCACGGCAAGCGGGTGTGTCAAACCGCCATTGCGAATGTCATAATGAGTGCCGGAATGCTCCTGGCCCGGGCCCTGCCATATCTGCCGGACAACCTGCAGGAATTCGCCGGTGCGCAGATAGCGCTCGTCATGATTCAGGAAATCCCCATAGGCTTCCTGCTGGTCCTGGTCTCCGCCGGTGACCACGTTCAACAGCACCCGGTTGCCTGTGAATGTCTGCAAGGCAGCCACTTTCTGAGCCGCATAGGCAGGCAGTTCCAGGCCCGGGCGGAAAGCCACCAGAAACTTGAGTTTTTCCGTATGCTGGGCCAGGGCCGCGGCAATCAGCCAGGCGTCCTCGCATGCGGCCCCCGTCGGAATCAGGGCTGCGTTGAAGCCAGTCGCTTCGGCGGCGCGCGCAATCTGGATCAGATAATCCACATCAGGTTCGCGATGCGTCAGATGAGACGGGCGCAGTTGAGGCGTACTGATATTGCCAGTCAAATGGCGGCTGTCCCCGTTGGTGGGCAAAAACCAGTTAAATTCGATGCTCATGTTTTTCCTCTTTCAGGCGCTGGCCACGGCCAGTCGCGGTGCAGTGCTGCGCAACAAAGGGACGACTTCTTCCCCTACATTCAAGGCTTCTTCCAGATTCGGATAGCCCGACAGGATAAAACTGGAAACGCCTGACTCATACAGCTGTTCAATACGCTCGGCCACCTGCTCATGACTGCCCACTATGGCAGTACCTGCGCCGCCGCGCACCAGCCCTACACCCGTCCACAGGTTCGGGTACACCTCCAGGTCACGCACGTCGTTGAAGGTGTTGGAGCGCCGCAGGCTTCGCATGCGAGCCTGGCCAACCGATTCGCTGGCCTGCAATTGCTTCTGCGCTTTTTCGATGATTTCCCTGGGCACTTCCCGCAGCAGGCGGTCTGCTTCAGCCCAGGCCTGCTCTGGTGTGTCGCGGGAAATGACGTGTACCCGATAGCCATAACGCAATTGACGACCGTGCCTGGACGCCAGATCATCTGCACGGCGGATCCGTTCTTCTACCATATCTGGCGTTTCACCCCAGAAAAGGTAGGTATCGCTGTATTGCGCGGCGACCGCTTCGGCTGCAGCCGAAGCCCCGCCGAAATAGATCGGTGGCGGCGTGTCGATGGGACGAAGCAGACCGGCATTTCGCAGACGAAAGTGCTGTCCTTCATAATCAAATTTTTTACCCGCCCATATCCGTCTGACGATATCCAGGAACTCTGCCGTGCGCGAATAACGTTCGTCATGATTCAGGAAATCGCCGTAGCCGCGCTGCTCTGCCGAGTCGCCGCCAGTGACCACATTCAGCAACAGGCGATTGCCGGTGATCCGCTGCAGCGACTGTACGCTTTGTACGGCGACAGCAGGCAGAACAAAACCCGGACGGAATGCAACGAGAAATTTGAGACGGGTGGTGACCTGCGACAACGAGGCGGCCACCACCCAGCCATCGTGGCAAGTGGGGCCCGTCGGAATCAGCACGGCATTGAATCCGGCATATTCAATCGCTCTGGCAACCGATTCGAGATACGCCGGCGTGCTCGTTCGTGCTTTGTTGGACGACTCTCCCATGCGATTATTGGTCAAACCGTGAAAGTCGCCATGATTAGGTAAATACCAGTTGAGTTCTATGGTCATAATGGTTTGTTTACTCCAAAAGATTTTATTTATCTTAGCAATGCGACAATCCATGCTTCCAATATCAATTTGTGTTGTGCTTATTCCGGAAAGCTCCTTTTCTTCGACATATGCAAATGCAATATCGATTGTTTGACCTTTATGAATGAAATGTTGTAATGGGTCCTGTATCTATTTTCATATTCACTGATCCGAGAACAGCATGCCTGGTTTTTTAAATACAGTTGTCATAAACGGAAGCCTGCACCGTCCGTCTCGTACCCGAGTTCTGGTGGATGCGGTAGCGCGGAAAATATCACACGATGTTGCAATCGAAACCGAATCGATTGACCTTGCAGACCTGGCGCCTTCCATCGGCACGGCATTGTCCAGGGACGCTTTGGATCCCGCTGCAACCCGTGCATTGAGACAAATTGAATCGGCGGATTTTCTGATCGTGGGCGCACCGGTGTTTCGAGGCTCGGTGCCCGGTCTTTTCAAACATTTATTCGATTTGATCGATATGGATGCACTGGCCGGCAAGCCCGTGCTGCTGGCTGCCACCGGCGGCAGTGCCCGGCACGGTCTGGTCATCGATCATCAGTTGCGTACGCTGTTTGGCTTTTTTCATGCGTTGAGTTTGCCCGCTGGTATCTACGCCACTTCTGAAGAAATCCAGAACGGCACCATTAGCAGCGAGGCGCTGGCTACGCGCCTGGATCTGGTTGCCCGTCTTGCCTCACCGGTGTTGCATGGCATACTTGGACAACAACACAGCCCATATGCTGAACGTGCCGTCGCATGAGCGAGAAAAAAAAATGGCGGCGGGTATGGCCCGCCACCATTCCTGTTACTCTGACCCGGTGAAGATATTTATTTTGCAGCCTTTTCAAGCAAGGGCTTGCTGACGCCTTCCACACCTACCAGTGACAGCACCGTGGTGAACGCGACCTGCGAGCCTTTCCAGGCATCAGTCGGGTCGTACCATTCTTTCAGAGAATGCGACCCGCCTGATTTGCCGCCACTACCCAGAATAATTGCAGGAATGCTCAGGCTCATGGGCACATTGGCGTCCGTGCTTCCCGCGCGTGTCTCGCCTTTGCCGCCAGCCAGAGCAATCGATTCCAGCGCTGCCTTCACAATCGCGCTATCCTTGGGCGTCGTGCCGGCAGGCCGGTCGCCGATCAGCTTGGCTTCAGATGTGATTTTTGCCTCTGATTTCCAGCGCTTGTTTTCTTCACCAACGCCTTTGTCGATTGCTGCCATGATATTGCGTTCGGCTTCAAGCAGTGACTTGGTGTCGTTGGAACGAATGTCGACGGCCATTTTGGCATCACCCGCAATGGTGTTCACCGAAGTACCACCACCTACCGTACCGACCGTAAAGGTCGTCTTCGGATCGGTCGGCACTTGCACGTCGCCAATATGGGCAATGGCCCGGCCCATGGCATGGATGGCGCTGGGCACTTTGCCGAACGCGCCGAAACTGTGTCCGCCCGGACCGCTGAATGACACTTCATAACGATGGCTGCCCGTACCCTGGGTAAGGACCTTGTCGCCTACTCCAGGCTCCAGTCCGACCATACCGTCGATATTTTTATGCTCCTTGAAAAGGGCTTTCATCCCTTTCAGATTGCCCAGGCCTTCTTCGCCCACATTGGCCACAAACATGATGTCGCCTACGGTCTTGATTTTTTGTTCGTTCAGCGCCTTGATCCAGGAAATGACCACGGCCAACCCCCGTGTATCATCGCCAATACCGGGCGCCAGCAGCTTGCCGTCCTGTTCTTTCACCTTGACGTCGGTGCCTTCCGGAAAAACCGTGTCAAGATGTGCCGACACCACGAGGGTCGGACCGCTGCCGCTACCCTTGCGTATGCCCACTACATTGCCTGCAGAGTCAATCGCGGCATCGGTCAGTCCGACTTCTTTGAAGCGGTTCAGCACATGCTCCGCCCGTTTTTGCTCCTTGAACGGCGGCGCTTCGATTTCGGTAATGGTACGCAGTTCCTGGATCGTGCGATCATGATCCGACTTGATTGCGTCCATCAGTTTTTTGATTTCTGCAGAATCATTGAGCGAAGTCAAAGCTGCCTTGGCATCCTGCTGCTGGGCAACGGACGCGTTCATCAGCAATGCCGCGCTGATACCCAGGCACACTCGGCCAATGCTTGAATATTTCATTTGTAATAACACTTATCGTCTCCTTCCGAAAATTGCACTCTATTCCTGAAGGAGACATATGTCAATCAAATGACCTCATCGCAGCAGAACCACATCGCCCTTTTGTCCATCAGACACGCGGCGTTGGACCGCCGAGCAGGACCAGACCAACTTTTTTAAAAGATCGGAGCTTTTTTTTCCGCTAAGCGCTGAACGCTCATTTTTTCGGAATTCAGACTGATTTGTTGATCTTCAGGCTGATTGGCATCAAAGCCAATCCGGGTCTTGATTTTTTCTCCCTCAGCCCGGGCGATACCTGTCTGCGCAATAAGGTCAAGAAGCTCTTTCACAGCAGTTTTTCCCTGTTGGCGCGCCGCATCCTTTTCCTTGCCCTTGACTTGAATGATCGCAGAGACGATATCTTCAACCGTACGTATATCCGCGTCCAGATTAAACTCGACGCTCTTGATCGACTGCCCCAATACCTTGTCATTACACCCATCGCCCTGCCGTAGCCATGAGGCGCCAGTTTCACCACCATGGCGGCGACGATTGCGACACAGGCCAAATGCCAGCTCCACCCTGCCGCGTAGCTTCCTGTGGCGTCATGCAGCGCGGCGACCAGCCACGCAGGTATGGCCGCCAGCAGAAACCCGCCCCCCTGCATGAGGGCCGATAGTGCGCCCGCCTGTGTCGGATCTGGCAAATGGTCCAAAGCCACGATCATCAGCAGCGCAAAACAGCCGCCCAGGCCGACGCCCAATACAATGATCCAGACCAGCGGCATTGCCCCTGGCATAAAGGCCAGCCCTGCAAAGCCAATGCCCTGCATGGCCAGCGTGAGCCAGAGCCATGGACGCCGATCTGCTGATTTGCGGGCCAGCACCGGCAATAGAAGTGCCGAGAATGCCTGACTGGTGGCCAGTGTTGCCAGCAAGCCCCCACTGGCCGCCGCACTCCAGCCCTGTTCCTGGTAAGCAGGCGCAACCCACGCGACCACGGAAGAATAGCCTCCATTCATCAGACCAAAACACATCATCAGCAGCCATGTCCGGGGCCGCGTCAACAGGCGGGTAGCGGACGCAGGTCTCGTTTGCTGCCGGGTATGAACAGGCAAAAAGAGAAACGCCAGCAAGACCGTCAGGATGGCAGGCAGGGCAAACCAGGCCAATCCGGTCATCCAGACGCCGGTCGCGCTGGACACGGCCGGCGCGGTCACTGCGCCCAGCGCGCCCCCACCCATCAGCATGGCGGAGTACAGGCCCATCATGGGACCTACGTGCAACGGGAACTCCCGCTTGATCACGCCCGGAAAAACGGCTTGCACGACGGCAACACCCAATCCGATCATGGCTGCCGTGGCGACCATGCCCCACCCGGTCAGCGTCACCATACGCAAGGCTGAGCCACCACAGATGATCATCAATGCGCCAAGGATCGCCCGACGCGCGCCCACCGCGTTCTGTATGGCGGGTGCCGTGAACGCGATCACCCCCATCAGCAGCATCGGCACTAATGTCAATAACGCCAGGCTCTGCAAACCCATACCGGTCTGCGTCTGGATCGTGCCGGCCAGCGGTCCGATACTCGTGATAAAAGGCCTCAGATTAAGGCCGATCAAAG
>Ga0164243_10013714_pt1 | contig 11375 bp, 10 predicted proteins | sample OricompcompostOP_FD_108781 | JGI IMG/M metagenome (GOLD analysis project Ga0164243, IMG submission 108781) | Organic Plus compost microbial communities from Emeryville, California, USA - Original compost - Organic plus compost (OP) | ecosystem: Engineered > Solid waste > Mixed feedstock >... | reverse complement strand
CGCGGCCACCGGCGCCGGGATGATCAACACGGCCCGGCTGACCAGCGAGACGGTCGCCATCGCGGTGGTCGGCGCGGTCCTGGCCAGCACCACGGCCGGCCGGCTCGACGATCCCGGGTTCACCGGTGGGCTGCGTACCGTGCTCTGGACCATGGCCGCATTGGCCGCCCTCGCCGCGGCGACCACCGCCCTGCTGGTCCGCCGCCGCCGGGGCGCCGTGCCGGCCGAACCGGCGGTGACCGCCTATCGTGGCGGTTCATGACGAGCAGCGAGCAGCGACTGGACGCCATCCGCGGCGGCGTACCGCCCCGCCGGCACAACGCCCGGACGATCGCCGCGCTCACCGGCAACCCGGGCTGCGTCCGCCGCGCCGTCCTGGACGGCGCCGGCGTCGACAAGCCGAAGCTGGCCGAGCGGATCGGGTTTCCGGCCCGGTTCGGGCAGTCCCGCTTCGCCATCACCCGCGGCAACGCGTTCGAGGCGCAGGTCAAGGCCGACGGCGGCGCGGAGCTGCTGCGGCTGGTCGCCGAGCGCCTCGGGGTCGAGCCGGACGAGCGGGCGGACTGGACCGACCTCGGCGCCGACGACGACCTGCCCGAGCGGCACGCCCGGTCGCGTGAGCTGCTGGTGGCCGCCGCGCCCACCGGCGCCGACCAGCCCGCCGCCCTCTTCGACCACCCGCTGCTCAGCCTCGAGGTCGCGGGCCGGCGGGTCCACCTCGAACCGGATCTGGTGGCCGCCCGGCTGGCCGGCCGGTTCCACGTCGTCGAGATCAAGTCGTTCCCGGTGATCGACGGGCAGGCCGACCCCGCGAAGGTCGCGGCGGCGGCGACCCAGTCGGCCGTGTACGTGCTGGCGCTGCGCGAGCTGCTCGCTGCCGCCGGCCACGATCCGGGGCTGGTGTCGCACGAGGTGGTGCTGATCTGCCCGCGGGACTTCGCGAACCGGCCGGTGGCCAGCCTGCTCGACGTCCGTAAGCAGTTGCTGGTGCTGCGCCGCCAGCTGGACCGGATGGCCCGGCTCGACGACCTGCTGGCGTCGGTGCCGTCCGACTTCACCGCCGACCTGGCTGCCGACCCGGCCACGCTGGCCGCCGCGCTGTCGCGCGTGGAGGCCCGGTACGCGCCGGAGTGCCTGGCCAGCTGCGAGCTGGCGTACTTCTGCCGGCACGAGGCGCGCGGCCACACGGCCGCGCTGGGCCGGCCGGTCCGCGAGGCGCTCGGCGGACTCGCCACCGTGGCCGAGGTGGTGGCGCTCGCCGACGGCGCCCGGACCCCCGACCCGGAGGAGGCCGAGGCCGCCGCGCTGCTGCGCGCCGCGGCCCGGTTGCGCGCCGAGGCCCTGGGCGTGCCGGCATGAGTACGCTGCGCGCGCTCGCGAAGGCGCAGGCCGTCGCGGCCGGGGTGGCCCAGCCGGTGGCGACCGTCCGCCACGTGCACCTGCACGAGCGTCCCCTGGTGCTGGTGCCGCTCGCGCTCGCCGGTGAGGCGAACGCCCCGTTGGCCGCGATGGTCGGTACGGCGCCGGACGAGGCGCGGCTGCTGGTCGTGCCCCAGCCGCGCAACCGGGACCAGCGGTTCCGGTTCGCCGCCGAGCTGGCCGAGGTCGTGCTGCCGTACGTGGACGCCCACCGGGAGGTGAGCGAGGCGGTGCCGGTCGACCGGGGCCGGGACGTGCGGTACCGGTACGTCGACGCGCCGCAGGTGCTGGTGCCCAACCCGGCCGGGATCACGTTCCTGCGGCTGCTCGGTCGCTCCACCCGGTTCCGCCGACCGGACGGTGAGCACCCGGTGCACCCGTCGGTGCCGCTGCTCGGGCGGTGGCTGACGTTCTTCGCCGACCGGGCCGAGCATCCGGGTGCGTCGGCGCTGCTGGCGATGACCGACGCGCTGACCCTGCACTGGGCCACCGGGCAGAGCGCCGTGGAGGACCTGCACCTGCCGGCGTTGCTCGGCTGGATCGACCCGCCGCCGGGAACGACCGGTGCCGAGGCGGCGGCCCGGGCCGAGGACCCGGGCACGCATCCGCCGGCCGGTCCGGCCACCGACCCGGACTTCGACAACCACCGGCTCGCGCCGGCCATCGCCGCGTACGCCGAGGCGGAGGACGACCCGGACGCGCGCGCCGAGGCGTACGCGACGCTGGAGTCGTTGCTGCGCGACCAGCTCGCGCCCACCTGGGAGCTGATGTGGCGCGGCGTGGGCCTGCTGCGCGCCCTGCCGCCCGGCGCCCGGGTGGAGGGGCGCTGGGCGGGCGACCGGGACGCGTTCACCGCGCACGCCGAGCACGTCGACGCGGGCGGCGGGCCGCAGCCCCGGCGGGACGGCGCGGTCGCCGCGGCGGTGCGGCTGCACCGGTTGGAGCGGGCCCTCACGTCGTACGCGGTGCAGCGCGCCTACGACGACCCGCTGGTGATGGCCGAGCACCGCCTCACCGGCGAGGCGTTCGTGGGCGAGGTGACGCTCGCCGATCCCGCCCGGGTCGACGACAGCGGGAAGCGGCCCGTGCTGCGTCCCCGGATCCAGGTGGTCACGACCGAGCCGGTGCTGGTGCCGGTGGGCGCCACGCTGTACTCGCCGGCCCGGCCGGGGCAGAAGGCCCGGGTGGTGTTCCTGCACCCCGCCGACGGCAAGACCGAGGTGGTGCTGGAGCTGTCCGGCGGGATGGGGCGCGGGCTGACGGCGCCGCCGGGCAGCGTGCCGGAGGTGGGGGAGCGGCTCTGCTACACGACGCTCTCCGACGCGTACCTTCCGGCCGGCGCCTTCCCGGCCCCCGAGGAGACCCCCTGGACCCACGGCGGCCCGCCGGTGCCCGCCGGCGCCGAGGCCGCCGGTGCCGCCACGGCTGGCGACGCTGCCGGCGACCCCGCGCCCGACGGTGACCCGGCCGAGGAGTGGGCCTGATCGGCCGGGTGCCGGCGGCGGTCAGGCCGCGACGGCCGTGACCGGGGCCGGCACGTCCAGCCGGGACAGCGCGGCGCGGTGCGCCACGTCGAGCGCGTCGGCGGCCGGCGACTCGATGTCGGGGAGCACCCCGGTGCCCTCCCAGTTGGTGCCGGTGACGGGGTGGACCGGACGGGCGACCGGCACGGTGACCTCCAGGTGGGCGTGGGCGCGGAAGCCGATCCGGGGATGCGCCCCGCCTCCGGTGCGCTCGCCCACCACGGTGGCCCGGCCGGACTGCTGGAGGTCGTAGGCCAGTTCCTCGCCGCCGGAGAACGTGCGGCCGCTGGTCAGCACGTAGACCGGCTTGGTGGCGTCGTACGTCGGCACGGGCACGTACGCGGCGCTCCAGGACTGGCGGACGGGACGGCCCGCGCGGTCGTACGTGGTGTGCAGCAGGGTCGGCTCGTCGAAGAACCAGCCGCAGAGGAGCGCCACCCCGTCGGGGCTGCCGCCGACGTTCTCGCGCAGGTCGAGCAGCAGAGCGTCGGTGCCGGCGAGCAGCCGCATCGCCGCGGTCATCTGGTCGCCGGCGAGGGGCGGGGGGAAGAGCAGCGGCCGGATCTCCAGCAGGCCGACGTTGCCGTCGAGGCGCTGCACGCGGCCCACCCCGCCCATCGTGTCGGCGGCCAGCCGCACGATCCGGTCGTCGTCGGGGTGCTCGTCCCGTTCGGGCAGCGCCTCCTCGTGGTACTTCAGGCGCAGGTGCAGGTCGCCGTTGAGGGACTGGAGGTCGGCGGTGACCAGTTCACCGAGCGCGCGGGGGTCGGCCGCGGTGGCGTACCGGCCGGCGGCGAGGTTGTCGGTGAGCAGGGTGGCCAGCCGTCCGGCCAGGTCGGGGAAGACGTAGTGCTCGTCGACGAGCGTGGCGGTCCGTTCGACGGCCTCGGTGATCTCGGCCTGGCGCATGGGCGGCTCCCGTCCTCGGTGGTGGGTGCTGAGCAGTAGAGCAGCCGATTGACAGAAGCGTCAAGAGAAGTAGACACTTTCTGCCATGGCCGATCCACGTCCCGACCATCCCCTCGACGAACTGCTGGAGGTCACCACCCCCGAGCAGTTCAAGGCGCTCGGGCACCCGTTCCGCCAGCGCCTGCTGTTCGCACTGGGCCAGCGTCCGGCCACGATCAGCCAGCTCGCCGGGGCGCTCGGGTCGGCCAAGGGCAACGTGGCACACCACCTCAAGGTGCTCCGCGAGGCCGGCATGGTGCGGGTGGCGCACACCCGGCCGGTGCGCGGCGGCACCGAGCAGTACTACCAGCGGTCCGCCCGGCGAATCCGGGTCGCGCCGGGACACGTCGGCGCCACCGCCGCCATGCTCGGCGCGGTCGCCGAGGAGATCGCGGCCGCGCCGGACGAGCCGCTGCTCCAGCTGCGGCACCTGCGGCTCACCCGGGCCCAGGCCGAGCGGCTCGGCGCCGCGCTCAGCGAGCTGGTCGACGGCGCCGAGGACGCCGGAGACGACGAACCGCGCTACGGGGTGCTCGTGAGCCTCTACCGGCAGGCCACACCCCCGCCGTCCGGACCACCCGACACCCCCACGGTGGGTCAGAATCGGGCTTGACCCTCACGTAACGGCAGGGGGGAGCCTGGTTTCCGAAGGGAGGGGACCATGGCGTACACGGTGGGCCAGGTGGCCAAGCTCGCCGGCGTGACGGTACGGACGCTGCACCACTACGACGAGATCGGCCTGCTCTCGCCGAGCGGGCGCAGCAGGACCGGCTACCGCCGCTACGACGACGCGGACCTGGAGCGGTTGCAGCTCGTCCGCTACTACCGCGAGCTGGGGTTCCCGTTGGAGGAGATCGCCGCGATCCTCGACGACCCGGCGGCCGACCCGGCGGCGCACCTGCGTCGCCAGCACGAGCTGCTGACCGTACGGATCAAGCGGTTGCAGGAGATGGTCTCGGCGATCGAGTTCGCGTTGGAGGCGAAGAAGGTGGACATCCAGCTGACCCCCGAGGAGCGGTTCGAGGTCTTCGGGGACTTCGACCCGGAGGCGCACGCCGATGAGGCGGAGCAGCGGTGGGGCGGCAGCGAGGCGTACCGGGAGTCGAACCGGCGGGCGGCCCGGTACGGCAAGGACGACTGGCTGCGGTTCAAGCGCGAGAACGAGGACTGGGGGCGGCGCGTCGTGGCCCTCATGTCCTCCGGTGCGCCGGCGGACAGCCCGGAGGCGATGGAGCTGGCCGAGGAGCACCGGCAGATCATCGGCCGCTGGTTCTACGAGTGCTCGTACGAGATCCACACCGGTCTGGCGGACATGTACGTGGCCGACGAGCGGTTCCGGGCGCACTACGAGAACATGGCGCCGGGCCTCGCCGCGTACCTGAGCGAGGCGATCCACGCCAACGCGATCAACCGTAGGTGACACGCCGTCCGGGTCGCGCCCCGATGCGCGCGCGACCCGGACGGGTTGGGCCGGGATCACATCGGCGGGGGCTCCGGCGGTGGTTCCGGGGGCAGGCTCGGCGCCAGGCGGCGCAGCGAGGTGTACGTGGGCACGAGTGCGTCGTACAGCTCGGCGAAGAGCGGCAGCAGCGTCGCGTACGTGGCGGCGGCGGCCGGGTCGGGCCGCACGATCTCCTCGATCCGCACCAGATCGGCGGCCACGTCGATGGAGGGGATGAGGCCGAGCGCCTGCATGCCGAGCAGGGCGGCGCCGAAGCTGGATCCCTCGTGCCCCGTCGGGAAGCTCACCGGCACGCCGAGCGCGTCGGCGAGCATCTGCCGCCACAGGCCGCTGCGGGCGAAGCCCCCGCTGGCGCGGACCTCGTTCACCTCGTTGCCGGCGGACCGCACGGAGGCCAGCACCAGCGCGAGCTGCTGGCATACGCCCTCCATGGCCGCGCGCACCAGGTGTTCGCGGCGGTGTCCGTGGGTGAGCCCCACGTACGCGCCGCGCGGTAGCGCGCTCCAGTGCGGCGCCCGCTCGCTGAGCAGGTACGGGAGCATGATGAGCCCGCCGGAGCCGACGGGGGCGCGGGCGGCGAGGGCGACCAGCTCTTCCTCGGCGTGCCCGCCCAGCTCCGGGGCGAGCGCGTCGCCGGCCCACCGGAGGACGAGGCCGCCGTTGTTGATTGCGCCGCCGACCACCCAGCGGTGCTCGGTGAGCGCGTAGCAGAACACGCCGCCGAGCGGGTCGACCCCGGGCCGCCGCACCACCACCCGCATGGCGCCGCTGGTGCCGATCGAGCAGGCCACCATGCCGGGCTGCACGGCGCCGAGCCCCAGGTTGGCCAGGGGGCCGTCGCCGGCGCCGACCACCACCGGCGTGCGCTCGGGCAGGCCGGTGCCGTCCGCGCCCTCCGGGGTGAGACGGGGCAGCACGGCCGTCGTGGAGACCAGCCGCGGCAGTTGCTCGCCGCTGATGCCCGCGACGGCCAGCGCCTCGGTGTCCCAGTCGAGGCGGTGGATGTCCATGAGGCCGGTACCCGACGCGACCGAGTGGTCGGTGACGAGCAGCCCGCTCAGGCGCAACAGCACCCACTCCTTGATGCCGACCCAGTGGGCGGCCCGCTCGAAGAGCGCCGGCTCCTGCTCGGCGAACCAGAGCAGCTTGGGCAGCGGGGCCATGGGGTGGACCGGGGTGCCGGTGCGGCGGTGCAGGGCGAGCCCCGACGGGACGGCGCGGAGCCGTTCGGCCTGGCGGCTGGCGCGCGCGTCGGCCCAGGTGATGGACGGGGTGAGCGGATCGCCGCCGGCGTCCAGGCCGATGAGGCTGTGCATGGCGGTGCTGAACGACAGCCCGGCCACCGGCCGGTCCAACTCGGCGACCGTCGCCCGGATCGACTCGCGTACCGCGTCGAGGATGCGCCGGGGGTCCTGCTCGGCGTACCCCGGTTGCGGCTCGTCCAGTGGGTAGGCGGCCGAGTTGCCGGCGAGCTGCCGGCCACGGATGTCGTACGCGACGGCCTTGGTGCTGGTCGTACCGATGTCGACGCCGATCACCACCGGCGGCGCGCCGCCCGACCGGCCCATCGACGTCCACCCCCTCCGCGTGCCGGCGGCGGGGCCACCCGGCTGCGTCGACGGTACGGGCGGTTGTCGCGCGACACGCCCGGAGCGCATCAAGCTTTGCCGCAAAACCGGCCTATCGTCCATGTTGCTCCGCCGATCGGACATTTCGTCCAACGGCCCGGGTTCGCGCCGGCCGCCGCCGGAGTTAACACCTGTGACACCCCGGTTGGTGGCCTGCGCGGCGAAGGAGTCGGCATGGCAAGAACTGATTCGACGGGTTCCACGTGGCGGTACCGGTGGGCGCACCGGCAGAACGAGCGCCGGCACCGCACCTACCGCGGCGCCGAGGCCGCCTGGCAGCGGCGGGCCGAGGAACTACGCCGCCTCCGCAAGCTCGCCGCCGACTTCCACGGTTCCGCGGCGGCGGGCCTCGGCCTCCCCCTGGAACTCGCCCCCGACGAGGTGGTGCTCTGGGTGTGGCCGGCCGCCAAACTGGTCGAGGTCCGGCACACCGGGGTGCTGCCCGCACCGGACCTGACCGTCGACCCCGACGCGACGCCGGTGCGCCCCCGCCGCCCGGACGGCGTCCGGGTCGCCGATGCCGGCATGGCCGTGATCACCAGCCGTCGACTCGTGCTGCTCGGCGGCCGCGGCCGGCGCGACTGGGCGTACGGCCGGATGACCGGCCTGGCCCACGACCCGAACTCGCCCGTCACCCTGATCCAGGTGCTCGACCGTCGCCGCACCTCCGGGCTGATGCTGCCCGTGGAGGCGGCCGCCGACTTCCGGTTCACGCTCACCCTGGCCTTCGCCGACGCGATCGAGCAGCGCGCCACCGTGGTCGCGCAGCTCGACGAGCTGATCGCCGAGCACGAGCAGCTCAAGCCGCTCCGGCCGGCCGTCGCGACACCGGGGCAGGCGCGGCTGTCGGGGCTGGTGCCGGGCGGCCGGCGTACGGTCGCCGTGGCCGCCGCCGTCGCCGTGCTCGTGCCCGCGGTGCTCATCGAGTCCAACCCGTCCGACCCGGCGGGCGAGGTGGCCGCGGCTGCCACCCCGGCGCCCAGTCCCAGCGTCGCGCCGATGCTCGTGCGTCCGGCCGCCGTCCCGGGCGCCACGTCACCCTCGCCGACGGCCTCGGCGAAGCCGAAGCCGAAGCGGACGACGCCCTCGCCGACGCCCCAGCGGGAGCGGCTGTGCGGCGCCCCGGACAACCCCATGGGGTACGACTTCTGCGGCGGCGACCGGATCCGCCGGCCGGCCGCGGAGATCTGCGACTACTTCGACTGCGTGCAGGAGTTCTGGGCGGGCCGGGGCTACCTGGTGCAGTGCCGCGACGGCGCGGTCAGCCTGACCGGCGGCCGCCGCGAGGCGTGCGCCGAGCACCGCGGCGTACGCCGCACCGTCTGGACCTGAGTCGGGCGCGGCGACCGCGGGTCAGGCGTCGGCGGCGTCGAGCAGGATCCGCGCCAGCTCCGACGGCTGCGAGAACATCGGCCAGTGGCCGGTGTCCATCTCGACCAGTCGCCACCGGTCGCTCTTGAGCAGCGCCGCCACGTCGGGCGTCGGCTCGTCGCCGTCGAGCACGCACTTCACGTACGTCGCCGGCAGTTCGCCGAGCGGGCGGGCGAGCGTCGCGGGCTCGGTCAGCGTGGCGCCGGGGTGCGGCGTCGAATCCGCGACGATCCGCTGGATCTGCTCGTCGGTGAGCCCCTGGCCGGCGTAGTCCTCCGCGGTCAGCGGCGGCCAGAACCCGTCGTTGGCGGTGATCGCCGCCCGCACCCGCTCACCGAAGGGCGGCCACACCGACACGAACGACTCGCCGTCGTGCGGCACGTTCGAGTCGAGGAAGACCACCCGGCGCAGCCGGTCGCCGATCCGCTCGGCGGCCTGCCCGGCCGGGATGCCCGAGTAGCTGTGCCCGACCAGGACGACATCGCGCAGATCGCGGCGTTCGATCTCGTCGACGATGTCCCGCACGTGCGTCTGCTGTCCGGCCGGCACACCCCGCCGTTCGGCGAGACCGGAGAGGGTCACCGGGTGGACGCCGTGGCCGGCGGCGCGCAGCTCCGGCGCCACCGCGTCCCAGGCCCACGCGCCGAGCCAGGCCCCGGCCACGAGTACGAATTCCGCCATGCCGGCACCGTAGCCCGGCCCACCGACACCCGCTGCCCCTCACCTGTCGGCGTCGGCGTGCAGGGGGCGGAGGCCCGCGAAGATCAGCGCGCCGGCGACCGGCAGCAGGTCGAGGTTCACGGCGATCGCCGCGAAGCCCACCAGGACCAGCGGCGGAGCCCAGAGCGGCAGCCGGCGGGGGCGCAGGGTGGCGGCCTGCACGAGCAGGGTGAGCAGGCCGAGCTGGAACAGCAGCGGGCCGAGGAGGAACAGCGGGTCCGGCAGGGGTGCCGCGTCGGCCAGGCCGGGGAAGAGGTCGCCGAGGATCACCCAGAGGAAGCTCGCGGCACCGGCCAGGGCCGCCACCGTGGCGGTGTCGGTGAGAGCCCGCAGGCGTGGTGCCGCGCCCAGCAGCATCCGCCGCAGGTGCACGGCCAGGACGCCGAAGAGGGCGATCGAGGCGAAGAACAGACTGTGGCCGATGTTCCAGGCCCAGCCCGGCCCGTGGTCGCCGTCCAGGCCGTCGATCAGCCGGGCGACGCCGTAGAGCAGCAGGAGGAGTGGTGCGGTGAGGGTGACCATCCGGATCGGGGACACGTGCCGTACGGTGACGCGGGCCTGGGTGGCAGTCATGTCTCCAGACTGGACACGGGGCGGGGCGGGGGCCATGGGGGACTCCCACCAGCGGACCCGGAGGTCACCGCCCCCGATCCTCGTCAGGGTGGGCGGTCATGGTGGATCAGCGCCATGGGACGGCCTGGCATTGCCGATCATGCGCCCGTTTTCGTCCCTCGTAGGTGTTCTGTCCGAGATGATGGGTAAATGGAGATACGCTCCGACGATGGTGCGCGGCTGAGGATCCGGCCGGTCGGCTACCAGCCGGGCGTCGAGCCGCCGGTCGATCCCGAGCAGGCCCGCGACTGGGACGACTGGCTGCTCATCGAGGCGGACGCCCGTACGGCGGACGGCCAGGCGTGGTCCCACTGCCAGCCGTCGCTCACCGTGGCCGAGGCGGGGCTCCTCGCCGAGTGGCTGGGGCTCCAGGCCGGACTGGCGGCCGAGCCGGGGACGCTGCCGGCGGTGCTGCGCTTCACCGAGCCGAACCTGGCGATGCGCACCCGCGTCATCCGGCGGCGACGGGTGGAGTTGACCGTCGAGTTCTCCTACGAGTCGTTGCCGCCGTGGATGCGCCGGCCGCTCACCGCCGTGTACCCGTTGCCGCTCACCGTGTCGGCCGACGCGCTCGGTGTGGCGGCCGAACAGTGGGCCCGGGAGGTCGAGGCGTACCCCCACAGGGTCGTCTCCTGAGACTGATTCGGGGACCGCGTCGACCACGCGGGGGTCAAATCTCTCTTAACGGAACAAAGGGAAGCATCGATCCCTGGGGCGTGTCCTGTCATCGACGCGGGCGGTTGTACCGCGTGTGACCACCACATCACCCGGCACGTTCGTACCGGCCACCGCACTGCCCGACTGGCGGATCGCCTGGGCGGCCCGCGAGAACGAACGGCGGCGGCGTGCCCACCTCCTCGCACTCGAAACGTGGCGCCGGCGCGCCGACGAGCTGACGCGCCAGCGCATCGAGGCGGCCACCTTCCTCGGCTGCACGGAGCCCCGCGCCGGCCTGCCCGTCGACCTGGACGACGACGAGCTGATCTTCCGGATCCTCCCCGCCGCGGAACTGGTCGAGGCCACCGCCCGGCACGTACCGGGCCTGCCGCCGCCCGCGCTCACCGTCGGGCCACCCGCCCCGGCCGGGCGTACGCTCCCGCCGGGCCTGCGGGTCACCGACGCGGGCGTCGCCGTGGTCACCAGCCGCCGCGTCGCGTTCGCCGGCCGTTCCCAGCGGCGCGAGTGGTGGTACGCGGACCTCGCCGCACCGGCCCACCACCCCGACGTGCCGCTCACCCTGCTGCACCCGAGGACGCCCGGGCGTCTCGCGGGACTGCGGGTGCCGGCGAACGTCACCGCGAACACCCGCTTCTACCTGACCCTCGCCGTGGCCGCGGCCCGGGACGAACGCGCCGCCGTCGTCGCGGAACTCGACGCGCTCAGCGAGGCCCACGAGCGCTGCCGCCCGACGCCGCCCGCGCCGGCCGAGCCGTGGCAGGCGCCGCTGCTCGCACGCCGGCCCGAACGGCGGGCCACCACCGCCGTGGCGGCTGTCGCCGCCGTCGCGTTCGCCACGTTGACCGCCGGCGCCCACGGGCCGGACGACGGCGACCGCCGGGTCGAGGCCGGGGACGTCTCGACCGTCGAACCGCCGCTCGGTGTCCGGGCCGTCGTCCCCACCCTCGCCCCCGTGCCACCGGACGCCTTCACCGCGCCGCCGACGGCCGGCCCGATGCCCGGCGGCACCTCCGG
>Ga0164243_10013713_pt1 | contig 11375 bp, 8 predicted proteins | sample OricompcompostOP_FD_108781 | JGI IMG/M metagenome (GOLD analysis project Ga0164243, IMG submission 108781) | Organic Plus compost microbial communities from Emeryville, California, USA - Original compost - Organic plus compost (OP) | ecosystem: Engineered > Solid waste > Mixed feedstock >... | reverse complement strand
GGCTACGACGTCGTCGTCGCCAACATCCTGGCACGTCCGCTGTGCCGGCTGGCCGGCGAGATCAGCGCCGCGGTACGCCCGGGCGGCACCTTGATCCTGTCGGGGCTCTTGGCAGGGCAGGAGGGCGAGGTTCGCGCCGCGTATCGCACGCGGGGCTTGGCTCTCGTGCGCCGCATCGCCATCGACGGATGGCATACGCTCATCCTGCGGCGCGGGCAGAAACGCAAACGGCGATCCGTCGCTCCCGTCGGAGGCGACGACCGCCGTCTGTACGTCGGTTCGGTCGCTGGTTAGGCGGCAGCCTGTGGGCGGTTGACGTTCGCGCCGGCCTTGGCCGTGACGCCGAGCTTGACGACCCGCTCCATCCGCTCCTGCGGGGCCCACAGTCCGGCCGCGACGCGGGGAATGTCGGAGCGGGTGATGCCGATATCCGCCAGCATGCGGTCATCGAGCAGGGAGAGTTCGTGATACGTCTCCTGGTACTCGCGCCAAACCTTGTATGGAGCGGCGATCGCGCTGAAGACCTTCTTCAGCCCGCGGCCGACCGCGCGAAACAGCTTGGCAAGCTCTTCAGCCTGCATCCGGCGCGCCGCGGCATGGATAGCGGCTTCGTCGGCGGCGTTAATCTTGAAATTCCACCCGGTGTTCTGCCACCGGGCCTCCTGGTCGTTACTGGCCCACATCGTATCTTCTCCTGTAGACGTCGCGGCTGCCTCTGAACTCTTCCGTCCGGCGCCGCCCCGGCGATCTGTCCGACCGCTCCGGCACTCGATAAGATAGGTGTTCGTAGACAAACAAACAGGCCGCATATTGCGCCGCAGCAATGCAAAAAACGCATGGAATTAATTTAGTGATATTAATGATTTGGACAAATTCAGGGCTGAAATCCGGCGGTTTGGCGCTCGATCTTTATGGTGCAACGCACACGGGATATCCGAAATGACTGCCCAACCAGCGCAGAGCCTTGTTTATCAAGGAGATCGCGACCTCGACGAACTGCTCCGCCGCGATGGCGCGCGATATGACGCGAACGGCGTGCGTGACTTGCTTGCCGGCGTCCTCGCGGCCCCGGAGGGCACCGATCCGGACGCCTGGCTCGACCTGGTCGTGCGCAATCCGTCGCCGGCGCTGCGGGCCCAGCTCGCGGCGCTCAAGGCCGAGCTGGCGGCACGCTACGACGATGGCCTGAAACAGCGGCCTTCGCCCGAGCGCCTCGCCGCCCTGCGTCAGGAGCTGGCGCGGCGCGGCCTTGACGGCTTTATCGTGCCGCGCGGCGACGAGCATCAGGGCGAATATGTGCCGTCCCGCGCCGAGCGGCTCGCCTGGCTCACGGGATTCACCGGCTCCGCGGGCATGGCGATCGTCCTTGCCGACCGGGCGGCGATCTTCGTAGACGGGCGCTACACGCTCCAGGTCCGGAAGGAAGTCGATACCGCGCGGTTCGAACCGCGCCACCTGATCGACGAGCCGCCGCACGACTGGATCGCCGCGCAGGCAAGGCCCGGCATGCGCATCGGCTTCGACCCGTGGCTGCATACGCAGGACGGGTTGGCGCGGCTGCACGCCTCGGCCAAGCGTGCCGGCGCCGAGCTGGTCCCGACCGACGGCAATCCGATTGACGCTGTCTGGACCAATCAACCGGCCGAGCCGCTGGCCCCCGTGCGTCCTCACGACATTCGCTTCGCCGGCCAAAGTGCTGCCGACAAGCGCGAACAGCTTGCCGCGAAGCTGGCCGCGGAAGGATTTGCGGCGGCGGTGATCAGCGCTCCGGACTCGCTTGCCTGGCTGCTCAACATCCGCGGCGGCGACGTGCCGCACACGCCGCTTCCACTCGGCTTCGCCATCCTGCATGCCAGCGGGACGGTCGACCTGTTCATGGATCCGCGCAAGCTCGTGCCCGAAGTCGTGCCGCATCTCGGCAACCAGGTTCGGGTCGAGCCGCGCGCCGCGTTCGGCGCGGCGCTCGACCAGCTCGGTCAGGCGCGCGCACGCGTCGCGGTCGACGCGGCGACGGGGCCGCTATGGGCAAGTGACCGGCTCGAACGCGCTGGCGCCGAGGTGGTGCGCGGCCAGGACCCTTGCGCGCTGCCCAAGGCCTGCAAGAACGAAACCGAGCTCGCAAACGCGCGCACCGCGCATGTCCGCGATGGCGTGGCACTCGCGCGTTTCCTCGCGTGGCTTGCGGCGGAGGCATCGAAGGGCGAGCTGACCGAGCTGTCGGCGGCGGATCGCCTGCTGGCGTTCCGCAGCGCCGGCGAGAATTTCCGCGACACCAGCTTCACCACCATATCGGGCGCGGGAGCGAACGGCGCGATCGTGCATTATCGTGTCAGCGCCGCTACCAATGCGCGTATCGCGCCCGACATGCTCTATCTCGTCGATTCCGGCGCGCAGTATCTTGAGGGCACGACCGACGTGACCCGCACCGTCGCGATCGGCCAGCCGACGCCGGAGCAGCGCGACCGCTTCACGCGTGTGCTCAAGGGCCATATTGCGCTGGCGACCGCACGTTTTCCTAAAGGAACCAGCGGCTCGCAGCTTGATACGCTGGCCCGCGCGGCACTGTGGCAGGCCGGCATCGATTACGACCATGGCACCGGCCATGGCGTCGGCAGCTATCTCTCGGTTCACGAAGGGCCGCAACGCATCTCGAAGGTGCCGAACACGGTGGCATTGCTACCCGGCATGATCGTTTCGAACGAACCCGGCTACTACAAGACGGGCGCGTACGGGATCCGCATCGAGAACCTGGTCGCGGTCTGCGAGGTCGAGGCTCCGGCGGGCGCCGAGCGTCCGCTGCTCGGTTTCGAGACGCTCACCTTGGTGCCGATCGATCGAACCCTCGTCGAGCCGGGCCTGATGACCCCGGGCGAGATCGCATGGCTTGATGCGTATCATGCGCGCGTGCGTCAGACATTGATGCCGCTGGTCGACCCGGCCACTGCGTTGTGGCTCGATGTGGCGACGCGGCCGATCGGTTCGTAGAAGGAGAGGCGTCCCGGGAACGTGCGCCGCTTCTGCCGCGTTATGATTCGCGCTTCGGTGGAGCGCCACGGCCAGTGCTGCAATCGTCGGCTTTGCATCGCCCCGGATGTGCAGGGCGCAGCGTATGGCTGCTGCTCGCGCTGGTCTTTGCACTTGCAGGCTGCGCGATCGATCCCGACCCGGCGCCTCCCGTCCCATTCGACCATGCGCAGTCTCCCGACCAACGCTATCGCCTGGCGCTGCGCTATCTGAACGCCGACGGCGTCCCGCGCGACGAGAGCCGGGCGGCGCAGCTGCTGGCCAGCGCCGCCGAGGAAGGCCATGCCGATGCGCAGGCGCTGCTCGCCGATGCCTATGCGGAGGGGCTTGGCGTCGAGCGCGAGCCGGCCTGGGCGACGATGTGGTACGGCCGGGCGGCCGCGCAGGGTCAGGCCGATGCGCAATACCGGCTTGCCGTCGCGTACGCCAACGGCTCGGGGACCGATCCGGACATCGTTGCCGCCTATCGCTGGCTGACGATCGCTGCCAAGGCCGGGCACGCCGAGGCGGCGCAGGCGCGCGAGGTGCTCGCCGGCCGGATGATCAGGCAGGAGATCGAGCCGGCGCAGCGCGCGGCGAAGCGCTGGCGTCCGGCATCGGATCAGCGCGAACCCGACGAGCCGCTGGTGCGCTTCGTCCAGTTCGCCCTGAAGCAGCTCGGCTACAACCCGGGCCCGACCGATGGCGTACTCGGCCGCCGTACCCTGACTGCCATCGCCGCGTTCCACCGGCGCGAGAAGATCGGAGGCAGCCGGATCACGCCGGAGCTGGTCGAGCGGCTGCGCGCGCGGCTCGTGCAGATTCAGGCCGCTCGCACCGGCGGATAGCGAAGAAAAAAGGCGCGGCTCTCGGGGTGGGGAGAGCCGCGCCCTGCGGAGTGTGGGGCGCGGGAGGCTTGCGACTCGACCGCCCACAGTCTCCGACACCCGGGTCCAGGGGCGGGGTGCGCCTGGGCCGGGTTGCGTGGCTCCAAGCGCTTGCGCGCCGCCACGCCAGGGTTCAAGTATCGAACGAGCGAGGCCGTACCGACAGGAACCATCTCGTGACCGGCCCGGCCCAATTCTGTCACAATCAAGCTACTACTTCTTCAATCGTCCGAACGGGTTAGTTGCCGATCAGCGCGAGCCACTCCTGTTCGCTCAGGGTCTTGATGCCGAGCGCCGCGGCCTTCTTTGCCTTGGAGCCGGCATCGGCGCCGACGACGACATAGTCCGTCTTCTTGGAGACGGACTCCGTGACATTGGCGCCCAGGGCCTCGGCACGAGCCTTGGCTTCCTGCCGCGTCATGGTCTCGAGAGTACCGGTGAACACGACGGTCTTGCCGGCGATGCGCGAATTCGCAGTCCGGGTCGGCGCGGCGAACGGCTCGATCTCCAGCACGCTGGCGAGATCGTCGAGCGTTTCGAGGTTATGCTGCTCGGAGAAGAACGCGGCGATGTCCGCCGCCACCGACGGCCCGATCTGGCTGATCGTGTCGAGTTCATGGGCCGCTTCGCCCTCGGGGTCGCGCGCCGCGGCGATCATGGCCTCGCGCCAGTGCTCGAAGGTGCGGTAATGGCGCGCCAGTAGCCTTGCGGTCACCTCGCCGACCTGGCGGATGCCGAGCGCATAGATGAAGCGCTCGAGCGGAATCTTGCGCCGCGCGTCGATCGCCGCGAGCAGCCGCTCGACCGATTTCTCGCCCCAGCCCTCGCGCTCCTCGATCTCCTTCTTGTGCCGGTCGAGGCGGAAGATGTCGCCGGGCCGCCTGATCAGGCCGTCGGTGTAGAACGCCTCGATGTGGCGTTCGCCGAGCCCCTCGATGTCGAAGGCATTGCGCGAGACGAAATGGCGCAGGCGCTCGGTCGCCTGGGCGGCGCAGGTGAGCCCGCCGGTGCAGCGCCGCGCCACCTCGCCGTCGACGCGCACCGCCTTCGATCCGCATACCGGGCAATGATCCGGAAAGACGTAGGGCTTCGCATCCTTCGGCCGCTCCGACAGGACGACCTCGACGATCTGCGGAATGACATCGCCGGCGCGCTGCACCACGACCATGTCGCCGACGCGCACGTCCTTGCGTTTGATCTCGTCCTCGTTGTGCAGCGTCGCGCGCGACACGACCACGCCGCCGACATTGACGGGCTGGAGCTCGGCGACGGGCGTGAGCGTGCCGGTCCGCCCGACTTGGATGGTAATCGCATTGAGGCGGGTGCGCGCCTGCTCGGCAGGGAACTTGTGCGCGATCGCCCAGCGCGGCGAGCGGCTGACCATGCCGAGCCGTTCCTGCCAGTCGAACCGGTTGACCTTGTAGACGACGCCGTCGATATCGTAGCTCAATGTCGCGCGCTTCTCGGCGATCTCGCGATAGAAGGAGAGCGCTTCGTCGACACTGGTGCAGAGCCGCGCCAGCGGATTGACCGGATATCCCCATGCGCGCAGGCGTGCCAGCAGATCCCAGTGGGTCTTGGCGATCGGGCGGCTGACCTCGCCGAGCGCATAGGCGAAGAAGCGAAGCGGACGCCGCGCCGTGATCGCCGGGTCGAGCTGCCGCACCGAGCCTGCGGCGGCATTGCGCGGATTGGCGAAGGCTGGTTCGCCATTGGCCGCGCGCCTCTCGTTGAGCTTGAGGAAGTCGGCGCGCCGCATATAGACCTCGCCGCGCACCTCGAGCACGTCGGGCACATCGCGGCCCTTGAGATGCGAGGGGATGTCTTCCACCGTCTTGAGATTGGCAGTGACATCCTCGCCGACCACGCCGTCGCCGCGGGTGGCACCCTGCACGAAGCGGCCCTTCTCGTAGCGCAGCGCGATCGACAGCCCGTCGATCTTCGGCTCCGCGACCAGCTCGATCGACTGCTCCGGCTTCAGGCCGAGGAAGCGGCGGATGCGGTCGGCGAAGTCGCGCACGTCCTGCTCGTCGAACGCGTTGTCGAGCGACAGCATCGGCAGCGTATGGCGCACCTTGGCGAATGCTGCCGCGGGCGCCGCGCCGACCCGGACCGAAGGGCTGTCGGGCCGGATGAGGTCGGGGAAACGCGCCTCGATCGCCGCGTTGCGACGCCGCAGTGCGTCGTATTCGGCGTCGGAAATTTCGGGCGCGTCCTTCTGATAATAGAGACGGTCGTGATGCGCGATTTCGGCGGCAAGCCGCGCCAGCTCCGCCTTCGCCTGGGCCCTCGTGAGCTGATCGACCGGAATCTCCGATGCAGCCTTGCTCACGCGCGTACCGCCTTCTTGCCGGATCGCTCCCCTGCGGCAGCCGTGTCGCCGCGCAGAAGACTGTCGGCGGCCGCGCGGGCCGCTGCCGTCACCGATGCGCCGGACAGCATCCGGGCGATCTCCTCGCGGCGCTCCTCGGTATCGAGGCTCACGACCGTCGTGGTCGTCGCGGCACCGCGCGAGCTCTTCGCCACGCGCCAATGATGCGTGCCGCGCGCCGCGACCTGCGGCGAGTGGGTCACGACGAGGACTTGCACATCGCGGGCAAGCCGTGCGAGCCGCTCGCCGACCGCCGCTGCAGCAGCACCGCCGAGGCCGGCATCGACCTCGTCGAAGATCAGGGTCGGGGCGGAGGTCGTGCGGGCAAGCACGACCTTCAGCGCCAGCATGAAGCGCGCGAGTTCGCCGCCGGAAGCGATGCGGTCAAGCGGTCCGGGATCGGTGCCCGGATTGGTCGCTACCTCGAACACAATGCGATCGATGCCGTCCGGTCCCCATGCACTCTCCGCCAACGTCTCGCGCCGGGTGCGGAAGCGCGCCTTCTCGAGCTTCAGCGGCGGCAGCTCGCGCGCCAGCGCACGATCGAGCTTCTCGGCCGCCGCCTCGCGGGACTTGCTCAGCGCCTGGGCCGCGGCGACATAGGCGACGCGCGCGGTCGCGGTCGCCTTGGCGAGCGCTGCGAGATGGCCTTCGCGATCGTCGATCGCGCCCAAACGGCGCGCGATGTCGGCGCGCAGCGCCGCCAGCGCGTCGACCTCGACGCGATGCTTGCGGGCGAGGGCGCGCAGCGCGAACAGGCGCTCTTCCGCGCGGTCCAGCGCCTGAGGATCGAGATCGAGCGAGGCGCCGATGGCCTGGATCTGGGCCTGCGCCTCGATCGCCTCGACCGCGGCACGGTCGAGCGCCGCAAGAGCGGCGTCAAGGCGGCCACCGACCTGCGGGGCGACGCGCGCGAGATGGCGCTGCGCCGTGCGGAGCGCCGCCTCGACACCCTTGTGCGCCGTCATTTCGCCGAGTGCCGCGTTGAGCGCCTCGATGACCTTCTCGCGCGCGCCGAGCATCGCGCGCTGTTCGGCGAGTTCCGCCTCTTCGCCGGGCTTGGGGTCGAGCGCGTCGAGCTCGTCGAGCGCATGGCGGAGGAAATCGGCGTCCTGCTCGGCGCGGGCGGCTTCCTCGCGCGCCACCGTCTCGGCGTTCAGCGCCGCGCGCCATGCGGCGAAAAGTGCCGCCACTTCGTCGGCTTCGCCGCCCAACCCGGCGAACGCGTCGAGCGCCGCGCGATGCGTCGCGGTGTCGAGCAGGCCCTGATTGTCGAACTGGCCATGAATCTCGACCAGCATCTGGCCGGTCTGCCGCAGCAGGCCGACCGAGGCCGGCTGGTCGTTGACGAAGGCGCGGCTGCGACCGTCGGCGCCGAGCGTGCGGCGGAGGATGATGGGACCGTCGGCGTCGATGCCGTGTTCCATCAGCAAGGCGCGCACCGGGTGCTTCGCCGACGGCTCGAAGCTTGCGGTGACGGTTGCGCCGGCCGCCCCTTTGCGCACCAGGGCGGCGTCGCCGCGTGCACCAAGCGCCAGCCCCAGGGCATCGAGCAGGATCGATTTGCCGGCCCCGGTTTCGCCGGTCAGGACCGAGAGGCCGCGCTCGAAACTGAGGTCGAGACGGTCGATCAGCACCACGTCGCGGATGGCGAGAGCTTGGAGCATCAGGCGGGCCGTCGGAACGCAGACTCGGAAGGGCCGGGATTCACGCTCCCTTATACCGAATCACCCTCCTGCGTTAAAACCCCGACCCGGGGCTCGACCGGCGCGGCTGGTTTCGATCAGAATATGGAGCGCCAGGCGCGGGCGACGAAGCCGGGCTGCTCGTCCTCGGGAAGCTTGCCGTTCTCGACGAGAGCGTAGGAGTCCTCGTACCACCGGCTGCCGGGGAAGTTGTGGCCCAGCACCGCTGCCATCTTGCGCGCTTCCTCGGTAAGGCCGAGCGCCAGATAGCATTCCACCATCCGGTGCAGCGCCTCGGGTACGTGGCTGGTGGTCTGGTACTTGTCGATCACCACGCGGAAGCGGTTCATCGCGCCGATATACTGGCCGCGCATGAGATAAAACCGGCCGACGTCCATTTCCTTGCCGGCAAGGTGATCGTAAGTCAGATCGATCTTGAGCCTTGCGTCACGCGCGAAGCTCGTGTCGGGGAAGCGGCGGACGACCTCGTCCAGTGCCTTGAGCGCGAGTTCGGTCATCTTCGAATCGCGCTGCACGTCCGAAATCTGCTCATAATAGCACAACGCCTTCAGGTAGTAGGCGTAGGCCACGTCGCGATTGGAAGGGTGAAGCTGGATGAAGCGGTCGAGCGCGATAATGGCGTCATCGTAGCGGTTGTTCTGATAATACGCATACGCGGCCATGAGCTGGGCCTTGGTGGCCCAGACGGAGTACGGGTGCTGGCGGTCGACCTCGTCGAACTCCTTGGCGGCGGCCGCGTAGCGCTCCTCGGCCAAGGCATCGACGCCGGCATTGTAGATCTGTTCGACGGGGCGCTCGACGTACTCGTCCTTGTTGTCGCTGGAGCATGCGGCCAAGCCGACGAGGCCCAAGCCGAGCAAGGCGAAACGGAGCAGTGAGGGCGTTCGCATCGCCCGGAATATACAAGAAATGGTTAGCGAATTCCTACTGCCACGATTCGCTAGCCGTCACGGTCGGCCGGCGGCACGGGGACGAGCCGATAGCCCTTGGCCCGCATGCAGTAATCGAAGAGGTCCTGCTCAAGGAAGAAACGGTTGCGATGGGACCCGAACGGGACTGGGCGGATTACGCCGCTACGGTCGTATGCGAAGGGTGGCCACATGAAGTCGTTGAGGAAAGCCTGGCGCTGCGCCTCGTAATAGGCGGACTGCCTGCAATAGTTCAGGTCGTCCTGGGACGGAGGCATGCCAGATACCGCGTGCTGCCACTGCATTGGGGTGCAGCCGGCGACAAGGAAAGCGATAACCGTCATCGCCAGGGCGCGGGCGATCATTCGCAGAATAACGCTTCGGCGCGGGAGGTTAGTCCCTCGCGGATCCGGCGCGATCAGTCGGAAGGGGGCTCAGTCGCCGGCGGCGGCGCGCAGCTCGGCCTGGTTGCTCCGCACGGCCGGCAGGTCGGCGGGCATGTCGATGTACCGCCACGCATCGCGCTGTTCGAACAGCGCGCGCAGGAGCATGTTGTTGTGCCGGTGGCCGGATTTCACGCAGCGCAGGCCGCCGATGACCGGAGCACCGGCCAGGTACAGGTCGCCGACGCAGTCCAGCACCTTGTGGCGCACGAACTCGTCCTGGAAGCGCAGGCCGTCCTTATTGAGGACCCGGCCTTCGCCAATCACGACCGCATTGTCGAGCGAGCCGCCGCGCGCCAGACCGGCCGCACGCAGGCGCGCCACCTCTTCGGCGAAACCGAAGGTGCGCGCCCGGCTGACCTCGGCGCGGAACGTGGCCGCGTCCAGCGGCATGAAGAATTCCTGGGGCGACAGCGAGCCGTTCTCGAAGTCGAATTCGAACTCGATCGAGAAATCGCTGGCGGGCGTGAGAGCGACGCTGCGCTTGCCGTCCTCGACTGCGACGCGGCGGAGAATTTCGATGGCGCGGCGCGGCTCGTCCTGCTCGAGGATTCCGGCGCACCCGATCAGAAACACGAAGGGCTGGGCGCTGCCGTCCATGATCGGCACTTCCGGCCCGTTGATCTCGATGACGGCGTTGTCGATCTCGCTGCCATAGAGCGCCGCCATCAGATGCTCGATGGTGCTTACCCGTACGCCATCCTTGTTGCCGATCGCCGTGCACAGGCGCGTATCGACCACGTTGTTCCACAGCGCGGGGATCTCGGCGCCTGCGCCCTGGATGTCCGAGCGCCGGAACACGATCCCGGTCCCGACCGGCGCCGGATGCAGCGTCATCGAAACCTTCGCGCCGGAATGGAGCCCCGTTCCGGTGCAATGGATCGCGGTCTTGAGCGTTTTCTGGCGCGGTTTCGTAACTGGGGGCATTTCCGACTCCACCGGGCCGATCACCATTCGTTGGGCTGACCCGGGTTGGACCGAGTGCCTCGGGAACAGGCGTTAACTAACAACCGCCCCCGAGGCGCTCAAGTCACATTCTGTTACGAAATATTACAGTTAATGGGACTTAACCTCTTGATTCAGTTCGCCTGTCTGCGAAGGAAGGCGGGGATGTCCAGGAGGTCGTCCTGCGGTGAAGGCTGGTTCACCCGATCAACCGGATCGAGTCCGCCGAGTCGCGGCTGAGCGGCCGGGGCGGGCGCCGGTGTGGCCGGTGCCGCCGGGGCAGCCGGCGCCGATGCGGCCTGACGGGCGCGGCCAGTGCCGGTGACGCGCTCGAACAGGCTGGGGCCACGCCGCTTTTCCTTGACCGGTTCGGCCTTGGGCCCCGCGTTTTCCATTGCTGCGGCAGCGAACGGGTCCGCCCGCTCGACGCGTGGCGCTGCGGCCGGCTGCTGCACCGGCTCCGCGGGCCGCGGCGCGATGAACGGCTGCTCGGCGCGGGCAGGGGACGCCTCGGCGGCGATCGGCTCTGCCGACGCCGTCGCGACCGGCTGGGTCATCGCTGCCTGCTGGGTGGCAACGATCATCGGCTCCGCCTTGATGGCGACCGCGCCGTCACTGCGCGGCGACGGCTGGACCATCGGCCGGACCGGACGGCTGGCGGCGAGGCTGATGATGGTCGGCTTCGGCTGCGCCATCATCGCGGCGTCGATGCCGGTGGCGACGACGGAGACACGCATGCGGCCGGTCAGGCTCTCGTCGAAGGTCGAGCCGAAGATGATGTTGGCCTCGGGGTCGACCTCGTCGCGGATGCGGTTGGCCGCCTCGTCGACCTCGAACAGGGTCATGTCGGGGCCGCCGGTGATGTTGATGAGCACGCCCTTGGCGCCCTTCATCGACACGTCGTCGAGCAGCGGGTTCGAGATCGCCTTCTGCGCGGCGTCGAGGGCGCGGTTCTCGCCCTCGGCCTCGCCGGTGCCCATCATCGCCTTGCCCATCTCGCTCATCACGGTCCGGATGTCGGCAAAGTCGAGATTGATGAGGCCCGGCATGATCATCAGGTCGGTCACGCCGCGCACGCCGGAATAGAGCACGTCGTCGGCCATCTTGAAGGC
>Ga0164243_10013712_pt1 | contig 11375 bp, 6 predicted proteins | sample OricompcompostOP_FD_108781 | JGI IMG/M metagenome (GOLD analysis project Ga0164243, IMG submission 108781) | Organic Plus compost microbial communities from Emeryville, California, USA - Original compost - Organic plus compost (OP) | ecosystem: Engineered > Solid waste > Mixed feedstock >... | reverse complement strand
TAATCTGGAGTCATGGGAAATGCCTGAGTAGACGGGCATCCCATGCGATCCGCTTCATATTGAAACATGGCAAAATCGGCTGCTCCGAGATGCCTGGCCAAGGCGATCGTCTCGGCATCGTAGAGTGACTGCCAGGGTATTTTCGATTTTCCTCTGTTGCGCTGTTCCAGTGTTCCGATCTCAATCCCCGAACGTGACCTGATCTCATCGGCGATGCTTGTCCAATGGCCAGGCAGATCCTCCAGCTTGAAAACATTCAAACCATCGCGAAGCGCGTCTTCGAGCATGGTCGACTGCGCTATGACGTGAGGATTTAGGGCCTTTTGTGGCCATTCCGTCTGCAATGACATGAATCGCTGGAAACTGTCGCCTTTCCTGATGCCCATTCGCCTGAAACCCCGCAGCACGATCTCGCGCGTCACCACCTTGTCGAGATAGGCCGAGGCGTAACGCGAAAATGGATCGCGTACGACAGAGAACACATACCAGTCCCCGGTCCTCATGGAAGCGAACCGGCTATAGGGGATTTTCCTGAATCCGCGAAAAGCCTGAATGTCGTCGATGCCCGATGGATCTAGACCAATAAGCGGCAGCAGGGCAGCTTTGACAGAGGAATTCGCGGCCTTCGGTATGGGGATGTAGGCGACGCGATAGTGAGGAAATACGAGCACCAGCGGGTCGACACCTGTCTTCAGGAAAGGGATGCTCTGACGAAGTTTCGCCAACGAAATGCGTGCGCGGTCCATTGCGGATAACTGCGTCATACAAGAATCTGCCGTAAATGAGGCCATGGGAGCGGGGTGTGGTGGTTGGCAATGACACAGACGGTAATACAATCGGCCTCGGTTCTATCCGGCCAATTTTGCAGGCTCGTCACCTAGCCCAGCAAGGCATCCCGCGCAATCGGGCTCGTCGGACGTTAGTCCTCCCGATCCTCCCAATCACTGCGCAGCAACGTCGTTACATGTTCGATCGTTTGCCTTCCGTCAGCCATGCAGCGGCCAGTAATTTCGCCTACGCGTCGATACCCCAATTTGCGCTGCATTGCCCAAGACTTTTCGTTGCCGTCGAAGTAACCGTTGATCAATTTTGTCAGGCCTAATTCATAAAAAGCGAATCGGATCTTCGCCTCAAACGCTTCGCGTCCGTAGCCGCGTCCCTGATACTGGTTCGCTATCCAGATTCCTCCACCGCCCGTTGTGGCCTTCCAGTCTATCTTATTGAGACTGACCCCTCCGATGACCCGTCGCTCATCTGTGAGCTCAACCGCAAATTCGTGCGCCGTGGGCCGACCGCTTGCTCTCGAGATCTCCTGACATCTCTTGATCCAATTTTGGGCGTCTGACGCTGAATAGGGGTGAGGGACGAAAGCCAGCCACTTTGCGATCTCGAGATCGTTCAAACCCAGCATGAGCTGTTCGATGTCTTCTTCCCCCCAAGGACGGAGCGTAAGGCGCGAAGTTTCGATTTTGATGCCCACGAGGTTGCAGCCTCCTTCGCCCCGAAATCATCAGTATTCCTGCGGTTTGATGATTTCTTGAGGTTCCGTCAAACCCTCAAGCACGGCGCGCTTGCCCTCGGCTGGAAACCTTCCGCTGGTATCCTCCTCGACACGATACAATTTCTCGTCTCTGACGGCACTAGCGAAGGAAGTGGTTACGCCGTCCCCCGGCAGGGCATCCACATCGGGGAAGTCCACTTCGGCCTCGGCGGCGACGATCCGGGCATCTGCCGGAGATTCGGCCCGCACGGTGATTTCGCCGAGAGAGGGCGCGATGTCCCAGCCGGGATCGGATGGCGGCGCGTCGGGCATGAGCCGGAAAATCTTCACGGACGTGTCTCCAAACTGCTGAGTTTGAAAAGGAGAAACTTTTGCAAAAGCTCCAGGTTCCCGGCGATTGAATGCTGGGAGAGGGGGCGGGATCGGATGTAAAAAATTTTTTGCGGGAGAGGGAACCATTGTCATGTTGAGGAATTATTGTGCTGACGACACGCACTCCCCCACGCCCCCCAACCCCACAACTTGCGTGTCGTTGGCCGGTCCTAGAGACCGGCTTTTTTTTGCCGCGGCGCGGTCAGTAATCTCTTTCATAGAAGATGCCGAGGCTGGAATCGCCATCGGAACCGACCGCCCCGCGCGCTTTCAGGCTCTCGGTGATGTCGAGATTGATCGTGCCCCGGGTCGTGCCCTGAGAACCTGCCTCGACACCGAGATAGATATTGTCCTGGATATAACGGCCGGCACGGACGGCGGTATTGCCTTCCTCGTCGGATACGATGTCTAGGTCGTCCAGGCCCGCAGCGCCGCGCAACTGCCCGAGCAGGGAGTTGTTGGAGCCGCCGGCCAGCTCCGCGGCGGCCGCCGCGAGCCGGGCGATCTGCATGGGGGACAAATCCTGTATGCCACGATTGAAGATGAGCCGCGCCAGAACCTCGTCCTGGGGCAGTTCGGGCTGCGAGGAGAAAGCGATATCGAGATCGGATACCCGGCCGCGCACCGTTATGAAGACGGTTATGTCGCCTTCCGAACGAGCCACGAAATCAAGGAACGGATCGAGATCGCCCACCAGTGTGACCGTACCCTCGTCGAAGGTGATGCGCTTGCCGAGGATGGAGAGCCGCCCGCGTATCATCTCAAAACCGCCGACTGGCTGGATGTTGTTGACCGACCCGGCGAGTTCGACCGAGCCGCCGAGTTCGGCGTCAAGCCCGCGGCCGCGCACGAAGATGCGGGCAGGGGCGTTGACCCGCACATTGAGCCGGAGCACGCTCGGCCGGCTGGAAGGCATGGGTGTGCCGTCATCGGCCTTCGCGCGTTCCAGCGTCCGCTGCACGGCAGGCGGCGGATTGATATGTTTGACATTGATGCCGGCGGCACCGCTGCCGCCGAGATTCTCCGGCACGGTGATTTCCGCACGCGACAAAGTCAGGTCGCCCGAAAGCAGCGGATCTCGGGTAAGGGGACCAGTGAGCGACATGGCGCCGCTGACCGTTGCGGCGACCATTTCGCCATCCGTATAGCTCGCCTCGTTGAGGCGGATGTTGAGATCGGCCGGGAAATTCGCGGCCGCATTGGTCGAGATCGTGCCGCCGATAGAGATCGAGCCACCGGAAGCCAGCGTGGCGGTGGCAGAATTGATCGATATGGTCTCGCCTTGAATGGTGCCCGAAACCTGAATCGGATTCAGCCGGACATTCGATTCCGGGTCGATCGCCTGCGCGTTGGAAGTGGAGAAGTTTCCGTTGATCGCCGGCTGCGAAAGGCTGCCTGAAATATTTGCGTCCACGTTCAACGTGCCGGTGACGGTCGCGCCGCGCTCGGCAAGCATGTTGTTTGCGAGGGCAAGCGGTATGGTACCGTCCACATCGAGCGCCAGGCCGGTGCCGGAGACCGGCAGACGGCCGCTGGCCGATACGGTCAGCCCCTGCGGTCCAGTGGTGCGCAGCGCGGAAAGGGTGACGGTCTCGTCGGCAAAGCGGCCATTGGCCGAAAGCTGGAGGGGGGCTGCGCCGAACTCGGCCAGAGGCGCTGCCGTGAGCCCGTCGCCGCGCAGATCGAAACTGGCTTCCGGGGATGTCAGGGTGCCTGTGACGCGCGCCGTACCCGAAATCTGGCCGCCAAGATCCTGTCCCGGCGCAACGGCATTAGCGACCGCGAGAGGGAAGGCGTTCAGATCTATGTTGAGCGACATGGAACCTTCGCCGCCGATCGGCACTGCGCCACGCGCCGCGGCATTGAGACCCTCGGGGCTGGTCACTCTTGCATCCACCGTCAGGCGCTCGGCGGTGGTCGTGCCGGTTGCGTCGATCGTGAGCGAACTGAGGCCTGCCTGGGCGAGGGCGGCGGCGCGCAATTGCCGGCCGGCTATGTCGAAGTCGATGCTCGGCGTATCACGAGGCCCGGTGACAGTGGCGGTGCCGTTGACCGTACCGCCGAGTTCGAGATCCGGGCGGATGGAATTCGCAATGGCCAAGGGCAGGTCCCGGATCTGCAACGCCACGTCGATTTCCCGGGCAACTTCGCCGCGTGCCGCGATCTGCCCACCGCCAGCGTCGATCGTGATCGTATCGAAGGAGACATTCTCGCCGCGCAGCCGGATCGCTGCCGGCTCCAAGAGCCGAGCATTCAGTTCCGCTTGGGACAATTCGGCCTCGTTGAGCGTCAGGTCGAAACCGCCATCCTGCGGGCTGAGAGAACCGCTGGTCGAAAGGGCCGCTCCATTGTCCAGCGTGGCATTGGCGGAAAACTCCGTCGTTTCGCCGCTGCGTGTAGCGTCCGCCCGCAAGGTCGCCACGTCGATCCCGCCTGCCGAAAGGTCGCGGGCGTCGATGGTGCCATTGACGAGCGGTACGCCGAACAGATCCTCGATCGCGGCCTGGAAATCCGCTGAACCGATGGAATTCGTCTCCACACGGAGATTGCGGACGTCACCGGATGCCTCGGCATTCTGCCTGCCATCGGCATGGGCAAGCTGGATATCGGCGTTGATCGAGCCGCTTGCCTCGGCAAGGAAAAGGGCCGCGGCCGTGGAAATATCGGCTGCCTCCACCGTCAGGTTGCCTTCGAGCAGCCCGTCACGGTTCTGAACAACCCCGCCCGTGGCGCGCGCTCCCCCGGCGGAGAAGTCGAGGTTCGAAAGCCGGCGCTCGCCATCCCTGACCGCGATGTCGGTGGCGAGATCGGCGCGAACACCGTCGAGGAACGCGCTCCCCGTCACCGCGCCGGTCAAGGCGCTATCCTGCAGCACGCCTTCGAAATCGATTCCGGCTTCGGTCAAGCGCTTGCCGATGAGGGAACCGGATGGGACATCCGCGCCGAAGGTGAGATTGATGCGGCCGTCGCTGCCCGCTGCCCGCCCCGTGGCGGTAAGACGGCCCGAAGCACTATCGGAAACGAGTGCGAGGTCCTCGAGAGCGAAATCAAGATCGAAATCCGCCGCACCGGAGGCGAAGACGCCATCGGCGGTCAGTTGGAGTTGGTCATTGGCGACGCGGAAATTTTCGGTCCTCAGTCCCTGTTCGCCGCGCGCCACGCGGCCGGTGAGCCTCGTCGTGCCGTTGAGCAGATTGTCGGCTGCGTCATTGCCGATGCGCAACTCCGTGGCGCTGCCGTCGAGCGTGAGATCGAAGGCGCCGGTCACCGGTTCGACCGTGCCGTTTGCCTTGAGGTCCAGTCCGCCGGAAAGATCGCGGCCGGCAAGACCGGAAAACGGCACGATGCTGGAAGCTCTCACGCCTATATCGCCATTAAAGGCGAGTTCGGCGATCTCGCCGGCGAGCGAGACGCTGAGGCCGTTGCCGGAAAGCTCGGCCCGTTCCAGCGCCACGGGCTGTTCGGCTCGCCAGTCGCCCGCCACGTCAAGGCGGATTTCGTTGCCAAGGGCCTCGGCGATGTCGGCCTGCTCGGCGATGATGCCTGAAATGCCGCCTTCGGCATTGAAGCTGATGCGGCGCTGGTCGGGCAGGTTCAGGTTCTCGGCAACGCCGCCGAGATCGATTGCGACGCTTTCGGCTGCGAAGTCGCCGGTGGTAAGCTGCGAAATGTCCAGCCTGCCGTCCCATTCCTCACTGCCAGCTCCGCCGAAATCGAGCGTAAGGGCGGCGCGTTGAACCGTGGTCTCGCCGCCAGGTACAGGCAGAAGGACGGTATCTCCGGTTGAATCCTCCACTGCCGCATTGAGCGCCAGGCGTTGCAGGAAACCATCGGCACCGGTATCGGCAGCAGCTTCGAGATGAAGCGCGGCGCTGTCGAGATTGAGGGATTCGAGCGTGAAGCCGCCGGCATCCTTGGCCACGCCGTTGGCCGTGAGCATCGTCTCCGCGCCAAAGAAATCGCGGAAGCGCTCGGGGATGAGCCGCGCGATCGGGCCGGAAAGCTCCGTCTGGAAGCCGATCCCTTCGGACTGGCGGCGCAGGTTGGCCGTGCCGTCGAGAACACGCTGTCCCTCCGCATCGAGCGCCAGCGTTATGTCAAGCTGGTCGAGCGGACCGGAGCCGGCAAGCGTCAGCGAAAGGGGAGGCCGGCCTTCGATGCTCAGCAGATTGGCGACGATGCCGTTTGCAGGTTCCTGCAGAGACAGGTCGAGGTCGAGGATGCGGGTATCGTTGGCATATTGCGCGGCCAGCGCAAACTGTCCTCCCGGCCCGTCGAGACGCCGGATGGCAAGCTCGGTATCAAGCGTCCCGCCTTCCAGGCGGAGCCGTCCCTCGACTGAAAGCTCCGATTCAAGCCCGAAAACGTCGGCCCCGAAGCTTACAGAAGGCACTTCCAGGCGCGCAAGGTCGATCGCGATTGGCAATTCGGGGATCTGGAACGAGCTGGATTCGGGCGGTGGAAGGCCCTCCTCGGGGAGTGGCTTGCGCAGGACCTCAATGCTGTCGGCCGCGAGGCGCTCGACTTCCAGCCGCTGGCGAAGCAACAGGGCCGTCCGGCTCCATATGATCGAGGCGTTGGTGATGCGCAACCATATGCCCTCGCGGTCCGCAATCGTGATCTGGCCGATGGTGGCATTGGAGGAGAGCACACCCTGTATGCCGGAAATCCTGATCTGCCGGTTCGGCGTGGAAAGCTGGTCCTCGATGAAGGAGAGGAAGAAGGAGCGTTCTTCTTCCGGCGTGTCCTGAGCCAGCGCGGGCAGGGTCAGAAAAAGCAGGACGATGGCGAGCAGGATCCGCATCAGAAGGCCTGTCCTATTCCCACATAGAAAGCGAAATCGGGGTCGTCCGGACCGGGATCGAGCGGCACGGCCACATCCAGCCGGATCGGTCCGAGACCGGTAAGATAGCGCAGCCCCACGCCCGCGCCGAGCTTCAGGTCCTCCGAAAAGTCGGGAAAGGATTCCGAACTCACATAGCCGGCATCGACAAAGCCCACGACGCCGATGGATTGCGTCACGCGGGCGCGGATTTCCGCCGATCCCTCGATCAGCGAGCGCCCGCCGACGATGCCGTCCGGTGTTTCGACGCCGATATTGCGATAGGCATATCCGCGTACCGAGCCGCCGCCACCAGCGAAGAACAGCTTGTCCGGCGGCAGTTCCGCAATCGAGGCGCCAACGAGACTGCCAAGCTTCAGGCGTCCGGCGAGCACGATCCTGTTGTCTTCGCCAAATCCGTAGTAGGTGCGGCCCTCGGCTGTGAAACGGGTGGCGAAATTGCCGTAATTGAACTCGTAGAAAGGCTCTGCCACCGCCTCGACATAGATGCCTTCGGTGGCGTCGGCGGCGTTGTCGCGGCTATCGTATGTCAGGCCGCCCAGCAGGCCGACGGTGACGAATTCGCGCTTGCCAAAAACATCGTCCTCGAATTGCGAATAACTGCCATTGACGAGGAGGCGCCCGGACAGCTCCTTGCTGAACATATGGGTGAAGCCGGTTTCGGCCGTGACGCTATTGCGCGTATAGGCGTCAAGCACTTCCCTGTCGCCATAGAGCGAGGCGACGAAATCGGTGTCCGGCGTATAGACGCCGGGCTTGGTGAAGATACCACCGACGCGATAGGTGAATTCCGTCGGGTCGAATGTCTCCCCGATGCCGGCGACCTTGCCCTCTATGCGCAGGCGCTCGGCGCGGCCGAAGAGATTGCGGTGTAACCAGAAGGCCTCCAGGCCGAGGCCGTCCACCGTGGAATAGGATCCGCCCACGCCGAAGCGGCGCGGCAGGCGTTCCTGCACGATGACCTGGATCGGCAACTGACCGCCCGGGCCGATCTCCTCCGCCTCCTGTATGCGGGCGGAACGGAAGACATCAAGCCGGGCGAGGCGGTCGGAGGCGTCCTTGATGTCGTCGGGGTCATATTCCTGGCCGGGCACCAGCCCCGTCTGCCGGGCTACGAATTCCGGATCCATCCGGTCGGTGCCCTGGACGCCGACGGCGCCGTAATAGGCCTTGCGGCCGGGATCGACGGTCAGCCGGGCGTCGATGGTAGCGCTGTCATGGGCCGCGACCACCCGCTCGTCCGCCAGTTCAGCCTTGGCGTAGCCCTGTTGGCGCCAGGCATCGATCGACAGCCTGCCGGCTTTCAGGATCGTGCCTGAGCGGGCAGCTTCACCGCGAGTGAAGCCCTCCTGCTCGGGAAGATCGACTTCGTCGCGGCGGCTCGTCGGCGGCGGGGCGCGGTTGACGATTCGCGCCTCGTTGAAATGGAAGACAGGACCTGGATTGACCAGAACCTGGACATTGGCGGGACTGGCGAATTCGGCATTTGCAAGCAGGCCGTCCGCCTCGCGCCCGTCGATAAGGATGCTGATCGTGCCGCCATAGCGCGCTTCGCCGTAGAGCGCGTCAAGCAGCCGGCGATAGTCGCCCTTTGCCTTGGCGAGCAGGCCCGCGGCGCCGGAAGCGGGTTCCTCGCGGTCGGCCCAAAGGTTGGAGGATCCTTTCAGTACCTTCTCGAGGTCACCCTCGTCGCCGGAGACCTGAAAGTCGACCGTATATTCCTGCGGCGTGCCGATGACCTCGTCTTCCGACGTGTCGCGCTCGAAGAACTTCATGCCGAAGAGTTCGAATGCCAAGCCGGGACCGACATTGCCTGCCAATGCTACACCGAGCAAAAGCGCAAGTCCCAGCCGCTTGTGCCGATTTCGCGTTGCGTCAGGACTACTCAACCACTTCCCTCCTGCCGGCTCCGCGAAGAACCGAGACGCTCCAACCCGTAATCCCTACCTTTGCCGCCTTGAAGAAAAGCTTGAACCTTATTGGTTCCCAAGCTCTTTCTTCGGAAGAACCAGAGGCTGGCGGCATTGGCACATCCGAAGGTTTGATGCCAAAAGGGTTAGACGACTCCGGCGCGCATGTCCAATAACGGCTTTGATCCTTCCGTTAAAATGCAGACAGTGTGAGGCATGAAAACAACAGAAGAGAGAGCTCGCGAATCCGGACGCGGCAGGAATGCAGAGTATCCGAGGCAGATTCCGCTGACCGGCTGGAAGGATATCTTGTGGCGCGTTTTCCGGGAGGTGAGCGAGGACCGGATCATGCTGGTAGCCGCCGGAGTGACATTCTATCTCCTTCTGGCGCTCTTTCCCGCGCTGACGGCCTTCGTGTCCTTGTACGGCTTCGTGGCCGATCCCGTGACCATCGCCGATCATGTCTCCTATCTCGGCGGGCTGCTTCCTTCAGGGGGCATCGACATTATCCGCGAGCAGTTGAGCGCCCTGGCTTCGCAGGACCGGAGCGCCCTTTCAATCGGCTTCATCATCGCCTTGCTGGTGGCGCTCTGGAGCGCCAATGCCGGCATCAAGGCGCTCTTCGATGCGCTGAACATCGCCTATGAAGAGAAGGAGAAGCGGGGATTCATCGCCCTGAACCTCCTGTCGCTGACCTTCACCCTGATGGCGATGGTCCTGGGAATCCTGATGATCATATCCGTCGGGGTGGTGCCGGCTGTCCTTGCTTTCCTCAACCTGGAAGCCGTGACGGAACTGCTTATCCGGCTTTTGCGCTGGCCGTTGATGCTTCTGGTCATCGCCTTAGCCATAGCGATCATTTACCGCTACGGACCGAGCCGCGAGCGGCCAAAATGGCGCTGGATCACCTGGGGTTGCGTGATCGCAACCGTCATATGGCTGGCGGCCTCGGCCGGCTTCTCGTTCTATCTGCAGAATTTCGCCGATTACAACGCCACCTATGGCTCCCTGAGCGCAGTCATAGGCTTCATGATGTGGACCTGGATTTCGGTGATGATCCTGCTGGTATGCGCGAAGCTCAACGCCGAAATGGAGCACCAGACGGCGCATGACTCCACGATCGGGCGGCCGAAGCCTCTCGGCAGCCGGGGTGCGGTGGTTGCCGATACGCTTGGAAGATCGGCGGAAGAAGGCAGGGCACCCAAATAGGCATTGTGAGAAGAACAGCCGGAACCATCGGAATGGCTGTCGCGTTCGCAATTTAGCTGATTGCAAGGGGAGCCATGACCATTCCGCAGGTCTTCATGACAGACGACATGCCGGTAGCGGGGAAGCAATAGATGGCGGGCCAACCAGGAACTTCGGCCAAAAGGCCAAGATCGTCGGTGACCGCCGGAGGCAAGCCGCTGCCGCGCCGCGCTGCCGGACAGGTCCGGCGCGCCGTCACCGACACGACCGGCAGGCCCGTCTACCTCATCGATGGTGCACGGACGCCCTTCCTGCGGGCGCGCGGCAAGCCTGGGCCGTTCACGCCGGTCGATCTGGCAGTGCAATGCGGGCGGCCGCTCCTGATGCGCCAGCCTTTCGCTGCGGATGCCTTCGACACGGTTATCCTGGGCTGCGTCAACGTCATTGCGGACGAGATGAACCCGGCGCGGGTAGCCGCTCTCCGGCTCGGCATGGGCGCGGGAATGACCGCTTTCACCGTGCAGATCAATTGCGGTTCTGGCATGCAGTCGATAGACACTGCCTTCCGCACTATAGAGAGCGGCAAGGCGGATCTCATTTTGGCCGGCGGCGCGGAGGCGCTGTCGCATGCACCGCTGGTGCTGCGGCAGGAGGCGGTGGAATGGTTCGGCCGCTTTGCCGCGGCCAAGTCTCCCTTCGAGAAGGCTGCAGCCATGGGCGGTCTGAGGCCGGAAATGGCAAAACCCGTGATCGGACTCGAACGCGGGCTGACCGATCCGATCACCGAGCTCAATATGGGCCAAACGGCCGAAGTTATAGGCCATCTCTTCGGGATAACGCGGGAAGCCGCTGACGCCTATGCGCTGGAAAGCCATCAAAGACTGGCGCGGGCACAGAACAGCGGTTTCCTAGAGGGCGAGGTTGTTCCGGCGATCGCCCGAGATGGCACGATCTTCGACCGCGACGACGGCGTGAGGCCGGATACATCCATGGAAAAGCTCGCCAAGCTCAATCCGGTCTTCGAGAAGCCGTTCGGCAAGGTTACGGCCGGCAATTCCTCGCAGATCACCGACGGTGCTTGCTGGGTTATCCTCGCCTCGGAGGCGGCGGTGGAAAAATACGGATTGCAGCCGGTCGCCCGCATCATCGACAGCGAATGGTCGGCGCTCGATCCATCGATCATGGGGCTCGGTCCGACGCTTTGTTCGACCGAATTGCTCACGCGGCAGGGCCTTTCGCGCCAGGACATCGATCTGTGGGAGCTTAATGAAGCCTTCGCCGTCCAAGTGCTCGCTTGTCTCGCGGCATGGGAAGATGAGGAATATTGCCGTGATGTACTCAGTCTCGACGGCATATTCGGCCGCATTGCCCGCGACCGGCTGAATGTCGATGGCGGTGCGATCAGCCTGGGGCATCCGGTCGGCACGAGCGGCAACCGTATCGTGCTTCATCTCGTCAATGCCATGCGCCGTCTGGGGCTGAAACGGGGCCTCGCCACCGAATGCATCGGCGGCGGGCAAGGCGGAGCCATGCTTCTGGAGGTGGTCTGATGCCCGTCACC
>Ga0164243_10013711_pt1 | contig 11376 bp, 11 predicted proteins | sample OricompcompostOP_FD_108781 | JGI IMG/M metagenome (GOLD analysis project Ga0164243, IMG submission 108781) | Organic Plus compost microbial communities from Emeryville, California, USA - Original compost - Organic plus compost (OP) | ecosystem: Engineered > Solid waste > Mixed feedstock >... | reverse complement strand
GATCTTGGGGTTTTCCGCGTGAGTTGATCTCCAATCACGCGGAAAACCCCAAGATCGCGGCGAGAGGGGGCAGGATCGCGGCGAGAGGGGGCAGGATCGCGGCGAGAGGGGGCAGGGTCGCGGCGAGAGGAGCGGGACCGGCGTTTCGTCCGGGCCGCCACCAGCACCGGCGGCTAGAGTCGGCAGACGTCATGGCTGGTCAACCCTCGATCGCGGACGTCAGCTTCCGCAACCCCCGGCATCCCACGCTGGGCATCCACACCCTGCGACTGCGCGACCTCTACCAGCGCAGCAGCGGCGGAGTGCCCGAGCCCCACGCCCGCCACCGGATCCCCGTGCACCTGCTCGCCCTGGTCACCGCGGGCCGGGCCAGCTTCACCGTGGACTTCGAGACCTACCCGTGCCGGCCGGGTGGCCTGCTGTGGGTGCGACCGGGGCAGTTCGTGGGTTTCCCGCCGCCGGGCATCGACGCCACGCTGCTGCTCTTCGAGCCCGACTTCCCTTACGAGGCCGCGGGCGGACCGCCGGGCGTGCCCCGCGCGCGACAGGGCTCGGTACCCACGCCGGCCGGGACCTACTGGCAGCCCGGTGGCGACGACAGCGAGGCGATCGTCGACGGCGTGAGCCAGCTAGAGATCGACTACCAGCGATTGGTCGCGGGCGAGGACCTGCCGGTGTCGGTGCTGCGTCATCAGCTCGCCGCGATCCTGCTGCGGCTGTCCCAGATCGAGCCGGAGGGCGGCCCGGGCCGGGCGGCCTCGGACAGCGAGATCCTCGCCCGGTTCCGCCAGAGCATCGACGAACGTTTCGCCATCACTCGTCAGGTCGAGGACTACGCGCGGCAACTGGGCTGTTCGGTCCGCACGCTGACCCGGGCGAGCCTGGCGGCGACGGGGCGCACCGCCAAGCAGCTCCTCGACGACCGGGTGGCGTTGGAGGCCAAACGGCTGCTCGCGGAGAGCGACCTGCCGGTGGCCGAGGTCGGCGCCCGGTTGGGCTTCACCGAGGCGACCAACTTCGGCCGTTTCTTCGCCCGTACGGTTGGCGTCTCCCCGGGCGCGTTCCGATCCGCGGCCCGGGCCGAGGCGGAGGCGGCGTTGACGCGGGCGACCACCCCGCCGGCCCAACCGCTGGTCGCTGCCCTCTCCAAGGCCGGTACGGCTCGCGGTGCCGGCCCCGTGCCCGAGCCGGAGGACATGGCCGACCGGGGGTTGACCACCCGCCGCACCCGCCCGCACCGCTGACGGATTCGCCCGCATCGCTGACGGATTCGCCGGCATCGCTGACGGAGCGTGGCCGGGCTCAGGCCGCCTCGACCAGCGCCGCCCGCAACGATCCCAGGGTGCGGGTGAGCAGGCGGCTGACGTGCATCTGCGAGATCCCCAACTCGTCGGCGATCTGCGCCTGGGTCATCTCGCCGAAGAAACGCATGGTGAGGATCGCCCGCTCCCGCTCGGGCAACGCGGCCAGTAGTGGCCGTACGGACTCGCGCGCGTCGACCGCGGCCATGGCCGGGTCCTCGTCGCCGAGGGGGTCGGCGAGGGCGATGTCGGCCTCGCCGCTGGCGGGCGCGGACAGGGAGACCGGCTGATAGAGCCGGGCCGCGGCGTGCGCCTGCTCGACCTCGTCCTCCTCGATGGACAGGTGCGCGGCGATGTCGGCCACCGTCGGGGACCCGGCCTGCACCTGGCTGAGTTCGTCCTCGGCCCGGTTCACCATCAGGCGCAGTTCCTGCATGCGCCGCGGCACCTTGATCCGCCAGCCCTTGTCACGGAAGTAACGGCGTAGCTCGCCGAGAATCGTCGGCAGGGCGTACCCGGTGAACTCGCCACCGCGGGCCGGGTCGTAGCCGTCGATGGCGTGCAGCAGGCCGACCATCGCCACCTGCACGAGGTCCTCGCCGGGCTCGCCACGGTCGCGGAACCGGCGGGCCAGCCGTCGGGCGAAGGGAATGCTGTCCTCGATCGCCTGGCGCCGCAACGCCTCCCGGTCGGTGGAGTCCTCGGGCAGCCGGCGCGCGGCCGCGATGAGGGCGTGCGCGGTGATGTCCCGGCTCCCCGGCCATCGGGTGTCCGACGGCGACCTGCCCGCGCCGTCGTGCCAGCACTCCTGCGCGGGGACGACCGGGCCGAGCCGGACCTCGGCCGGCAGCTCGCTCGGCTCGTCGACCATGTTCAGCCGGCTGGCCAGCCCGGTCACGTCCAGGACGTCGCGGCTGAGCCCGCGGACGCCGACCAGCCGCAGCCGCCCGCCGGCCTGTTCGGCGCGGCCCGCCAGGGTCGCGAGCATGCCCAGTGCGCCAGCGCTGAGCAGCCGGACCTCGGCACAGTCCAGGATGATCTGCGCAGATCCTTCGGCGATGCGGGCTTCCAGCACCGCCCGCAGTCGGGGCGTCGTGGCGAGGTCGAGCGGCCCACACACCTGCACCACGTCTGCCGTCGCCAGCCGCCGCACGTCGATGCGCATCCTCGTCACCCCCGCCGCCGATCGTGGTCCCTGCCTCGCCTCAGATCAACCCTTCGGGGATTCAATCCACGCCGATCAGGCCATCAAAGCCAACCGAACGGAGGTATCTGTGCAGGTCAGAGGCACAAATCCACCGGTACGGTTGCCCAGACCACCTTTCCAGCATGTGAGACGCAGGTGCCCCATTCATCGGCGAACGCCGCTACCACCAGCAGCCCTCGGCCACCGTCGGCAGTCTGGCCGGGCGGGGACGCGGGCGCCGGGATCGGCGCGACCGGCAGGCCGTCGCGCACACCGAGGTGCAGCAGCGCGTGTCCCTCCCCCGGCACGAGGCGCAGCGTCAGGTCGATCGGCGTGCCCGCGTGCACGACCGCGTTGGTGACCAGCTCCGACACGACGAGCTGCGCCACCTCACGACCGCCCCGCCACCGCGCCGCGTCACGACCGTCGCGCCCCTGCGCCGCGTCACGACCGTCGCGCCCCTGCGCCGCGTGGGGCGGCTCAGCCGGCTGGGCGGCCGGGTTCGGGCCGCGCTCACCCTCGCCGCACACCCCCTGTGACTCGCAGAACTCGTGCACGGCCGCCCGGGCCAGGCCCGGCGCCTCCGGCTCGGGACGCAGCCGCAGCCGCCGCGTCGCCGGCACGGCGACGCCACCGAGGTGGGCCAGAGCCGCGTCCCGGTCCACGAAGACCAGCAACGGTCGGCCGGCGGACCCCGCGGCCCCGGTATCCTCGTCCGCCTTGCCCTCGTCCGGCTTGCCCTCGCCCGCGGCCCCGACGGCCGCCAGCGCCGGCCCGCCGCCGACGAGCAGCAGGGGAACGCGCGGCCAGACCCGGTTCTGCCGGGCCACCGCGGCGAGGGCCTCGACCGCGTCGGTGCCGATGACGGTCACCCCCGCGGCATCGACCACGACCGCGCCGACCTGATCGGCGAGCAGGTCAAGGAGCAGGTCACACAGTTCTGCGCTGGTCTGGGCATCGAGAAGCCCACTCGGCCGGACGATCACCACCCGGTCCGAGCGACTGACGTCGATATTGAGGCTGCCACCCACCCGATTCCCCGCCCGGTCACCTGGCGGGGCCGACGGGCACCATGAGCCGAACGTCGATGCCCGAAGACCGACCGCAGAGACCATCATTTCACCGGCGGGCGCGCCGTCACAGCGCGGACCGCTCCGGACCGCGCACCCCGGGGCCGCGCACATCCGCACCGCGCATGCCCGGACGCAACGCCTCGGTCGCCAGCCGGGGACGCACCATCGCCGAGCCGGGGTGCTGCCGTGCCCCGGCTTCGCCGACCGTACCGGCCTGACCGGCGAAGCCGATCAGCCGCCGGCCGTTGCCGGCCGGGGCGTCCCGGGACGTCCGGGAGCGCAACCGGTCGACGCGCTGGCGCAGGCGGGCCACGTCGACGAGCCGGTCCTCGCCGAGCGCGTCCTGCCAGCCGGCCTCACGCAGCACGGTCCGGTCGTTCTCGGTGAACCCGCCCCACACGCCGTACTCCTCGCCGACGGTCAGCGCGTGCGTGGCGCACTCGGCCCGCACCGGGCACGACTGACACAGGCGGATCGCGGCTGCCTCCCGCAGCCTCCGACTGATCCGCCCGAGGTCCTCATCAGGATGGAAGAACTGGGCGCCACCAGGCTCCCGGCACCGGCCGACGGACTGCCATTCCCATGCCTCGACGAACGGTCGCAGCGCGGACAGGGTCCTGGCCAAAAGGCCACCTCCTCAGGTCGCACAACGTCGGAAGCCCCCGCTTACCCTGCATGCGGCGGGTCCAAACACTCGCTTGTGCGACGAGTGAGCACGACCGACGTAACGGCTGTCTCACTTTCTGGGAAGAGGCCCGAGCCAGCGCACCACCACCTCGCGCTAAACCTTGCCGGCGACGCGCTGCACCGCCTCGTCGTACTCCGCACTGGGGTGCATGGCCGCGGCCATACGCAGGTGCGGCAGCGCCTCCGCGGGACGATGCTGCCGTTCGAGGGTGCGGCCGAGTACGAACCGGACGTAGTGGTCGGACGGGTCTCGCTCGACGAGCAGCCGCAGTTGCGTCTCGGCCCGACCCAGCTGCGCGGAGTGGAAGTAGGCCCGGGCCAGCAGCAGCCGTACATCGAAATGGTCCGGTTCGGCCTCGACGATCGGCTCCAGCACCTTCGCCGCGGTGATGGGGTCACCGGAATCGAAGAAGATCACCGCGCGCCGGTACTCGGCCAACATGTCGTCCATCGGAAGCAGTCTACCCGCGACAAGATCGCGCCACCCGGGTTCGCGGAGACGGCCCGAGGAGACCGAACGAACGGCCGGCGTTTCGGGCAGATCCGGCTGGAAGGGGCTTGGTATGTTCCGGCGGCGATGAAAGATCTCCTCCTGCGTTGGCGCCTGCGGCGACGGGCCGCCCGCGTCTTCGGTTGGCGCACGCTGCGCCCGGCTCAGCTCTCGGCTATGCAAGCGCTGCTCCGTGGGCGCGACGCGATGGTGATCCTGCCGACCGGGGCGGGCAAGTCGGCCGTCTACCAGGTGCCCGGCACGCTGCTGCGCGGCCCGACCCTGGTGATCTCCCCGCTGCTCGCGCTGCAGCAGGACCAGATCGCCGGGCTGATTGGCCGTGGGCACGCGTTGGCGACCGCGGTACGGGTGAGTTCGGCCGAGTCGCCCAAGCAGCAGGCCGACAACCTCGAGGCCGTACGGTCGGGCCGGGCGAGGTTTCTCTTCACCACCCCCGAGCAGTTGGCGCAGCCCGAACGCCTCGCCCAGATCCGGGCGCTGCGGCCGGCACTGGTGGCGGTCGACGAGGCACACTGCCTGTCGTCGTGGGGTCACGACTTCCGGCCCGACTACCTGCTGCTCGGTGACCTGATCGACCGGTTGGCGCCCACCAAGGGGCGGCGCAAGGGCCGCCGGCCCGTGGTGGTCGCGCTCACCGCCACCGCGTCGCCACCCGTACGCGACGACATCAGCTCCCGGCTGCGACTGCGGGATCCGCAGATCGTGGTCACCGGTCTGGACCGCCCCAACCTCTTCCTCGAAGCAATCAACTGCCCGACCGAGGACTACCGGTGGCGGCGCCTGCTCGCGGTGCTCGGCGAGGTGGGCGACGACTGCGGCATCATCTACGTGCCGACCCGCCGGCACGCCGAGGAACTGACCGAACGGCTGCAGGGCGAAGGGCTGCGGGCCGAGCACTACCACGGCGGCATGACGCCCGCCCTGCGCAGCAAACGGCACGAGGACTTCCTGGCCGGCGAGGTGCCGATCATGGTGGCCACCTCCGCCTTCGGCATGGGCATCGACAAGCCGGACATCCGCTGGGTCGTGCACCTGGCGCTGCCCGACTCGCCCGACAGCTACCTGCAGGAGATCGGCCGGGCCGGTCGCGACGGCCAACCCTCGCGCGCCGTGCTGCTCTTCCGGGCCGAGGACGTGGCGTTGCAGCGCTACTTCGCCGGCGGCGTGCCCGATCTGCTGGAGATCCGGGATCTGGTCGCGGTGCTGCGCGAGCGCCCGCACGACCGCACCGAGTTGCGCGAGCGCAGCGGCTTCTCGGCCCGCAAACTGACGCAACTGCTCACGCTGCTGACCGAACTCGGCGTGGTGCTCGCCGACGCCGACGGCAAGCTGCGCAGTCCGGTCGACGGCCCCGTGCCCGTCGAGGCCGCCCGGCTCGCGCTGGCCGAAGTGGAGCGCCACCAGGCGGTCCAGCGCACGCGGGTGGACATGATGCGCCAGTTCGCGGAGACCCGCTCCTGCCGCGCGCAGGCGCTGCTGACCTACTTCGGCGATCGGCTCGACGGCCCGTGCGGACACTGTGACAACTGCCGCGAGACGACCACGCCGACCGAGCCCGAGCCGACCGGCAAGCGCAAGTCCCGCGCCAGGCGCCCCGCCGCCGACCAGGAGAAACGCGCGGCCGTACGGCCGGTGCCCCCGACCCCGCGCACCTCCCGGGCCGATGGCGACACCAGCGGGCCCGCCACGGCCGCACCCCCGGGTCGGCCGGGCCGCACCGGGTCCACCACCCGTCCGAGCGTGCCGGCGCAGGCCGCCCGGGGTGACGAGCCGTTCCCGGTCGGGGCGACCGTGCGCCACAAGGCGTGGGGCAGCGGCACCGTGCTCGGCTACGAGCAGGACAAGATGACGGTGCTGTTCGACTCTGTGGGATACAAGACACTCTCGGTCGGGGTGGTCCAGAAACAGGACCTCCTCGTCGCCGACTAATCGCCCATATGTCGATATTTACGCTTGGCTACGTTGTGCTGATGGCGCCTGATCGTGGACATTCGGGCGATGCGCTCGCAGCCTGGCGTGTCGCTACGGTGACGCCATGTCCAAAAAGCCCATCCCCGTGGCGGGGGCGATCGTCACCGCCGTGCTCGTTCTCCTGTTCGGCAACCCGCCGTTCGCGGAGTGGATCCCCAAGAACGTCGACAGCGGCAGCATCCTCGGCTTCGTCCTGAGCAAGCTGACCTGGCCGAACTGGTGGTTCACCCCCAACGGCAACATGACCGCCTTCATCGCCCACGAGCTGCGGGCCGTGCTCATCATCGCCCTGGTCTTCGCCATCCTGTCGCTGCTCAACAAGGGCATCGGCTCGGGCGCCGTCGGCTTCGTCGTCGGCTGGGTCTCGGTGATCCTCGGTGCCGGACTCGCCGCATTCATCACCTTCTTCGTCTCCAACATCACCGGCGCCGGTTCGGCACTGGAGGCCTTCGCCGAGGGTGGCACCTTCGGCCTGTTCATCGGGTGGATCGTCGGCATCGCCACCGCGATCGCCAAGCGCGGCTGACCCCCAACGCACGCCCTGGGCCCCGCCGGCCGTCGTCGGCGGGGCCTTGTTGTCGACGTCACCCTCGCGTTGTCGGCTTTCCGCCACACAGCGGCATCGCAGTGCGTAAATGATCCGGACACGGTGGGGCATCGTCGCAGGTCACGACCGCAGTCGCCGAGCCGTGGCGACCGTACGGCAGAGAACGGGGACAGCCATTTGCGCGAGATGCACTCTCTGCCCGATCTTGCAATGGCCGAACGGCCAGTACCCCGAAAGCCCCAAACCCCCTAAGTTACGGGCGGTCGGCACAGACCTCTATCAGCCGCCACCTCCGCACGTACCGATCGACACTCGGCCGAACGGTGGAGTTCCCCGCGACCTGTGGGCGATGACCGGGGCGGGGGAGGGCGCAAAGATGGGGGGTCGGTCGATCACTGCGCCGAGATCGCCGATCCTGTTGTGCAACCCCTGCAGACAAGGACCTGAAAGGGCTTCCCCGTGACGGAACCGGAACCACCCACCAACCCGCCGGCACCGTTAACCCCGGCCACTCCCCCACCGGCGCAGCCAGCCACCCCTCCGCCGCTGCCCAGCACTCCTCCGCCGCCGCCCAGCACGCCGCCTGCGCCGGCCGCCGCTGGCGACGATGACGACGAGGAGACCAAGCGGCGCCGGCGCTACATCCTGCTCGGGCTGCTGCTCCTGCTGCTCCTGCTGCTGTGCCTCGGTAGCGTCCTCTACTACTTCTTCTGGCGCGACGACAAGGCGGAGCCGACCGCCACGGCGACCCCCACCGTCGCGGTGACCACCACCACGACGTCGGCCGCACCGACGCCGACCGAGACCACCACGACCCCGGAGCCGAGCCCGGCCACGATCGCGATCCCGAACGTGAACGGCAAGACCGCCGAAGAGGCCGTCAAGATCCTCAAGGACGCCGGATTCACCAACGTGGCCGTGGTCGTGGGCAGCGAGACCGGCGCCGCTGTCGAGCCGGGCAAGCAGAAGGTGGTCCGCACCAACCCCGAGGCGGGCACGGGGGTCGTCCCCTCCACCCAGATCGTGGTCATCGTCGAGGCCGGCCCGCAGCCGACCGTCGGCAAGGGCTGATCCAGCCCCACCTCAGCGGCAACGAACGCCCGCTCCGGACTCGCCGGGGCGGGCGTTCCGCCGTCCGGCCCCCGTCCCGTTCCTCTTGCCCCGATCCCGTCTGTCCTGGCGCCGATCTTGGGGTTTTCCGCGCGATTGGAGATCAACTCACGCGGAAAACCCCAAGATCGGCGCGAGAGGGGCGGGTGCGAGAGGGGTCAGCGGTGGACGAGGGCGGGATGGCGGGGGTCGTCCACGCGCACCACGACATCGGCCCAGGCGGCCGGCTGCACCTCGGCGTCGTACCGGGCGTAGGCCGGCAGCGTCCAGGCGAGTTCGTCGGGCGTGCGCCGCGCCAGCGCCGCCGGGGACAGCTGCAGGTGCACGGTGAGTTCGACCGGCAACCCGCGGCCAAGCAGCAGCGGTCCCGAGAGCAGGAGCACCGCCCCGGCCGGCAACTGCTCGAAGCCGCTGCGGCTCGCCCGGTCGCGCGCGGCGTCCCAGCGCACCGGCCGGATCCGGCCGCTGCCACCGGGGTCGAGCGGGGCGAGCACCTCCCGGACGAGCCCTTCGGCGTCCAGCCAGTCGTCGTAGAAGCTGTCCGGTTCGGTGCGTCCCCGTTCGTACCGCAGCGACGCCGGCCGCAGGTGGTCCTCGGCCCGGACCCGCACCGTCGCCCGACCGCGAGCGCGCAGCGGCCCGACCAGCGCGTCGGCGAGGTCATCGGGCCGGGCGGCCGTGGCTCCGTCCACCGCCACCCGGGTCCAAGCCTGGCCAACGGAGTCAGCCGCCTCGGCGATCCTGGTCACCAAGTGGGCGACCAGTCCTTGCGGCGTCACGGGTGTGATGCGCACACCCGATTCTCCCGACCGTACGGCGGCAGACGCACCGCGATCCCGCCACCCCGCCGACTGTGAACCATCGCCACCGCCCGACCTGCAGTTACGCAAGATCCAAGGTTCACAGTCACGCCGACGCGACTCCAGTGTGAACCGATGATCATGCATCGCCCCAGCTCAAGGGAGCATTCCTGTTCACACTCGGCAGCTGGCGAGGAGACCGCCCGGCCGACGCGGGGCAGGGCAGCGCGGAGACGGCCGACCGCTCAGGCCGAGGGGACCAGCGCGTCGACGACCTCCTGCGCCCGCGCCTCGTGCTTGGCGTAGGCGGTCGGATAGGCCGAGACCTGCACCCGCTGCGCCGCCCAGGTGAGGGCCATGGTCTCCCAGCCCGGGATCTTGACCAGCGCGTTGTAGAACGCCGTCGCGGCGTAGGTCGGGTCCATGAGGTTGGCCACCGAGCCCCAGCCCGCGCTCGGGCGCTGCTGGAACAGGCCCACCGAGTCGTGGTCCGAGCCGCTGCCCTCGGGGTTGTAGTTGTAGGACTCCGGAATGCGGGTGCTGGCCAGGTTGTAGAGGTTGCACTCCTGCATCGAGGTCGCCACCGCGATGACGAATGCCCGCTTGGGCAGGCCCAACGCCTGACCCGCCTGCACGATCTTCCATGCGTTGTTCATCTGGGTCTGGTTGAGGCCGGCCACCGGCGTGGGGTTGGTCGCCTTGCGGGCCGCCTCCTCCCGCGCGGCCTGCTCGGCGGCGGCCTGCTCCGCGGCGGCCCGTTCCGCGGCCGCCTGCTCCTCGGCCTGTCGGGTGGCCTCCGCCTGCTGAGCGGCCTCCTGGGCGGCGTCGGTGAGGATCGCCGAGTCGAGCGCGCGACCCTGCGTCACCGCCGCTGCCGCCGCGGCGGGCAACTGACCGAAGTCAGCCGGGCGGTTGTTGACGGGCGCGGGCCACACGGCCGAGGTGGCGTTCAGCGCACCCGTCCGTCCACTGTGGTCAGCCACGGTGGCGAAGGCCAGGCACGCCAGTGCGCTCGCCGCGAGCGCGGTTCCACTGCGGCTCACCCGACGGACAACCGCGCGAGTGGGCCAGACCAGCCGCGCCACGACCTGACGGTGCCGGCCCACGTGACCGCTGCGGTCGAGACGGGCGAGCCGGCGCAGATTGTCGATAATCCGATGGGAGGGGATTTGACGCATTGGCTCAACTTAGGCGGCTTTATGCGCTTGGAACCCGGCCGGCACTGTGGCGCCCGTAACACCGTTACGAAGCGTGAGCGGTCCGCGCCAGGCGGTGTCCACACCCGTACCGTCCATCCCTTGTGGACACCCGTGCACCACGGTCGAGGTATCCGACTTTTTCTATTCCTTCCACATGACGCGCCCCGTCGGCCACACACGGTGAGGCCGCAGACACGGAACGTGGACCAGTTAATCTCAGCCGTGCCCAACGCCGACTCCCCCGCCGACCGCCTGCGCCGCCATCTCACCGACTGGCTGGGTCGCTGGCCCGCCCGCACCGATGGCACGAGCGTCGATGTCGTGGGGTCACCCCGACGGGTGCGACCCGGCTGGGACGGCCGGACCTATCCCGTGCTCGGGGTGCACGCCCCCGACTCCTCCGTGCTGTCGGTCGCCCCCGAAGCGGCCGACCGGGTGCGCGCCGGACTCCCGGCGCAGACACAGTGGGACGACCTGCCGGTACGGCTGCCCGTACTGCTCGGCCGTCCGGACGCTCGGGTCTACACCGGCGTCTTCCGGTGGTGCGCCCGCCCCGCCGAGCTGCCCGACGCCGGGGTGTGGGTCGACGCCCGTGACCCCGCCGTCCCGGAGTGGCTGCGGCCGTTCGGGCACGACGTACTGATCACGTTCGACCAGCAGACCGGCGCGTACCTGGCCGGCGTCGGACTCAAACGGCACGACCCGTACGGCTGGGAGATCGCGGTCGGCACCGAACCCGCCGCTCGGGGCAGAGGGCTGGCCCGGCGCCTGGTGGCTCAGGCGGCGCGACGCGTCTTCGACGAGGGCGCGGTGCCCACCTATCAGCACGCCATCGACAACGTCGCCTCCGCCCGGGTGGCGCAGGCCGCGGGCTTCCCCGACCTCGGCTGGCGGTCACTCGGCATGGCGTGACGGGGCTCACGTGGCTGGTCGCAGCAGCAACGCCTTGGCGAAGATCGCGCCGATCGCCGACGGATCGCGAGCGATGAAG
>Ga0164243_10013710_pt1 | contig 11376 bp, 9 predicted proteins | sample OricompcompostOP_FD_108781 | JGI IMG/M metagenome (GOLD analysis project Ga0164243, IMG submission 108781) | Organic Plus compost microbial communities from Emeryville, California, USA - Original compost - Organic plus compost (OP) | ecosystem: Engineered > Solid waste > Mixed feedstock >... | reverse complement strand
GCGAGGACCCCGAGGCCTGGCACCCCGACGTGCTGCTCGCGCACCCCGGCGGGACCCGGGTGCTGGAGTACATGGAGCAGACGATGCCCGAGGCGTGGCCGTCCGGGCTGCTGGAGTACAGCCGGGACAGCTACCGGACCGGCAACCGCGGCGGTGCGGCCGTGTTCGACATCATGCGCCGGGCGCACGACGCCGGGCAGCCGGCCGGCAGCCGAGCCGTGCTGTACGCGGCGGCACCCGGCCTCACGGCGACCGCGCTGGAAGGCGAGTGGCTCTAGCCCCCGCCGGTCATCGCCCGACGGAGGCCCAGACCACCTTGCCGTCGTCGGTCCAGCGCACGCCCCACCGGGTGGTGAGCCCGTGCACGACGTGCAGACCGCGTCCCGAGTCCGCGAGGAGGTCCTTGCGGGCCAGCCGGGGCCTGCCGTTGCCGGTGTCCCCCACCTCGCACAGCAGCTGCCCGTGACCGGTCCTGATCAGCCGTACCGTGAGGGGGCCGCGGCCGAAGCGGACGGCGTTGGCGACCAGCTCGCCGACCACCAGCAGCACACCGTCCCGGGTGTCCGCCCGGGTCCCCCACCGCTCCAGCACGCCGGTGACCAGCGCCCGGGCCCGGGCCGGCGCGTCGCCGCGGGCGGGCATCCGCCAGGTCGCCGTGTCCTCCTTGCGGTAGCCGATCATGCGGGCGAGCAGCAGGGTGACGTCGTCGCGCCGGTGCGGGGGCGCCAGCGAGGCGACGACCCGCCGGGCCGCCGGCCCGAGGCTGTCCCAGGGGTGCACGGCGGACACCGCGTCCGACAGCCGGCCGATGCCCTCGTCGATCGACATCGCCGGGTCCTCCACCAGGCCGTCGGTGTAGAGCGCGAGCATCGAGCCGGGCGGCGCCGCGAACGTGTACACGTCGAACGGTTCGCGCAGCGCGAACTCGGCGCCCAGCCCGGGGTGCGGACGCACCGCGACCGGTCCCGCGGTCCCGTCCGGGGGCACCAGCACCGGGGGCAGGTGCCCGGCGCTGGCCAGCTCCACCCGGTGGCTGACCGGGTCGTACACGGCGACGCAGCAGGTCGAGCCGAGGGCGCTGTAACCGGCGGCCAGCCCGGACTCCGCGTCGTCCAGCAGGGACACCGTCTCGTCCAGGTGCTCCAGCACCTCGCCCGGCGCGAGCCCCGCGGACAGCAGCGCACGGGCCTCCATGCTGAGCTGGCCCATGGTGGCGGCCGCCCCGAGACCGTGCCCGACGACGTCCCCGACGACCATGGCGGTACGGCCGTCGGGGAGCGGGAAGCTGTTGACCCAGTCCCCGCCGACGCCGGCGCTGTCCGGGGTGGCGGGCTGGTAGACGCTGGCGGTCTCGATGGTGTCGCCCGCGGACCGGGGCAGCAGGCGGCGTTGCAGGGCCAGGACCTGGGTGTGCTCGCGCTGGTGCTGACGGGCCAGGTCGACGTGGTGGGCGGTCCGGGCGACCAGTTCCTGCAGATCGAACAGCTCGCTGTCCTCGAACGGCCGGTCGGCGCGCCGCCACACCTCAGCCACGCCCAGGACGACCGGCGGCTCACCGTCCAGCACCAGGGGCACGCAGGCCACACAGGCGGCCTGGTCGCCGGGGATCAGGGTCCGCGCGAGACGCGGGCTGCCGAGCACCCGTTCGATGGCGGCCCGGTCGGGCAGGACGACGGCCTGCGCGGGATCGTCGCGCCGGATCGCGCGGGACAGCAGGCGGCTGGCGTCGCCGGGCAGGTCGTCGCCGGGCGTGACATAGCCGTCCGGCCACGCCCGGTCCGGTACGAGGGCGGCGCGGCGCAGCCGGACGCGCCCCTGCGGGCGGCCGGCGACGACCTCGCCGGTCCACACGGCGAAGTCGAGGTCGATGGCGGCCACGTCGCCCCAGGCCAGCAGGGACTCGGCCAGCGACTGCGCGGTCTCGCCGATGTCCAGCGAGGTGCCGATCGCGGTCTCGGCGGCGTACAGGTGCAGCCGCCTCGCCATGGCGATCAGGGAGACGGTCAGGCCCTCCTGGGGCGGGGCGGCGGCCAGGATGCTCATGGAGACGACCAGCTCCGAGCCGTCGCGGCGCCGCAGCCGCTGCACGCGGGCGACGTGCGGCTCACGGGTGTCGAGGACCTGCCGCAGCCTGCGGGTCACCGTGGGGACGTCCCCGGGCGGCAGGAGGTCGACGAACGGGAGCCCGGGGACCGGTTCGATCCCCTCGAAGACGGGGGCCTCCAGGTTGGAGTCGGTGATCCGGAGGTCCGGGTCCAGGTTGACGGCGCCGAGTATCTGCTCCGGGCGGCCCGCGCCCCGCCGGGGCCGGTCGGGCCTGCGGGGGGTGTCCTCGGCGGGCGGCGGGCCGGTGCCGGGCCGGTCCTCGTCCCCGTGCGGGATGTACTCCCCCAGCGCACCGCTGACCATGTCGTACGGCGACGCAGACGACGGGTGAGGCGTGGGGTCCATGCGGTTCTCTCAGCTCGCTCGCCGGCCACGGCACCGCGCCGGGGCCGTACCGGAACCAGGGTGACGGGATCCCGAGATCTCTGGCCGCACACCTCATTCAATAACACCCGGCTCGGCTTCGCCCGCGGCGGCGGGCCGGAGAGGGGTCACGCGGAGTGACGGACGTCGGAGGCCCGGGGACACCGCCCAGGTCCGGGGCCTCCGTATCCTCGTCCCCGTGTCACTCCCCCGTCTGCACCGTGTCGCCGTCCTCGTCAGCGAGGGCGCCAAACCGCTCGACGTCGGCATCCCCGCCCAGGTGTTCACGACGCGGGCGAGCATGCCGTACGAGGTGCGGGTGTGCGGGGCGACGCCCGGTCTCGTGACCGGCGGGGACGGTCTGTCGTACGCGGTCGCCCACGGCCTGGACGCGCTCGCCTGGGCGGACATCGTCTTCGTGCCGGGCTACCGGCATCCGGACCGCGAGGACCCGCCCCGGCCGGTCGTGGACGCGCTGATCGAGGCGCACGCCCGGGGCGCGCGGCTCGCCGCCATCTCGACCGGCGCCTTCACGCTCGCCGCGACCGGCCTGCTCGACGGCCGGCGCGCCACCACGCACTGGCACTACACCCGGGCCCTCGCCGCCCGGCATCCGCAGATCCAGGTCGACGAGAACGTCCTGTTCGTCGACGAGGGCAGCGTGCTGACCTCGGCCGGCGCCGCCTCCGGCATCGACCTGTGCCTGCACATCCTGCGCGGCGACCTCGGAGTGGCCGCCTCCAACCACGCGGCCCGCCGGCTGGTCGCGGCCCCGTACCGCAGCGGCGGGCAGGCCCAGTACGTGCCGCGCAGTGTGCCGGAGCCGCTGGGCGAGCGGTTCGGCGCCACCCGGGAGTGGGCGCTGCACCGGCTCGGGGAGCCGCTGACCCTCGACGTCCTGGCGCGGCAGGCGGGGGTGTCGGCGCGCACGTTCTCCCGGCGCTTCGTGGAGGAGACCGGCTACACGCCCATGCAGTGGGTGATGCGGGCCCGCATCGATCTGGCCCGTGAGCTGCTGGAACGGTCGCAGCGCAGCGTCGAGCAGATCGCCGCCGACGTCGGGCTGGGCACCGGCGCGAATCTGCGCCTGCACTTCCAGCGCATCCTCGGCACGACGCCGAGCGACTACCGGCGCACGTTCACGCGGGGCGAGTGACCCACCGCCCTCAGGGACTGGCGAGATCCTTGCGAACCGTGACGGTCGCGCCACTGTCCGGCCGTCGCGGCGCGCGCGAGCCTGGGTGGTGGCAACAAGAAGGGACACCACTCATGACTCGCATCGCCATCAACGGTTTCGGCCGCATCGGACGCAACGTTCTGCGCGCCCTGCTGGAGCGCGACAGCGCCCTCGAGATCGTCGCCGTCAACGACCTGACCGAGCCCGCCACGCTCGCCCGGCTGCTGGCCTTCGACAGCACGGCCGGCCGGCTCGGGCGTCCGGTGACAGTCGACGGGGACACCCTCGTGGTCGACGGGCGGCGGATCAAGGTCCTGGCCGAGCGTGAGCCGGCGCAGCTGCCGTGGGCGGAGCTGGGCGTGGACATCGTGCTGGAGGCCACCGGCCGGTTCACCTCGGCGAAGGCCGCCCGCGCGCACCTGGACGCCGGGGCCCGCAAGGTGCTGGTGAGCGCGCCGTCGGACGGCGCGGACGTCACCCTCGCCTACGGCGTCAACTCCGACTCGTACGACGCGGAGCTGCACACGATCGTCTCGAACGCCTCGTGCACCACGAACGCGCTGGCGCCGCTGGCCAAGGTGCTGAACGACCTCGCCGGGATCGAGCACGGCTTCATGACGACGGTGCACGCCTACACCCAGGAGCAGAACCTCCAGGACGGCCCGCACCGCGACGCCCGCCGCGCCCGCGCCGCCGGCGTCAACATCGTCCCGACCACGACCGGCGCCGCGAAGGCGATCGGCCTGGTCCTGCCGGAGCTCGACGGCAAGCTGTCCGGCGACTCGATCCGCGTACCGGTGCCGGTCGGCTCGATCGTCGAGCTGAACACGACCGTGGCACGTGACGTGACCCGCGAGGACGTCCTGGACGCCTACCGCACGGCGGCCGAGGGCCCGCTCGCCGGTGTCCTGGAGTACTCGGAGGACCCGCTGGTGTCCTCCGACATCACCGGCAACCCCGCCTCGTCGATCTTCGACTCGGCCCTGACCCGCGTCGACGGCCGCCACGTCAAGGTGGTCGCCTGGTACGACAACGAGTGGGGCTTCTCGCACCGCGTGATCGACACGCTGGAGCTGCTCGCCGCTCGCTGAGCGGTGACGCGGGTGAGGCGCCGGGCGGAGGTGACCGCCCGGCGCCTCACGCATGCTCGATCCCGTCCGTCACAGACAGGACGCCGTGGCCGAAGGCGCGGCCGCTCCGCCTTCTGCGGGCCCGCGAACCTCCGTGTCCCGCCCGGGTGGCACGGTCCCGTCCGACTCCTCGCCGAGCCCCAGCCGGTACCGGAGCAGGAGCAGGGCGGTGGTGTCGGCGACCGGGGCGAGGCGTTCCAGGAGGGTACGGATGGCGGCGTCGTCCCCGGCCCGTACGGCTGTGACGATTCCGCTGATCAGGGTGCGCACGGGCTCGGGGACGGGGTGGCTGTCGTCGAGGGGGGAGAGCGCTGGTCTGCAGTCCATGCCTCCGTGTACCCGGTGCACACCGGCCTAGAGTCACTCGTTCGGGGGACTTCGCGACGACCCATTCCCGCACGGGGGTTGAGGGGCCGTCAGTGGTGCGGCCGCACCAGGAGCAGCGCGATGTCGTCCGGGTTCGCCGCCGCCTGTCCGGCGTGTTCCAGCAGGATGTCGGCCAGGGCGTCGAGGTCGTCCGGAGGGGTGGCGGCGAGGCGGCCGGTGACGGCGGCGATGGCGTCGTCGATGTCGACGCCGGGCCGCTCGACGAGTCCGTCGGTGTAGAGGGCGAGGACCGAGCCCGGCGGGAGGGGGACGTCCACGGTGGCGTAGTCGGCGTCCGGGGTGATGCCCAGGAGCAGCCCGGCGGGCGCGGGCACCGGCTCGGCCCGGCCGTCCGGGTGGCGCAGCAGGGCCGGTGGATGTCCGGCGGTGGCCAGCTGGGCGCTGTGCCGGGCCAGGTCGAGGTGGACGATGAGGCAGCTGACGAACAGGCCCGGGTTCAGGTCGGCGAGGAGCCGGTTGGTGCGGGTGAGGATGTCGCCGGGTGAGGCCCCGGACGTGGCGTGCGCGTGGACGGCGGTGCGGACCTGGCCCATGAGGGCGGCGGCCGTCGTGTTGTGTCCCTGGACGTCGCCGATCGCGGCGATGGCACTCGTCGGGGTGCGCCGGATCAGGTCGTAGAAGTCGCCGCCGATGTCCATGCCGTGGCTCGCGGGACGGTAGCGGGCGGCGGCGTCGAGGCCGGGGACATCGCCCAGGCTGCGGGGCAGCAGGGCGTTCTGGAGGGTGTGGGCGAGGCTGTGCTTGGCGTCGTAGAGGCGGGCTCGGTCCAGGGCCTGGGCGATCAGCCCGGCGAGCGAGGTGAGCAGCGCCCGCTCGGCGGGCGGGAAGGCGCGGGGCGTGTCGTAGGCCAAGACGAGGGAGCCGACGGGACGGCCGGAGACGATCAGCGGGAGGAAGGCCCAGGAGGCCATGTCGTCCTGGTGCCGCGCAGGAGGGTAGGCGCGCCGGAGGTCGGCGAAGCTCGGGAAGAAGGCGGCCGTTCCGGTGCTGACGGCGCGTACGGCCGGGGTGTCGGAGGTGAGGGACTCCGTGTCGAACCGGGAGATCAGCTCCGTGCCGTACCCCCGGTGGCCCGCGATGCGCAGCCGGCCCTCCTCCAGCGTCAGCAGCGCCAGCGCCCGGGGGCCGAAGGCGGGCACGATCTGGTCGGCGGCCAGTTCGACGACGTCCTTGACGCCGGCGGCCTCCGCGAGGGAGGCGGCGACATGGGTGAGGTGGTAGAGCGCCGCCGCGCCGACGGGCTCGGCCGGATGCGGGGCCGCGGCCGTGGCGCGCGGGCCGCCGGCCGCCTGTTCGGCGGGGAGGATGTGGACGCTGATGCCGGTCTCGTCGGGGTGGAGCCGGAACTCCAGGCGGGTGTCGGGCGGGCGCGTCGCGGTGAACGTGGTGGGCCGGCGGGTGACCACCGCCGCCCGGTAGCGGTCCTCGAAGAGCGGGTCGTGCAGCCAGAGCAGCACCTCCCAGGGCCGTTTGCCCAGGAGTGCGGCGGCACCGGCCCCGACCAGGTCGGCACCGGCCGCGTTGATGTAGGTGAGCCGCCCGTCGAGGTCGAGCGCGCAGCAGCCCAGGGGCAGGCGCTCGGCGAACGCGAGGGCCGCCATCGCGTGCCGGGGATCGGCCTCCTGCCTGGGGGGCGCGACCACCAGATGGGGTTCGTCGGGGATCTCGGGGAGGTGACCGCTGTCGGCGGCGCGGCTCAGGAACTCGGCCGCGCGGGCGCATCCGGTGGTGATCGCCTCGCGCTCGGCGGCACTGAGCTGCGGCGGGTGCCAGACGGGCCACAGCAGCACCACGCCACCCCAGACGGGGCCGCCGTCGGTGATCGGGGCGGCGGCGAGCATGAAGTCGTAGGGCAGGACGATCCCGAGCCGCGGGTAGCGGCGGGCGGTCTCCTCCTGGCTGCCGAGCCAGATCAGGCGGCGGTCGCGGATGGCGTCGACCACGGGGATCGCCGTGTCCATCGGGATCCTCGCCCACGGCGCCGCGATGCGGTGCGACACCCCGGAGACCAGCGCCAGACGCAGCAGCGGGTCCCCCGGCGCGAGCACATACGCCATTCCCACCGACGCCCCGGTGTTCCGGACCAGGTCGGCCAGCAGGGAGTCGGGCAGTTCGGGGTCGGGACCGGAACCGCCGTCCGTCACGTCCCGCACGGCCTCACCCGGTCCGCGCGCCGCGCCGCGCCCGCCGGGCGCACGCCACCGCACGGCGGCCCACCGGCCCCCGGCGCCCGCCCTCACGCGGACCGCCCGCCACGAAGGGCCGCCCACCGCACCGGCCGCGGCCCAGCACGTCACCCATATGCGGACAGTACGCCCACGGGCGGTCGACGGCACCCCGACCGCCGCCGGGCCGTCGTCCCGGGCCGTCCCGCCGCCGTCCGGACGGGTGAGGCGGTCGGGCCGGGCGGCGTTTCGGGGTGCGGGCTCATCCCCGGCGGCGCACCGTCGAACGGGTGGCGCTTCCGTGGCCGGATGCGGCTCCCGCGGGCGCTCGCGGGCGAGCGGCGGCTCCCGGCTGCCGGGTCCCCGGAATAGGCCTGCTGTCAAAGGGGGTTGGTGCTGTGCGCAAGGGAAAGGTCGCTACGGAAGGCATGTCATGAAGATCGGCATCATCGGTGCGGGCAACATCGGCGGCAACCTCACCCGTCGCCTCACCGCGCTCGGGCATGACGTCTCGGTCGCCAACTCCCGTGGCCCCGAGACCTTGACGGACCTCGCCGAGGAGACCGGGGCCACCGCGGTGCCGGCCACGGAGGCGGCCAGGGGCGCCGGGATCGTCATCGTCACCGTCCCCGTCAAGGCGGTCCCGGACCTGCCGTCCGGCCTGCTGGACGGGGCGGCCGAGGACGCGGTGGTCATCGACACCGGCAACTACTACCCGAAGCAGCGTGACGGGCGGATCGCCGGGATCGAGGACGACGGCCTGACGGAGAGCCGCTGGACCGAACGGCACCTCGGGCACCCCGTGATCAAGGCGTTCAACGGCACCTACGCCCAGGACCTCCTCGACCGCGCCCGGCCCGAGGGCGCCCCCGACCGGATGGCGCTGCCGGTGGCGGGCGACGACGAGGCGGCGAAGCGCAAGGTCATGGCGCTGATCGAGGAGCTGGGCTTCGACGCCGTCGACGCGGGCGGTCTGGACGACTCCTGGCGCCAGCAGCCCGGCACCCCCGTCTACGGCCTGCGGGCCGGCGTCAAGGAGGTGAAGGACGCCCTGGCGGCGGCCTCGCCGGAGCGGCAGCCGGAGTTCAGCGGCTGAGGCTCCGGCGTCGCCCTTCTCAGGCGCGGAGCGTCCGCGTCACGCGCCGAGCGTCCGCCTCACGCGCCGAGCATCCGCCCTCACGCGCCGAGCGTCCGCCCTCACGCGCCGAGCGTCTGCTTCAGGGCGGCGAGGCCGTCGCGGTAGATGCCCTGGAACAGGGCGGCCGCCTCCGCCTCGCCCACCCCGGCCGGGGTGAAGGTCCCCGACCACTCGACGCGTGAGCCGGTGCCCCTTACGTCGTGCACGGTGAGGGTGGAGCGGTAGCCGGTCACGGGGAAGGGCGCGTCCACGATCGAGTAGGTGTAGCTGCGCGCGTCGTCGTCGAACCGCTCCAGCCGTTCGACGATGACGCCGCCCTCGTCGTTCGTCAGGACACGGACGCGGCCGCCCTCCCGGAGTTCACTGACGGGGATGTACGGCAGCCAGTCCGGCAGGGAGCCGAAGCCGCCGATCAGCCGCCAGACGGTGTCGCCCGGCACGGGGAGGTCGAGGGTCGCGGTCGTGCTCGTGGGTGTGGTCATGGTCATGGTCCTGCTCCGGTTGTGAAGGGGGATGTCAGGCGCCCGGCACGGGGGCGTTCTCCGCGATCAGGCCCTCCGTGCGCAGCGCGGTCCAGAACTCGGCCGGGATCTTCGCGTCGAGGGCGCTGACGTCCTCGGCGATGCGGCTGGGCCGGGTGGCCCCGGGGACGGCCGCGGCCGTGGCGGGGTGGGCGAGGGAGAACTGGAGCGCGGCGGCCTTGACGGGCACGTCGTGCCGTGCGGCGAGCGCCTTGATGCGGTCGACCTTGGCGAGGACCTCGGCGGGTGCCTTCTGGTACTCGAAGTGCTGCCCGCCGGCGAGGACGCCGGAGCTGTAGGGACCGCCGACGACGATGTCGACGTCCTGGGCCGCGGCGGCGGGCAGCAGGCGCTGGAGGGCCCGGTCGTGGTCGAGGAGGGTGTAGCGGCCGGCGAGGAGGAACGCGTCCGGCTTGGGCTCGTCCAGGTCGAGGGTCAGCTCCAGCGGTTCGACCCGGTTGACGCCCAGGCCCCACGCCTTGATGACGCCTTCCTCGCGCAGCCGCTGCAACACGCGGAAGGCGCCGGTGCGGGCGGCCTCGTAGGCGGCGAGCCAGGCGTCGCCGTAGAAGTCCTGGGCGACGTCGTGGACCCAGACGATGTCGAGGCGGTCGGTCCTGAGGCGCCGCAGGCTGTCCTCGATGGACCGCAGGGTGGCGTCGGCCGAGTAGTCGTTGATCATCTTGTTCGGCCGGCCGTGCTCGAAGAGGCCGCCCTTCTCGCCCAGGTCGCGGGCGCCGGGGTCCTCGGTCTCGTCGAGGATGACCCGCCCGACCTTGGTGCTGAGCACGTACTCGTCGCGGGGACGGCCCGCCAGGGCGTCGCCCAGGCGGATCTCGGACAGTCCGGCGCCGTAGAACGGGGCGGTGTCGAAGTAGCGGATGCCCTGGTCCCAGGCGGCGTCGACGGTGGCGGCAGCCTCGTCGTCGGGGATCGCCCGGAACATGTTGCCCAGCGGTGCGGTGCCGAAGCCCAGGCGGCCGGGAAGGAGGGACGTGATCGACATGGTGGTACCTCGTGATGGTGCGGAAGGGGAACGCGCCGGCCGGCGTCGGTGGTGGTCCGGGTCACCGGACCGGCCTTCGACGGCCTGACCTCTCCGACCGTAGGATCGGGACTTGAGACTGTCCAAGACTTGCTTGGACACACTTGAGTCCCTGGAGGTCTCGATGCTGGACCTGCGCCAGATCCGGTACTTCGTGGCGGTCGCCGAGACCGAGCACGTCGGCCAGGCCGCCGAGCGCCTGCACATCTCGCAGTCCCCGCTCAGCCGGCAGATCGCCCAGCTGGAGAAGAACCTGGGCCTGACCCTGTTCGAGCGCGGGCAGCAGCGGATCCGGCTCACCCGTGACGGCCAGGTCTTCCTGTCGGAGGCCCGGGCGCTGCTGCGGCACGCCGACCGGCTGGAGAACCTCGGGCGCCGGCTGGGGCGCGGCGAGGAGGGCGGCCTGTGCGTCGGCTACATCGCCGACGCCATGCACACGGGCGTCCTGCCCGCCGCGCTGCGCGCCCTGCACGACGAGCGCCCCGGCATCCACGTCGCCCTGTACAGCCTGTCCCCCGCCGAGCAGTTCGAGGGCCTGCGGCAGCGCAGCCTGGACATCGCGCTCGTCCCCGAGCCGCCGCCCGCCGAGGACCCCGATCTGACGGCCGCTCCCCTGCTGGAGGACCCGCTGCTGCTGGCGGTGCCCGCCGGGCATCCGCTCGCGGAGCGGCCCGAGGTGACGCCCGGGGACCTCGACGGGCAGCCGTGGATCGCCGTGGAGAATCCGCAGGACCCGTCCTGGCGGGACACGTTCGTCGCCTCGTGCGCCGCGTCCGGGTTCACCCCGGACATCCGCATGGACGCCGCCGAGCCGCTGACCGCGCTGGGGCTGGTCGCGTCCGGGCTCGGGCTCGCCCTGGTGCAGCGGAGCATGGTGCGCGGCATGTCGGAGGCGGTCGCGGTCCGTGAACTCCCCTGGCACGACCGGTCCGTTCAGCTGTGGGCGGCCTGGCACCGGGTGGACCTGCGGCCCGTGGTCGCCTCGTTCCGCGCGCTGACGCTCGCGTCGGGGCCGGTGAGCGCGGCCCGCGCGTGAGCCGTGCGGGGCGTCGGCGTGCGGGGCGTCAGCGCCCGATCTTGTCGAGCTCGGCGAGGTCGTCGTCGGAGAGCGTGAGACCCGCTCCCGGGAAGTTCTCCCGCAGATGCGCCACCGAGTGCGTAGGGCACCCGACGGTGAAAGAACACGGCCGATGGCGACGACGACGGCGGAGCAGGAGCGGGGCCGGGCGAAGGTGGAGTGCGACGCCTTCCTGGGGGTGTGTCCGAGCCGCCAGCTGCTCGACCGGATCTCCGGCAAGTGGGTCACGCTGGTCCTGGCCGCGCTCGGCACGGGGGGCGCGGCCG
>Ga0164243_10013708_pt1 | contig 11376 bp, 10 predicted proteins | sample OricompcompostOP_FD_108781 | JGI IMG/M metagenome (GOLD analysis project Ga0164243, IMG submission 108781) | Organic Plus compost microbial communities from Emeryville, California, USA - Original compost - Organic plus compost (OP) | ecosystem: Engineered > Solid waste > Mixed feedstock >... | reverse complement strand
TACGGTGACGTCGTCGCTGTCGACGGGCTCGACCTCGCCATCCACGACGGCGAGTCGATCGTCCTGCTCGGGCAGTCCGGCTGCGGAAAGACCACCACGATGCGGTGCATCGCGGGTCTGGAGGAGCCCACCGGCGGCCGGATCACGATCGGCGGGGCCACGGTGTTCGACCACGTCCGCGGCCGTTGCCTGCCCTCGTACAAGCGCAACGTCGGCATGGTGTTCCAGTCCTACGCGGTGTGGCCGCACAAGACGGTGCTGGAGAACGTCACGTTCCCGCTGCGGATGAAAAAGGTTCGCCGTCCGGCGGCCCGGCAGCGGGCGCTCGAGGCGCTCGAGCTCGTCGGGCTCGCGCACCTCGCCGACCGCGGCGCCAGCAGGCTCAGCGGCGGCCAGATGCAGCGGGTCGCGCTGGCGCGCAGCATGGCGATGGAACCGAGCGTGCTGCTGCTGGACGAACCGCTGTCCAATCTGGATGCCCGGTTGCGCGAGGACCTGCGGGTGGAACTGCGGCACCTGCAGCAGCAACGCGGGCTGACCTCGATGTACGTGACGCACGACCAGCAGGAGGCGCTCGCGCTCGCCGACCGCATCGCGATCATGCAGGGTGGCCACATCACCCAGCTCGGCACGCCCGAGGAGGTCTACTCGCGACCGGCGAGCGCCTCGATCGCCCGCTTCATGGGGGTCGCGAACCTCTTCGAGATCGCCGGGCGCACCGATCACCGGGTCGAGCTGGCGGGCGCCGCGCTGGCGTTGCGGACGGGCGCCTCCCCCTCCCGGGACGCGACCAGCGCCGGGGTCCGCCCGGAGGACGTGTCCGTGCGCCGCGAGGACGGGGCAGTCGACGGCGTCAACGCCTTTCCCGGCACCGTCGAGGTGTGCGTCTACCAGGGCTCGTCGGTGCGTTACCAGGTGGCGCTCGACGGCGGGGTGACGGTCGACGCGGTCTGCGTGGACGCGGGCGGTGCGCTGGTCCGCGGTGACCGCGCGGTGGTCGAGATCGCGCCGGAGGCCGTGCTGGTGCTGCCCGAGGAAGCCCCGGCCGCCCCCGGCCCGGAGGAGGCGGCCGCATGACGGCCGTCGACACCACGCTGTCCGCGCCACCGGGGCCGCCGTCGGCGGCGCCACCACCACGCCGGCGCCGGTTCCGCAGACCGCGCGGGCTCGGCGGTCTGCCGCTGCTGCTGATCGTGGCGTTCCTGGTCCTCGTGCCCGCGGGGTTCGTGCTGCTGGCCGCGTTCAGCGTGGACGTTCCCCGTCCCGGCAACATCACGCTCGACCTGACCACGAGCCACCTGGCGGTGTTCACCGAGCCCGGCGTGCTCGAAGCGACGCTGAACTCGGTGGTCATCGGGGTGTCGGCGACGCTGCTGGCCCTGCTGGTCGGCGGTTTCCTCGCCTTCGTCACCGCTCGCACGAACATCCCCCTGCGCGGGTTCGTCTTCCTGATCGGGCTGATGCCGCTGTTCCTGCCGTCCTATGTGGGCGCGCTCGCCTGGTCGGTGCTCGGCAGCCCGGTGGCCGGGCTGCTCAACATCGGGCTGCACGACCTGGGTGTCGACATCACGGTGGACATCTACAGCATGGGCGGGGTCGTGCTGGTGATGGGCATGTACTACGCCCCGTACGCGTTCCTGCTCCTGCACGCCTCGATGTCGCTGATGAACCCCGACCTCGAGGACGCCGCGGGCGTGCACGGCGGATCGACCCGGCACATGCTGCGGCACGTCACCTTCCCCCTGGCGATGCCCGCGATCCTCGGCTCCGCGCTCCTGGTGTTCACGCACGTGTTCGAGAACTTCCCGGTGTCGCAGGTCCTGGCCACCCCGGGGCAGATCGACACGCTGCCCACGTTCATCTACCGCCTGATGAACGCCTCGCCGTCGCGGGGCAACGAGGCCGCGGTGATGGCCGTGGTGCTCGTGCTCGTCGTGCTGCTGGTGACCGTGGGTCAGCGGCGCATCCTGGCGCGCCGCTCGTACACGACGGTGTCGGGCAAGGGGCTCAAGGCGCGGCGCGTTCCGCTGGGCGCCTGGCGCTGGCCGCTGTTCGCCGTGGCGCTGGTGTACCTGCTGCTGTCCATCGCGCTGCCGGTGGCCGCGCTGGTGCTCACGGCCGTGCGCACCTCGCCCTACATGCGCTCGTTCGCCGACCTGGCACGCCCGGGCGCGATCGACTTCAGTTCGTTCGGGCAGGTGCTGCGGTCGGACCTGTTCCTGACCTCGGCGGGCAACAGCGTCGTGGTGGCGGTGTCGTCGGCAGCCGCGGGCACGGTGGTGGCGTTCCTGGTCGGTTACACCGTGTACCGCACGAAGGCGAAGGCACGCGGTCTACTCGAAGGTATCTCGATGGTGCCGCTGGCGATCCCGGCGATCGTGCTCGGCATGGGTCTGTTGTGGACCTGGCTGGTGATGCCGGTCCCGGTCTACGGCACGCTGACGGTGCTGGTGATCGCGTTCGTCGCGGTGCAGATGCCGCAGGGGCTGCGCGGGATCGCCTCGTCGATCCAGGCCACCGAGCGGGATCTGGAGGACAACGCGGTCCTGCACGGTGCCCGCCGGTCCCGTGCGGTGCTGGCGATCACCGTGCCGCTCCTGCGCGGCGCGATCACCTCGACGTTCCTGATGCTGCTGATGCTGCTGATGCTGAGCATGCGGGAGCTGACCGTACCGCTGTTCCTGTACACGGCCGACACCCAGATCTTGTCGATCACGATCTTCGACCAGTTCGAGAACGGCGGCGCACTGCAGCAAGCCGCCGCGATGAGCGTCGTCTACTGCCTGATCATGTTCGTGCTGTCCTACCTGCCCCGGCGCCTCGGCTCCGGTGGCGTGACCGGTTAGTCCTCCCACCTTCCCCCGGAAACGACAAAGGAGTTGGTTCCCCATGCGGAAGACACTGTTGCCCGCGCTGGCGACAGCCGCGGTGCTGGGTCTCACGGCGGCGTGCGGTTCGGGCGCCTCGCCCGCGACCGAGAACGCGAACGCGGTCCTGCCGATGCCGGTGGTGGACACCACCGACGGCCTCGTGATCGACGGCGAACGAATCGCCGACAAGCAGCTGTACGACGCGGCGCGGAAGGACACCGTCATCCTCTACTCGGCTTCCGGCAAGGAGAGCGAGGACCTGACGACGGCACGGTTCAAGGCCGAGACCGGCATCGACATCCAGCTGACCCGGATGCCGACCAACAAGCTGTCCGAGCGGGTGCTGTCCGAACACGGCGCGAACCAACTCGCCGCGGGCGTGGTGCGGGTGACCGATCCGCTGGTGGCCGAGGACTTCGCCACCCGCGGGGTGTTCGTCCCGTACCGACCGCCGTCCTACGACGCGCTCGCGCAGTCGGACAACGTCGTCTTCCACGACGGCCAGTACCTCACCGCCTACTACTCCGCCTACACCTTCGGGTACAACTCGGCGGCGGTGGCGCCCGAGGACGCGCCGAAGCGGTGGGCGGATCTGCTGGATCCGAAGTGGAAGGGCAAGCTCGGGGTCGTCAACGCCGGTGCGGGCGGCACCGTCACCGCGCTCGCGCACTTCCAGATGAGCACCCTCGGCGAGGACTACCTGACCGGGCTGGGCGCCCAGCAGCCCCGCATCTTCGACACGACCTCGGTGCAGCTGGACGCGCTCGCCCGCGGTGAGGTCACGGTCGCGACACTGGGTTTCAACAGCACGTACGGCGCGCAGGTCGCGGGCGCACCGGTCAAGCTGGTGGTGCCGGAGGACGGGATCTCCGGGTCGTTCAACCTGATGGGGATCACCGCCGCGGGACAGCAGAGCGCGGCGGCCAAGGTGTTCGTCAACTGGACGATGTCGCAGGCGGGCCAGAAGTTCGCGGCGGCACAGGGGTTCGTGCCGGCACGCCCCGGTCTGGAACCGACCCCGACCGGCGAGTACCAGTTGCCGCCCGCCGACTCCCCGCAGTTCCACCTGTTCACCCCGGAGGACGCGGCCCGGTTCTCCGACAGCACCGTCCACACCTGGAACACCGCGTTCCACTTCACGGGCTGAAGCACGACCGCCACGGCCGGGGTGCCGGCTGGTGATCGCGGGCTCGACGTCGGGTGCGGCACCGGGCAGCCACCCGGGCTGCGGTGGGCGCCACCGTGCTGGGGGCCGACGTCTCCCCGGAGATGCTCGACCGCGCCCGTCGCGTGACCGACGCGCCGGGCGCGTCGTACCTGCTCGCCGACGCCGGAACGCATCGGTTTCCCGCCGCGCACTTCGACGTCGCGATCAGCCGGTTCGGCACCCTCGCGCGCGCCCTGCACCCCCGGGGCGCCTGGTGATGCTGGTGTGGCGCGGCCGGGATCTCAACGAGTGGTGGGTCGCGGTCCGCGGCGCGCTCGACGGCGGTGGCGCCTCGCCGCGCGGGCCTGGCTCGTGACCGCCGTCCGGTCCCGGTGAGGTGGGCGAGGTCAGCGTCGGCGGGCGGCGCGGTGGTCGAGCTCGGCCACGATGCGCGCCCAGGCCGGCGAGGTGTCGGCGAGGCGGGCGGAGACGAGGTCGCGGTAGCCGGACCGGTCGCCGTCGTCGTGGGCGGCGGCCCACGCGTCCAGTTCGTCGATGAGCGCATCGAGGCGCGGATCCCGCGAATCCCAGTCGAGTGCCCGGTCGACGGCGAGGTAGTGGCGCACCGTGTCCGGATCGTCGAGCGCGGCGTGCTTGTCCGCCACCCGCCGCGGCACGGCGCCGGGCTCGATCGCGCGCATGAGGATCCACGCGTCCCGTTCGAGCTCGACGCGGCGTTCGCTCACCCCGAGGCCCCGCATCCGGTCGAGCACGGCGACCACGTCGGGCGGCAGCACGAGCCGCTCCCCGCCGGCGAGTTCGGTGATGCGGCGCCCGCATTCGGTGAGCTCGTCGATCCGGCGCGCCAGCGCGGCGTCGATGTCGCCGACGGCGGTGGCGAACGCGGCCGGTTCGGCGTGCAGGAGCGCGTCGATGCGGGCGAGCGGGACACCCGCGTCGGCGAGGGTGCGGATGCGGATGAGGTCGACCGCGGCGCGCGCCGGGTAGCGGCGGTAGCCGGAGGCGTCCCGGCCGGGTTCGGGCAGCAGGCCGACGTGGTGGTAGTGACGGACGGTGCGCACGGTGACCCCGGCGGTGGCCGCGAGCTGGCCGATCGTGAGCACCGTTCCCCTTCCGACGCCGCGCAGTCTAGCCGCCTGCGCGCTCGACCACCCGCCGCACCGCGCTCGCCACCACGTCCGGGCAGTCCACGCACAACCGGTGGTGCGCCGTGCCCGCCACCACCCGGTGCTGCCCGCCGGTCACCGAGGCCGCCAGCGCCGCGTGCATCCGCGTCTTCCCCGCGACCACCGCGGCTGGCGCGTCCTGCTCGGCGACGGTCAGCGCCACCAGCGGGATGTCGGGGATCGCGGGCCCCTCCCCCAGCTCCGCGGCGATTCGGGTCAGCCCACTGCGCTCGGCGACCCCGGACCGCAGCCACGCGTCGCTCAGTTTCGCCTCGAGCAGCGCGTCCCGGAGCTCCGCGGGGTGGTCGGCGAGCAGCTCGGCGTGCATCTCGCGCAGTGCCGGGCGCATCCGCACCGACTGCGCGAGACCGGGCGCCGAGCGTTCCATCGCGGCCAGACCGCCCTCGACCGGCAGGAACTCGTCCCAGTCGCGGCCGACGGCGTCGAGCCACACCAGCCCGGCGACCGCCCGCGGGTACAGCTGCGCGAACCGGTGCGCGTAGCAGCCACCCAGCGAGTGCGCGGCCAGCACGTACGGGGCCGCGATGCCCATCGCGGTCAGCAGCGCCCGCAGCTCCGCGGCGACGGCGGCCGCGGTGCGGGGCAGCGGGACGGGATCGCTCCACCCGGTGCCGCCCCGGTCGTACACCACCGCGGTGGCGAACCGCGCGACCCGCTGCTGCACCGCGAGGTAGTCCAGGCCGACGGCGCCGGCACCGGGCAGGAACACCACGGCCGGTCCGCCGCCACCCATCCGGTGGGCGAACACGCTGCGCCCGTCGATCTGCTGGAAACCACCGGTCCGCGGGGCCGGCGTCGTGGGGGTTGTCGTGGGGGCTTCGGTCATGGGGACAGCCTGCAACCCTGACGCCGCGTCAAGGTCAACCCCGCCGGCTCGGGGGAGCACGCCCCGGACGGTGCCGGCCCGTCGCAACTGGGGTTCGATCGGCGCGGGTCGAAGCGTCCGAGTACGTGCGGTAGGGACACCGACCCCGCCGCTGCGAGGTCGCGCACCTCTGCCTCTCCCCGTACCACACGGACGACTACCGCAAGCTCCAGCAGGCCGCGGCACGATGGATTCCGCGGGCCGCAGCGGGCGGCCGAGCACGAGGCGATCCTGACTGCCATCGCCGACGGCGACGGCGACACCGCAGCCGCGCTGGTGGCCGACCACATCACCGGCTTCTACCGGGCCCGCATCCTCAGCGACGGGTGATCACGCACCTCACTCGGCGGTCGTGCCCGCCTCCTGCTGCGCCTGCGTGAAGTGCTGCAGCGCGAAGCGCCGCGCGGATTCGACGTGCTCGCGCATCAGGCGCTCGGCGCGGTCGGCGTCCTGGTCGTGCAGCGCGTCGAGGATGGCGCGGTGCTGCTCGACCGCGGCGGCGGCGCGTTCGCCCGGGTAGGAGTAGTTGGACCGGAAACTGACCGTGAACGCCAGCACCTGCCCCATGATCGTCTGCAGCATCCTGCTGCTCGTCGCGTCACTGATGAGGGTGTGGAAGGCCAGGTCGGCCATGGCGACCTGCGTCGGGGTGCCCGTGGGCGAGATGCGCTGCAGCTTCGCGTGCGCGTCCTCCAGCGCGTCCAGGTCCTCGGCCGTCCGGGTCTGCGCGGCTTCGTGCGCCGCGTAGGACTCCAGCACCGCGCGCAACGTGTAGATCTGCATGATGTCCCGCGCGGTGATGGTGCGGACCGTCGCCCCGCGGTTGGGCGTCAGCTCGATCAGCCCCTCGCTCTGCAGCGTGAACAGGGCCTCGCGCACCGGCGTTCGGCTCACACCCAGCTGCTCGGCCAGCAGGCGCTCCCGCACCGGTTCCCCCGGCTTGAGCCGTCCGGAGAAGATCTCGTTCCGCAGGACGCGCGCCACGCCTTCACTCGTGCGCTGGGACAAGGGCACCACACTCCGCCCCGATGACTGCATGTCCGCGCTCCCGATACTCGCCGCGACCGCGGGATGCGGCGCGGGCCAGGTGCCGATCATAGCGACGGACGGCGGCACACCGGCGAGGGTGCGCGGACCGGTGAGTCGTGACGTTCAGGTCAACGTTCGTGACGACCAGGTTGCGCCACGCCCTTGCCCCTTCCCTCCGGCACGGGCACACGGCAGACTCCCCACCGCCGATCCGAAAATCCCCCGGAAAGCACTTGCCAAAATGGTATACACGTATGCCAAACTGGCCGGGCTTTCCAACGAAGGGAGCCGCCCGGTGGTCACCACATCCTCGACCGCCCGTGTCTACGACGACGCCGGTTTCGGCCGGCCGGTGCCGCGGGGATCACGTCCCGCCGTGGTCGTGGTCGACTTCTCCTACGGGTTCACCGATCCCGCCCACCCCACTGGCGCGGACATGACCGACGCCGTCCTGGCCACCGCACGCCTGCTCGACCAGGCTCGGGGCCGCGGACTCCCGGTCGTGTTCACCACGATCGCCTACGACCCGGCCCAGGTGAGCACGCTCGCCTGGCTGCGGAAAGCGACCGGGATGGCCGCCCTGACCCAGGGCAGCGAGCTGGTGGAGATCGACGCCCGGCTCTCGCCGCAGCCGACCGAGCACCTGGTGGTCAAAACCGGGGCCTCGGCGTTCTTCGGCACCGCACTGGCCGCTTACCTCACCGCGGCCGCGGCGGACACCGTGATCGTCACCGGTGCGACGACCAGCGGATGTGTCCGCGCCACGGTCGTCGACGCGGTGCAGTACGGCTTCCCGGTGCTCGTCCCCCGCGACTGCGTCGCGGACCGCGCACCGGGCCCGCACGAGGCGAACCTCTTCGACATCGACCAGAAGTACGGCGACGTCGTCCCCCTCGACGACGTCCTCAGCTACGTCGGATCCCTTTCCACCACCACAGCCGAGGCGGAGGCGCGCGCATGACCGTGACTGACCCCGAACCCACCACGCGACCGGCCCAGGCGGTACCCGGCGAACGGTTCGCCAGCCCCTTCGCGGTGCAGACGCCGCCGGGTGCCGAGGGCTGGGAGACCATGTACCCGTACTACGCGCTGCTCAGCGAGGAGCGCGCGGAGTTCGAGGACGGGAAGTTCTGGTTCTTCGACGGCATGCACAACCCGGAGCCGCTCTACCCGTTCGACACGATCATGACCGAGAACTGGTGGGTCGCGGCCAGCCAGATGTCCACGAGGGTGTGGCCGGTTCCGCCCGCGGGCGGCATCGACCACCGCATCATCAACGGGTACCTCTACATCAGCCCGAACGCGGTCACCGATCCGGACGAGATCGCCCGCCGGGCCGAGCAGTTCGCCGAACGTGCCGGGCACTATTACGAGAACTGGGACGAGATCTACGACCAGTGGGTTGCCAAGGCCACCGACTGCATCGAGCGGCTCAGGGCGATCCGCTTCGCCCCGCTGCCCGAGCGGGAACCGGTGAGCAGCGTCCTGCAGCACACGGGCACCTACTCCAGCTACGACCTGATCACGTCGTACCAGGAGCTGATCGCGAACCTGTTCGAGATGGGCTCCTACCACTTCGAGATGCTCAACCTCGGGTACGGCGCGTACCTGACGTTCCAGGAGTTCTGCCAGGCCGCCTTCCCCGGGATCACCGACCAGTCGCTGGCCTCGATGGTGTCCGGCATCGACATCCTGCTGTTCCGGCCGGACGACGAGGTGCGCGGGCTGGCGAAGCTCGCCGTCGACCTGGAGCTGACCGACGTCGTCCTCGCCAGCGACGATCCCGGTGAGGTCCTCACCGCCCTGGCCGGCCACCCCAAGGGTCCACAGTGGATTGAGGCGTTCGAGGCCGCGAAGGATCCGTGGTTCTGGTTCTCCACCGGTGCCGGCTACACGCACAGCGACCGGGCCTGGATCGACGACCTGCGCCTGCCGTTCACCGCGCTGCGCGGGTACGTCAGGAACCTGCTGGAAGGCGCCGACATCCGCCGTCCGCTCGACCAGATCCTCGCCGAGCGGACCCGGATCACGGCCGAGTACCGCAGTTACCTGCCGACCGAGGCCGACCAGGAGGTGTTCGACGGGCTGGTCGAGCTGGCCCGCAAGGTGTTCCCCTTCGTGGAGAACCACAACTTCTACGTCGAGCACTGGCACCACTCGCTGTTCTTCTCCAAGGTGCGCGAGCTCGGCGACGTGTTCGTCGAGGCCGATTTCCTCGACGACCGTGAGGACATCTTCTACCTGCACCGCAACGAGATCCATTCGGCGCTCTACGATCTCTGCATCGGGTGGGCCACCGGGACACCCGCGCGCGGCACCACCTACTGGCGTCCGGAGATCGCGCGGCGCAAGCGGATCCGCGACGCGCTCAAGGCGCACCCGCCGCAGCCCGCGCTCGGCGTGCCGCCGGAATTCATCACCGAACCCCTGACCGTGATGTTGTGGGGCATCACCCAGGAGTCGGTGCAGGAGTGGCTCGGTACCGGGGGCGACCAGGGCACCGAGGCCGACAACGGTGAGCTGCGCGGTGTCGCCGCCTCCGCGGGGAAGGCCACCGGGCGGGCCCGCGTGATCGTGGACCCGGAGGACCTGCACCTGGTGCGGGACGGCGAGATCCTGGTCTGCCGCATCACCGCCCCCAGCTGGGCGCCGGTCTTCTCGCGGTTGTCGGCAGCGGTGTCCGACGTCGGCGGGATCATGGCCCACACCGCGATCGTGTGCCGGGAGTACGGACTGCCCTCGGTCGTCGGCACCGGCTTCGCGACGACCACCATCCGAACCGGACAGCTGATCGAGGTCGACGGCAACAACGGCGTCGTCCGCGTCGTGGAGGAGGACCCGGCATGACCACCGCGCTTTCCCCGTACGTGATGTGGCTCGACGACCCGTCCGCCGTCGGCAACCGGCTGCTGGGCGGCAAGTTCGGCAGTCTGGCCGAGATGACCGCGGCGCGGTTCGAGGTGCCGCCGGGATTCGGCGTCACCACCGCCGCCTACCGCCACTTCCTTGACTCGGCGGGCCTGGCCGAGCGGGCTTGCGCGGTGCGCGCCGCGGCCGCGGGCGCCGAGCTCGCGGACGTGCAGCGCCTCAGCGCCGAGTTCACCGCCGCCCTCGACACCGCGCCGCTGCCTGCCGACCTCGAACGCGACATCCGGGATGCCTACGCGCAGCTGGAGCGCCGCGCCGATCAGAACGACCTACCGGTGGCCGTGCGGTCCAGTGGCGAGTCCGAGGACCTGGCCGGCGCCAGTTTCGCCGGGCAGTACGACACCTTCCTGTGGATCCGGGGTGTCGACGACGTGCTGCGGCACGTGCGCCGCTGCTGGTCCGGGATGTTCGGGGCCGCGGTGCTCACCTACCGGCCGGGGTCGGGCGCCGTCGACTCCGCGGCCGACCTCGGCATCTGCGTCGGCGTGCAGCAGATGGTGCAGGCACGCGCGGCCGGCGTGATGTTCACGCTCGACCCGGTGACCGGCGATCGGTCCAAAGTGGTCATCGAAGGCTGCTGGGGCCTGGGCGAAGGCGTCGTGAGCGGCGGGATCACCCCGAGCCGGTACGTGGTGGACAAAGTGACCTTCGAGGTGATCCGCCGCGAGGTGGCCCGTCAGGAGACGCAGTTCGGGTTCGACCCGGCCGCGGCCGGCGTCGGCCTGGTTCCGGTGGACGACGGACTGCGGGACTCATCCTGCCTGGACGACGACCAGATCCACGCGCTCGCGGAACTGGCGAAGCGCATCGAACGCCACCGCGGCGCCCCGCAGGACATCGAGTGGGCCGTCGGCGGCCGGGGTGAGGTGCGGGTCCTGCAGGTGCGCCCGGAGACGGTGTGGAGCCACCGCGAGACCGAGCAGCTGGTCGGTGAGCGCAAGTCCGCCGTCGGGCACGTGCTGTCGCGGTTCGCGGGCGTGGGCGTCACCCGCGGCCGGCGTGGCGGCGACGCATGAAACCCGCCCCGTTCGCCTACCACCGGCCCACCTCCGTACCGGAGGCCGTCGCCCGGCTCGCCGAGTACGACGGCGGCGCGCGCGTGCTCGCAGGCGGCCAGAGCCTGGTGCCGATGTTGAACATGCGCCTGTGGCGGCCGGACGCGGTGGTCGACATCAACGACATCGACGAGCTCGACGACATCGTCGTGCGTGGTGACCGCACGGTTGTCGGCGCCCTGGTCCGCTACTCCACGGTGGAGCGCTCCCCGCTGATCGCGGAGCGGCTGCCGCTGCTGAGCCGGATCGTCCGCCACATCGGGGACCGGCAGGT
>Ga0164243_10013707_pt1 | contig 11377 bp, 10 predicted proteins | sample OricompcompostOP_FD_108781 | JGI IMG/M metagenome (GOLD analysis project Ga0164243, IMG submission 108781) | Organic Plus compost microbial communities from Emeryville, California, USA - Original compost - Organic plus compost (OP) | ecosystem: Engineered > Solid waste > Mixed feedstock >... | reverse complement strand
CGGCGACGGCGCGCACCTGGCCGCTCTGCGCCAGCGGCCACGAACCCGGCATGGAGTCGAACACCATGGACACCGTCCCGCCCATGAGGTCCGTGACGGCGCGCGCGCTGCCCTGGTAGGGCACGTGCAGGATGTCCACCCTGGCCATGGACTTCAACAGCTCCATGAACAAGTGCATGGACGACCCCAGGCCGGCCGAACCGTAGCTCAGCTTGCCGGGATTGGCCCGCGCATAGGCCAGCAGGTCCGGCAGCGTGCGATAGGGCGCGTCCTTGTTGACCACCAGGACGTTGGCCGTGGAGGTCAGCTGCGCGACCGCCTTGAAGTCCTTGACCGGGTCGAACGGCATGTTGCGGATCAGGGCCGGGTTCGCGCCGCAGTTGTTGATGGCGCAGACGATCAGCGTATAGCCGTCGGGCGCCGACCGCGCCACGAAGGCCGCCCCCAGGTTGCTGTTGGCGCCCGGGCGGTTTTCCACGATGACGGCCTGGCCGAGCAGCGGGCCCAGCTTGTCGGCCATCAGCCTGGCCACCAGGTCGGTCTGGCCGCCGGGCGGATTGGCCACCACCATGCGGATGGCGCGGGCGGGATAGTCCGCCTGGGCGTGGGCCACCCCCGCCGCGCCGGACAGCAGCAAAACGGCCAGAGACAGGCCGCGCCATGCTTGGATTTTCATTGTGATTCCCCTTGGACATCGATGTCGTGCACGCACTATCCGGCGTCCGGTCCGCGTGCCGGCCGGACGCCGGGCCAACCGCAAGAATCGCTACCAGTTCGCGCTGGCCAGGCTGGCCCCGCCGCAGACGTGCAGGACCTGGCCGGTGACGTAGCCGTTGTCGGGCGATGCGAAGAACGCCACGGCGCGGGCGATGTCGTCGGGCATGCCGGCGCGCCCCACGACCGCCGATTCGACCAGCCTGCGCGCCACCTCGGGCGGATTGTTCTTCTTGAACAGCTCGGTCATGACCGGTCCCGGCGCGACCGCGTTCACCGTGATGCCGGACGGCCCCAGCTCCAGGGCCCAGCTGCGCGTCAGGCCCACCAGCCCGGCCTTGGTGGACGAATAGGCGGTGCGCGCCTTCTTGCCCAGGATCACGCGCGACGAGATATTGACGATGCGCCCGAAGCCAGCCGCCTTCATGCCCGGGGCGAACGCCTGCGCCAGGATGACCGGGGTGCGCATGTGCAGGTTCACGCTGCGGTCGAAGTCCGCGTCGCCGACGCCTTCCAGGTCGGCCGGCAAGGGTGCCCCGGCGTTGTTCACGATGCAGTTGACGGGAAAGGCCCGCGCCGCCTCGGCGGCCACCGCGCGGGCGCCCGCGGCCGAGGCCAGGTCGGCGTGCAGATAGCGGTAGCGGCCGTCCTCGGCGCGTGCGGGGGGATTGATGTCGATGTTGATCACCGTCGCGCCGCCGTCCAGCAGCAGCCGGCAAATGCCTTCGCCGATGCCCGCGCTGCCGCCCGTCACGATTGCCGTCAGTCTTTCCATGAGCCATCCCCCGGAGTTGGCGGCCATCTTAGGAAAAACGCCGTTCCTAGAATGTTCCCTAATATACAAACCACGGGATATCCCTTGAACTACTATCGTCCTCAGGCTTGGCCGTCGGGCCAGGCGGATCCGCGGAGCACGGCGCCGGCATCGCGCGCGCCGTCCGCGGCTTTTTTTCGGGTACGCCCACGATGACGCACAGGGGTCTGCAGGCGCTGCGGGACAACGCATGGTTCAGGGACTTTCCGGCCGCCGCCCTCGAAGCGCTCGCCCGGGCCGGCCATGCGCGCCGCTACGGCCACGGCGAGTACCTGGCACGCCGCGGCGAGGCCGTGCCGGGCATGGCCGTCATCCTGGACGGCGGCGTGCGCAGCACGTCGCTGTCGGCGGACGGCCACGAATTCACCTTCTCGCTGCTCAAGCCGGGGGCGCTCGTCTGGCTGGTGTCGGCCCTGGACGGCGGCGGCACCATCAACGATGCCACCGCGCATGGCGACACCGAGGTCTGGATCATCCCGCGCGAGGCCGTGCTCGGCCTGTTCGACGGTTATCCCGCGCTGTACGCCCAGTTCGTCAGGATGCTGTGCTACCGCATGCGCAAGGTCCACAGCGTGATCGAGGAGCTGACGCTGGTGCCAGTGCCCCAGCGCCTGGCCCGCCAGATATGCACGCTGGCCGAGGCCGAGCGCCGCGGCCGGCCCATCGAGGGCGAGACCACCGTGGACGTCACCCAGCAGGACCTGGCGGTGCTGCTGGGCGTCACCCGGCCCATCGTCAACCGCGCGCTCAAGAAGCTCGAAGCGGACGGCCTGGTCGCCGCGCGCTACCACAAGGTGGTGGTGCGCGACTTCCCCGCCCTGCACTCGCGCTGCGCCAACAAGGAACTCTTCTCGCTATGATGCTGCCCCTGTCCCCCTTCCTGCCGGCGCGCGGCGCAAGCCCCGCGCCGTGAACCGCCCGCCGCAACCCGGCCCGCACGACGCGCCCGCCGCAGCCACGACCGCCCCCGGCGCCGAACCCGCCTCCCGCGTGCCGCTCTGGGTGCTTGCCCTGGGCACGACGCTGGGCATGCAGACGGTGGCCTCGGCCCTGGACCAGAGCCTGCCCATCATCGCGCCGCTGCTCACCGCCGGCACGGGCATGGCGCCCGAGCGCATCGGCAATCTCTCCTCGCTGAACTCGCTCGGCACCGTGCTGTTCCTGCTGTTCGGCCCGCCCCTGCTGGCGCGGCTGGGCCCGGTGCGCATGCTGCAGGCCGGCGCGCTGTGCGCCGTGCTCGGACTGGCGATCGCCGCCTCCGGCTGGTGGCCCGCGCTGATCTTCGCGGCGCTGATCATGGGCGCGGGCTACGGGCCGTCGCCGCCGGCCGGCAGCCGCATCCTCAATGCCACCGCGCCGGCCCGGCACCGCACGCTGATCTTCTCGATCAAGCAGGCGGGCGCCCCGGCAGGCGCGGCGCTGGCCGGCCTGATCCTGGCGCCGGTGGCCGCGGCCTTCGGCTGGAAGGCCGCGCTGCTGGTGTCCATGGGCATCGGGCTGGGCGCCGCCTGCCTCATCGCGCCGGCGCGCCGCCGGCTGGACACCGAACGCGACCCGGCCCGGTCGATCCGCCCGGCCGCGCTGTTCCATCCCCGGGTCGTCGCCGCGCCCTTCAGGCTGCTGGCGCGCAACCGCATCCTGCTGACCGTGTCGGGGCTGGCGTTCTCGTTCGCGATGGTGCAAGGGGCGCTGTTCTCGTTCTCCGTCACCTACATGGTGGCCGCGCTGCACCTGCCGCTGGCCACGGCGGGGCTGGTGTACGCCTGCATGCAGTTCGCCGGCGTGTTCGCCCGCATCTTCCTGGGCTGGCTGGCCGACCGCACCGGCACGCCCTCGCGCAATCTCACGGCGCAGGCCTTCGTGGCGGCAGCGCTGGTCGTCTGCTACGGCATGCTGCCCGACACGCCGGCGGTTTCCGTCGCGGCGCTGCTGGCCGGCGCCACCGGCTTCTTCGCCGCCAGCTGGAACGGCATCTACATGGCCGAGATCGCGCGGCTGTCGCCGGCCGACCAGATCGTCGAGGCGACCTCCAGCAGCACGCTGATCGCCTTCCTCGGCTACATCATCGGTCCGTCGCTGTTCTCGGTGCTGGTGACGCTGACGGGCGAATACCGGATTCCGTTCTTCGTCATCGCCGCGCAGCTGGCGCTGATGGGCGTGGCGCAGGTCGTCGTGCTGCTGCGGCGCCGGAGCGGGCGCTGAGGGCCCCTGCCCGCCTCAAAGATAGAACAGGCGCTCCGCGCTGCACAGCGCCTGCAGCCGTTCGCGGTGTGTCACGGCGATCTCGCCGTAGCGCACGCGGATGATGCCCTCGTTCTGCAGCGCCGCCAGCTCGCGGTTGACGCGCGGCCGCGTCGCGCCGACCAGCAGGGCCAGCTGCTCCTGCGTCAGGCGGATGGGCTCGCACGCCGCGCCCGCCACCGCCGAGCGGCTCATGGTGTACAGCTGCCGCGCCAGCCGTTGCCGCAGCGAGGACAGGCCGTGTTCGTTGATCGATGAATAGGCCTTGCGCAGCCGGTAGCAGAGCATGCGGTTGAAGCACCGATACAGCTCGGGCCGCCCCTCGAGCAGGGCATGGACGGCCTCGGTGGGGATGACGATGAACGTGGAGTCGTTGCACGCATGGGTATCGTGCACCGCGCCCTCGCCGTCCAGCACCGCCACCACGCCCCAGATATTGCCGGCCTTGACCACGCTGAACGTGATCTCCTTGCCGTCGCGGGAAAGCGTGCTGCTCTGGATCGCGCCTTCGACGACGAAGATCAGCCCCTCGGGCGCGTCGCCGCGCGCCACGATCCGTTCGTGGCGGCGATAGTGGCGGATGCGGCAGTGCGGCGCCAACGCCTGCAGCGCATCGTCGGGCAGGACGCGAAGCAGTTCCGAGCTGCGCAACAGGTCGAGCGCGCGGAGCGCACAGCCGCGAGGCTTCATGGACGATCGTGGCAACGAGGGCGGGTGTGGCGACCAGATTACCGCGCGCCGCCACGGCGGGGCATTGGGGAAAACGCCGCGCGCGGCAAATGTATCCCCGGGAACAGTCTGGCCGATGCCGGCCCGATAGGATGCCTTACCGCATCCGACGCCCGCGCGGCCCGCCGCCGGAAATCATGAGGAACCGAGCATGAACCCTCCCGAACAGGCCGCCGGCGCGCCTCCCGGCTGTCCCGCTCATCGCCTCGATGAACTGCCGCGGTTTCCGCTGGCGCGCGAATGTCCGATGCATCCGCCCTCGGGATACCTGGCCGCCGGCGGGCATCCCCTGCGCCAGGTGCGCCAATGGAACGGCGAGCCCGCCTGGCTGGTCACGCGGTACGAAGACGTGCGCACGCTGCTGCGCGATCCGCGCGTCAGCGCGGACGCCTCGGCGCCCGGCTATCCGGGGCAGAACCCCGCGGCCACCTTCATCCGCAAGAACTACCAGAACTTCGCGCAGATGGATCCGCCGCGCCACACGGCGGACCGTCGGCGGCTGATCGGCGAGTTCACCGTGCGGCAGGTGGAAACCCTGAGGCCGCGCATCCAATCCTATGTGGACGGCCTGATCGACCGCATGCTGGCGCAGGGGTCGGCGGACTTCATCGCCGACTTCGCCGCGCCGCTGCCGCTGCAGACCATCTGCGCCCTGCTCGGCGCCCCGTTCGAGCACTACAGGATGTTTCAATCCTGGGCGCGCATCGTCACCTCCAATGCCACGCCGCCGGAAGAGGCCACAAGGCGGATCCGCGAGTTCTGCGACGGCTATCTCGCCGACCTGGTGCGCGCCAAGGACGCGGCCCCGCAGGACGACCTGCTCAGCCGCCTGGTCGTCAACCACATGCGTACCGGCGACCTGTCCCTGCACGAGGTGGTCAGCATCGCGCGCGTGCTGCTGATGGCGGGCCACGAATCCACGGGCAGCACGCTGGGCCTGGGCATGCTGGCCCTGCTGCAGCACCCGGACCAGATGCGCCGCCTGCAGGCCGAGCCCGGCCTGGTCAAGAGTGCCGTGGAGGAAATCCTGCGCTACGTGGACGTGACCCATTTCGGACGCCGCCGCACCGCGACGGCGGACATCGCGTTCGGCGGCGTCACCATCCGGGCCGGCGAGGCGATGATCCTGCTGAACCATGCCGCCAACCGGGATCCCGCCACGTTCGCCGACCCCGACCGCTTCGACATCGCGCGCAATCCCGCCAGCCACCTGGCCTTCGGCTTCGGCATCCACCAGTGCCTGGGCCAGCCGCTGGCGCGGCTGGAACTGCAGGTAGCCTTCGGCACGCTGCTGCGCCGCCTTCCCGGCATGCGGCTCGCCATCGCCGCCGAGGACATCGCGTTCGAAAGCGATACCTCCATCTACGGCCTCGTCTCGCTGCCGGTGGCATGGTGAGGCCGCGATGACGGCATCGATCGACGTGGTGGTGCGCGCGGTCCGCCAGGAAGCCCCGGACGTCCGGTCGTACCGCCTGGTCCGCCCGGACGGCGCCGGGCTGCCCGCCTGGACGCCGGGCGCGCACATCGACGTGCACCTGGACACGGGGCTGACGCGGCCCTATTCGTTGTGCGGCAGTCCCGGCGACTGCGCCAGTTATCTCGTCGCGGTCAAGCGCGAACCGCGGTCGGGCGGCGGATCGGCGGCCATGCACGAGCGTGTGCAGGCGGGCAGCCGGCTGCGGATCAGCCCGCCGCGCAATGCCTTCGCGCTGTGCGCGGCCGCCGCCCGCCACCTGCTGCTGGCCGGCGGCATCGGCATCACGCCGCTGCTGGCAATGGCCCGCGCCCTGGCGCGGGACGGCGCGTCGTTCCGCCTGCACTATTTCACCCGCTCGCCCGGACATGCGGCCTTCGACACCGTGCTGCGGACCGAACTGCCGCCGGGCGCGTATACGCCGCACCCGGGCCTGGCGGCCGAGGCGGTCGAACAGGCGCTGCGCGCCATATTGGGTACGCGCCGTGCCGGCGAACACCTGTATCTGTGCGGCCCGCGCCCCTTCATGGACGCGGCGCGGCAGATCGCCGGGCCCGCCTGGCCCCTCGACGCCGTGCACTTGGAGCACTTCGGCGCCGCCCCGGCCCCGGCGGCCGCGGACGGCGCCTTCATCGTGCGGCTGGCGAAATCCGGCGGGCAATACCGGGTAGCCAACGGCGAATCGATCGTCGCCGCGCTGGCCCGCCACGGCATTTATATCGACACCTCCTGCGAACAGGGCGTCTGCGGCACCTGCGTCGTCGACGTGCTGGAAGGCGCGCCCGACCATCGCGACGAGGTGCTCACCGACGACGAGCGGCGCGCGTGCACGAAGATCGCCGCATGCGTCTCCCGCAGCCTGGGTCCGCTGCTCGTGCTGGATCTCTGACGCCATGCCCATCCGACACGCGGCCCTGCCGCAGCCATCCTCCCTCCCCCGCGCGCCGTCGGCAAGCCTGGCGCTGGCGGCCTGGGCGCACGGCCTGCGCCTGGAACACATCCCGCCGCACGTCGTGCGGCACGCCAAGCGGATGCTGCTCGACACCCTGGCCGTCGCCTGGGCGGGCGCAGAGGCGGCGGGCGTCGCGCCAGTGCACGCCTGGCTGGCCGACCAGGGCGGCAAGCCGGAGGCGTCGATGTGGCCCCGCGGCGGGCGCCTGCCGGCGCCGGCAGCCGCGCTGGCCAACGGCCTGTCGGCTGCCGCGCTGGACTATGACAGCGTCCACGACGAGGCGACGATGCACCCCGACATCATCCTCGTGCCCGCGCTGCTGGCGCTGGCCGAACGCGAAGGCTGCAGCGGCGCCGAGTTCCTGCAGGCCTACGTGGCCGGCAGCGAGATGCTGGTGCGCCTGGGCCTGGGCGTGAAAGAGAACCCGGGCTGGTTCCTGTCGTCGGTGCTCGGCGGCTTCGCGGCCGCGGCGGCCGCCGCCAGGCTGCTGGGGCTGGACGCCGGCGGCATGCACCGGGCGATGGGCGTCTGCCTGAGCCGGGCGTCGGGCGCGCAGCAGCCGCTGGTGGAAGGCAGCTTCACCAAGCGCCTGCAGCCCGCCTTCGCGGCGCGCGACGGCGTGGAGGCCGCGCTGCTGGCGCAATGCGGCGCGACCTCGCCGGCCCGGATGTTCGAAGGCAGCCTGGCCTTCGAGACGCTGTACGTCCGGCTGGCGCCCGCGCGCATCCTCGATGCGCTGGGCGAGACCTATCACTGCACAGGGCTGACGCTGAAGGACTTCCCTTCCTGCTTCTGCAACCACGCGGCCATCCTGGCGGCGCGCGACCTGTACGAGCGCGCCGGCGTGCGCGCCCACGACATCGAAACCTGCGAGGTGGGGCTCACGGCCTATTCGGCCCGGCTGGTCGGCCAGCCCTTCGACCCCGGCGACAGCCCGCAGGTGGCCGCCCAGTTCAGCGCGCAGTATTCGCTGGCCAGCGTGTTCCTGCGCGGCGGCCTGGGCATTGCCGACATCCAGCCGGCCGCGGTGCGCGAGCCGCGCGCGCTGGAGCTGGCGCGCCGCATCCGCGTCCGCGTCCTCGATGGCGAGGCGGGCAAGTTCACGCCTGCCGTCGTCACGGTGCAGACCCGCGACGGCAGGCGGCTGCGCTCGGCCGTCGAGCGCATTCCCGGCACGCCTGCCGCGCCCTTCGGCGATGCGCAGGTGCGTGCCAAGGCGGAACGCACGTTCGCCGGCTGCCGTCCGGCAATGGCCCGAGAACGGGTCGCGTCCTTGATCCAGCGGATCGACAACCTGGAACACCTCGCCGACATGCGGGCGTTCCTGCAGCAATGACAAGGGGAAAACCATGCACAGATTCATCCGATACGCGGCGGCCGTCCTGGTCACGGGCCTCGCGGCCTTCGCCGCCCAGGCGGCGGACCGCTTTCCCGACCGCCCTATCAGAGTGATCATCCCTTATGCGCCGGGCGGGGGCACCGACATCCTGTTCCGCATCATGGCGCCCATCGCCAGCCAGAAACTGGGCACGTCGATCGTCATCGACAACAAGCCGGGCGGCGCCACCATCATCGGCACCGGCGAGGTGGCGCGCGCCACGCCGGACGGCTATACGCTGCTGGCGGTGGATTCGGCCGTGCTGATCAACCCCGGGCTGTATCGCGGCAAGCTGCCCTACGACACGCTGAAGACGTTGCATGGAGTGACCATGATGGCCACCGCGCCCACCATTCTCGTCACGCATCCGGATTTCCCGGCCAGGAATCTGCAGGACCTCATTGCCCTGGCCAAGGCGAAACCGGGGCAGCTCGACTTCGGCTCGGGCGGGGTGGGCACCGCCGTGCAACTGGCCGGCGAGCTGCTGAACATCCGCGCCGGCATCAAGGTCCAGAGCGTGCCCTACAAGGGCACCGCCCCCGCCCTGGCCGCGGTGCTGGGCAACCAGGTGCCCATGATGTACGGCGGCATCAGCTCGGCACGGCCCTATCTCGAAAGCGGCAAGCTCAACGCCATCGCCATCACGGGCAACCAGCGCAATCCCGCCGTGCCCGACGTCCCGACCTTCGCCGAGCTGGGGTTGGACATCCAGGCCAACAGCTATTGGGGCATCTATGCGCCCACGGGCGTGCCCGGGCCCGTCCTGGACATCCTGAGCCGCGCGTTTGCCGGCACGCTGCAGGACCCGGACGTCGTCAAGCGCCTCGCCGACCTGGGCTACACCCCCATCGGCAACAGCCCCGACGCCCACACCGAGCAGCTGGGGTCAATGGTGAAGCTATGGGAAGACGTAGTCCAGACGGCCAACATCAAGGTGGAATGAAGATGACCAAGCCGATTTCCGGACACGTCGTCGTATTCGGCGCGGGACGCATGGGCGCCGACATCGGCATCGCCTTCGCGCGCGCCGGGTGGCGCTGCGACGTGATCGAGCCCGGCGAGGCCAGCCGCGGGCATGCGCGCGAATACTGGTCGGCGGAACTGGCGCGGCTGCGCGCACGGGGCAGCGCCAGGCGCCTGCGCTGCCATGCGAGGGCGCAGGACGTGGACTGGAAGGCCGTGGACCTGGTGATCGAGGCGGTGCCCGAAGACATGGCGCTGAAGCACGCCGTGCTGCGCGCGGTGGACGCGCTGGCGCCCGCCACGGCGGTGATCGCCACCAACACGTCCAGCCTGCGCATCACCGACGTCACGCAGGTGCTGCGCGATCCGCAGCGGGGCATCGGCATGCACTTCGGCGTGCCGGCCCACATCCTGCCCGCCGTGGAGGTGACGCGCGGCGCGGCCACCTCGGAGGCCACGCTGCAGGCCGCCACGGCATGGCTGGAAGCGCTGGGCAAGGTGCCCGTCGTGATCCAGCGCGACGTGGCGGGCCAGATCATCAACCGGCTGCAGCATGCCATGTACCGCGAGATCTACCACCTGATCGACGAGGGCATCGCCACGCCCCGCGACATCGACCGCGCCGTGCGTTTCGGCTTCGGGCTGAAGTATTCGGTCATCGGACCGGTCGTTTCGCGCGACGTGCACGGCCTGCCGGTGCACCTGGCGGTGGCCGCCCAGATCTACCCGACCCTGCACAACGGCACGGCGCCCAGCCGCACGCTGGCCCGGCTGGTGGAACAGGGCCGCGAGGGCGTGCGCACCGGCAGCGGTTTCTACGAATGGGATCCCGACACGCTGGCCCAGCGCCTGCTGGAATTCGGCGCCCTGCTCGAAGCGCAGGTCAAGCGCATCCGCCGCCTCGGCGAACCGCTGGACTTCTAGCATCCACGACCGTTCCAAAGGAAGAACGACAGCCATGAACATCCTCAAGACCCGCGACGGCCTGGACATCGCCTATTACGTCGACGACTTCACCGACCCCTGGCGCAAGCCCGAGACCATCCTCCTCGTCCATGCCGCCATGGGGTGCGCGCGGCGCTGGTTCCGCTGGGTGCCAGCGCTGGCGCGCCAGTACCGCGTCGTCAGCTTCGACCTGCGGGGCCACGGCAACTCCGACATCCCCGACACGGACCACCCGTTCTCGCTCGACCAACTGGTGGGCGACGCGATCGAGATCCTGGACCTGCTGCAGATCGAGCGAGCCCACGTCGTCGGCAATTCCGCCGGCGGGTACGTGGCCCAGAAACTTGCCCTGCAGCACCCGGAACGGGTCCATACCCTCGCGCTGTTCGCCGCCACGCCGGGCCTGAAGAACAGCCATGCGCCCACCTGGCTGCCCAGGATCCGGGAAATCGGGCTGAAGGCGTTCCTGGCATCCACCATCCAGGAGCGGTTCGACGAGACGGCGGACCCGCAGCTGGTGCAGTGGTTCATCGAACAGGCCGGGTCGAACGACGTCGCGTTCATCGGCCGGTTCGTCTCGCACATGTGCACGCACTATTTCATGGAAGAGCTGGATGCCATCCAGGCACCCACCCTCATCGTCGCGGCCGGCCACGAGCCGATCGGCCACGGCGAGGCCTACCAGGAAATGCACGCGCGGATCAGGGATTCGGAACTGGTGCTGATCGACACCACGGGGCACAACATCTGCGACGGCTACGCCGACCGCTGCGTCGAACTGCTGCGCGGTTTCCTGCAGCGCGGCTGAGGCCCGCCGCGGCGGGCGGCCGCCGGCCCGGCCAGGGGAAGTGCGTCGCGGACAGGAATCGAACCCGTAACCTGCGGCTTAGAAGGCCGCTGCTCTATCCAGTTGAGCTACCGCGACATCGAAGGCTTCGCCGCCCGCCGGACAAGGGCGGGCGGAAAAAGCGCGGCGCTATTATAGATGGGCAATCGGCCCATCGCTGGCTGCCAGGCCTACTTACAGGCCGTTGCATCGCCATTACAGCCCGCTTGATAAAGTGCAGCGGTTCTTGCCTTACGCTTGCTGCCATGACTCATACGGTTTCCTGCACGACGCGCCGCCGGCATCCGGCCTGGCGGCTCGCACCGGGCGCGCTGCTGATG
>Ga0164243_10013706_pt1 | contig 11377 bp, 8 predicted proteins | sample OricompcompostOP_FD_108781 | JGI IMG/M metagenome (GOLD analysis project Ga0164243, IMG submission 108781) | Organic Plus compost microbial communities from Emeryville, California, USA - Original compost - Organic plus compost (OP) | ecosystem: Engineered > Solid waste > Mixed feedstock >... | reverse complement strand
TGCCGCCCGGGTCGTTCCCCGGCGTGGACGACACCGACGTCTACACCTTCCTCGAACGGCACTCGGCGACCTGACGGGCCCGCGGTCGAAGGCCATCGAGTAGCGCGCTCTAATTAGGGGATCAATCCAATAGGCGTGCCGGGTCCCGATCCGGGCCCGGCCGTACGGCCTCGGCGGGCCGTACCGAGCCTGGAACGATCCCGTGCGAGGTGATGCGAGCGATGACCGACAGCGTGACCGGCTTCTGCCCCGAGCCGAGCGAGGACGTGCGCGAGGTGCGCGACTGGGTGCACGAGTTCGCCGCCTCGGTGGTCCGCCCGGCGGGGGCGGAGTGGGACGAACGCGAGGAGACCCCCTGGCCGATCATCCAGGAGGCCGCCAAGATCGGCCTGTACTCGCTCGACTTCTTCGCCCAGCAGTGGTTCGAGGAGAGCGGCCTCGGCATCCCCGTCACCTTCGAGGAGCTCTTCTGGGGCGACGCGGGCATCGGCCTGTCCATCGTCGGCACCGGCCTCGCCGCCGCGGCGGTCTCCGCGAACGGCACCCCCGAGCAGGCGGCCGTGTGGCTGCCCGAGATGTTCGGCACCGTGGACGACGTCAAGCTCGGCGCCTTCTGCGCCTCCGAGCCCGAGGCGGGCAGCGACGTCGGCGCCATCCGCACCCGCGCCGTCTACGACGAGCCCACCGGCGACTGGATCCTCAACGGCGTCAAGAGCTGGGCCACCAACGGCGGCATCGCCAACGTGCACGTGATCGTCGCCTCCGTCGACCCCGCCCTCGGCACCCGCGGCCAGGCCTCCTTCATCGTCCCGCCCGGCACCCCCGGCCTCTCCCAGGGCCAGAAGTTCCGCAAACACGGCATCCGCGCCTCCCACACCGCCGAGGTCGTGCTCGACGACGTCCGCGTGCCCGGCTCCTGCCTCCTCGGCGGCAAGGAGAGACTCGACGCCCGCCTGGCCCGGGTCCGCGAAGGCGGCAAAAGCGGCGAACACGCCGCCATGCGCACCTTCGAGGCCACCCGCCCCACCGTCGCCGCCATGGCCGTCGGCATAGCCCGAGCCGCCTACGAGTACGCCCGCGACTACGCCCGCGAACGCGAACAGTTCGGCCGCAAAATCGGCGAGAACCAGGCCATAGCCTTCCTCCTCGCCGACATGGCCACCCGCGTCGACATCGCCCGCCTCCTCACCTGGCGCGCCGCCTGGATGGCCCGCAACGGCAAACCCTTCACCCAGGCCGAAGGCTCCATGAGCAAACTCGTCGCCGGCGAAACCGCCGTCTGGGTCACCGAACAGGCCATCCAGGTCCTCGGCGGCGCCGGCTACACCCGCGACCACCCCGTGGAACGCTTCCACCGCGACGCCAAGATCTTCACCATCTTCGAAGGCACCTCCGAAATCCAACGCCTCATCATCGGCCGCGCCGTAACCGGCCTCCCCGTACGCTGACGCCCCCGCGGCCGGCGACGACGGGGCGCCCTAACCCTCCTGCGCCCGAGCCTGATCGGCCGGAACGACGCCACGCCGGTGACGTCTCTCCCGTCCGGCGACCAGCAGCAGGGCGGCGACGGCGGCCGTGATGACGATGGCGGTGACCGGGATGAGGGTTCGGGGGCCGGGGCCTTCGGTGATGAGGCCGAACAGGGGTGGGCCCAGGAGGACGCCCAGGCTGCCGGCCTGGGCCACTACGGCGTTGCCCACGTCGGCGTGGTCCAGGTGTTGCAGGACGAGGGGGAGGGTGGCCAGGACCAGGGCGCCGAGGTAGCCGTTCACGATTGAGATGGTGGCGGCGCTGGTCAGGGTGGCCGAGGGGGTGGGGGCGGGGGCGAACATCAGCCAGGCGGCCGGGATGGTGAGGAGGCCGGCCGAGGACAGGATGGCGATGGGGGTGCGGCGGCGGAGCAGGGCGCCTGCGGCGAGGCCGCCCAGGGCGCTGAGCAGGGAGATGACCGAGGTTGTGGCGCCCGCGGTGGCGGGGGAGTAGCCGTGGCGGTCGACCAGGAACGTGGGCAGCAGGACGATCACCGGGAGGGTCACCAGGGCGGCGAGGCAGAGGGCCGAGGCGAGTACGGCGGGCCAGAGCAGGGCGTTCGCCCGGGGGAGTCGCACGGCGGCCGGCGGGCGGGCGGCGCCGCGTGGCAGCAGGGTGCGGGTGAGCAGGGCCATCGTCAGGGTGAGTGCGGCGAGGGCCGCTATCCAGGTGCGCCAGCCGAGGGTGCTGCCGATCAGGCCGCCGGTCAGGGTGCCGGCGCCGAGGCCCAGGGGGACGAAGGTCGCCCAGACGGACAGGGCGGTGGCGCGGTCGCGTTCGCGGGCCAGGCGCAGGATCAGCGCCGGGCAGGCGATGGTGACGAGGAGGTAGCCGACGCCTTCGACGGCTCGGGCGGTCAGCAGCCAGGGGTATCCGGCGGCGGCGGCGCCCGTCGCGCCGGCCAGGGCGGTCAGGGTGAGGCCCGCGACCAGGGACCGGCGGGCGCCGAAGCGGTGGACGAGGTATCCGGCGGGCAGGCCGACGGCGGCGCCGACGCCGACCACCATCGAGATCACCCAGCCTGACTGTGTCAGGGACAGCCCCAGTTCGTCCGCGACCGCCGGCTCGACCGGGGAGAACTTGCCGAGGCTCATGGCCGTGACCACGCCCGCGACGTAGACGACGGCGATCGTCCCCCAGCTGGTGTGCGGCGGGGAGGAGGTGCTGGCTGTTGCATTGGCGTCCATTGCTCTCCTCCGCGGGGGCTCGCGCCGATGGTTCGGACTTGAGCATCACCGCAGGAGAGGCGACGATCAATCCGGTTTGTTGGATGTCGCCGGTTGTGTTCGTCCTGCCGGGGGATACGGCGGGGGATACGGATTCACTTCGAGGAGGGCCGGGCGTCCGCGGATATCGGCTTGCTGAGGCGTACCTCCTCTTCCTCGTATCCCAGCGCCCGGTAGAAGCCCCGCGCCCGGGCGTTGGCCGCGCCGGTCTCCAGGGTGATGCGGTGTAGCCCGTGGCCGCGTGCCCATGTCTCGGCGGCGGCGACCAGGGCGCGTCCGACGCCCGCCCCCTCGGCCTCGGCGGAGACGACGAGCTCGCCGATGTAGGCGTCCGTCTGGCCGGTGAAGTGGCGGCGGGTGCTCACCGTGATGAAGCCCACGACGTCGTCGCCGCTGGTCGCCACGATGACGCCGTGGCCGGGGCCGTTGCCTCGTTCGAGAGAGCCGGTGACCCAGGAGCGGACGGCGTCGGCCACGGCGGAGGCGTCCCGCCAGGGGGCGACGCCCTCGGTCAGGCGGGGAGCCAGCGCGACGACGGCGTCATGGTCGGCGTCGCGGTAGGGGCGGATCGTAACGGAGGCCCGTCCATCACTCATGATCGGAAGTCTGGCATCGGGCCCTTTCCTTAAAAAACAGGTTTGCAGCGATTGGCCGAGGGCTCATTCGGGCCGGGTCAGCCGGCGACGCCCTGTTTGACCTCCTGGTAGTAGCGGATCGCGCCGGGGTGCAGCTGGGCGGGGTCGGTGAAGATGGCGACGCGCTGGTTGAGGTGGCGGGCCTCGGAGTGGGCGGCGGCGAGTTCGTCGCGGGAGGCGAAGAGGAGGCGGGCGATCTGGTAGGCGACCTCGTCCGGCATGCGGGCGCCGGTGACGAGCAGGGTGTGCACGCCGAGGGTCGGGATGTCGGACGGCATGCCGTACGCGGTGGCGGGGATGGTCCTGCGCACGTAGACGCCGCTGTGGTCGCGCTGGAGTTTGGCGACGTAGGCGTCGAGCGGCAGGAGGCGGATGGGGAGGTCGCGGGCGAGGTCGGCGATGGCGGGGGTCGGGAGGCCGCCGACGAAGAAGAAGGCGCGGATGTCGCCCTCGCGCAGGGCCGCGACCGACTCGGCGACCCCGAGGTGGTGGATCTCGCTCGCCTTGACGCCGGCGGCCTTGAGCAGGCGCAGGGAGACCAGCTCGGTGCCCGACTGGTTCGCGCCGATGGAGACGGGCTTGCCGGCCAGGTCGCCCATGGTGAAGACGTCGTCGTCGGCGAGCGTGACGGCGTGCAGGTACTCGTCGTAGAGGAGGGCCAGGCTGTTGACGGGCTGCCGGGCCGGGAACGGGGACTGGCCGAAGAGCGCCAGGGCGACCGCGTCGACCGTGGCGAAGGCCAGGTCGGCCGTGCCCTCGCCGATCAGGTGCAGGTTCTCGATCGAGGCGCCGGTCTGGCGCACGTCCACCTCGATGCCCCAGTTGCGGCGGATGATCGTGGCCAGGGCGTGGCCGAGCGCGTAGTACACGCCGCCTTTGCCGCCGGTGGCGATGACCAGGCGGTTCGTCGGCGGCGGTCGTTCGCCGCAGGCGCCCGCCGCGAGGGCGAGCAGGCCCGCGATGGCCGCCCGGCGGGTGATCCGGCTCATGGCACCCCGAATCCTCCGGCGGTGACCTGGTCCCCGGGCACGCCCGCCGGTACGGCCTTGTGCAGCCTGACCACGGCGGCCAGGCCGTGCGGCTGGGCGTCGAGCAGCTCGAACTGGCCGCCGATCCGCATGACGAGTGCCACGCAGATGGTGAGGCCGAGCCCGGAGCCGGTGATGTTCTGCGTGTCGGCGCCGCGCCAGAAGGGCTCGGTGGCCTTCAGCCTCGCCTCCGGCGACATGCCGGGGCCGTCGTCGACCACCCGCGCCTCCACCCAGGCGTCGTCGACGGAGATGCGCACCGTGACCTTCCCGCCCGGCCGGTTGAACTTGATCGCGTTGTCGATGAGCGCGTCCAGGACCTGCGCGAGCATGCCGGGGTTGGTCTCGGCCACCACGCCGTCCTCGCCGGTGCGCACCAGGCAGACGCCCTCGCGCCGGGCGATGGTCTGCCAGGCCGACACCCGGTCGTCGGCGACGACGCTGACGTCCTCCTCGCCCATGACGATCGACTCGGACTCGACCCGGGCGAACGCCAGCAGCCCCTCGCACACGTTCGCCAGCCGGTTGACCTCGTCCACGCTGGTGGCGACCTCCTTGGCGACCGCCGGATGGTCGAGCGTCAGCTCCTCCAGCTGGAGGCGGAGCACGGCGAGCGGGGTGCGCAGCTGGTGGCTGGCGTGCGAGGCGAACGCCTGCTGCCGCGCGATCAGGCTCTGGATGGTGTCGCCCATCGTGTTGAACGCCTTGGTGAGGCTGCGCAGCTCGGGCGGCCCGGCGTACGGGTCGGCGCGGGCGGTGAACTTGCCGGCGGCGATGGCGGTCGCGGCGCGGCGCAGGATGTGCACCGGGCGCAGGATCCACCGGATGACCGGCTCCACCAGCAGCCCGGCGAGCAGCAGCGCGACCAGGCCGCCGCCGACCATCACCGCCCACCGGCGGATGATCTCGGCGCGGACCTCGTCGGTGGGGGAGATGGTGAGGACGGCGCCGACGCACTCGCCGCCGGAGAAGACGGGCACGGCGACGATGAACGGGGCGTCGTCCCAGGGCCAAACCACCTCGGCCGAGGTGGCGCTCTCGCCGAACAGCGCGGAGGTGGCGAGCCGGGACATCGCCGGGGTCTCCGGGCCGGGCGAGGAGGAGGCGACGACCGTGCCGTTCCGGCTGAGCAGGACCGTGCGGATGTGGTACAGGGTCTCGTAGCGGTCCAGGTCGGCGCCGATGTCGGCGGGCCTGCCGGAGGGCAGGATGGTGCCGGCGAGCTGCGCGAAGTGCTCGGTGTCGGCCTGCCGGTCCAGCTGCAGGCCCTGGGTGACGGACCGGGCGGTGAGCGTGGCGAGCGGCACGGCGAGGCACACCAGCGTCAGGGCGATGAGGGAGAAGAACGTGACCGCGATCCGCTTCCGCATCCGCCCGCTCCGATCAGCTCGCGGGGAGCACGCTCAACCGGTAGCCGACGCCGCGGACCGTCTCCAGGATGACCGGCCTGCCGAGCTTGGCGCGCAGGTTGGTGATGTGCACGTCGAGCGTGCGCGCGGCCGCCTTGCCCGCGTCGTTCCAGATCTCCAGCAGCAGCTGCTCCTTGGTGACGACGTTGCCCTTGTTCAGCGCCAGCCGGGCGAGCAGGGCGAACTCCTTGGGCGTGAGGTTGATGGACCGGCCCGCCCGTTTCACGGTGTGCGCGGTGAGGTTGAGGGTGAGGTCGCCGACCGTGACGGCGCTCGCCATGGAGCTGCGCGGCCGGCGCATCACCGCCTCGATGCGGGCCTGCAGCTCGACCATGCTGAACGGCTTCACCATGTAGTCGTCGGCGCCGGAGCGCAGGCCGAGGATGCGGTTCTGCTCGGCGCCCCGGGCCGTCAGCATGATGATCGGCACGTCGCTGAACTCGCGGATGGAGCGGCACAGGTCGACGCCGTCGCCGTCCGGCAGGTGCAGGTCGAGCAGCATGAGGTCGTAGCCGGACGCGTCCCGTGCCTCCTGGCAGGTGGCCGCGTGCATGACGTCGTACCCGTGTCGTCGCAGCGCCGCGCTGAGCGCGATCGTCAGCCGCTGGTCGTCTTCCACCAGAAGGACTTCCACGTTGCTCCCGGAGGGGTGAGAGCCACATCACATCGGCATTGCCGATAATCATCCACAACCTTGACGAACACAAGCAAAACTAGTGGATCTTCTAGAACTGCCACCAGTCCCGGTTCTCGGCGTACCAGCGGACGGTGTCGGCGAGGCCCTCGTCGAAGGCGATCGCCGGGCGGTAGCCGAGGGCGCGGAGCCGGGAGTCGTCCAGCGAGTAGCGCAGGTCGTGGCCCTTGCGGTCGGGCACCCGCTCGACCCGGTCCCAGGAGGCGCCGACGGCGGCGAGCAGGCGGCCGGTGAGCTCCAGGTTGGTGAGCTCGGCGCCGCCGCCGACGTGGTAGACCTCGCCGGGCTCGCCGCGCTCCAGCACCAGCCGGATGCCGGCGCAGTGATCGCTCACGTGGATCCAGTCGCGCACGTTGCGGCCGTCGCCGTACAGCGGGACCGTGCGGCCGGCGAGCAGGTTGGTGACGAACAGCGGGATGACCTTCTCGGGGAACTGCCGCGGCCCGTAGTTGTTGCCGCAGCGGGTGATCGACACCGGCAGGCCGTGGGTGACCGCGTACGCGCGGGCGATCATGTCGCCGCCCGCCTTCGACGCCGCGTACGGCGAGTTCGGGCGCAGCGGCGCGTCCTCGCGCCAGGAGCCGGTCTCGATCGAGCCGTACACCTCGTCCGTGGAGACGTGCACCACCCGCGGCGTGCCCGCGTCCAGGCAGGCCTGCATGAGGGTCTGCACGCCCAGCACGTTGGTGCGCACGAACGCCGAGGCGTCGGCGATGGACCGGTCGACGTGCGACTCGGCCGCGAAGTTGACCACCGCGTCGTGGCCGGGCACCACCTCGGCCAGCAGCTTGGCGTCGCAGATGTCGCCGTGCACGAACGTGTGCGGCACGCCGGCGAGGTTGGCCCGGTTGCCGGCGTAGGTGAGCTTGTCGAGCACGGTGACGCGCACGCCGTCGCCGGCCAGCAGCCGCGCGAAGTGGGAGCCGATGAACCCGGCGCCGCCAAGGACGAGGACGTTCATGACGAGATCTGCACCTTGCAGTGGTCGCCGAGCACCAGGCGGTGCACGTTCGGGGTGGCGGGGGCGGGGGTGACCTCGGCGTCGTGGCCGATGAGCGACGCCTCGACGCGGCGCACGCCGCGGATGGAGGCGCGCGGCAGCACGATGGAGTAGCCGATCTCGCTGTCGGAGATCACGCAGTCGGTGCCGATCGACGTGAACGGGCCCACGTAGCTGTCGGTCACCCGCGCCCCGGCGCCGATCACCGCCGGGCCGACGATCAGCGAGCCGCCGATGACCGCGCCGGGCTCGATCGCCACCCGCCCGATGATCTCGCTGGCCTCGTCCACCTCGCCGCCGATCCGCGGCTCGACCGACTCCAGCACGAGCCGGTTGGCCTCCAGCATGTCCTCGACGTTGCCGGTGTCCTTCCAGTAGCCGGTGGTCATCGTCGCCTCGACGTGGTGGCCCTCGTCGATCAGCCACTGCAGCGCGTCGGTGATCTCCAGCTCGCCGCGCCAGGACGGCTTGAGCTCCCGCACCGCCTCGTGGATCACCGGCGTGAACAGGTAGACGCCGACCAGCGCCAGGTCGCTGCGCGGCGTCTGGGGCTTCTCGGTGAGGGCGACGACCCGCCCGTCGGGGCCGAGCTCGGCGACGCCGAAGCGGCGCGGGTCGGGCACCTTGGTGAGCAGGATGCGCGCGGCCGGGCGGTCCCGGCGGAAGGCGGAGACCACGTCGTCGATGCCGCCGATGATGAAGTTGTCGCCGAGGTACATGACGAAGTCCTGGCCGGCGAGGAAGTCGCCGGCGATGAGGACGGCGTGCGCGAGCCCGAGCGGGGCGTGCTGGCGGATGTACGTCACGTCGAGCCCGAACGCGGAGCCGTCGCCGACCGCCGCCTCGATCTCGGCGTGCGTGTCGCCGACCACGATGCCGACCTCCCGGATGCCGGCCGCGGCGATCGCCTCCAGGCCGTAGAACAGCACGGGCTTGTTGCCCACCGGGACGAGCTGTTTGGCCGAGGTATGGGTGATCGGCCTCAGCCGAGTGCCGGAACCGCCGGCGAGGACGAGTGCTTTCATGGCCAACAGATAACCGGGCGCGCCCCTCCCGCCCGATCACTGCGGAGAATTCCTGGCTACATCACTAGATTCGGGCGATATATAGCCACATATCGTGTTCCGCGCCGTGAGATCGAGGGCGACAGGCGTCCACCTGACGGGACACGACCATGACGATTGCTCTCGCGACCTCCGGCCTGGCCGCCGACCGCTACGAGGACGACGGCCGCGCCTACCTCAACGGCACCCAGGCGCTCGTCCGCGTCATCGCGGACCAGATGCGGGCGGACCGCGCGGCGGGGCTCGACACCGGGGCGTTCGTCTCCGGCTATCCCGGCTCCCCGCTCGGCGGCTTCGACCAGGAGCTGGAGCGCCACCGGGCGCAGGCGGAACGGCTCGGCGTGATCCACCGCCCCGGGCAGAACGAGGAGCTCGGCGCCACCGCCGTCTGGGGCAGCCAGCTCGCGCCCGGCATGCCCGGCGCGCGGCGGCAGGGCGTGCTCGGCGTCTGGTACGGCAAGGCGCCCGGGGTCGACCGCGCGGGGGACGCGCTGCGGCACGGCAACTTCTGCGGCGCGCACCCGCTCGGCGGCCTCGTCGCGTACTGCGGCGACGACCCGTCCTGCAAGTCCTCCTCGGTCCCGTCGGCGTCCGAGCGCCTGCTGTCCGCGCTGCACATGCCCGTCGTCTACCCGGGCACCGTGCAGGAGCTGCTCGACCTCGGCAGGCACGCCGTCGCCGCGTCCCGCGCCAGCGGCCTGTGGGTCGCGGTCAAGGCGGTGACGGCCGTGACGGACGCCACCGGCGCGGTCGAGGTGGGGCCGTTCCGGGTCGTCCCGGTGATGCCGGTCGTCGAGGACCGCGGCGCGCCGTACCGGCACAAACCGGACGCGACGCTGCTCGCGCCCTGGTCGCTGGAGATGGAGCGCACGCTCACCGGCCCGCGCACCGAGCTCGTCCTCGCCTACGCCAGGGAGAACGGCCTCAACCAGATCACCGGGCCGCCGGACGCCAGGATCGGCGTCGTCGCCGCCGGCACCGCCTACCACGACGTGCGCGAGGCGCTCCACCGGCTGGGCGTGGATCCGGAGCGGGTCGGCGTGCGGCTGCTCAAACTCGGCATGATCTGGCCGGTCGAGCCCGGCATCGTGCGCCGCTTCGCCCGCGGGCTCGCCGAGATCCTCGTCGTCGAGGAGAAGACGCCGCTGATCGAGGAGGCGGTCAGGAACATCCTGTACGGCACCGCCGACGCCCCCCGCGTGCTCGGCAAACACGACGAACGCGGCGCGCCGCTGGTCCCGGCGACCGGCGCGCTCGACGCCGACCTCGCGGCCAGGATCCTCGCCCGGCGGCTGCGCGCCAACGGCGTCACCGGGCACGCGGGGATCGAGCGCGGCCTCGCGCTGCTCGACCGCCCCGCGCCGCTGCGCCTGCTCGGCCCCGCCCGTACCCCGTTCTTCTGCTCCGGCTGCCCGCACAACCGCTCCACCCTCGCGCCCGAGGGCGCGCACGTCGGCGTCGGCATCGGCTGCCACACCATGGTGGTGCTGAACCGGGAGGGCAAGGGCGAGCTCACCGGCATGACCCAGATGGGCGGCGAGGGCGCGCAGTGGATCGGGCAGGCGCCGTTCACCGAGCTGCCGCACATCTTCCAGAACCTCGGGGACGGCACCTTCCACCACTCCGGCTCGCTGGCGATCAGGGCGGCCGTGGGCGCGGGCGTCAACATCACCTACAAGCTCCTCTACAACGGCGCCGTCGCGATGACCGGCGGGCAGGACGTCACGGCGGCGCTGCCGGTGCCCGAGCTGACCTGGTGGCTGCAGGCCGAGGGGGTGCGGCGGGTCGTCGTCACCACCGACGAGCCCGGCCGCTACCGGGGCGTACGGCTCGCGCCCATCGCCGCCGTGCGCGACCGGGCCGAGCTCGACGCGGCCCAGCGGGAGCTGGCCGCGACGCCCGGCGTCACGGTGCTCATCCACGACCAGGCGTGCGCGGCCGAGCAGCGCCGCATGCGGGGCGCGGGCCTGCTGCCCCGGCCACAGCGGCGCGTCGCCGTCAACGAACGCGTCTGCGAGGGGTGCGGGGACTGCGGCCGCAAGTCGTCGTGCCTTTCGGTGCTGCCGGTCGAGACCGAGTTCGGGCGCAAGACGCGGATCCACCAGTCCTCCTGCAACTCCGACCACTCCTGCCTCGACGGCGACTGCCCGTCCTTCCTGTTCGTCACCGGCGCGCCCGCGTCGCGGCGGCCGCCGCGACCGCCGCGGCTGCCCCCGGCCGACCCTCCGGCGGAGGCGGACATCCGGCTCGTCGGCATCGGCGGCACCGGCGTGGTGACGGTGGCGCGTGTCCTCGGGCTCGCCGCGCTGCTCGACGGCAAGCGGGCGCGCGGGCTCGACCAGACCGGGCTGGCGCAGAAGGGCGGCGCCGTCGTGTCCGACCTGCGCGTCTTCACCGGCGGCCCGGACCGGCCCGGCCGGCTCGGCACCGCCGGGGCGGACGTGTACCTCGCCCTCGACCTGGTCGGCGCCGTCGACCCGCGCCACCTCGCCGCCGCCGACCGCGACCGCACCGTCGCCGTCGCCTCCACCACGATGGCGCCGACCGGCGACATGGTGCTCGGCACCGCCCGGCACGTCGCCGACCCCGGCGGGCCGGTCGCCGCGCTGGAGACGCGCACCCGGGCGGGCGACAACGTCTACCTGGACGCCGAGGCGCTCGCCCAGGCGCTGTTCGGCGACCACATGCCGGCGAACACGATCGTGGCGGGCGCGGCGTGGCAGAGCGGGCTGCTTCCGGTGAGCCTGGAGGCGGTCGAGCGGGCGATCGAGCTGACGGCCGGGCGGTCCGC